>MHCFR00700__coassemble_398_pt1 | contig 76545 bp, 78 predicted proteins | sample MHCFR00700__metabat2_low_PE_037 | metagenome-assembled genome bin MHCFR00700
ATACCCACACGACCTACTACGGCAAGGCATTGGCCGTGGTCCGCGGCGGCGATGCCCCCGGAAAGATTACGGTCACGGTGAAAGCAAAAGGCCTGCTGGCCAAAACGCTTGAATTGGAGGTGATCTGAGGAAAAGGCATAGGCCAAACGGCAGATCCCGATGTCTCACCAAAAAGACTGCAACAATCGTTGCAGTCTTTTTCTACGTGATCTACTTCATGGATTTTGCGGGAAATTCACATTCTTCCGGAAACGGGCACATCGGCTGCGCTATTGGATCATGTTCGTTGCGTACGGTTTGGCTTTGGCTTGTTATACGGTCCATACAGGCGGTGACTACACGAAACGGAGGACCCGGTGGGGCCCTCCGTGTTCTATTTGTGGATCAATACCGCTCCTGGCGCATCATCCAGTCTTCGCACAGGCGGTGCGCTTCCTCGGCATCCTTGCAGATGCATTCAAACAGTGCACCGCGCTTGGGAGAAAGACCACAGCCAAAGGGGGGAAGGCTGTCATTTCTGGATAAGGGATACCACCCGTCTATCCACATTCATGGGCTGCGGTTTGGAATGATTTCGGGCGGCAAACTCATTTTGCCGGGGCGGGTACTTGCCTGCGGCGTTTCAGGGCCAGCACACCGACCAGCAGCAAAACCGGGAAGCAGATGGCGGCCAGGATGCCCGCCCGCAGGTCATCGTGCAGGCTGCTGGAGACCATGCCGGCCAGTGTGGGCCCGGCGGAGCAGCCCAGGTCGCCGGCCAGCGCCAGCAGGGCAAACATGGCGGTGCCGCCTTTCAGCGAGGCCGACGCCTTGCTGAAGGTGCCCGGCCACATGATGCCCACCGAAAAACCGCACACCGCACAGCCGACCAGCCCCAGCGCGGGCACCGGCACCAGTGCGATGCACAAATAGGCGGCGATGCACAGCAGGCAGCTGAATTTCATAAACCGATCCAGGTCCAGCCGGTCGCCATACTTGCCGTAGAGCAGCCGGGATGTGCCCATCAGCAGGGCAAAAGCCATCGGCCCGGCCAGGTCGCCCACCGTCTTGCTGACGCCCAGCGCCTGCTCGGCGAAGGTGGAGGCCCACTGGCTGACGGCCTGCTCGCTGGCGCCGGCGCAGAGCATCATCACAAGAAAGACCCAGAACAGCCGGCGGCGCAGCAGCTGGCCCAGCGTCGGCCCCTGCTCGCCTTCCGCAGCCAGCGTCGGGATGGGGACTCTGGCAAACGCGATCCCGTTGGCGATGGGCAGTACCGCCCAGGCCAGCGTCAGCAGCTTCCAGTTCCCGGTGCCAAACAGCGCGAAAAAGGCGGTGGACAGCAGCACCACACCCATGTGACCCCAGCAGTAGAAGGAGTGCAGCAGGCTCATGGCGGCTTCCTTGTTGTCGGTGGGGCAGGCCTCGATGATGGGGCTGACCAGCACCTCAATCAGCCCGCCGCCGGTGGCGTAGATGCAGACCGCCGCCAGCAAGCCCCAAAACGGGTCGGGCAGCAGGTCGGGCAGGAAGGCCAGGCCAACCAGGCCCACGGCGGCGCAGCCGTGGGCCAGCAGCGCCGCCGCCCGGTATCCGATGCGGTCCACAAACCCGGTGGACAGCAGATCGACCGCCAGCTGCACCGCAAAATTGATGGTGATCAGGGCGGTGATCTGCGCCAGCGGGATGGAATACTGGTTTTGGAAGGTCACAAACAGCAGCGGTGCAAAGCAGTTGACCACTGCCTGTACGATGTAGGCCACAAAGCAGGCATACATCGTTTTCTGGTAGGATGGTTTCATAAAGCTCCCTCTCTTCGCTGACAATACGATACACGCTTTCGCAGATAACAATATATCGCAGCGGCCGCCCAAAATCTTGCTCGATTTTACCAAATTATGTTACAATATCGTCAAACAAGGACTTTGCATCGAAATGGGAGAAATCTTATGCAGCAAACCGAGATCATCACAGACGAAACGATGCGGGAACTCTGCAAACATGGAACACCGGATTTTCCGTTCGCCTATTACGATGAAAATCTGCGCCAGTTTCAGCGGGGCTGTATCGACTGGCATTGGCACCGGGAATTGGAGTGGGTCTTTGTGGACAGCGGCGTTGTTGTCTGCAAGGCGGAAGGGGCGCAGGAATGCCTGCGCGACGGGGACGCGATCCTATTCAACAGCCGCACGATCCATCGCATGGAGTCTGCCGAGGGGGCGCACATCCCCAACATTCTGTTTTCCCCGGAATTCCTTGCGCCGCAGGACAGCGCAGTTTACCGGCAATTTGTGGCCCCGGCGGCAGGATCCGGTTTGCGGTTTGCGGTGTTCCGCCAAGCCGAGGATCGGGACAGGCCGGTCATACGCTCGCTGCAGGAGGTGCTGAAAGCCGCAGCAGATGGAAACAAGTTGGATATCCAGCTTGCGGCGCTCAGGCTATGGCGTACCTTTCTGCAAGCAAAAGGGCAGGAGCTGACCCACTGCGCAGAGGACCGGGACCTGTTGATCCAGGCAAGGACGCGGACGATGGTGCAGTTTATCGCCGATCACTATACACAAAAGCTGACATTGGAACAGATCGCCGGATCGGCCGGCGTCAGCGTCAGCGCCGCGCTGCGCTGCTTCCACAGGACCATGCAGACCACCCCGGTACAGTTTTTGATGGAGTACCGGCTGGAACAGGCCCGGATGCGGCTGCTCTCCACCAACGATACCGTCACCCGCATCGCTGTCGAGTGCGGCGTGGAGAATATCAGCTATTTTGTGCGGCGCTTTTCCGCCCGGTACGGCTGCACGCCGATGGCCTACCGGAAGAAAAAACCGTAGGCTGCGGCAGAAAACGACCGGGACGGAGAAGGCGGCTTTATCCGGCAGACAGAGTACGTTCCTTTTTCAGCATCTGCCTGGCCCGGCTCACCCAGGCGGCCACCACGTTGCTGCGCACGCCGTACAGTTCGGCGATCTCCCGGGTGGTGTAGCCGTACACCTGCATTTCCAGGGCCAGGACGCCCTTGCGGGCAACGCCGCGGTATTGCTTCCTGGCTTTGGCAAGGGCCCGCAGCAGGTCGCGGGCTTCCACCGTGTCGGGGACCGACTGCCGGTCGGCAATCCGATTCAGCAAACTGCCGCCGTCCTCATCATCCGACTGATCCAGTGCAATGGTGCGGCCCGACTTACCCATGATGCTGCGGCAATGGTCGAGCAGCGCGTTTTTCACCACGGTATAGGCAAAGGTGGAAAACTGGCAGCGACCGTCATACCGCTGGGCGGCGCGGCAAAGCGCCAGGCTGCCCACCTGGGAGAGATCGTCGTGTTCCAAGCCCGGGATCTCCAGCCGCACCGTGATGTGCCGCTGAATTACGGTTTCGACAAGCGCCATATGCGCTTCCACCCGGCGGCATTCCTGTTCGGTCATGATCCGCATCTCAGGCCACCTCCTTCCGATTGTGGTTGGCCAGTACCCGGTTGCAGGCCGGATAGCCGGCGCAGACATAGAGCTTCTGCTCCGGGTTGTAAACATGGCTGCCATAGACATAGCTGGCGTCGCGCAGCACGGCGCGGCGGCCGCAGTAGGGGCAGCGGGGCGGTTCAATTCGTTGTTTCCTTTTCCGCATGGGATTCACCTCCATCGGCAATGCGGTGTTATTACGTTTCTTTGGTTCTATTGTAAAAAAGCGCCGGCCCCCGCTGAAGGGAGCCGGCGCGATTCGTGGCCTCAATCTGTCACAAATTGGGGAAAATTGGGGATTTTTGGGATGGGGGCAGGTCTTCCTCCCGGCAAAGCCCTGCCAGCGGGCAGGCGGATGGGTCAGCCAGGTGGCGGAACAGCCAGGGCCCATACAGCGCCACAAAGACATCCCGATGCATCTCGGCCAGGCAATCGCCCCGGTCGATGCGCGTGTGCCAGAGCTGCTCGGCATCCTGTACTGGGATGAAAACCGGTACGGCGCGGTCGTCAAACACGCAGAGCAGGTCGCGGCAGCGGCGGGCGGCCGCCCGCTGGCAATTCCCGCAGCTGATGTACAGCGCGTTGTGCCAGCTGTTGCCGGATACCTGAAGAAACCGGCACAGCTGTCGGTCTTCGCTGATAAAAGGTGAAACCATACTTGCCCCCTCAAAAGACCTGCCGGATGATGCGGGTGATGAGCCCCACCGCCACGTTCTGGTCCCGGTTGATGTGGGTGACCACAAAGGATACCTGGTCCTTCTTGGCGGGTGTCCGCCGATCCAGGCAGTTGTGGGCGATGGCATTGACGCCGTTGTGCAGACGCAGATAGATGATACCGCGGCGAACGTCGGTGACCTGGCCGGCATATCGGCTCTGCTCCTTTACGGCTTTGAGCCGTTCCGGCATTGGGTTTTCGGTCACGATGCGGGGATCGGCGGTTACCCGAATACGGGAAGGATCGGAAAGATCAATCGACTGGATGCGCACAAGGATCACATCGCCAACGGTGTACAGATCGTGGGCATCGCAGATCCATTCCCACGCAAGGTCCCGCGCCAGGACAGAACACTCGACGCCGAATACCTCGATGCGGATGGACTTCTCCGCCACGGCGGTGACGCGAGCCTGCGCGACCCGACCTTCCCGCACCTGGGGCAGGCCGTCTGCGGCGGGTGTCAGGTAGAAGGTGCGCTGCTTGCGCAGCATGGCGTCCCTGCGGCTGGCCACGATGCTGTGGGAGACGGCATCCAGCCCACGGATCAGAAAATCCACCTGGCAGCCCATCATGTTGTTGACCAGCCGCTCGATGCGCTGGGTCTGGCTGGCATAGCGGGCGTTTGCCTCGTTCAGGTTGACCACCATCTCGGTCAGCGGGATGGCGACCCGGCAGCCTTTGTAGTACACGATGGCCAGCCCGCCCCGCTCCACGCCGTCCAGCGTGCCGCAGAGAATGCGGTGGGTCATGTAGGCGTTGGTGATCTCGTGCCAGAGGGCGTCCTGTTCGACGCCGGGCAGGGACGCCTCGCCGCGGCTCTCGATGGTCAGCACCGGGCTGCGGCGCTGCGCAAGAGCGGGCGGTGAAGGTTCAGGCGCCGTCTGCTGTGCGGATTCGGAATTGGGTTCAGGATTGGTATCAGGATTCGGTTCAAGATTCAAAATGTCTTCCATAAAAGCCTCCTTGTGGGGTCTTACAAAAAGAGCTGCCGCGCATCCACGATGCGCAGCGGCTCTTCTTCCTCTTTGGAATCTTTGAGGGTGGCGGTCTTTGCCTTGCGGCTGCCCTTGCCTTTTGGTCTGCCGGGCGGGGGCGGAGTAGGGTCTGCCGCGGGCGGCGGATCGAGCCGCCAGGCCGGAACGTGGTCGATGGCGTACACCGGCGTCAGAAGCTGCGCATGGGGGTGCCGGGTACTGTCGTCCACCAGCAGGTAGAGCGCCAGCAGGTCCTGCACCGTTTTCAGTTCGATGTTGTCATAGTCCGGGGTGGCCCGGCCGCCGGAACACGGGGCCAGACAATGCACAAAATACAGCGGTCAAATTGGGGCAAGGTGTCGGCGAAGGAAGCCTCTGCCAGTGCGGCATAGACAAGGCCGGACAGATACTCCCGGCTCTTTGCGCTGCGCCGGTCGGGCAAAAGCGGCGGCAGGACCAGCAGGGCGCTGTCCCGTGTGAAGCTGAACCGCACCTCGGTGCTGGGCAGCGCGCCGGCCAGGTATTCCCGGCGGGAGAGCTGTCCGCTCCGATAGATCAGATGCCGCATTTTGCAGGCCAGTGCCTCCGCCTGGTGGGCACCGTCCAGCGAGAGCCCTTCCAGATTGCCGGTCTGGCCGTCCACCCGGGCGCGCTGCATGGCAATCAGGGTGCTGCCCAACTGCCGGTGCGCGTTTTGCACCTCGCTTAACTGGCGATCATAGGTGGTTGGCATGAAGGCGTCTCCTTGGCGGTGGTGTAATAAGTGGTTTGGCCGTCCGCAGACACCACGCAGTAGGCGGTGACGGGGTGAATCTTGATTTTCTGGATCTGTTCGGCGCTTTGCAGCACCACAATCAGCCGCTGCCCCAGCGCATCCCGCTGGGCCTGGACGACGGCCGAAGTCGCCTGCTCATGCCCCGGCAGAATGGCGATTAAGTCGTACTCACCGTTTTCAGTAAAGGCGGCGATGGTCACGCCGCGGCTGCCGGGCAGCTGGTATTCCACACTGTCGCGGAGATCCAGCAGGCACCAGAAAGCCAGCTCGCAGGCCGGGTTGCCGCTAGCCAGCCACGGGGCGTTGCAGGCGGCGCGCTGCCCATCGCAGCGGATGCGCCCGGCCTGTTCCAGACGGCGCAGCAGGTGATCGACCGCAGCCTCCCGCCCGGCAAACCAGAGATGCAGTTGGCGGATCAGCAGGGCCTTATAGTGGTAGATCAGATCTAAAAGATCGTCCGGCGGCACGCCGGAACAGGGAACGTGATGGTTCATGGAAAAACTCCTTGGCGTAGTAAGCGCGCAGAAGCGGCGTGTTGCGTGCGTGCAATCGCCGCCTTGGCGCCGTATTCTGTGCGTGTTGTGAAGCAAGATGAAATGTAAAGATATTAAAAAGTTGACACAAAGAGGATGGCATGGTATAGTGATGCTGAAGGGAGATGAAAGGAATGCAGGCAACGATCCACGACATCGAACGGCTGTTCGGCACCAGCGATTTGAACGCGCTGGAGCAGATCGCCAAACAATGGGCGTCTGCGGACGCGAACCCGCGCGGGGCCGGGCGCAAAAAGAAATTCGCGCTGGATGAAGTCGTAGCCATGAAGGCGATGCAACAGGATGGCACGACCGAAGCGCAGCTTGCCAAACAGTACAAAACCAGCCGGCAGACGATCAGCACGAACTTTCGCCGCCTGTATGATTTCTCCGAACATCCGACGGCGGACAGCCGTATCTTCTATATGCATGGGAAGGACCTTTGCACCGTGATCGACGTGGATCATGGGAACGAGAAGGTGTATGCAAAAAACTTCACCGAAAAACCGCTGCTGACGGCTTTTGGCAGAAAGAGCGAGCCGACCTGGCAGGATTATCAGTTGTTCCTGACAGAACGCTGTTTCCCGCAGAGCCGGGCGCACAGCCGGCAGATTTTGCGCGATATGGGGCTTGACTTCTTCGATCCCGAAGCCATCATCCGGAAGACCCGCGGCCGAATGGCCGAAGACCGGCATTGGATGTTGCAGGTACAAAATCCGAAAGCGGAGGCGCTGTATGCGAGAAATTGACATTCAAAATACGCTGCCCGCCACCAGCACCGGGCATTCTTCCAAGGGCAACCAGTTCAAATGGCCGGCGGACGGCGGCTGGTATAAGGCCGATCACATGGGGTATGAATCCCTGGCGGAGATCGTCATCAGCCGCCTTTTGCAGCAATCAGAGATGGCGTACCCCCATGTCCTGTACGAACCCGCCGTGATCCATTACGATGGGCATACCCTGCGCGGCTGCTTCAGCGAAAATTTTCTGCCGGAAAACCGGGAGATCGTCACGCTGGAAAAACTGTTCCGGCAGTACACCGGCATAGGGCTTTCTGCAACGCTTGCGAAAATCCCCGATGTGGCGGACAAAATCCGCCGGACCGTGGACACGGTCGTAGAGATTACCGGGCTTGAAAAGTTTGGCGTTTACCTGACGGCCATCCTGGAAGCGGATGCGATCTTCCTCAACGAAGATCGCCATACCAACAACATCGCAGTACTGTACGATGCCGAGAACGACAGCTACGCCTACTGCCCGCTGTTCGATTTCGGGCTGGCCCTGTTTTCGGACACGGGCTGGGATTTTCCGCTGGATGCCTCGCTGGATGCCTGCTACAAGCGCATCGCCCCCAAACCGTTTGCCCGCACCTTTGACGAGCAGATGGAAGCAGCCGAAGTGCTGTACGGCACCCATCTGACCTGCCGGTGGGGCAGCCAGCAGCTGGAAGCCGCGGTGCAAGACCTTACGTCTTTGTATACGCAGCCTGAAATCGAGAGGGTTGTTCGGGTGCTGCGTGAGCAGAAGCGGAGATACGCCGCCTATTTCAAAGAATGAAGCCAAATAGATACCGGGACACTTTCAACCAAACTGGTGAAGGTGTCCCGGCTTTTTAGCTTAATCTCGGACGCTTTAGCCCAGACGGTCGTGCCGGATGCGGCGCTGGCGGGCAGCATGGTCGTACCTGCCACGAGCAGGCCGAACGACACCTGATCGGCCAGGCGCATGAGCCTGCGCACGGCGGATTGGGAAAACTTGAGCAAATGCATGGATTCCTCCTTTTTCAAGACAAAATGGCATAACAAAAGGCGCCCCCTCGGTCGGTTGGCCAAAGGGACGCCTTTGCGGCTTCGCTTGCTTTTTAAGCCGTTATCATTATAGCATGGAGGAATTGCAGGAAAAAGGACAGAGGCTGTACAGTTTTTGTGCATTTTCTGCGCGGCGTTTTGGGATACGGATGTAGTGTGTCAATTATCGCATCCATGAGCGTCCAACTCACCACCGACTTCGAAAAGCCGCTTTTTGAGATTCCGGAGAAAATTCCATAACGCATTGAGCGAAGCGTCATATATGGATTGTATTCCGTTTTTTGATTGATATTCTTAAAATGTTGGAGTATAATCAGATAAAAAGCACACGGAGGTGGACCATGAGACGACTGGAACGCCAGGATTACTTGAACTGGCTCATCAAATGGAAAGACCAACAGATCATCAAGGTGGTGACCGGTGTCCGGCGCTGCGGCAAATCCACGCTGTTCGCCATGTACCAAGACTACCTGCGGGCACAGGGCGTTGCGCCGGAACAGATCATCGCAATCAATTTTGAAAATCTCGACTTTGAGGAACTTACGGACTACAAGGCGCTGTATCGGTATGTGAGGGAACGCTTGCTGCCGGATCAGATGAACTACATCTTTCTGGATGAGGTTCAGCACGTGGCGGACTACCAAAAGGCGGTGGACAGCCTCTTCTTGCTGGAAAATTGCGACCTTTATCTCACCGGTTCCAATGGGTATTTTCTGTCTGGGGAGTTGGCCACTTTGCTGACCGGCCGTTATGTAGAGTTATCCATGATGCCGCTTTCCTTTCGCGAGTTCTGTACCGGCCTGGAAGAAAACAGCCTGTCGTTGAACGAGAAATTCGAGCGGTATCTCCGCGTTGGTTCCTTCCCGTATGTTCTTCGATACGGCTATGGGGAGCAGGAAGCCCGCGAGTATATGTACAGCATCTACAATACCATTCTGCTCCATGACATCGTCAGGCGGTTGAAGGTGGCAGACGTCAATATGCTGGAAGCGATCACCCGCTTTGTCATGCACAACATCGGCAACCGGACCTCTCCCTCTACGATCGCCAACGCGATGACCTCCCAGGGGCGCAAGATCGACCCCAAAACGGTGGACCGCTATCTGCGTGGCCTGACCGATAGCCTGCTGTTTTACGAGGCGCGCCGCTACAACATCAAAGGCAAAAAACTGCTGGCTTCCATGAGCAAATACTACCTCTGCGACGTGGCCCTGCGCAGCCTGCTGGTGCGCAGCCGCGACAGTGACATCGGCCATACCCTTGAAAACGTCGTGTACCTTGAACTGAAACGCCGTTACCCCGAAGTCTATGTGGGGCAATACGGCGCCGACGGTGAGGTGGACTTTGTCGCCGTTCAAGACGGCCTGCCGGTTTACTATCAAGTGGCACAGACCACGCTGGATGAACAGGTATTGGCACGAGAGCTGGCCCCGCTGCGCCAGATCCGAGACAATTACCCCAAATACCTGCTGACCCTGGACGAGGCATTCGGAGAGATGAACTACGATGGCATTGAGAAAAAGAATGTCCTGAAGTGGATGCTGGGAGAGGCGCCGGTGTAAGTTTTCGCCGACAGTGAGCCCGTGGATCGAGCCTGACGTCTACAACAATTGATGGGGTCCAACATATAGCGTTTATAAAACACAATCGACTTGTTCTTCTTGCTGAGGCCAAAAGTTATTGATTTTTGATGAATCAATCGGCTGCTTGCTTATATGCAAAATACGGCAGGGGCGCTCCGTGCCGAAAAGAACTTTCCGACTCAGGGGTCGGAGTCCATAAATACCCGGCTTTTGTAATGGTCTCTAATAGGTCAATGTTTCTCTTCTTTCAGCAGTCGTTTGAATGTCGTTGGGTACTTGCTGGCACCGTGCGCGATGTGGTAAACAAACACCGTATCCGCAATCAACCGGTAAACACAGATATATTTCCCGGCAATCACCAGGCGGTAGCCGCCGTTACGAAGTTCCTTGTCCTGCGGAATATGGCCGGACAGCGGGAACATCTCCAGCCGGAAAAGCGTATCCAAAATGAGGTCGGTGATCTTGCGGGCGGAGTTGGGGCCCACCAGGTTCAAATGGAGTTGGGCGATCTCCTCCAGCTCCCGCTGTGCGGGTTCCAGAATAACCAGTTCAGCCACGTTGGTAAATCGCCTCCAACCGTTTTCTGGACTCTTCCAGCGTGTAGGCAGGCGCACCGGAAAGCCGGGCTTGATCCGCAGCTTCCAGTTTAGCCCGAAGCTTCAGGGTTTCCTCCCGCTGTTCAAACGCCTCAATGCTCATCACCACCAAATCGCCTTCGCCGTTTTTGGTGATATAGATCGGCTCCGCTTCTTCGTGCGCCAAATCAGAGATCATACCGTAGTCATTGCGGAGCGCAGTGGACGACTTAATAATCACGATCAACACCTCCTGTATTATTCTATAATAATTCTATCAGAATTATTGCTTCTCTGCAAGTGGACGGTGTGGCCCGAACAACGATTTTGCAAAGCTGCGGTTTTCGGACTGCGAGAATCGGGAGAGGGCCGTGTCCATATGTGAGCGTTCCTGAACCAGCAAGACAATGTGATGTCATTTTGACTACACATTTTGTTGTGGCATAATAGCAATAGAATAGAATAAACACGATGGGTGTTGATACTGCAATGATAGATATACAGCGCAAAGTTATGCGGGAAAGCCTGCTGGAAGATGTAAAGACGGAAATCGAGATGGCCCGGGAGGGGGGCAAATTCCGCCTTCCTGGCAGTATGACCGTGTGCAGGAGCTGAAACAGGCTGTTGCCAAACATTGGATCACCGAGCAGGAATACAGTGACTTGTGCGCCCAATTTGAGGCGGCTGTCCGCAGTACTCGGCAGATCACCGACCAGGAATACGACCGCCAGATCGTGGCGGATTCGGTCGGCAACACGCTTTTCTGCTGGAACGGCAAAGGCAGCTCCATCGTCTCAATCGACCGGGACGGGGACGGATTTGCGGTGACCGTCTATCTGGACGCGCAGGCATTGGGCGAGACGCGCCGAGCCTGCGCCGAGCAGTGTATCCATGCGCTGCAAGAGTACGCTGCAGCGCACGACTTCACCCCGACTCGGGTCACCGAACAGCAGTGCCGCACCTGGTGCCCGCCGAACCGCATATCCACCCGGGAAGAAGCCTTCGGCTATGCGCTGGCGATGCTGCAAAGCTATATACCAGAATAAAAAACGCACATGGATGCATGGCACAGAACACGAACCGCAAAACGGCGCGGCAGACTGGTGAGGAAGCACCGCCTGTCGCGCCGTTCTATTCCTCCTGCAAAATCAGAAAAGGCGTTTCCGATAAACCCTGCCGATATGTGCGGCCGCCAAAAGCTGCAATAGTTGGGCTGTCTCTGCAAGAATTTGGCCAAAGATTCCGTTTTATTGCAAACACAAGTCGAAATAGCGGAATTATGGAAATCGAGTTCCAACCATTGCTATGATGGCAAATAAATGGTAAAATAATTTCATTAGATATACAAAAGGGGGCGCACTTATGCTGATTCAACGGCCGGAATATCTGCGCTTTTTGCAGGAGTGGCGGGAAAAGCAGGTCATCAAGGTGGTGACCGGCATCCGCCGGTGCGGGAAATCCACCTTGTTTGACCTGTACCGCGACTTTCTAAAACAGGACGGCGTTTCGGATGCGCAGATCATTGCCATCAATCTGGAAGATGTGGCGTTTGAAGACCTGCATAACTATCGGGCGCTTTATGACTATGTGAAAGCCAGAATGATGCCGGACAAGATGAATTACATCTTCCTGGATGAGATCCAGCATGTGGAAAAGTATGAAAAGGCGGTGGACAGCCTGTTTGTCCAAAAGAACGCCGATGTCTACATCACCGCCTCCAACGCCTACTTTATATCCGGCGAACTGGCGACCCTTCTCTCCGGGCGGTTTGTGGAACTGAAAATGCTTCCGCTGTCCTTTGCCGAGTATGCCAGCGCCTTCCCCGGGCAGACAAACCGGGAAGAACTGTATCGGAACTATGTCTACAACAGTTCGTTTCCCTACACCGTGCAGCTCACCAACCGGCGGAACATCCATGAATACCTGGACGGCCTGTTTAACACGGTCGTCCTCAACGACATCGTGGAGCGAAAAAACATCCAGGATCCGGGCATGTTGAAGAGCGTGATCCGGTTCCTCTTTGATAACATCGGCAACCTCTGTTCGGCAAAAAAAATCGCGGATGCCATGACCAGCGCAGGCCGAAAAATCTCCAACCATACTGTTGAAAACTATCTGGAAGGGTTGACCGACAGCCTGCTCATGTATCGGGTCGGCCGGTACGATGTCAAGGGCAAGGAGTATCTGCGGCTGCTGGACAAATACTATCTGGCGGATGTCGGCCTGCGGTATTATCTGCTGGGAACGAGAAATGTGGACCAGGGGCATATTCTGGAAAACGTCGTCTACCTGGAACTGCTGCGCCGGGGGTATCGGGTCTATGTTGGGAAATCCGGCTCCGGCGAGGTGGACTTTGTTGCCCAGGATTATGCCGGAAACACGGAATACTACCAGGTGTCCTGGTCTGTACGGGACGAACAAACTTTGCAGCGGGAGCTGGCGCCGCTGGATTCAATCCCCGATCACAACCCCAAAATCCTGCTGACGATGGACAACGACCCGCCGGTTTCCCACAACGGCATCCGGCAGACCTATGTGCTGGACTGGCTGCTTCGACAGTGACCTGTTCTTCCATCTACAAAATCCTGTATGAAGGCCCTTTTGCGCCGTCATACGGGATTTTGTGGCGCCTGCGCATGAGCCAGATCGCGGTGTCGAGAAGCTGCATCACAGGCATCGCAAGGTATGGATATGCTGCTGCGGCAGGTTCTGGAACGGGGGATCGAACCGGAAATGGCTTGAATACAAAGTGGGAGCTGGATTTTCCGGCCCCCGCTTTGTTTATGTCTGCCATCGATTGGTTATTCCACTCTCCGGCAGCGCCAGCGCCTGTTCCATCGTGGCGGCGCTGAGCTGCTTGGCCTGAGAATCCGGGCGGGCGTAGATGTTGGCCGGGGTGGCAATATCGCTGTGGCCCGGCCATTCCTGAATCTGCTTCCTATGAAAAGAAAGAACGCCGGTCACGGCTCGGGCTCAATACCCGGATACTCCATCCCATCGCTTTTGGGATACGAAACAGCCGGCCGATGGTCTGCTGTTTCGGTTCGCCGCGCCGGATAACGATGGATAGCGATTCAGTTTTCAGGGCTCTGCCATACAAAAAACGTATCGAACAGGATAGAACATAAGTATTAGACATCCGGCCGGGCCTGCTCTATAATCATCATAGAAACCAAAAACATTCCACATGGCAGGGGATCCCCCCGGCGAAAGGTGGCAGCCTGCAATGCGGGAGAAGGAATCCTCTTCTCGTGCTTGCAGGCTTTTTCGTTCCTCAACAATCCGGTGCTGACCAGTTTGTGATTTTGATCAGGGAGGAAAAAAGTATGTTGCACATCGAAGTAAACGGTACGGACATTCAGGTCGAACTCTGCGACAACAGCTCTGCGGCCGCAGTCCGTGAGCTGCTGAAACAGGGGCCTTTGTCCATTCCCATGAAAGACTATGCGCAGATGGAAAAGTTCGGGAGTTTTGGCGTACAGCTTCCCACCAATGATGAGCAGATCACAACAGAAGCCGGTGATGTGATCCTGTCGGAAGGCAACCTGCTGGTGATCTACTATGCGCCGAACACCTGGACGTTCACACGTTTGGGCAAGGTAAAGAACCTGTCTGATACAGAGCTGAAAAATGTGCTGGGCAAAGGCAATATGACCGCCACACTGAGCCTGCGGGAAGAATGAGCCGTTGCGCAGACAAAGCGCTGCCCGCAAAGCTGCTATTCGTACCATAAGGCGTATGAAAATATAGACCGAACAAGACAAACAAAGGAGTGCCGCACGATGAAAAACTACCACGAGACCGACCCGGAATTTGCCGAGCGCTTTGACCATTTTGCCTTTGACGAGGTCGTGAACGAGCCCGGCCAGCAGCTGGAACCCGTCACCCGCCACATGGCGATTCTGGCGACGCTGCTGGGCTGCCAGGGGAAAGAAGAATTTGCCGAAGAACTGCCCCGGGCGCTGGATGCAGGGCTCACGCCGGTCATGGTCAAGGAGATCGTCTACCAGGCGGTGGATTACCTGGGCATCGGCCGGGTGCGGCCGTTCCTCGACCTGACCAACGAGGAACTTACCCGCCGCGGCGTGGCCCTGCCGCTGGAACCCCAGGCCACCACCACGATGGACGACCGGCTGGAAAAAGGCGCACAGGCGCAGGCCGCCATCTTCGGCCCCCAGATGCTCGAAGCCTGGAAGGCCGGGCACATCAACCGCTGGCTGGCGGCCAACTGCTTTGGCGATTACTACACCCGCACCGGCCTGACGCTGGCCCAGCGGGAGATGATCACCTTCTGCTTTTTGGCCGCGCAGGGCGGCTGCGAACCCCAGCTGACCGCCCACGCCAAAGGCAACATGAACCTGGGCAACGACAAGGACTTTCTGATCCGGGTCGTTTCCCAGTGCCTGCCCTACATCGGCTACCCCCGCAGCCTGAACGCCGTAACCTGCATCAACAGGGCGGCGGAGGGGTGAGCGGCCGGACTTGAATTGGGGATAATCAATTTTGCAGTAAGAGTTTAGAGTTAAGAGTTAAGATAAGGTGGATCGCGCGACCGAGTCGCGCTCAGAAAAAATGTTTGCAGGGGCGGATGTGGAATCCGCCCCTGCAAACTCGTTATTTTGAAGCGGCGCAGCCGCCGGAATGCCGATTCTTTTCTTTATGATTTCAAAAAGCCGGCATACGCTGAACCGGCGTATGTCTGTTTCTGTATGCAGGAACCCGTTTCAGGGCAGACCTGCTCTTGACAGGCATGGCCGTATTCCCTACACTAAAAGTACATCGAAGAGAGGGACATACGCGAGGAAGGGAGGCCCCTATGGAACTGCGGACGCTGCGCTATTTTCTGGCGGTGGCGCAGGAGAAAAACATCACCCGTGTGGCCGAGATCCTGCACCTGACCCAGCCCACCCTCTCCCGCCAGATCAGCGACCTGGAGGAGGAACTGGGCACCACGCTGTTTATCCGCGGCAAGCGCAGCCTGGAACTGACCGAGGACGGCGCCCTGCTGCGCCAGCGGGCCCAGGACATTGTGGAACTGGCCGACCGCACCGAGCACGAGTTTGCCGGCAAGCGGGACAGTGTGGCCGGCACCGTCACCATCGGCGCCACCGAGGCGTTGGGCGGCCACGACCTGGCCAAAGCCATCCGGCGGTTTTCGCAGCAGTACCCGGCCGTGCGGTTCGAGCTGTATAACGGCATGGCGGATCTGCTGAAAGAGCGCATCGACAAGGGGGCGCTGGACTTGGGGCTGCTGCTGGAACCGGTGGACACCACCCGGTACGAGTTCATCCGCCTGACGACGCCCGAGCGCTGGGGCGTGCTGGTACACCTTTCCCACCCTTTCGCCGGCCGGAAGGAAGTTGCCGTGCGGGAACTGATCGGCCAGCCGCTGATGCTGCCCAGCCGCCCCAGCGCCCGGCGGGAGATTTTGAACTGGATCGGCTGCGAGGAGAACCGGCTCAACATCCTGGTGGGGTACAACCTGCTGTCCAACATCGCGCTGCTGGTGGAGCAGGGGATGGGGGTGGCCGTCTGCATGGACGGGGCGCTCTCGCTGCACGCCAGCCCCGACCTGCGGTTTGTGCCGCTGGTGCCGGAACGCACCACCCGCAGCGTGCTGGTCTGGAAGAAAAACCAGGTGTTCAACACCGCCACCTCGCTGTTTATCCAGAGTTTGCAGGTGCTGCGGGAGGACGCTGCGCCGGAAGAACTGTACCGCGCCGCCCGGCCCCCAAAATGAAACACAGGAAACGAAATATAAGCGACCGCGCTCCCTTAAAAAGGGGCGCGGTCGTTTGTCTTTTTGAAAATTTCTTTTTGAAGATCCGGGTGCGGCGGCAAACCGCTCAGGTCTTGATAAACTTCTTGTCGGCGTCCGGCATCCCGGCGTCGTCGGAGAGGTAGCGCTCCGCCCGCATGTGCAGGTCATATTTTTCCCGCAGCGCGGCGATGGCGGCCATCATCGGCGAGGCGTGGTGGGCGTCCAGCGCGGCCTGGTCGCTCCAGCTGTCGATCAGCAGAACGGTCTCGGGGTCGTTCATCGGGAAAAAGTATTCGTACCGTTCGTTGCCGGCCTCGGCGCGGATCTTGGCGGCGGTGCCGCTTTGCTCCATCTCCTCGGCAAATTTGCGCGCGCTGCCGTTTTGGCCGGTGTAGTACAGGTTCATTGTGATGCGCATGGCAAAGACTCCTTTCGTTTTGTTGATTCCCCGCTCATTTTTTCACATCCAGCAGTTTGACCCCCTCCTCCGGGTTGCGGTCGATGGCGCCGACGATACGGTGGGGGAGGTAAGGTCCAGATACTCGGTGCCGAGCCGGCGCAGGCTGCCCTCGATCTCCCGGTGGATCGCCTCGGCAGAAAGACGGCCGGGGTTGAAGTAAACCTTGGAGGCGATGACGACCTTGTCCCGGGCGACGTTTTTGCGCAGCGCCCGGCCGAGGTATTCCTCGCTGGTGCCGTCAGAGTAGCCGTTGGCCGTGTCGAAAAAGTTGATGCCGAGATCGAGCGCGTGTTTGACGATCGCCTCGGTGCCGGCCTCGTCCAGCGTCCAGTCATGCAGCGTGCCGGGTTTGCCGAAACTCATGCAGCCGACGCAGAGTTTGGATACCCGGATGTCGGTGTTCCCAAGCGTTGTGTATTCCATAGCACATTCTCCTTGCGCAGTTCGCGCCCCGATGGATTCGATGGGGAGCGGGCGGCGCAGGGCCGCCCTGACAATAGACCTTTTCCTGTTTACTGACGTGGTGTCAGGATATAAACAGTATAGCCCTCTTACCGGCGCCGCGTCAATGAACACGCGGCGTTTTGCGCCATTGTTTTTTCGTATGACAGACGATTGAAAATAAGCATTTCACAACCGCGTCCAGGCTGATTACAATAAAATTGACGACAGGACAACACGGAACTGTCAGCTTTTTGAACTTCGGACCTTCATATAGGGCATATACCGCAGCAAGGAGGCAAAGGCAATGTCTGTGAAACTTTCCAAAATCGCGCTGGGCGCCTGGGTCTGGGGCATCGCCAAGGGCACGCTGCCCATCATCGGGGTGACCGGGATCAGCCGGGTGGAGGACGCGGCCAAAGCCGCCGCGCTGGCCCCCAGCTGCCCCGGGGCTGAGATTCGGGTGGGCGCCAGCCGCCTGTTCAACGGCCGCGTCCAGCTGGGCGAGCTGAAAGCCTGGGCGGAATCTTTATAAACAGGATCGACCGAAACGGGAGGAAACAGGTATGAAGATCGTGGTTTTGGAGGGCAGCCCCAACAAAAACGGCTCGTCCAATCTGCTGGCGAACGAGTTCATCCGCGGCGCACAGGAGGCCGGGCACAGCTGCACCGTCATCGACGCCGCCCACGCCAACCTCCACCCCTGTACCGGCTGCGTGCGCTGCGGGTACGAGGGGCCCTGCGTGCAGAAGGATGACATGGAGCGGTTTCGCCGCGAGATACTCGACGCGGACATGATGGTGTTCGTCACGCCGCTGTACTATTATGGGATGTCGGCCCAGCTCAAGACGCTGATCGACCGGTTCTGCGCCTTTAATTCCAGCATCCAGCATAAGTGCATGCAGGCCGCCCTGCTGACGGTGGCCTGGAACGCGGACGACTGGACCTTTGAGGCGCTGGAAGCCCACTACAACACCCTGCTGCGGTACCTGAACCTCACCGACCGGGGCCGGGTGCTGGGCTACGGCTGCGGTACACCGGGCATGACCCGGCGGTCGGGCTATCCGCAAAAAGCCTACGAACTGGGCCGCAGCCTGTAAGGGAGCCGCCGTTCCACTGTACGGCAACAAGGAGCTATTGATGAATGCCAAAGCCAAACTGAAAATCGTCCTGGACGTGGCCATGACGCTGGCCCTGCTGTTTCTGATGGGCTACCCCTGGTGGGGCGATGTCGCCCACGAATGGGCGGGCGCGGGAATGTTCGCGCTGTTCATCGCCCATCACATCCTCAACGCCGGCTGGTGGCGCAGCCTGGGCAAGGGGCGTTACACCCCCGCCCGGGTGTTTCAGCTGGTCATCGACCTGCTGGTGCTGCTCGCAATGCTGGGGCTGATGGTCAGCGGCGTCATGCTCTCAAACCATGTGTTCGCGTTTCTGCCGATTTCGGGCGGGATGTCCTTCGCACGGCTGCTGCACATGGCGTCGGCCTACTGGGGGTTTGTGCTGCTGTCGCTGCACCTGGGGCTGCACTGGAACATGATCCTCGGCATGGTACGCCGGGCCGCCGGGGGCAAACCGGTGGGCAAAACGCAGCGCATTGCCGGCAATGGAATCGGCGCTGCTGTCGCGGTCTATGGTCTTGTGGCCTTTGTCCGCCGCGGCCTGCCGATGTATCTGTTTGTGCAGACCCACTTTGTCTTTTTTGATTACAGCGAGCCCATCCCGCTGTTTTACCTCGACTACCTCGCCATGATGGGCGCCTGCATCTTCCTGGCCCACTGGGCTGGTCGTCAATTTGTTTTCCTGAGTTTTCCGGATATGCACAATGATTGCAAACAAAACAAGCAAACAAGGAGCGTTCCAACGATGAAAAAGAACATTGGTCATTCCGCCGCCCTCTATCCCGCCCCGCCGGTCGTTGTCGGCACAAGGGTGAATGGCAGGCCCACCTACCAGTACCTGCGCACCGGCGAGGTCATCGCCCCCTGTATGTCCTTCGGCAAGCAGGAGCAGAAGGGGTGAGGGCTGTGTACGAAACGCCGCGCCCGGAAAATTGCGCCCCGCCCCGCATCCTGATCGCCTTCTACACCTACAGCGGCAGCACCGGCAAACTGGCGGAGGTGCTGCAGCGGCTGACCGGTGGCACGCTGACCCGGCTCTACCCCAGCCAGCCGTACCCCTCCCGCTTCCCGGAACTGCTCGAGCAGGTGCGGCGGGAGATCCACAGCCATCACTACCCGCGGCTGCTGCCGGTCAGCGAATCCCCTGCCGGCTACGATATCATTTTTGTCGGCACCCCCAACTGGTGCGGCACCGTCGCCCCGCCGCTGGCAGCCTGGCTGCGCCGCAACCGCACTGCGCTGACCGGCAAGGTCCTGCTGCCCTTCTATAGCCACTGTGGCGGCGAGCCGGGTGATATTGCTGGTGCGGTGCGCAGCCTTTGCCCGCAAGCGCAGGTGGGCCCGGCCTTCGCGGCCTGCCCGGATGAGGGTGACCTCGCCGCCAAACTGGACACCTGGCTGACCGGCTGCGGCGTGCTGCCTACCTTCGCTGTATAAGGGGGAGCGGATCAATCCAACAAATCAAACTGTAGGAACCATCGAACTGACGCCAAAACATCTACGATGACCAGGTCTGTTACGGAATACAAGGAGACTAAACGGAATCCATTCCCATCGTTCCGCTTGAGCTGAAAATCATTGGAATGAATACCATATTTCTGTTACAAACATCATGACATTTCTTTTCGGCCTTTCTAAAGGCGGAATATATGACGTTTTGTCCATATTTCAGGCGCTGATTTGTACACTTTGTGAAATTCGGAGTGCTGGGCGAAAAAACGATTGACGCGGGGCATACTTTTTGATATATTGTTATTACAAAATAACAAACTAACCGCCCGGCGCCTTTTGGTGGTCTGGCGGACGGGAGGAAGTATTTATGCAAATGGTCAATTTCAATGAGGAACAGATCATTGCCAACGGGGCGGTGATCTATGACCAGCGTTCCAGAATCGAATCCATTGCCGATTCCATCTGGGACGGCGGTTTTGACCTGCTGCTGTTCACCAGCAGCGGCGGTTCTCAGGCGATGCTGGATCCGTTCGCCTTCTATATCCGCCACATGTCCCGCCTGCCGGTCGAAAATGTCCTGTCCGCCAACCTGATGACCGGTGACTGCAACCGCATCACCGATAAGACCGTGGCGTTCCTGACCTCGAAGTCCGGCGACACCGCCGAGACCGTAAAGGCGGCCAACTGGCTGAAGGAGCAGGGCGTGCGCCTGTTTGCCGCCGTCGGCAAAGAAAATTCCACGCTGGAATCCATCTGCGATGACACCATCGTCTACGGCGAGGGCCGCCCGCAGGAGCTGGTGTTCTACCTCCTGATCGGCCGCATCCTGTACCGCAGCGGTAACTTTGATGCCTACCCCCGCTTTGCGGATGAGCTGAAGAACCTTGCCTTTGCGCTGGCACAGGTACGCAAGCAGGCGGATGCCAAGTGCCTGAAATATGCGCAGGATTACTGCAAGGAACCGTATAATATCTGGATCGGCAGCGGCGATCTGTGGCCCACCGCCTACAGCTACAGCATGTGTGTGCTGGAGGAAAGCCAGTGGATCCGCACCAAGAGCGTTTCCAGCCCGGAATTTTTCCACGGCACGCTGGAGCTGCTGGAGGACGATGTCTGCACCACGCTGCTGCTGACCGAGGGTCCCACCCGTGCGCAGGACGAGCGCGTAAAAGAGTTTGCCGCCCGCCATACCAAAAAGCTGACCTGCTTTGATACGAAGGAGTATGCACTGCCCGGCATCAGCGATGAGTTCCGCCCGCTGCTCAGCCCCGTTGTCATGGCGGCTGTTCTGCAGCGCATCAGCAAGAATATTGAGGTCATCACGGATCATTCTCTGGATATCCGTCGCTATTACAGAAAAGAGAGCTATTGAGTATGAAACTGATTGCATTAGGGGATAACGTAATAGACTATTACCACAATACACAGGAGTGCTTCCCCGGCGGCAATGCGGTAAACGTTGCAGTTCATGCTGCGCGGCTGGGGGCACAGGCCGAGTATCTCGGCTCCTTCGGCGATGACAAGATGGCACATATTGTGGAGAAAGCACTCCAGGAAAACGGCGTGGACATCAGCCATTGCCCCGTTTTGCAAGGGCGTACCACCAAGGTGTGCAGCTATGATGTGGTCAACGGGGAGCGCAGCTTTATCGAGGTCATCACCGGGGAAAGCTGGACCGGCCCGCTGCAGATCGGTGCGCAGGAGCTGGCCGAGCTGAAAACCGCCGATCTGATCGTCAGCAGCTGCAACGCCAAAATGCCCGAACAGATGGCGGCTGTGCAGGCGCTGCCCGCTGTGTTCGCCTATGACTTCGGCGAAAAGGAAAAGTACCGTACCGATGCCTACTATGACGAGGTTTGCCACGGTATAGATCTGGCGATGCTTTCCTGCAAGCCGATGGATCAGGCTGCCTTTGCGGCGCTGTGCGCCCCGCTGCACCGCCGCGGCGTCGTCCATGTGCTGGGTACAATGGGTGCGGCCGGGCAGTTGTTGTCGGTAGAAGGGGAAATTCTGCAAAAGGCGACGCAGATCGTGCAGGCTAGTGACACCATGGGGGCAGGGGATGCCTTCCTGGCGGCGTTTCTGTGCGACCTGTACGGCGCCGGGTGGCAAAAAGGCCGAGCGATGCCGGCGCCTGCACTGCTGCATGCGCTGGAAGCCGGGCAGCGTGTGTCGGCGCGCAACTGCATGGAACAGGGCGGCTTCGGCGTCCGAGCACCGCTGTGAAGGGCGCTGGTCAAAAGGAGCCAGGCATGAGTGAACGGTATGAACTGCACCTTGATAAAAACAGCGCGGTGCCGCTGTATGAGCAACTCCGCCGCGAGCTGCTGGACGCCATCACCGGAGGGCAATTCCCAGAGGGCGCCAAACTGCCCACCGAGGAGGAGCTCTGCCAGGCGCTGGGCATTTCGCGGCCGGTGGTTCGACAGGCCTACAACGCGCTGATCGAGGAAGGCGTCGTGGAGCGTATGCGCGGCCGGGGAACCTTCGTGCGTGTGCCGGATACGCGGGGCCGGTTCCTGAACCGGCAGCTGAGCTTCGAGCAGGAAATGACCCTGCTGAATCTGGAGCACCGCACCAAGGTTTTGCGCGCGGATTGGGTGGGGTACACACCGGCGCTGTTCGGCCGGTTGGAACTGAACCGGCAGGACCGCTGTTACCATCTGGTAAGGCTGCGTTATGTCAGCGGCAAGCCTTTTGTGCTGGTGGAAAACTATATCCCCGAATCCATCTTCCCGGGCATTGATCAGTATGATTTCGCGGCGCAGTCGCTGTACCATGTGCTGGAAACGGTCTATCATGTCCAGGTTGCTCGGTCACACCGCACGCTGATGGCGCAAACTGCCAACGCGGAGTTTGCCGCTCTGTTCGGGCTGCACCGGGGTTCGCCGGTGCTGTGTGTGGAGAATGTGGTCCGCGACCAGTTCGGCCGTGCGATCGACCTGAGCAAAGAGTACCTGGATGGAGCGACCCAGAAATTTGAATTTGAAGTGGTAAACCCCTAGGTCTGGTAAAAAACAGCGCCGGCTGCTTTTTGACGAACAACACCCTGGCGAACCGGAACAACCGGTGGAAAGGAGACCGCAATGTCCATACTGGCGGTCATTTTTGATATGGACGGCGTGTTGATTGACAGCGAACCGGTTTATCTGTACCATGATTGGGAACAGCTGCGTGGTCGGTACCCCTGGGTCACGCCGGAAAGCCTGTATCCCACAGTCGGTATGGCAAGCCAGGATTATCCGCGCTTTATGGCCCGTCTTTGCCGTCGGGACAACGATGTGGCGTTCGCGGAGGAACTCTCTCAGATAGGGGCTGCCTGTCAGGTTTTCTACCCGGATATTCTGCGCCCGCAGGTCCGCCCGCTGCTGGCCCGCCTACGGGCAATGGGGTTGCAGATCGCGCTGGCCAGCAGCAGCGCTCTGGCAAATATCCGGCGGGTACTGAGCGAGTGCGAGCTGACCGAAGCGTTCGATGTGGTGGTCAGCGGTGAAGCGTTCACGCGCAGCAAGCCTGACCCGGAAATTTACCAATACACGATGGCGCAGCTGGGGCGCACGCCTGCGGAGTGCCTGATCGTGGAGGATTCCACTTATGGCGTGCAGGCGGGCGCGGCGGCCGGGGGCGTGGTGGCGGCCCTGCGCGACGACCGCTTTCCCTTTGACCAGAGCGCCGCCCGCTTCCATTTGGAACAGCTGGCGGACATTCCGCAGCTCCTTGCCGAGCTCGAGTGACCTCAGTCCTCCTCAAATTGCGTGGCCCCGATCCGTTTTCAAACGGATCGGGCGTTTTGCTGTGCCGGGTGCGGAAGGGGCGCTACGGCCATGCAAACGGGCGTTTTGAACGATAACAAACAATGATGAAAAAACTTTTGTTGAAAAGTACAAAGAAACGCAGAGAAGTTCGGCGAAAGTGCGGATTGACGGGACAGAGAAAAGGGAGTATTCTAAAGCCAAGATAATTATTTAACAAACTTTAGAATATAAATTATCCGAGACATGCACAAGGCACCGGTACCTGATGCCGGAACACCCAAAGGGGGGACGGTATGGACCGGACAACTGCCAATCAGGATATGTTTCCCCGCCGGCTGTTTTTGCTGTATGTACTGTTTTACGCGGGGCAGGCCATTTACAACACCTACCTGAACCTGTACCTGTCCTCGGTGGGGCTCAGCGATACACAGATCGGCATGGCCGTTTCGGTTTCCACAGCAGTGCTGCTGGCGGCCCAGCTGGGCTGGGGCATCCTCAGTGACAGGGCTAGCAGCAAAAACGGGGTGCTGATGCTGCTGTACGGTTGTATGGCGGTGGCCAGCCTGCTGTTTTACCTGAACACGGATTTCTGGTTTCTTTTGTTGGCCGTCACGCTGTTTTCGGCGTTCATCAACCCGATCGTCCCGTTGCAGGACAACTACACGCTCGAATGCCTCGAGGGCAGCCGCTGGGACTATGGCCAGATCCGCATGGGCGGCACCATCGGCTACAGCGTCACGGTCCTGTTCATTGGCCTGGCTTTGCAGGACAGCTACCGCATGATCTTTTGGATGGTGGCCCTGTGCATGACTGCCTGCCTGCTGGTCTGCCGTGGTTTGCCGCAGGTCTGCGGGTACCAGCGCCAGGGCGGCCGCAAGGGCGGCTACCAAGCGCTGCTGCAAAACAGGAACCTGCTGGGCATGATCCTCATCAACCTTGTTTTCAGCAGCGGGCTGAACTTCTTTTACAACTTTTACCCGATCTACTATACATCCATTGGCGGCGACAGTTCCCGGGTGGGAATGATGATGTTCGCCTGCTCGGTGTCCGAGATCCCGATGCTTTTCTTCATCCATCGCATCATCCGCAAGATCGGCGTGCGGGGCACACTGATCCTGTCGGGCGGGGTGACCGTGCTGCGTTGGGCGCTGCTGTTCTTGCTGCGCGACCCGATTCTCGTTATCCCGGTCAACCTGCTGCACGGCATCGGCTATACCGGCTTCAACTACTGCCTGGTCACCTTCATCGCCCGCACCGTCCCGCGCGAGTTACGGGCCACCGGTCAAACCCTCAACGCGATCATCAGCAACGTGGTCTCCAAGATCATGTTTGGCATGGTGGGCGGCCTGGCCAGCGACCTGCTGGGCGTGGGCCCGGTGATGCTGGTCAACGCCGTGGTCATGGCCGTGGCGATTCTGATCTTTGCGCGTTGGAGCGCATCCAATCCGGCTCTGGCGGAAAATTCTTCTTCCGCTGAATCATAACCCATTATCAAAGGAGGAAAACCGGTCAGCAGGACGGCGTGCAGTATTGCATCCCCTACATCGGCTTTTACGAGGGCCGCTACGACTTCCTCAACTGCCCGGGCGGCATCTGCAACGGCATCACCAGCGGCCTGCATGACGAGGAGGGCATCGAGTTCGTCACCCGCCCCACCGAAGAAGTCAGCGACAACTGGCGCTGGGCCGAACAGTGGATCCCCCATGCCAGCTGGTACCTGTATGCCATGGCGCTGAAATTTGAATAAAAACATTGGAATAAGAACAAAGGAGCGTATGACAATGAATATGATGGACTACATTCGAGAGCAACCGGATGTGTTTGCCAGGGCGCTGGCGAACCTCGCCAGCCTGGCAGCACCCTTTGTGGAGCTGTTCCGCGCCGTGGAACCCGATCGTTTGTATATCGTGGCCAGCGGAACGTCCCGCAATGCCTCGGCCACAGCGGCACCTTTTATGTCCCAGGTGCTGGGCATGGATGTCACGGTCAGCGCACCGTCCCGCCTGTATGCGGTGTACGGTCAGCGCCCGCTGATGATCTATGTCTCCCAGGGAGGCAACTCCACCAACACAATCGCGGCGATGGAGCGCTTCGCGGCCATTCCCTCGTTGGCCATGACCGGCGACCGGGGGCGCATCTGCGACCTGTGCCAGCATTATACGGCCATTCCCTGCGGGCCGGAAACCGTCGGCCCCAAAACCAAGGGGTATACCATGACCATCCTGGGCCTCTATCTGCTGGCTCTGGAGACAGCCCGTGCCACCGGCCGACTGAGCGAAGCGGACTACGAGACCTATATGTCAACGCTGACCGCAGCCGGTCAGGCGATGGCGGCCAATGTCGAATCCACCGTTGCCTGGCAGAAGGTCAACGACGAGGCCCAGCGCGGGCTGAAGGCGGCCTATCTGGTGGGCAAGGGCCAGGCGCTGCGCATCGCCCAGGAAGGCGCACTCAAATTGCAGGAGACTCTGTTGATCCCCACCGCGGCCTTCGACTTTGAAGAGTTCCTTCACGGCCCGACAAGTTCGATCAAGCCGGATGTGGCTGGGTTCTATCTGGTGCCGCCTGAGGGAGACCCGGACCGCCGCCGCATGCTGGACCGGATGGCTTATCACCGCAGTGTCTGCCCCCATGTCTACACGCTGGGGGGACCCGACGCAGCAGACCCGCGGGACTGCACCTTGCAGGTGACCGGCCAGTGGTATACCCAGCCGTTTGAGTACATTTTGCCGATGCAGGTAGTCAGCGCCGCGGTGCCCGCTGAGCTGGGCATCGAAAACGCCAGCTTTGCGACCTTCCACAAGCTGGATATGCTGCTGAACATTAAATTCAAGGGCGCCGATGGCGAGACGGAGTATGTGCAGCCCGGCACCCATTGATCTGGAGGTGTAGCAATATGGAGTATGTACTGGGAATTGATTCCGGTGGCACCAACTACCGTGTGATGGCTGCGGACCTGCAGGGCCATACGCTGGGCAGCTACACCGGCCAGCCGGCCAACCATTACTGTGTGCCGGAAGACCAGGTCAAGCGGATCATTCGAGAATCGCTGGATACCTGCCTGGGCCAGTTCGGGGGGCGGCGGTCGGATTGCCGCTACCTGGTGGTGGGAACCACCGGCCTGGACAGCGATCAGGACGGCGTGTTCCTGCGCGAACTGTACGGGCAGATCCCGGGGCTTGACTGCCCGCAATATATTGTCAACGATGCGGAACTGGCCCACTACACAGTGACCGGTGGCCGCGGTGTACTGGTAATCTCCGGTACTGGGTCCATCGGTTTTGGCCGGGACAGCCAGGGCCACAGTGCCCGGGCTGGTGGCTGGTCCTGCACGATCCTCGGGGACGAGGGCTCGGGCACCTGGGTCAGCAAACGCGCGCTGCGCCAACTGGGCCGGTGGCTCGACGGCGCTGCGGCCGAAGGCGTGCTGATCAGCCGCCTTTGCGAGGAGCTCTCGGTGTATACGCGGGAGGACCTCAACAACATCGCGGTCCGCATTGCGGACCCGCCCTGGAAGCCGCCGGAACTGGGCAAGCTGGTGAACGAGGCGGCCGCTGCGGGTGACCCGGACGCGGTGACCATTCTGAAAGAGGCTGCTGCCCTGATGATAACCATTGCCGAGGATGTGGCGAATGCGCTGCACCTGAGTGAAAAGGAACCTGGGTTCCCGTTGGGGGTCTGGGGCAGCAACATCCTGAAATCGCCGATCCTGTATGATGAATTCTGCGCACTGGCGGCCCGGCGGTTCCCCGGTTCCCCGGTCGTTCGGCCCACGCGCACCGCCACGGAAGGCGCTGTGCAGCTGGCGCTGGAACGCTTGTCCGCCGGGCAGACGACCTCGCCTGCGGTGTGCTGAACGAAGAAATGCCCGGTCTTGGCATCTGGAAAGATTCCTGTTACAATAGAAAGGGTGGAACGATATTGATCTACCGGTCCCGACCGCAAGGCGGACTGGCAGGAGGACTTTTCATGACATCCTATGTACCGGAATATCTGAAAGCCAGAAATCGGAAAACTGTTTTTGACTTATTTCTGCATGAGCGGGAACTGTCCCGCGCCGAAATCGTGCAGCGCACCAAGATGAGCTTCCCCACAGCCAGCAAAGCGGTGGATTTCCTGATCTCCCGCGGCATCATTTCCGAGATTGGAAGCGAGGAACCGGCCGGCCGCCCGGGGCGGCGGCGCCGCAACCTGCGGTTCAACCCGTCAGCTTATGCGGCCCTGGCACTGAATTTCGAAGGCAGCATGCTGGAAGTGGGCCTGGTGGACCTGGCCGGGCAGCTCCTGCAATACGAGCAGCATCCGTTTGACTGCTTCCATCAGACGGAGGACTACGTCAAACTGACGCCGCTGCTGCAGTCGGTTGTGGAAAAGTCGCCCTGCCATGTGCTGGGCGTGGGAATCGGTATGCCGGCTGACATCGACGGCCAAGCGGAAACCGTTGTGCTGTACTATGACCGGCAGGAATCAATGATCCCGCTGCAGCGCCTGTTCGGGCCGCTGCTGCAAGCGCTGCATCTGCCACCCTTTTACGGGAATGACGTGAATCTGGCCTGCCTGGGCGAAGCCCTGCTCCGCGGCGGTCCGCGGGAAACGATGAACCTGTGTTACCTGACATTGGGCACGGGTTTCGGCGCCGGAATCATGAACAACGGTGCGATTTGGCCCGGCGGGCATGGCCGCGCCGGTGAGATCGGCAACACCCACATGGGGCCCTTCGATTTGAAGGCGCCTCTGCCGCCGCAGATCGAACCGCTGGAGACCCGCATCAACTTACAGGCTCTGGAAAAGGCTTTTGGGGTCAATCTGTTGGATGACCCGGTGCTTTCGCCGGACCTGGAAAACCGGATGGTGGAGTTTCTGCTTCCGGGGCTGGTCACGTCGATCTATAACTTCAGTTTTTTGTTCGATATGGACCAGTTTGTGCTGGCGGGGGCGGTGCCTGCCCATCTGCCGGGCCTTGTAGCCCGCACCGAGCAGGAGGTGAACCGTCTGCTGTCCCACCGCAAACGGAGCGTTTCGATCACGCAGCCCGGCTCGGCTCACTGCACTCTGATCGGGGCAGCCAGCGGTGTGTTCGAAAGCACGATCCTCAGCGAATTGCAGGGGTGAGCACCCCAAAACGCCGGAGGGCATCCCAAACAGGGAAGCCGGAGAAGGCAACCGGAATGTCCGGTTCCTTCCCCGGCTTTTTTCGAGCGGTGCATCGGCGCCGGGCCGTGATCGCCCAATTCACAGTTTGAAGGAAGTGTATATTTATGGCAGGTCCGTCCCGTTCGCTGACCAGTGGCGGCATTTTTTACAGTCTGGCCCGCTTTTCACTACCTGTTTTGCTCACGCTGTTTTTGCAGGCGCTCTACGGCGGAGTGGACTTGCTGGTGGGCAGCTCTTTCCTGGTGATCCAGGCCCTGGTCAACAGTATGGACACCACCGCTTCAGCCGGTGTGGGCGTGGGGGAGAAGGTCTGTACCTTCATCATGCTTGTCCCCTCCGCCTATACGCAGTCCATGTCCGCGTTTGTGGCTCAGAACCGCGGCGCGGGCCGGATGGACCGGGCGCAGCGGGCGCTGCGCTGCGGCATTTTGTCGTCTTTGGTGGTGGGGGCGTTTATGGGGGCGCTGACCTTCTGGCACGGTGACTGGCTGGCGGCGCTGTTTGCCCGGGACCCGGCGGTGGTGGCGGCGGCCCGGCAGTATTTGCAGGCATACGCCATCGACTGCCTGCTTACCCCGTTGTTGTTCTGTTTTACCGGCTACTTCAACGGCTGCGAAAAAACGCTGTTTGTGATGGCGCAGGGGATCATCGGGGCGTTCTGCGTGCGAATCCCGGTGGCCTGGGCGATGAGCCGTCTGCCAGAAACATCGCTCTTCCTGATCGGCTTGGGCACACCGGCATCCTCGCTGGTGCAGGATCTGCTCTGCGTGGGGTACTTCCTGCTGTTGATGCGAAAAGGCTGGAGGGAGGCTGGCTAAAAAGCGGCGGAACAGCCTTTCCTTATATTCGTATCAGGGTAGGCTCCCACGGGAGACGCAATGTTCAACCGCCAAAGTGAATCAGAAACTGCTGGAGAGCTTTTTCAGCTCATCCGGGTAGATATTGCGCGCATATCCGATGTCGGGAAATTTGTGCAGTTTGGTGGAACCGACGAGCACCGCCACCGTGTCGCCTACCGCTAAATCCTCATACATGCCGGCTTTGTAAAAAATCCAGTGGCTCTCACCGGGGACCATTTCTTCCTGCAGCTGGAGCGGACTTTCCAGCTTATAGCAGCGGTATTGAGGCGGAGTAGATCGAATCGATGTGATTTTGACGCGATAATAGCCATAGGCGTCAGGGGCAATCCATGAGGGTTTAAGCTGGGGCTGATCAATATGCTGAAGGTAGGCTTTCAACTGCCGATCGAATTCTGCGGTCCGGCCGCTTTTGGCAACTTGGCAGACGCACAGCTGGTCATAGAGGTCCATTAAATCAGCGCGATCAAGCCGCAGCATCTGCATGCCCAGCAGCGGGGTGTTATTGAAGTCGCTGTACTGCATCGGGGGGACCAGCAGAGGAATGATCTTGCTGGTCTGAATCCAAGCTGCACCCAGCTCTGCTACGCAGGAGACACTTTTCATGTAGTTGGGCGTGAGGAAACAGAGGACCTGCCGACAGTCCTGGAGGGCGGCACGGATGCGTTCAATAAAGAATTGTCCGGCGGGCAGTGTTCCACTTAACGAGGTACAGAAGATGTCCTCTCGAGATATTCCCATGCCCAAGACAAGAAATTCAACAAAGGCATTCAGTTTTGTGTATAGCTGCACAATTCTCTCGCAATCAGTGTGCGCCCGATGAAGTCCTTCAAGCAGCAAATGGCAACATCTTGCCAAAGTCGTCAGCTTGTAAGGGGGAAGGCCGTATCAAACCAAGGCAATAGGCGATCTTTGCCAGAATCCCGCCCTCCAAGTCGATCTTATCCCGAATCGCCTGGGGAATCCAGTTTTGCACCAGCCGGCAGATAGACAGATTGGTTTGCTCCATCCTGAATCTCCGCAGTATCGTCAGCAGGGCAAAGGTCTGCCTGCGAAACCCAATCCGTAAACACGATATGCCGCCGAGGCTGATCCTTGAGATAGATATGGCAGAGTTCCGCCATATACAAAACCTGATGGCAAAGGCACAGGATGGAATGCTTTTGGGGGCGGTTTGTGGTAAACTTGTTGGTAGGTAATTGTATATTTGCAAGGAGCAACCATGAAATACTATGTCGTTGCCGATGTCCATGGCTATTTTGATGAACTGCAAGCCGCCCTGACCGAGCAGGGCTACTTTTCGGACAGCGAGCGCCACAAATTGGTTGTCTGCGGTGATCTGTTTGACAGGGGGAAGCAGGCAAAAGAACTGCAGACATTTATCCTGGACCTGCTGGAAAAGGATGAAGTCATCCTGATTCGCGGCAACCACGAAGATTTGGCCGTGGAGCTGTTGCATGACTGGCCGCAGGGCGGCTACCTGCGCAGCTACCACCACTCCAACGGAACGGTTGGCACAGTTTGCCAGCTTACCGGGCTGTCAGTTGCGGAACTGCTCAGCAACCCGGAAGCCGCCGGACGAGAATTTCTGCATACCCCCTACATGCAGACGCTCATTCCGGCTATGCAGGACTATTATGAAACACCGCACTACATTTTTGTACATGGCTGGATCCCCTGTGCGCTCACCCGGCTGGGAAGACACGAAGTTCAATATGCCTCGTTCGACAACTGGCGGGATGCTACGCCGGAAGCATGGGAGGCTGCCCGGTGGCTGAACGGCATGGAAGCCGCCCACGGCGGTGTGACGGAACCCGGCAAGACAATCGTTTGCGGCCACTGGCATTGCTCTTTCGGCCATGCGCATTATGAAGGCCGGGGCGGCGAGTTTGACAACGACCCGGACTTTACCCCTTACTATGGGGATGGCATCATCGCATTGGATGCCTGTACGCCGGTTTCGGGCAGAGTCAACTGCATTGTGGTAAGGGACTGACACATGATGCTCCGGGCCGTGCATGTGGCAGAACGGCATCGCCATCATCTGCCGGACGAGGGCGTAGGAACCATCCCCGGCCATTGTCCTGCATGGCAGGAACTGATATAATAAAGGCAAGAAGTTTGTCGATCGTTCGCGCAGTCCGAACGGTTGCTTTCACCACTTTTGCGATGCTTCGGGAAAAGAGGAATCCCCATGACCGGTGTCTATGCTGCCGTCTTTAAGGCCATCCACGAGGGCAAATGGCTGACCATTGAATATCGCAACAGAAACGAGCAGACCACCCGCTACTGGATTGCCATTCGGGAGCTGCGGCTGCCCCGGGGCGTTCTGGTCGTGGACGGGCTGCACCTGGGGCAGCTGACCGTGCAGGAACTCTCGATCTATCTTGACCGCATCCGCTCCGCCGAGCTGGTGGAAGGTTCCTGGTGCCCGGTGAATGAGGCGCTTGTGGCGGATATTGAGGAAAACCCGAATCGGTACGCCGTGTTTTTTTCCAGCCCGGTCAACCTGCGGGTGCTGGACTACCTGGCTGCCTGCAACCGGCTGGACAGTGTGCCCTACAAGACCGACTACGCCCTGATCCGGCGCCTGGACGGCGATTCCTTTTCGGGCGGGCGGCTGCCCTTGAACGACGCGCAGTTCCGCGAGATCGTGGAAAACTTCCAGCAGCGCGCCCAGGGCCCGGCCGGCCGGAACTTGCACATTCAGCAGCTGGGGCTCAACCTCATCAGCGTAGACACTCCCAAAGGTCTGTATGTGTTGGCATACCGGCCGCTGGTGCTGGATGTCAAAAAGCGGGAACTGCGTGCCCAGGACGAAATCGTTCTGTGCCGGGAATTCACGATCCAGGGCGACAAGGTCAGCCTGCGGAAGTTTTTGGACCCCGAGGACTACGCCCTGCTCGATCGTCCGGAACAAAACCTTGAACGGATCAAGGACCGGATCACCGCCAGCAATCCTCAGCTTCGGGGCGTCAACGATATGCCCTACCTTGTCGCAATCGGGCGGGATGTGCATGTGGACCTGGACTATGAGTACCGGGGCATCCTCGATCTCTACGACAGCGACCGGGAGAATGGAAAGTCCGGCCCGACCCCGCCGATCCGCGCCTTCTTTGGCGAGATGACCACCCGCCCGCGGCGGCGCAAATCCTTCCCGCTGGCGCTGCTCAACCGGCGAATCAACCTTGACCAGCTGCTGGCCATCAACAGCGCGATGCGTTACCCGCTGACTTATGTGCAGGGGCCGCCCGGCACCGGCAAGACCAACACCATCGTCAACACGCTGGTCACCGCCTTTTTCAATGAGCGGACCGTGCTGTTTGCCTCCTACAACAACCACCCCATCGATGGCGTGGTGGAGAAACTCCAAAATCTGACTTATCGCGGGCGAACCATCCCTTTCCCGATTTTGAGGCTGGGCAACAGCGAGCGCACGGCCGCCGCGCTGGATACCATCCGCCGCCTGTACGATCAGTGCCGGAAACTCAAGGTCTATGAGAAAGCGCTTGACCGCAACCACGCCCAGCGGGCCGAGCGCGCCAAACAGCTGACCGCCCTGCTGGAGCGCTACGAAAAGATCCTGGACCTGCGGGAGCGGGAAGCAACGATCCACCGCCTGCTGGAAGCCCGCAGCCACCTGAACTTCCAGTATGAGCTGCAGGGCGCGCAGCTGCCCGCACTGCAAAAAGAACTGGCCAAGCTGGGCACCGTCACCACCGAGGATGCGCTGGCCCTGCTCGACCGCAACGAGGAGGAGCTGTACCAGTACCTCAACTTCACCTCCGCCCGCTACATCCTGCGTCTGCGTGAACCAAAGTATGAGGATTTGATGGAGATCGTCAACAGCCCGGAGGAACCTCAGGATAAGGTGATCGCTTTCAACCGCTACCTCTCTGAGCCCGAAAACCTCAAAAAGTTGCTGCGGGTGTTCCCGATTATCGCCACCACCTGCATTTCCGCCCACCGGCTGGGCAAGCCGGAGCCGGTCTTTGACATGGTCATCATGGACGAAGCCAGCCAGTGCAACACCGCCATGTCGCTGGTGCCGATTCTGCGCGGCAACAGCCTGATGCTCGTCGGCGACCCCCAGCAGCTCAGCCCGGTGATCGTGCTGGACCCCAAGGACAACGAAACCCTGCGCCGCCGCTACCGGGTCACCCAGGAATACGATTACATTGCCAACTCGATCTACAAATGCTTCCTCGCCTGCGATGCCATCAGCGACGAGGTGCTGCTGAGCTGGCATTACCGCTGCCACCCGCGCATTATCCAGTTCAACAACAAAAAGTACTACAACAACAAACTGCATGTGGCCAGCAAGGTGGAAAGCGACAAGCCGCTGGTCTATGTGGAAATTCCAAACGACACCACCGACGAGAAAAACACCGCCCCCGCCGAGGTGGATATGATCCGCCGGTATCTGGACAAATACCCGGAGCGCAGCGTGGGCATCATCACGCCGTTTGCGCGTCAGCGGGAATGTATTGAGGATCTGCTGAAGGTGCGCGGGTACGCCAACGCAAGCTGCGGCACGGTACATGCCTTCCAGGGGGACGAGAAGGACGTTGTGATCTTCTCGCTGGCCGTCACCGACAGGACCCGGCCGGAAACCTACAAATGGCTGAAGGACAACAAAGAACTCATCAATGTGGCCACCTCCCGCGCCCGGGAGCAGCTGGTCGTGCTGTCCAACCAGGCTCAGCTGGACCGGCTGCACGCGGGTCAGGACGGCTCGGATGATCTGTACGAGCTCGTGCAGTATGTCAAGAGCCACGGTACATCCCGGGTAACGGCCAAACCCGCCGCTTCGCGGGCACTGGGCATCAAACCGTACAGCACCAAGACGGAGGACGCCTTCCTCGAAAACCTGAACCACGCGCTGGACAACGCTTTTCTGGACGGGCGGCGCTGTACGGTCAGGCGGGAAGTCGCCATTTCTCAGGTGTTTGTGGACAACCCTTCCTGCGTGGACCTGTTCTACACCGGGCGGTTTGATTTTGTCGTCTACGAGCGGCAGGGCGGCCGCCTGATGCCGATTTTGGCCATTGAACTGGACGGCAAGGAACACCGCGGTGACCCCGCCGTGCAGGCCCGTGACCGCAAGAAAGAGGCCATCTGCCGCGAACACGGGTTTGAGCTGATCCGGGTGGAAAACAGTTATGCGCGGCGCTACCATTATATCAAGGAAATTTTGATCCGGTATTTCGGCGGGCGGTAGCAAGCCGCAGGCCGCGGCGGCGTTTTTCGCTGCTGTTGTCTCGGGTTTTGTGCCGCGGTGCGGGGGGGGCTCCTTCCCTTGTCTCGGCTGCCTTTATGGATCCCGTGGCCGGAAGGATCGGCTCCCTGCCTCCGTCCGCCGGCAAATTGCGCAACAAAGCTGATGTTGCGCAATTTTTGTTGACAGATAAGAAAAGATGGGAGGCGGGAGGGCAAAAATATCAAGAAACCCCGTTGCATTCCCCGCTCCGTACTGCTATACTAAAGCAAACGGCTCTGGAAAATGCGCAACTGTGCGCAATGCGGCACGGAGGACTTTGCAATGTCTGAGCGAAAACTGTTACACGGCGGGGATTACAACCCGGAACAATGGCTGGACCGGCCGGATATCCTGGAACAGGACATCACGATGATGAAACAGGCCCATGTGAACGTGGTGACGCTGGGGGTGTTTTCCTGGTCGGTGATGGAGCCGCGGGAAGGGGAATACCACTTCGACTGGCTGGAAGCGATCATCCACACCCTGTATGCCAACGGCATCTCGACCATTCTGGCCACCCCCAGCGCGGCGCGCCCGGCCTGGATGGCGCAGAAATACCCCGAGGTGCGCCGGGTGCGGGCCGACCGCACCCGGGAACTGTTCCGCCGCCGCCAGAACTACTGCTACACCTCGCCCCTGTTCCGGCAGAAGGTGCGCGCCATCGACGAGCAGCTGGCCCGCCGCTTTGGCGGCGACCCGGCGGTGATCCTCTGGCACATCTCCAACGAGATGGGCGGCGACTGCCACTGCCCGCTCTGCCAGGCGGAATTCCGCCGCTGGCTGCAGGCCCGCTACGGCAGCCTGGAAGCCCTGAACAAAGCCTGGAACGCTCGGTTCTGGAGCCATGACTATACCGATTGGGACCAGATCGAAAGCCCCGCCCCCCAGGGCGAGGACGCGGTGCAGGGGCTGACGCTTGACTGGAAGCGGTTTGTCAGCGACCGGCATATCGACTTTTTCAAATTTGAGCGGGATGTGATCCGCGGCATCCTGCCGGAAGCAAAGTTTACCACCAACCTGATGTACCGCTTCCACGACATCGACTACCATGACCTGGCCAAAGAGCTGGACCTGGTCAGCTGGGACAACTACCCCACCTGGCACAAGCCCAGCGAAACGGTGGAGCAGACCGCGCTGGACACCGCGATGATGCACGATCTGTTCTATTCGCTCAAGGGCAAGCCCTTTCTGCTCATGGAATCCAGCCCCAGCTTTACCAACTGGCAGCCGGTGACCAAGCAGAAAAAGCCGGGCGTGGCCATGCTGTCGGCCCTGCAGGCGGTGGCCCACGGCGCGGACAGCGTCTGCTATTTCCAATGGCGTGCCAGCCGCGGCGCCGAGGAAAAGTTCCACGGGGCGGTCGTCGGGCATGACGGCCGCAGCGATGCGCGGACCTTCCGGGAAACGGCGGAGGTGGGCGCGGCGCTAGAACAGCTGGCCTGCGCAGCCGGCGTCGGGCGCCCCCGGCAGGCGGCCATCGTCCACGACTGGCCGAATATGTGGGCGCTGGAAGGCTCCAGCGGGCCGCGCAACCTGGGGCTGGGATACTGGCGGGAACTGGCCTGCCACTATAACGCCCTGGCCCGCGCCGGCGTCACGGTGGACTTTGTGGGCCAGGACAGCGACCTGGCCGGGTACAGCCTGGTGGTGGCGCCGATGCTCTACCTGCTGCGGGAAGATTTTGCCGAAAAGCTCTGCCGCTTTGCCCGCCGCGGGGGGACGGTGGTGGTCAGCCAGTGGAGCGGTGTGGTGGATGAAAGCGACCTCTGCCGCCTGGGCGATACGCCCTACGGCCTGACCGAACTGCTGGGCCTGCGCCGCGCCGAGATCGACGGCCTTTACGACGAGGAGCGCCGCTGTTGCATCCCGGCGCCGGGCGCGCCGCTGCCGCTGCCCGCCACCCGGGCCAGCGTTTTGTGCGAGGTGCCTGCACTGAATGAGACGGACCCCGCCACCCCGCTGCTTTTGTATGACGAGGACTACTTTGCGGGTGCGCCGGCGGCCGCCGTACACCCCTGCGGCGACGGCCGGGCCTACTACCTGGCCAGCCGCTTCACCCAGGATTTTTACAGTGCGCTGTATGCCGGACTGGCCCGGGAGGCCGGCATCCGGCCGGCCAGCCCGCTGCCCCTGCCGGCCGGCGTGCTGGCGGCCCGGCGGGACGGGCTGCTGTTTGTGCAGAACTGCAACCCGCGCCCCGAAAAGGCCCTGGATGCGGTGCTGCCGGCCTACGGCACGGCGGTCTGGCAGCAGGACGGCGGCCGGCTGACCAGGCTGCTGTGAGCGATTATTCTGAAAAAGAGCGCCTTTCCCTGTGTTGCTGCACAGAGAAAGGCGCTCTCTTTTTGTCAAAATGACGATTCTGTTTGGGGAAAGCTGGTGGTTCTGCCGGTTTTGCCCCGATGCCCTTGACACGGCTGCGTGGAAACTGATATGCTGAAATTGCGCAATAAATTGCGCCGATCTGATTCGGGAGGGGTCATTGTGGCGAATACGGAGAAGGACAGAATCTCGATCGAGGAGATCGCACAGGCGTTGCAAGTGTCAAAAACAACGGTATCCCGCGCTTTGTCCGGCAAGGGACGCATCAGCGAGAGCACCCGCAAGCGGGTGCGCGACTATGTGACCAGCACCGGCGCGGCGCCGATCGTGCGCACCCAGTGGCCCGGCAACACGGCCACCCACAACCTGAGCATGGTCATCCCCGATCATTTTGTCAAGCTGGACCTGCCCTTTTTGCGCAAGTGCATGGGGGGCATCAGCATGATGGCGGCGCAGCGGGGGTATGACCTGCTTTTGTGCTATGCCAGCGCGTCGGACACGACCCAGCTGGAACGGCAGCTGGCCAACCACAAAACGGACGGGGTCATCCTCTCCCGCGCCATGGAGGACGACCCCTGCCTGGATCTTCTGCGCCAGTACGCGGTGCCCTATGTGGTGATCGGGCGGTGTGAGTGCGACCAGATCCCCCAGGTGGACAACGACCAGGCGGGCGCTTCCTATGAGATGACCCGGCTGCTGCTGCGCCTGGGCGCCAGAAGGATCGCGCTGATCGCGGGTACGACCACCTATATGGTGAACAAGGACCGCATCCACGGGTATCTGCGCGCCCTGCCGGAGTTCGGCATCCCGGAGGACCGCCGCCTGGTGCAGGATGGGGTGGAGAACGCCGCCCAGCTGGCGGACGCGCTGGAGGCGCTGCTGGAACAGCGCCCGGACTGCCTGCTTTGCGGCGACGACCGACTGGCTTTCGACGTCATGCAGGCGCTGCACGCCCGGCACATCCGGGTGCCCCAGGACCTGCAGGTGGCCAGCCTGTATGACAGCGAACTGCTCACAAGCACGATGCCGGCGGTGTCCGCCGTGCAGTTCGACGCGGAACGGCTGGGCACGGCCGCCTGCCGGATGCTGCTGGACATCCTGTCCCACAAGCAGACCAACACCCGCCTGGTGGAAGGGTATCAGCTGATCCTTCGGGATTCCACCAAGTAGCCGGCCGCAGAGCCGCGCCGGCAGCGCACGGGCCGCAAACCGCCCGCCGCCGGCGGCGGATTCTGACTTTTTCGACAGTATGGGCACCCGCCGCCGGCGGGTGCCCTTTGTTGTACCGGGGTCGGAAAGGACACTTGCGCCATATTGCGCAACCAAAAACGCAAAAAGGCCGGAATATAAGCAAACTGCACAACATCACGGAAAAAACACTGTGGATTTGGAATATAGACGCTGACAGCACCATTGAAGTATAATAATAGAGCAATGAGTTGCACAAGATTGCGCAACCAAACAACACAGCCAACACAAAAGGAGAAGACCGCTATGAAAAAACAAGTAAGCCTGGCTATGGCCACCGTCATGGCGCTGTCTCTGGCCGCCTGCGGCGGCAGCCCGAGCAGCAGCTCCGCCGCCGCGGCAGACAGCGGCGCGGCCGCCACCGATTCCGCCGGCAGCGACGCGACCGGGGAGGCGGCCAGCTGGGGCGACGTTACCCTGACCATGTGGGGCGCCGAAGAGGATCAGACGATGCTGCGCGAGATGGCCGACGCTTTCATTGCAGAGAACGCCGACAAGGGCAACATCACCATCAACATCGGCGCCTGCTCTGAGGCGGACGCCAAAGACAACATCCTGACCGACCCCACCGCCGCGGCGGATGTGTTTGCCTTTGCCGACGACCAGCTCAACGAGCTGGTGGCGGCCGGTGCGCTGCAGGAAGTCTCGCTGAATGCGGACGATGTGAAGAGCCGCAACCTGGAAGGCTCGGTGGAGGCCGCCAGCCTGGACGGCAAGCTCTACGCCTACCCCATGACGGCGGACAACGGCTACTTCCTGTATTATGACAGCAGCGTGATCAGCGCCGAGGACGCCCAGACGGTGGACGGCATCCTGGCGGCCGCGGCGGCTGCCGGACGCACCTTTGACATGACGCTGAACGACGGCTGGTACATCTACAGCTTCTTTGCCGGCGCCGGCCTGGAAGCCACCCTGGCCGACGACGGGGTCAACACCGTCTGCAACTGGAACGAGGCGCCCGGCGCCGACGTGGCCCAGGCCGTCATGGACATTGCGTCCAACAGCGCCTTTGTCAGCGCGCCTGACGCCGACATCGTTTCCGGCATCACCAACGGCACCGTCTGCGCCGCCGTCAGCGGCACCTGGAACGCGCAGGTCGCGCAGGAGACCTGGGGCGAAAACTACGCCGCCACCAAACTGCCCACCTACACGATGAACGGCGAGCAGGTCCAGATGGGCTCCTTCGCCGGCTACAAGCTGGTGGGCGTCAACCCCCACAGCGTCAACGTGGGCGTGGCTATGATGCTGGCCGACTACATCACCAACGAGGCCAACCAGCAGAAACGGTTTGAAGACCGCCAGCTGGGCCCCTCCAACATCAATGTGAACGCCTCCGAGGCGGTGCAGGCTGCCCCCGCCATTGCCGCGCTGGCCGCCCAGAGCGACTTCTCCGACCTGCAGCGCGTGGGCGCCAACTATTGGGACCCCGCCGCCAGCCTGGGCCAGATCCTGGCTTCCGGCGACACCCAGGGCAAGACCACCCAGCAGCTGGTGGACGATGCGGTTGCCGGCATCACCGCCGCAGTGGCGCAGTGACCCCGGCTGGAACGAACCGGTAAAAGATCGGCGGGCGCTGCCTGCGGCATACCGCCCGCGGGCGGCGCCCGTTTTATTGTGAGCGAATCAAACGGAAAGGAGTGGTCGCTGTGGCGGAAATGACGCTGACAGCCCCGCTGCGTGCGGACGGCAGGGAGCCCGGCTTCCTGCAGAGATTCGGCCATGCCTTTGTCCATGGGGATGTTTTCACCAAGCTGTCCTTCTTTATCTGGGGGCTTGGCTATATCGGCCACGGCCAGCTGATCAAGGCGGTCCTGGTCACCCTGGTGCAAGGGCTCGGGCTTTACTACCTGGGGGTGGCGGGCGTCCCCAACCTGATGAAATTCGGCACCCTGGGCACCGTCCAGATGGAGATGGTGTTCAACCCGGCCACCTTCAAAAACGAGGTCAATGACTACGACAACTCCTTTGCGATCCTGCTTTTGAGCGTCATCGCCCTGGTGGTGATCGTGGCGCTGATCGCCGCGGCCATGGCGGTGGTGGCCTCCAACTACCAGCTGCAGCAGATCCGCCAGGCGGGCAAAAAGACCAACAATTTCCGGCAGGACATCCGCGTGTACCTGAACGAGAAATTCTACGTCACGCTGCTGACCCTGCCGGTGCTGGGGGTGGTGGTGTTCACCATCGTGCCGCTGTTCATCCTGATCGCAGTGGCCTTCACCAACTACGACCAGCAGCACATGCCGCCCAACTCGCTGTTCACCTGGGTGGGGCTGTCCAACTTCTTCACCCTGTTCGGCGGCGGGCAGAGCCTGTCCCTGACCTTCGGCTATGCCTTCGGCAAGGTTCTGGCCTGGACGCTGGTCTGGGCGTTCTTCGCCACCTTCACCAACTTCTTTGGCGGCGTCTTTCTGGCAATGTTCATCAACGACAAAAAGACCAGGTTCCCCAAGCTGTGGCGCACCCTGTTCGTCATCACCATCGCGGTGCCCCAGTTCGTCACCCTGCTGCTGGTGCGCAACTTCTTTGGCGACAACGGCATCTTCAACACGATGATGTCCAACATCGGCGTCACCGATTTCCTGCACAACATCGGGCTGCTCAGCCCCGGCATGGATCACATCCCCTTCCTGACCAGCAACGGCTGGGCCCAGGTCATGATCATCCTCATCAACATCTGGGTCGGCGTGCCCTACCAGATGCTGATCGCCACCGGCGTTCTGATGAACATTCCCGGCGATATGCTGGAAGCCGCCCGCATCGACGGCGCCAACCCGGTGCAGATGTTCTTCTCCATCAAGCTGCCCTACCTGCTCAGCGTCCAGGGCCCGGCGCTGGTCACCGATTTTGTCAAGAACATCAACAACTTCAACGTCATCTACCTGCTGACGCAGGATGTCTTTGTCACCACCGACCAGGCGATGGCAGCCTCCAGCGCCAAGGAGGTGGACCTGCTGGTGACCTGGCTGTTCCGCCTGACCCAGGAACAGTACAACTACAAGATGGCCGCCGTCATCGGCATCATGGTGTTCATCATCTGCGCCGTGTTCACGGTGGTGTGCTTCCGGTTCATCAACAAGAAGGAGGCGACGTTCTCTTGACACAGGCAATGTCTACCGATACCCGAAAGCAGCTTCGCCAGGGCAAGGTCCAGCGCGGCGTGCGCAGCACGATCCGCCACCTGATCCTGATCGCGCTGTCTGTGGTATGGCTGGTGCCGATCGTCTGGCTGGTGGTCACCTCCTTTTCCGGCTACCGCGGCATCAACTTCACGACCTTCTTCCCCGAGACGTATACGCTGGACAACTACATCAACGTGCTGTTCCACCCGGACAGCGTGGCGCAGTTCCCCCAGTGGTTCGCCAACACCTTTATTGTGGCCGTGTTCAACTGCGTGATCTCCACCTGCTTTGTGCTGATGGTGGCCTACGCCTTCAGCTGCTGCCGGTTCAAAAGCCGGCGGCTGCTGCAGAACCTGTCGGTCACGGTCAACCTGTTCCCCGGCGTGCTGGCCATGATCGCCGTCTACTTCGTGCTGCGGTATCTGAACCTGACCAACTCCTACGCCGGCCTGATCATGGTGTACGCCGGGTCCTCGGGCCTGGGCTACCTGATCTGCAAGGGCTTTTTTGACACGGTGCCCGTCTCGCTGCGGGAAGCCGCCAAGCTGGACGGCGCTTCGGAAGCGCGCATCTTCTTCCAGGTGGTCATCCCGATGTCCAGGCCGATCCTGGTCTACACCATCATCAATTCCTTCATGATGCCCTGGACCGACTTCGTCATGGCCAAGATGATCCTCAACTCCGGCGTCAGCGCCGACTGGACCGTGGCCATCGGGCTGTACAACATGCTGTCCCGCACGCTGGTCAACAACTACTTCGCGCTGTTCTGCGCGGGCGGCGTGCTGGTGTCCATCCCCATTTCGGTCCTCTTTGTCATCATGCAGAAATTCTACGTCGAAGGCATCACCTCCGGCGCCGACAAGGGCTGACCGGCAAGACAATACCCATCAGGAAGGTCTGCTGCAGAGGTTTCCCTCTGCAGCGGACCTTTTCTGTTGGGAAGGGCTTGAAACTTCATGCCGGGAAACCACCTTTGGGTATATACTTATGTACCAAACGGAACTTCCCTGACCACGCCCGCCGGGGTAGAATGAAGGCAACCGGCTGCTGGCGCTGCTGGACCGGCTGGCCGCCGAGAAAAACGGCACCCCGGCGCAGATCTCGCTGGCCTGGATGCTCTGCAAGCGCCCCTGGATCGTGCCGATCCCCGGCACCCGCAAGGTGGAGCGGATGAAGGAGAACGCCGGCGCCGCCGACATCCACCTGACCGCCGCCGAGGTGGCCGCCATCGACAGGGCGCTGGACGAAACGCCGATGTCGGCGGTGTTCGGCGGCTCCCGGGTCGTCGCCCGGCAATAAAACCGGGGGCCGCCCCGGCGGCCCCCGACAGCGTGTCGAGAAACCCGACACGCTGCACAAGAGGCAACAGCCGGCAAACAGGCTGCAATAACAGAAAGCGGATATACCGCGAAATGCGGTATATCCGCTTTGTTGTGCGGCAGAGCGCCGTTTTTATTGGGACGGATAGAGACCCGTGCCTCTCTGTTTTCGCGCCCGCAAAGCCGCATGGATTATGACGTTTGTGGTCGCAGACCGGACAAAGACTCCCTTCTACTGCGGTCACTGCATTTACTCCGCGGCACAATAAACCTCGATGGCCTGCTTTACAAATTCGGCCGTGCCTTCGCCGCCTGCCTTGTCGATGTTGTGCTTGAACCGCGCATCATTGACATACATCTGCCCCAATTCACGGAAAATTTCAGGATTACAAGTATAGTAATTCCTTGTGATAAAGTTCCGCAGAGCGCCGATCTTTTCCTGCACTGCCTTGTCGGCGGGTGGAAGCTGCCGGAGTGCGCCGATCTCAACAAACAAATGCATCAGTTGGGATGTTGTCTTGCTGAAATCATGGCCGCTCTTTTGCTTCTGTTCATATTCTTGATACGCTTTGGTGCCGCCCCATTTCGCTCGGGCTTCAGCCTTGTACTGTTCGATCTCGCTTTTGTCGAAAACATGAAAGTTCATTTCGTTGACTCCTTTTTTCTGGATTTCACGGGCGAAAGAGATCAGTTCCCCTATATGCTTATACTGCAGTTCCAGCAATTCGATTTGTTGCGTCAGGGCCGCTGACGGATCAAAGCTGGAACTGTCAAGGATCGCTTTGATTTCTTTTAGAGGAAACTGCAACTCACGAAACAGCAAAATACTTTGCAAACGGCTGAGCGCTGTATCGTCATACAGCCGATAGCCTGCCGCGGTCACTTTTGTGGGTTTCAAAAGACCGATGGCATCATAATGATGCAGTGTGCGCACACTTACTCCTGTGAGTTTGCTGACTTCCTTTACTGTTCGCATCATGATCCCTCCCGTGTAAAGACAGTATAAACGATAACGCAACGTCAGGGTCAAGAGGGATAAAAAATTTTTTCCAAAATTTTCGCTGAACTTCGGCAAAAGCGCAAAGTGCGGTGCTGTATATAGGGCGGGTCAAGGCGCAGCATAGGGGATCCCTTCGGCTTAGCCGGTGTCCCTTCGGGTTGGCTCTTGCGAACCAAAGCGCAACGGAACATCCCCGCCGGGGACGGCACGCGGACGGCCCCGGCCGTGTGCGGGCACACAGCCGGGGCCGGGCAGGGGTGCGGATCGGGCGGCGCGGAAGCGGACGCTCAGGCTTCGGCGTTGAAAACGTACCGGTCCATGCGGGCAAAGGCTTCCTGAATGCGGGAGAGGGGCGAAGCCAGGTTCATCCGGATGTGGCAGGGGCCGTGGAACATCCGGCCGTCCTGCACGGCCACCCCCACCGACCACAGGGCCTTTTCCAGCTCGTCGATGGTCTTCCCGTGGGCTTCGCACCACCTGGTACAGTCCACAAACAGCATGTAGGTGCCCTCGGGCTTGCTTACCTCCACCCCGTCGAAATGCCGGGCAATGTAGTCCACCGCGTAGTTCACATTGCCGCTCAGCACCTCGCAGAGTTCGTCGCACCACTCGTACCCCTCGGGTTTGTAGGCGCCGATCAGGGCGTGCATGCTCAGCACGTTCATGTCCCGGGAAGCCGGTCCGCCGCCGCGCACGTCCAGCCCGGCCGCCGCGCCCTCCGGGCACAGGACCACGGTGCATCCGGTTGCGGCGTCCCGGTTCTCGGCCTGACCGATCCGGACGCCCTCGATCTCTTGAATACGAATCTCCTGCATGGTAAAACCTCCAAACGCATGGCCCGCTTTCGGGGCGCCGTCGGGTGTGGCCGCGGCCCGGCGCCGGTCGTGTGGAAGCGCCCGACCGGACCGGGAAGGGAAAGGTGGTATCTTCATCATACTGTTTTGCGTGCGGCTTTGTCAAACGCTGGCGGCGTTCCCGAGTCCGCCACACAAAAACGTAAGGGACGGGATGGAACATAAGCGGCAGACATTCCGCCGGCCCGGCCCTGTACCGCGCCGCCCGCCCCTGCCCCCCCTGACAGCCGGCGCGAAATGTGGTATACTGGTCGATGTTTACCGTCTATCGCATTCAACATCGAGGTATTGCCATGAACAAGAAAGAAATCAGCGAACTGCGCCGCCGGTTCAGCCCGGACAAGAATTCCATCGGCCACATCTACGGCTGCTACGTCAACACCAAAAAGGAGATCATCGCCTATCTGGACGAATCCCTCGCCGCCATGCCGCCGGAGGAGGCCGAAAAGTACCTGGGCTTCCTCAAAAAAGCCCTTTCCGGCACCCAGGGCAAGAACCTGATCGACATTGTGTTCTCTACGCAGCAGGTGGCGGACAGCCCCGAGCACAAGCTGCTCATGTCGCTGCGGGAGAGCGAGCTCAAGGACCCGGCGGTGCGCCAGGCTTTCTACGACAAGGTCATCGAGTCGCTGGACATGGACGACAGCAATTACCTGGTGCTGCTGGCCCACGACGCCTACGACGTGCCCTTCAAGGCCAAGGACGGCCTGACCTTCGACCAGGTCTCGGACACGATGTTCCACTATGTGGTCTGCTGTGTCTGCCCGGTCAAGGAGGGCAAGGCCGCGCTGGGCTTCTACTCGGCCCAGAACGAGTTCCACAGCTACGGCACCAACCAGGTCGTCGGCCAGCCGGAACTGGGGTTTGTCTTCCCGGCCTTTGACGACCGGGCCGCCAACCTCTACAACGCCCTGTTCTACACCCGCAAGCCGGACCAGATCCACCAGGAATTCATCGACGGCGTCTTCCGTGTGGAGCCGCCCATGTCCGCCGCCGAGCAGCGGGAGACCTTCGAGACCATCCTTGCCGAAAGCCTGGGCGACGCCTGCACCCTGCAGCTGGCCCGGAACCTGTACGAGTGGGTGCGGGACAAGGTGGAGGAACACAAAGAGAGCCGGGAGGAAGAGCCCCTCGCCGTGACCGCCGCCGACCTCACCGCCGTTTTGCTGGACAGCCAGGTGCCGGAGGCGCAGGTGCAGGCGTTCGCCGCCCGGTTTGCCGAGAGCTTCGGCGCTTCCGCCGCGATGAACCCGGCCAACCTCATCAACACCGGCAGGTTCGAGCTGGAAGCCGGCGACGGCGCGGCCAAGGTGACGCTCGCCCCCGAGCAGGGCGGCCGGATCGAGACCACCGAGATCGACGGCCGCAAGTACCTGCTGATCCCGGCAGAGGGGCTGTACGCCAACGGCCTGCCGGTGCAGGCATAAGGGCCTGACTGGAAGGAGGAGAGCCGCCTTGCAGCCCCGAAAAATCAGCGCCGCGGCGGACCTGCCGCTGACCTGGCGTACACTGCGGGAACAGGAGATCGAACCGGGCCTGTTCCGCGACTTCATCCGCTTGTAGACCCGGATGCCCGGCAAAAAGGCGCCGGCAGCCCCCGCGAACCCCGCGGCCGGCTGCCGGCGCCTTTGCCATGGGCCCGGCAGGGCAAGCGGGGAAAAGCGCCCCGGCCCCAGCGGGAAAAACTGCCCCAGCGGAAAAAAACTGGCCGGCGGGCATTGACATCCGGGCGGGAAGGGGTATTCTATAGATAATGACACGATGTCAGAACGCGCTGCGATCCTTTTCACGACAGGAGGATACCCCGATGAAAGCAAAGGTCTATTTCACCCGCACCATCAGCCCCGAAAAGGTGGTGGAACTCTACCGTGCGCTGGGCGTCGAGCTGCCCGGCAAGGTGGCCGTCAAGGTCCATTCAGGCGAGAAGGGCAACCAGAACTTCCTGCATCCGGAATTCTGGAAGCCGATGGTGGAGGCCGTCCAGGGCACCATCGTCGAGTGCAACACCGCCTACGGCGACGCTGCCGGCGGTGTGCGGGACAACACCGACAGCCACTGGAAGCTGATGGAGGAACACGGCTGGACCCGGTACTTTGATGTGGACATCATGGACGCCGAAGGCCCCGACGTGGTGTGGCCCATCCCCGGCGGCAAGGTGCTCAAGGAAAACCACCTGGGCAAGAACATCGAAAACTATGACTCGATGCTGGTGCTCGCCCACTTCAAGGGCCACCCGATGGGCGGCTACGGCGGGGCGCTCAAGCAGCTGGCCATCGGCTGCGCCTCCCGCGGGGGCAAGGCGCTGATCCACTCGGCCGGCGCCACCGACGACCGGTACAAGACCTGGGAACAGCACGCCAGCCCGGTCCAGTTCCCCGAAGCGATGGCCGATGCGGCCCACAGCGTCGTCGAGCATTTCAAGGGCAAGATCGCCTTCATCAATGTGATGAAGAACCTCTCGGTGGACTGCGACTGCTGCGCCGTGGCCGAGGACCCCTGCATGAAGGACATCGGCATCCTTGCCTCGCTGGACCCGGTGGCCATCGACCAGGCATGCATCGACCTGGTCATGCAGTCGGACGACCCGGGCAAGGAACATTTTATGGAGCGGGTCAACAGCCGCAACGGCATCCATACCATCGAGGCGGCGGCCGAGCTGGGCACCGGCAGCCGGGAATATGACCTGATCGAACTGTAAGCTGCGCCGCCCGGAAAGGAACGACCCCCATGCCAAAAGGTTCTGAAGCCCTGACCCATGCGCGGCGGGAGGAGATCATCGACGCCTGCGCCGCCCTGTATGAGACGATGAGCCTGCGGGAAATCACCATCAAGCTGATCGGTGCGCGCACCAGTTTCACCCGCACCTCGATCTACAACTATTTCGAGACCAAGGAGGAGATCTTCCTCGCGCTGCTCCGGCGGGAGTACGAAGCCTGGACCGCCGACCTGGACGCGCTGCCCGCCCAGCCGGACGCGGCGGCGCTGGCCGACGCGCTGGCCCGCACCCTGGAACGCCGGGGCACGATGCTGCGGCTGCTGTCGATGAACCTGTACGACATCGAAGCCAACAGCCGGGTGGAAAACCTCGCCGCCTTCAAGACGGTCTACGCCGCCTCGATGCAGGCGGTGCGCCGGCTGCTGGCCCGCAGCGGCCCCGCTTTGTCCGGGCCGGCGGCCGAGCGGTTCCTCTATGCGTTTTATCCGTTTCTGTTCGGCATCTACCCCTACACCACCGTCACCCCCAAACAGCAGCAGGCGATGGCGATGGCCGGGGTGGAGTATCCGCGCCTTTCGGTCTGCGAGATCACCCGGAACTTTGTGGAAAAACTGCTGGGCTGAACCGGCCCGGCCGAATCAGACAAAAGCCCCTTTGGGGAAAGCTGTGCTTTCCCCAAAGGGGCTTTCGCGTCTTTTGGATGGGGGGCGGGGGGCCGCGCCGTCTGTCAGGGGGCCGGGCGGCGGCGCAGGCTGCGCATAGCCAGGCCGACGGCAAAGCCGAGGGCGGCGGGGCAGACCCAGCCGAACCCCTGGGTGAAGAGGGGCAGCCGGGCTTCGGCCAGGGCGACGGCCGGGTCCAGGTGCAGCAGCGCCCGGGCCCCTTCGGGCAGTGCCCGCAGAAAATCAAAGGCGGCCGCGGCGGCGGTCAGGCCGACGGTCCAGCGCAGCACGGTCCGGTCGCTGCCGAACAGCCGCCCGGCCAGGGTGAGCAGGATCAGCACGATGGCCAGCGGGTAGAGGAACATCAGCACCGGCTTGGAATAGGCCAGGATCGCATCCAGCCCCAGGTTGGCGATCAGGAAGGACAGCACGCAGAACCCCGACGCCCACACCGGGTAGCCCGGGCCGCCGGGAAACAGCTTCACAAAGGTTTCGCCGCAGCTGGTGATCAGCCCCACCGCGGTTTTCAGGCAGGCCACCGTCACGGTGCAGGCCAGGATCAGCGCCCCGGCCCCGCCGAAATAGTGCTCCGCAATCAGGGCCAGCGCCTCGCCGCCGTTGGCCGAAGCGGGAAAAAGCCCACGGCTCTGGGCGCCCACCACCGTCACCAGCAGGTAGATCAGCGCCATCAGCAGCGAACTGAACAGCCCGGCCCGCACGGTGCTGCGGGCCACCTCGCCGGGTTCCTGCACCCCCAGCCCGCGGATGGCATGGACCACAATGATGCCGAAGGCCAGCCCGGCCAGCGCGTCCATCGTGTTGTAGCCTTCCAGCAGGCCGGTGGCGAAGGCCGCCTGCCCGTAGGCGCCGGTGGGGGCAATGTCCGCCGCCCGGCCCAGCGGCGCGGCCAGCGCCCGCACCACCAGTACCGCCAGAAAGCCCAGGAACAGCGGGTTGAGCACCTTGCCGATCCAGGTCAGGATCTCCCCCGGGCGCAGCGAGAAAAACAGCACCGCCGCAAAAAACGCCAGCGAAAACCCGGCCAGCACGGCCGGGTGCCCTTCGCCCGGCAAAAGCCGCTGCACCCCCACCGTGTAGGAGACCGTGGCGCAGCGGGGAATGGCGAAAAAGGGCCCGATGGTCAGGTACAAAAGGGTGGTGAAGAACAGCCCGTACCCCCGGCCGACCCGGCTGCTCAGCTCCAGCAGCCCTTCCTCCCGGCTGACGCCCAGGGCGACCACCCCCAGCAGCGGCAGCCCCACCCCGGTGACCAGGAACCCGCCGATGGCCGGCCATAGATTCTGCCCCGCCATCTGCCCCATCGAGGCGGGAAAGATCAGGTTCCCCGCGCCGAAAAACATCCCGAACAGCATACTGGCCACCGCGACCAGCTGCCGGACCGTCAACTTCCTCATACCATACTGCCTCCCGTTTCCCAGGGTGTCGTTTGCCCCCCCATTATAGCAAAGGCGGGGCCCGGCGGCAAGGCGGCGGGACTGCGGCGGACAGGCGGGATGAAAATGTAGAAAAAACTTTCATTGAATGAAAGCTGTGAAAAAATAACAGACATTTTACAATCCCATGATAGAGACCTTTACATTGCCCTGCTACAATAGAGACAGACCCGGCGAACCAAGGCCGGGTGCGGAAATACGCGGATCCGGAATGTTGTGACGATACGAATCGGGAGGAATCTATTATGACTGCCACGCAGAAAACATCCGCCAATCAGTCCCAGAAGCTGATGGTCTTTGTGCTGACCATGGCCCTGTACGGCCTGGCCACCCTCTTCACCGAGCTGATCCCCTCTTTCCAGGTGGGCATCGTGGAATTCTCGGTGGAATACTTCCTGTTCATCCCCCTGACGCTGGCCATGCTGTTCGACCCGATGTCGGTGGCGCTGGGCGCGGCCACCGGCGAACTGGTCTTCAGCGAGATCATGCTGGGGCAGTTCGGCGGCCTGGGCGAGCTGGAAAAGTTCATCACCGTCACCATCGGCGTCTACATTGCCGGCCGGCTGGTGCGCAACCCCAAAAACCGCGCCCTGGTGGGGGCGGCGGCCATCGGCGGCGTGGTGATCCAGCAGCTGCTGGGCTGCATCGTGGACATCTGCAAGGTGCAGTTCGGCGTCGAGGATTTTGAAGCCGTCGCCGGCCTGCCCGAGAGCGTCTTTGCCACCGAGGGCTTCGCCTGCCTCAACGACATCCTGTTCTCCGGCATTCTGTTCTGCCTGCTGCCCACCCTCTATCTGGTGCCCAAACTCCACGGCAAGATCGAACCGCTGCTGGGCATGGCGCCCCGCACCGAAACCACCGCGCTGGAACCCATCGGCGGCAAGGTGATCGCCGGCTGCGCCGTGGCCTTTGCGGCGGCGCTGGTCTGCGAACTGCTGGCCACCAGCGGCTTCTCCCTGATTGACTGGGAGGCCAGCTGGGCCGGCAGCGGCACCGCCATTGCGGCGGGCATCGTGGCGGCGGCCGCCGTGGCGGTGGCGATCCTGCTGGTCATGCGCCGCAGCGCCGGGAAGAAGGGTGCCTGAGATGAATGTGGTGGAGATCGAACACCTGTGCTACACCTACCCCGGCGCTGACAAACCGACGCTGCAGGATGTGGACCTGACCATCGAAAAGGGCGATTTCCTGGCCATCGTGGGCAACAACGGGTGCGGCAAATCCACCCTCTGCAAAACCCTCAACGGGCTGATCCCCCAGTTCATCACCGGGGAATTCTCGGGCCGGGTCAAGGTCTGCGGCCTGGACGCCGCCGGCACCGACGTGGGGGCGCTGGCCCGGAAGGTGGGCTATGTCTACCAGGATTTTGAAAACCAGATCATCCGCCCCACCGTGCTGGACGACGCCAGCTACGCCTGCCTGAACTACGCCCTGCCCGACTACCTGGACCGGGGCCGGCAGGCCCTGGCCCAGTGCGGCCTGCAGGGGCGGGAGGCGGACTTCATCTGGCAGCTGTCCGGCGGGCAGACCCACCTGCTGGCGCTGGCCGGGGTGCTGTCGCTCCAGCCGGAGGTGCTGATCCTGGACGAGCCCATCGCCCAGCTGGACCCGCAGCACGCCGACCGGATCTACGGCGTGCTGCGGACCCTGAACGAGCAGTACGGCAAGACCATCCTGGTCATCGAGCATCACACCGAGTACATCGCCGACTACTGCAAGCATGTGCTGCTGCTCAAAGACGGCGGGGTGCAGTGGAAGCTGCCCACCGACGACGCCCTGCAGCGGGTGGAGGAGCTGCAGGGCTGCAACATCTTCCCGCCCCAGGTGACCATCGCGGCCCACCGGCTGCGCCAGGCCGGCGAGCTGGACGCCCCGCGGCTGCCCGCCACGGTGGAGGAAGGGCGCCGGGTCTTTGCCCGCCGCCCGGGGGCGCCGGCCAGGACCCCCGCCCCGGCGCTGCCCGCCGGCGAGCCGGTGGTGCAGTTTCGGGACGTGGCGGTGCGTTACCGCAGCGTCAAGGGGGACCCCCACACCGTCTATGACGGGCTGGACCTGACCATCCGCAAGGGGGACAAGATCGCACTGATCGGCTCCAACGGGGCCGGCAAGTCCACCCTGATGAAGATGATGGTGGGGCTGCTCAAACCCGACCGGGGCGAGGTGGTGCTGAACGGCCGGGACCTGCGCCGCGCAGGGCCCGAAACGCTGACCCGCCAGGTGTCGATGGTCTACCAGAACCCCGAGGACATGTTCATCAAGGATTCCATCCAGGCGGACATCGCCTACGCCATGGAGGCGCGGGGCGTGCCCGACGCCCGCCGCCGCACCGAGGCGCTGCTGGACCGTTTCCGGCTGACCGACCTGCGCGGACGGGACGGGCGGCTGCTGTCGGGCGGGCAGATGCGCCGGGCCAGCCTGGCCATCGGCATCGCGCTGGACCCGGGCATCCTGCTGCTGGACGAACCCACCGCCAACCTGGACATTGCCACCCGCAAGGAGATCATGCGCACGCTGGAACAGATGAAAGAGATCACCGAGACGGTGGTGATCGCCACCCACGACATGCAGCTTGTCTGCGAATGGGCCGAGCGGGTGGTGGTGCTCAGCGGCGGCCGGGTGCTGGCCGACGGCCCCCGGGACCGCATCTTTGCCGACCGGGCGCTGCTGGACGCCGCCGGCATCCGCCCGCCCGAGATCTTCACGATGGGGCGGGCGCTGGACCCGCAGGCCGTCTGCTACACCGTCGATGAGTTCCTGCATGAGTTTACCGGAAGGAAGGCCGAAGGATGAAAACCATCGAAAAACTTTCCGAGAGCATCCTGGACAAGCTCTCCATCGACTTTTTGCGCAGCCAGGTGCTCAAAAACGCCTACGGCAACAGCGATACCCTCATCGCCGCCATGGACCCCCGCCCGCTGCTGGTGTGGTACCTGTTCTTCGGGCTGGTGCCCTGGTTCGTCCACGACGTGGTCTTTTTGGTCGGCTGCTTCATGCTGGTGGCCTTCACCACCTGGATGGCCCATGTGGCGGGGCTGGTGCTCTTTCTGTTCGCCGTCGGCGTCTTTTCCCAGACCGGGTACCTCTTCCTGGTCACGCTGCTGTTCGGCGGCGACGCCTCGGCCATCCTGCCGCTGCTGGTGCTGACCCTCAAGGTGGCCACCGTCTCGCTGGCCTCCATCACGATCTTTTCCGGCCTGGACCCGGACAAGCTGGCCAACGGGCTGATGTGGTTCGGCTGCCCCGAACGGCTGAGCTTCTCCATCTCCTACGCGTACCGGATGCTGCCGCTGCTGATGGAGGAGTTCCAGAACGTGCTGCTGTCCTACCGGCTGCGGGGCAACCCGCCCGCCCACGACACGCTGCCCGGCAAACTGCGCTACCTGGTCTACCAGGTCCGCATCATCATCCAGTCCTTCTACCCGCTGATGCTCAACACCGCCAAGCGGTCCCGCACCACGGTGGAAGTGCTGGAGCTCAAAGGCTACCGGTACGCGGCCGTAGACCGGCAGGTGAAAAAGATCAAGCTCTCCCACATGAAGGTGTCCAACAACGACCTGCTGTTCCTGGCGCTGTCCTTCCTGTGGGTGGCGCTCACCCTGCTGGCGGCCACGCTGATCTGAGGGAGGACCGACGATGTATCTGGATTTTCACACCCACGGCAAGCTGGCCAAATACCTGCCCTTTTCGGTGCCCTACACCCGGTGGCTGCTGGGGGAGGCCCGGAACGCCGGGCTGGACGCCATCTGCCTGACCGAACATTTCAACACCCAGCAGTTTGACGAGGTCTACGCCTTTATCGCCGGGCAGGGCACGCCGGCGGGCGACGCCTTCGTCTTTGACGGGCTGAAGGTCTTCCCCGGCATGGAGACCGACATCGCCGAGGGCGGGCATGTGCTCTGCCTCGGCCCGATGGAGGCCATCCGGGAACTCAACCGCCGGCTGGAACCCCACAAGCGGCGGGAGACCTTCCTGCCCTTTGCCGAACTGCTGGACCTGTTTGCCCGCTACCCGGTGCTGGTGGGGGCGGCGCATCCCTTCCGGGCAGGCGGGCACATCCCCGAACAAAGCGCCGAACTGCTGACCCGGCTGGATTTTATCGACATGAACGGCAAGGACATTGCCGAGGACCGCACCCGCACCGAACTGCTGACCCGGGGCTTCGGCAAGGCGCTGGGGGTGCCGGTGGTGGCGGGCAGCGACACCCACCAGGCCACCCAGTACGGCTGCATCCGCACCCGGTTCGAGCGGGATGCGGACACCTTCGACGCCCTGTACGCCGAGATGAAGGCCGGCCGGTATGAGATCGTCGTCCACCCGGAAGCCGCCTTCAAGGTGCGCACCGCCGGCATCCTCAAGCGGGCGCTCAAGGAGGTCCACGCCCTGGGCGGCGACTATGTGCAGGTGCTGCTGGGCCGCGGCGAGACCCCGGCCGTCCTCACCGCCAAGCGGCGGGCCGGCTGAAGGGCGGGAAATGTAATATTTATGCAAAATCGCTGCGCAGTACCCGGCAATGTGGTACAATGGCAGGGTAGACCCTGTCCTGTACACAAAGGAGCCCGCCCATGCCGCTGACCTTCCCCCGGATGCCGGACAAACTCACGGCCAACGAAACCGCCATCCTTGAATACATCAACCGCAACCGGGACCAGTTCCTCTTCATGAACATCGCCCGGCTGGCCGCCGAACTGTCCATGTCGGAGGCCACCGTCTCCCGCTTTGCCCGCCATGTGGGCTGCCGGGACTTCAAGCATCTCAAGCAGGTGGTGCTGGAACAGACCCAGCCCGCCCGCCCCGGCCCGGCGGGCAAGATCGCCGCCACCCTGGCCGAAGGGGACGGCGCACTGCTGCCCCGCTGGATGGAACAGCAGCGCTACTGCCTGGAAAAAACGCTGGAACTGCTGGACCCGGACCAGTTCGGGCAGGCGGTGCAGGCCATCGCCGGGGCCCGGCGGGTGTACCTGTACGCCAAAAATGCCTCCCGCTCGCTGGCCGAACTGCTGGGCTACCGGCTGCGGCGCATCGGGGTGGAGGTACACCGCCTGTCCGCCGGCGGCAGCGAGCTGCTGGAGGGCCTGGCCGCCGCCGAGGCGGGGGACCTGGTGGTGCTGTTCAGCTTTTCCAAACTCTCGGCCGAAGGGCGGATCATCCTGGACCTGCAAAAGCAGGCCGGCTACCGCACGCTGCTCTTCACCGGCCAGCTCACCGGCACGCCCGGGGCCGACCTCTCCCTCTTTGTCTACCGGGGCGAGGAGAACGAATACCACTCGATGACCGCCCCCGCCGCCCTGGTGGACGCGCTGGTGCTGGCGGTGTCGGCCCGGCTGGGCGGCCGGGCGGTGGAACGGCTGGAGCGCCTGCGCCGGCTGAAAGCCGCCTACCAGGAGGGCAAGGGCGCCCCCTGACCGGTGCGCGGCACAAACAGGCCCGCTGCGAAACGGCAGGAGCAGTCCGCACAAAAAGGCAGAGAACAAAACACCCCTTCCGGGAAGCCGCCTTGACTTCCCGGAAGGGGTGTTTGGCTGTACCGGTTTTGGGGCGGGGGCTTTGCGGCGGATCTTTTTTGGCTTTCGCCGCCGGTTTCGCCCGGCCTTACGGGGCGCCGCCGGGCGCCGGCGGGTCGGCGTCCCGGGTCAGTTCCAGCACCAGCGGGGCCAGCTTTTCCCGCTCCCGCCGGGTGATGCGGTTGTACAGCGGCAGCGCCGCGGCGATCAGCCCGATGCCGGCCAGCCCCACCCCCACGCCGGGGGCGAACAGCTCCACCCAGACCGTCGTGCAGCACATCCCCAGCCCCAGCAGCAGGGTGCCCGCCACCCCCACGCACACCGCGGCGGCGGTGCCCTTGCGGGTCACCTGCCGCTCCAGTCGGCGCAGCCGGTCCAGCGGGGTCTCGGCGGGGGGCAGGTAGCGGTCCCGGATGCGGCGGATCTCCGCCTGTTCCTGGGCCGAGTAGGTGTAGGTGAAGGTCTCATGATTTTCCTGCATCACAGCAATCCTCCTTATGGGTCCGGCGGCCGGCGCGGATGAACAGATACCCGCCCAGCCCCGCCGCCCCCGCCGGCACGCAGAGCGCCACCACCGCCGGGTGGGGGTAAAGCAGCCGCCGCCCCAGCCGCCGCCAGTCAGCGGGCCGGCGCATCGGGGCACCTCCGCAATACCACGGTGAACCGGCTGCCCCGGCCCACCTCGCTGCTGACCGTGATGCTGCCGCCCACAATGTCCACCACCCGGCGCACCAGCGCCAGCCCCAGCCCGTTGCCCCGGGTGGCGTGGGAAGGGTCGCCCTGGTAGAACTTTTCAAAGATATGCCGCCCCACCTCCGGCGAAATGCCGCAGCCGGTGTCCCGCACCTCCACCACGGCGTCGGGGCCCCGGGCGTGCAGCGCCAGGCCGACGGTGCCGCCGGCGTCGGTGAACTTGATGGCGTTGGAAAACAGGTTGTTCCACACAAGGCTCAGCAGTTCGGCGTCGGTGTGAACCAGCACCCCGTCCTCCACATCCGTCTCGATGCAAAGGCCCTTCTGCTCCCAGGCATCCTCAAAGCCCAGCAGGCACTCGCGCAGCTGCTCGCCCAGGTCATAGGTGGCGGCGTTGGGGTAGATCTGCTGGTTTTCCAGCTTGTTCAGCCGCAGGATGTTGGTCACCAGGCTGGCCAGCCGGCGGGCGGTGTCGGTCACGGCGCGGGCATATTCCTGCCGGGTCGGCTCGTCCAGGCCGGGCTGCTGCAGCAGGGTGCCGTAGTTCTGCAGCACGGTCAGCGGGGTCTTGAGTTCATGGCTCACATTGGCAATGAAGTCGGTGCGCAGCGTCTCCATACCCGAAAGTTCCCGGGCCAGCGTGTTGAAGGACTCGGCGATCCGGGCGAAGCCTTCCGCCCCGGCGAGCCCGTCCGTCGGGATGCGCACCGAAAAATCCCCCCGGGTGATCCGGCTGGCGGCCTCCACGATCTGCCGCACCGGCCGGTCCACCAGCAGGCGGCGGCGTCCAGCGTCAGCCCGCCCACCGTCAGCCGCTTGCTGGCCGCGATCTTCGCCCGGCGGATGTTTGCATCGTGCTAACAAAATGTTTGCGTTTTATGAAAATCCCGCATTCAGCGCAGGCTGTCGTCCTTGAGCAGAAGGGTCAGGTCGCCGGCCAGCACCCGGCGGGCGCCCAGGGCGTAGGCCAGCGCCACGGCGCCGGCGATCAGCCCGGCAAACAGCGCCACCGGTCCCACCGGGGCCTCGGCCAGAAAGACCGCCGGGTCCAGGTAGCTGGCCCGCAGCATGAAGGCGACCATCCCCCCGGTCAGGAGCAGGGTGATGACCAGCGGCCGCCCGGCGATAACCGCCGCCTCGATCCAAAACAGGCTGCGCAGCTCCCCGGGGGTCATGCCAAGGGCCAGGTAGCGGGCAAACTCCCGCCGGCGCTGGCCCACAAAGCCCAGTGTGTTCAAAAAGACGTTGGCCAGCCCGATGGCGGCCAGCAGCAGGCAGAAGGCCCCCAAAATCGCCTGGGCCCCCGCGATCATCCGGTCGTTGGCGGCCCGCTCGGCAATGCGGTTCTCGATGGTGTAGGCAAGGCCGGTCAGATCCAGCTGCCCGGCCGCGGCGGCCTGCAGCGCCTCGCAGCCGGCGGCGGTGATCCCCTCCGGGCCGAGCAGGCGCACCGTCACCCCCGGCTCGGCCGCCGGCGCCCAGGGCAGCGACTGCCACAGGCTCAGCGGCCAGAACTGCACCAGCGCGTACTGGTCATACTCTTCCCGCAGGGCGGGCGGGGTGTCGGTGCAGCCCAGCAGCGGCAGTTCGCCCAGCACGGCGCCGTCCGGGCCGGTCAGGGTCAGGGCGGTCAGATCCCCCCGCACAAAGGGCAGGTAGAGCCGGTCGCGGAAATTGCTGTGCAGGCTGGCCCACACCCGGTTCAGCAGGATGGCCCCGTCCAGCGAGGGGGTCAGCCCCGCCTCTTCACAGTAGGCGAGGAAGCTGGCGTCGTCCATCACCAGGATCGGGGCGTTCACCAGCCAGCCTTCCTCCAGCGGGGCGGCGGCGTCGCCGGCCACCGCCCCCAGCCCGCCCAGCTGCTGCAAAGCCGGGCTCTGGTCGTCGGCGTCCAGCCGGCAGGCGGCGTCCGCCCGGGTATAAACGGTGGCGCTGCGCACCCCGGTCAGGGTCTGCAGCGGTTCCAGCCGGGCAAAATCCTCCGCCGAAGCGTCGGGCAGCCGGGCCATCACGTCCCAGGCGTCCTGATACCGTTCAAAATAGGTGTACCGGGTGCTGATGCCGGACAGGGTGAAAAAGCACAGCATCGCCGTAAAACCCAGGAAGGAGAGCAGCAGCGACAGGTTGGCCACCCGCAGCGCCCGGCGGCTTTGCCGCAGCGCACAGCCGGCCAGCTCGCCCCGCACCCCGAAGACAAGCCCCAGCAGCCCGCCGCCCCGGCGCCGCCGGACCCGATCCGTCTGTGGGCCGGCGCCGTCCTGCAGCGCCTGCAGCGGGGGCATCCGGCTCAGCCGGAAGGCGGGCAGCCAGGCCGAGACCAGCACCGTGACCAGCGCGGCGCCCAGCGCCCCGGCCACCACCAGCGGGTGCAGCCGGAACACCGCGTCCTGCCGGCCGGCCAGGTCGGCGGCGGCCGCGTTCACGGCGGTCAGTACCCCCGCGCAGCCGGCCAGACCCAGCGCGGTGCCGGCGGCCAGCGGGATCAGGGCCAGCACGGCGGCTTCCTGCAGCAGGCAGACGCGCAGCTGCCGGGGGGTGGCGCCGACGCTGGACAGAATGCCGAACTGATGCAGCCGGGACTGCATCGTGATCGCAAAGGCATTGCGGATCAGCAGCACCAGCGCCACCGCCACCGCCCCCACCACCGCCAGCAGAAAGGGCAGAAGCAGCGGCGGGTCGGGGTCCTGCGGGTCGCTGACAAGGTAGCGGGAGAGCAGCAGCTCGTGGGCCTGCACCGCCTCCTCCGGCAGATCCAGTGCCTGGCGGATCAGCGCCAGGTCCGCATAGATCCGGCCCCGCCGGCGGAAGGTCAGCTCGATCACCGCCTCCCCCTCGGGGGTGGGGTCGGCCAGGGCGGCGCTCTCCACATTGGCAAAGTCGGTCAGGGCCTTGAGCAGCTCTTCCGGCGCGGGGCCGTCGGCCGGCACCGTCACCCGGGCCTGCCAGCCGCCCTCCTCCCGGATGATCCGCTCCACCTCATAGACCCAGAGGTTGTAGAACAGCCCGATCACCAGCGAGAGAAAGAAGGCGGCGGCCAGCGCGGCGGCGGCCACCGTCCGCCCGGCGGCGGGGTTGCGGGCCAGGTAACTGCGGGAAAACTCCTTCCACATCGCCCTCACCCCCGTCTGCGGTCTGCAACGATCCGCCCGTCGCTCAGCGTGATGACCCGGTCGGCCTGGGCGGCCAGCTCCTCGTCATGGGTCACCAGCAGGATGGTCTGGCCGTAACTGCGGTGGCACAGCCCCAGCAGATCCAGGATCTCGCCGGTGTTGCGCCGGTCCAGGTTGCCGGTGGGCTCGTCGGCCAGCAGCAGCGCGGGGCGGTAGCACAGCGCCCGGGCAATGGCCACCCGCTGCTGCTGCCCGCCGGAAAGCTGCCCCGGCAGCGCCTGCAGCTTGTCCTGCAGGCCCAGCGCCCCCACCAGCTCGGCCAGGGCGGCGGGGTCGGGGCGGCGCTTGTCCAGCCGCAGGGGCAGGGTGATGTTCTTTTCCACCGTCAGGGTGGGGATCAGGTTGAAAAACTGGTAGACCAGCCCCACCTTGCGCCGGCGGAACAGCGCGGCGCGGGTGGGGTCCAGCCGGCCCAGGTCCACCCCGTCCACCGTCACGGTGCCGGCGGTGGGCCGGTCCACGCTGGCCAGGATGTGCAGCAGGGTGGACTTGCCCGAGCCGGACGCCCCGACAATGGCCACAAACTCGCCGCGGTCCACCTGCAGCCGGATGCCGTCCAGCGCCCGGACGGCGGTGTCGCCCCGGCCGTAGACCTTTTCAAGATCGGTGCAGTGCAGAAGTTCCATGGGTCGCCCTCCTTTATGCCCCGCCCGGGACGGGCCGGGGCCTTTGGACAACAGTATAGCAGCCGAAGGTGACATCCCGGTGACAGGGTCAGGGCCGGGGGAACCCCGGGTAAAACCGCACCCGGAACACCCCGCCCCCCTCCGGGTGGTTTTCGGCCCGCAGCACGGCGCCCTGGCGCTGCAGCAATTCCCGGGCGATGGCCAGGCCGATGCCGGTGCTGCCGGGGGCGGCGCCGGCCCCGCGGTAGAACCGGTCAAACAGCCGGGGCAGGTCGGCCGGGGCAAAGCCGGCCCCCTCGTCCCGGATGCAGACCTCGGCGTACAGCGCCCCGTCGGCGCAGGTGCAGTGTACGGCGCCGCCCGGCGGGCTGTGCTCGATGCCGTTCTTGATCAGGTTCATCAGCGCTTCCACCGTCCAGTCCGGGTCGGCGGTCACCGGGATCGGCGGGGCTTCGGGCACCTCCAGCGTCACCCCGGCCCGGTCGGCCAGCGGCTGCAGGCCGTCGGCGGCCATCTGCACCAGGGTGAACAGGTCGGCGGGTTCCGGGTGCAGCGGCAGCGCGCCGGCGTCCAGCCGGGCCAGCAAAAGCAGCGCCCCGCCCAGCCGCTCCAGCTGGTCCAGCGGCGGCTGCATCCGGCTGCGCAGCGCCGGGTCCGCCCCCTGGGCGGCCAGGGACAGGGCGGTCAGCGGGGTCTTGAGCTGGTGGGCGATGTCCGCCAGGTCCCGGGCAAACCGGTCCCGGGCCTCCAGGGCTTCCCGGCGGGTGCGGGTCAGCTCGGTCACCGTCTTGGCGATCTCATCCCCCAGCCGGCCGGCCTCCCCCTCCGGGTCCTCGGCCAGCGGCAGCGGCGCGCCGGTGCGGGCGGCTTCCAGCGTCCGGGTCAGCCGGCGCAGCGCCCGGTCGGTGCGCCGCCGCTGCCACAGCCGGTCGGCCGCCAGCAGCCCGCCACCCAGCACAAACCCCGCCCCGGCCGCGGCGGCCAGCGGGGCCGGGGGCGCCGGCGCGGGCCGGTAGCCCCGGGCGGCCAGCACGCCGGGGCCGGGGGCGTAGCCGCCCTCCTTCACCAGCGCGTACACATCCTCGGCTATGGCGGGCGCCCGGTCCACCAGGGCGGTGCAGAATCCGTCCAGCAGCGCCATCTGCCGGCGGCTGTGCCACAGCCCCAGCAGCGCCGCGGTCAGGGCGGCGGCCAGCAGGCAGGCGGCCAGCGCCCCGGCCAGGGCGGCGGCGCCAAAACGGGCGGGGGTGGGGTGTTTCATGGGGCGTCCTCCTCCATGCGGTAGCCAAAGCTGCGGACGGTCTTGAGGCAGCCGGGCTGGCCCAGCTTTTCCCGCAGCCGCTTCATGGTCACGGTCAGGGTGTTGTCGTTGACGAACCGGCCGTTGCGGTCCCACAGTTCATCCAGCAGCTGGCGGCGGGTCAGGGTGCGGCCCTGGTTGCGCAGCAGCAGCAACAGCAGCTGGTATTCCAGCGCCCCCAGCGCCACCGCCTGCCCCCGGCAGCTGACGGCCTGGCGGGCTTCGTCCAGCGTGATCGGCCCGCACCGCAGCACCGGCCCGGCCTCGGGCCGGCTGCGCCGCCACAGCGCCTGCAGGCGGGAGTACAAGACCTCCAGCTCAAAGGGCTTGGTCACATAATCGTCCGCCCCGCAGCCGAAGCCCTCCAGCACGTCGGGGGTGTCGCCCCGCACCGTCAGCAGCAGCACCGGCATCCGGGGGCAGTGGGCCCGCAGCGCCCGGCAAAGGTCCGCGCCGTCGCCGTCGGGCAGGTTCCGGTCCAGCACCGCCAGGTCGGGCAGCGCCCCGGCCAGCGCCTGCCGGGCATCGGCCAGGGTGGTATAACGGGCGACCCGGCACCCCCGGCCGGCCAGGAACTCACACACCGCCCTGGCAATGGCGTCGTCGTCCTCCAAAAACAAGATGGTCATGGCAGTCACCAACCTTCCTCCAGCCTGCTACCAGTATAGCCCCTTTGCGGCCCGGGGGCAATGCCGCGCCGCCGGCGAAAGGCCCGCCGCCGTTTGTTGCGCTTTTGCGCGGCGGCCTGCCGGCCCGGCGCTGTCTTTTGCGCCGCCATCCTACCATTCCGCGGCGCGGCATGGTATAATAAGGGCAACGAACGCTCTGACCCCGATCAAGGAGGACAACCATGCAGTGGCAGCAGATCCATCATGTGGCCATCATCGTCTCCGACTACCGGAAGGCGAAGGAATTCTATGTGGAAAAACTCGGCTTTCCGATCCTGCGGGAAAACTACCGCCCGGTCCGGGGGGACTGGAAGCTGGACCTGCGGGTGGGGACCGGCCCCGACGCCGTGGAGCTGGAGATCTTTGCCGAACCCGACCCGCCCCACCGCCCCACCCGGCCCGAAGCCTGCGGGCTGCGGCACCTGGCTTTCCGGGTGGCGGACCTGGACGCCGCGGTGGCCGACCTGGCCAAGCGGGGCATCCGGTGCGAGCCGGTGCGCACCGACGAGTTCACCGGCGGGCGGATGACCTTCTTTTTTGACCCGGACGGTCTGCCGCTGGAACTGCATGAGTGAGACCGCCCCGGGGCGCAGACGGCGGAGATACAAGCAGAGGATCGTATGGCACTTTTGCAGGTGAATTTTTCGTCCCGGGCGCTGCCGGAGGCGGACGGGTACGACCTGAACTAGGTGGAGACCCCCGGCGGCCACGACTGGGACTTCTGGGACGCCCAGATCCGCCGGGTGCTGGGCTGGCTGCCGCTGACCCCCGCCCCCGGCGGCCCGCTGCCCCGGCGGGACCGGGCCTGAGCAAGACAAAAGGGCCGCGGCCCTTGGGGAAACCCCGCAAGACCGCGGCCCGGCCGGGGCTGTGCCGCCCTCAGCGGATGCGCTTGTACAAGATCGGCTGGTCATACCCGAAGACGCGCCGGCCGCCCTGCTCCATCGTTTCCGAAACCTCCAGCACCTCGGGGGAGAACCGCTCGAAGAGGGTGAACTTCAGCGTCGGGGTGAACAGGCTGGTGCTGCCGCCCTCCCACACGCCGTCCTTTTTCCGGTACAGCGCGGGGGTGAACTTTTTCGAAGGCACCAGGTCCCGGTAATCCACCGGCTGCATCCCGTCGTAGGTAAAGGCGTTCTTGTCATACCCGGCGGGGATCTCGTAGGAGGTCAGCCGCACCCCCTCGCCCTCCTCGGTAAACAGGAACAGGTGGGGCGAAGCGTGGGTGGCGCCCTGGGCGGTGTAGTAGCTTTCCTCCACCACAAACACCCCGGCAAACCCTTCGGGCAGGTTGCGGATCTTATCGTTGCAGGCGGTATTGCGGTGCTCCGCCAGCGGGAAAGCGGGGTTCTGCTTCTGCAGTTCGGCCGCCTGTTCCGCGTTGGAGAAGCGCCCGGTGAGCAGCCCGATCATTTCTTCCAGCATCGACATAGGAATCAGTCCTTTCATTCCAGAGATCCAAAAGACCGGATGGTCTGTATCCTGCTATTATAGTAGGAATTCGGCGGCTTGTAAACCCCCTGCGGCCACCCGGCGGCAGCCACCGCCCCGCGGCCCCTGTTTCCCGGCGGCCAAAGGGGGTACAATAGATCCGCCGGGCGCAGCGGCGCCGCACAACAGAAGAAACGGCGCCGGCCGGGGGCCTGGCTTTGGCCCGGGCCGCCCGGCCCCGGCGCGGTTTTCCAATAAAAGGGAGGGATATTTTATGTGTACGAGCATTGCCCTGTTCCAGGGCGCCGGCTATTTCGGGCGCAACCTGGACCTGGACTGCAGCTTCGGCGAACAGGTGGTGGTCACGCCGCGGCATTTCCCGCTGCGGTTCCGCCGCCTGCCGGCCATGACCGAGCACTACGCGCTGATCGGCATGGCCAACCTGGCCGACGGCGTGCCGATGTACGCCGAGGCCGCCAACGAAAAAGGGGTGTATATGGCGGGGCTCAACTTCCCCGGCAACGCCTGGTTCCCGCCGGAGGTGTCACCCCGGTACGACGCCGTGACCCCGTATGAGCTGATCCCCTGGCTGCTGGGCAGCTGCGCCAGCCTGACCGAAGTGCGCAAAAAGCTGGCCAACTTCCGCCCGCTGGGCGTCTCCTTCCGCCAGGGGCTGCCGCTGGCCCCGCTGCACTGGCACATTGCCGACCGCACCGGCGCGCTGGTGTTGGAAACCACCCGCGACGGGGTCGCTCTCTACGAGGACCCGGTGGGGGTGCTCACCAACAACCCGCCTTTCCCCTTCCACCAGATGAACCTGAACCAGTACCAGGGCCTGTCGGCCCGGCCGGTGGAAAACCGCTTCGCCCCCGACGCGCCGCTCACCGCCTTCGGCCAGGGCATGGGGGCCATCGGCCTGCCGGGGGACTCCTCGCCCGCCTCCCGGTATGTGAAGGCGGCCTTCCACAAGCTCAACACCCCCGACCCCGGCGAGGACAGCGGCCGGGTGGCCCAGTTCTTCCACCTGCTGGATGCGGTGGCGATGGTGCGGGGCAGCGTGATCACGCCGGAGGGCAAGTACGACATCACCACCTACGCCTGCTGCTTCAGCGCCGAGACCGGCACCTACTACTACAAAACCTATGACAACAACCGCCTGACCGCCGTGCGGCTGCGCCCCGGCTCGCTGGAAGGCGGCGAGCTGCGCAGCTACCCGCTGCGCACCGGCCAGGATGTGTTTTTCGAAAACTGAACCGACTTGCCCGGCGGCAGATGCCGCCGGGCAAGTTTTTACATACCCCTTACAGCCGGCCAGCGCCGCCAGCGGGCGCAGCACGTCGGGCGGGACCGGCAGCATACAGCCCGCCATCACCAGCAGCACCGCCGCCGCCAGACAGAACAGCGCGAAAAGAAGCATGGGACTTCCTCCTCTCTGCTTCCATTTTACAAAAAAGACCGCCCCGCCTGCCAGGGGGCAGGAAAAAGGGCGGTAAAAAACCCGTAAAGGACAGTGGATGCCGGTGGCGGGGCGCGGCGAACCTCTCGGCACGCCGGGCGGGGTCATCCCCCGGGGACCGGCGGGTCCTGCCGGTCCAGCAGCCAGGCCAGCCCCCGGGCGGTGCGCAGGGCCGGGTCCTGAAAGTGGCCGCCGGGGTTCAGGGCGAACACCGTCTCCACCCCGGCGGCGGCAAACCCGGCGGCGATGGCCTCGGTATGGGCCCGGCCGGGGCGCAGCAGCGGGTTGCGGGTGCGGTCCTCCCGCCGGCCGATGGAAAAGTACAGGCACCGGGGCCGGACCGCCGGGGCGTGGCCGGCCAGATAGTCGGTCAGCCCGGGGAACCACAGCGACCCGGACACGCTGGCCGCCCGGGTGAAGCGATCGGTCCGGTACAGGGCGTACAGCGCAAACAGCCCGCCCAGCGAGTAGCCGGCCAGCCCCCGCCACCGGGGCACCCCGCCCAGCCGGGCCTCGGCCGCCGGCAGCAACTGCCCGGTCAGCTCGGCCAGGTAGGCGTCGGCGCCGCCGGTCAGGGGGGCGGCGCCCGGGGCGGGGGGCGGGGCGTCCCAGGGGACCAGGTCCCGGTCCCAGTCCAGGCCGCTCACCGCCGCCAGCGCCCAGTCCCCGCCGGGGCAAAGGGCCTGCAGCGCCGCCTGTACCTCCTCGCCCTGCCGGGCCGTGCCGGCGTTCAGCCAGAGCAGCGGCGCCTCCGGCGTCTGCCCGGGCCAGAGCATCACCGCCCGGCCGCCCTGTGTCCAACCGATCATCCGGCATCCCTCCCGTTCCCATCATAGCACGGGGCCGCGGGCCGGTCAACGCCGCCCGCCCTTGCCCGGCGGGGCGGGGTCTGGTATACTGGGCGAGGGGGAAGATCCCCGGAAAGAAAAAATGGCGGGAAGGGAGGAGTTCCCATGCGGCGGGGACTTCTGCGGTGTTTTTACGGAATGTTCGGCGGCCTGCTGGCGCTGCTGCTGGCGGCGTGCTGCGCAAGCTGGACCCACAACGCCCCGGCGGCACTGGCGGTGGCGCTGAAGGAGGTGTGCCCTGATGCAGTACCGGCAGATTGAGGAGGCTGTCTTTCTGGCCCGGCCCAACCGGTTTGTGGCCGAGGTGGAACGGCCGGACGGCAGCCGGCTGCGGGCCCATGTGAAGAACACCGGCCGCTGCGCCGAGCTGCTGGTGCCCGGCGCCCGGGTATACCTGGAAGGGGCGGACAACCCCCGCCGCGCCACCCCCTGCGACCTGGTGGCGGTGGAAAAGCGGGTCCCGGGCGGGGCCCGGCTCATCAACATGGACTCCGCCGCCCCCAACCTGGCGGCGGGGGAATGGCTGGCTTCCGGCGGGCTCGGCCCGCTGGAAGCGCTGCGGGCGGAACAGCGGGCGGGGGATTCCCGGCTGGATTTCGCCGCCCGGCAGCAGGGCCGCCCGGTGTACATCGAGGTCAAGGGCTGCACGCTGGAGCAGGACGGCCTGGCCCTGTTTCCCGACGCGCCGACGCTGCGGGGACTCAAACATCTGCGGACCCTCACCGCCCTGGCCGGGCAGGGGGCCCGCTGCTGCGTGCTGGTGGTCATCCAGATGCAGGGGGTACGGGCGTTTGCGCCCAACTGGGCCACCCAGCCCGAGTTTGGCCGGGCGCTGCAGCAGGCGGCCGCCGCCGGCGTCGAGATCCACGCGATGGACTGCGCCGTCACCCCCGCCAGCCTGACCCTGCGCGCCCCCGTCCCCGTCCTGCTGGACCTGCCGGGGTGAGGGAAAGCGCCCCGGCGGCAACCATACGGTCAGACAAAACGCGGAAAGGCAGCCTGCCCCGGCACGATCGCCGGACGGCAGAACCGCCTTTCCGCTTTCTTTTCCGCAGCCCCCGCAGAGTCGGCCGCCCGGTCGGGCGTCTGTCCCGGGTCATCCCCGCACCAGCGCGACCGAGATGTCGTTGACATTGGTGCCGGTGGGGCCGGTGAAGAGCAGACCGCCCACCGCCTGCAGGGCGTGGTAGGCGTCGTTGTCGGCCAGGGCGGCGTGGACCGTCCAGCCCCGGTCGGTCAGGGACTTCAAGGTATCGCCGTCCACATAGCCGCCGGCGGCGTCGGTGGGGCCATCGGTACCGTCGCTGCCCACCGAGAAGACGGCGGCGCCGCTCGTCCCCGCCAGCGCCGGGGCGGCGGCCAGCGCCAGTTCCTGGTTGCGTCCGCCCAGCCCCCGCCCGATCAGGTGTACGACGGTCTCGCCGCCCGCCAGAAAGGCCAGCGCCTGCCCGCAGCCTGCGTGGGTGCGGGCCACCGCCCCCAGGAACCGGCCGGCTTCCCGGGCTTCGCAGTCCAGCCGGTCGGTGAGCAGCACCGGCTGATAGCCCAGCTCCCGGCAGGCCGCGGCCGCCGCGGCGCAGAGCTCCCGCACACTGCCGGTGATGCGGGTCTGCACGCGGGTCAGCTGTTTGGGGGTCTCCTGACACAGACAGGCGGCGGCTTGGGGGCTCAGCCGCAGGCGGTACTTCTCCGCAATGGCCAGCGCCTCGGCGCAGGTGGAGGAATCGGGACAGGCCGGGCCGGAGGCGATCATGTCCAGCGGGTCGCCCGGAATGTCGCTGAGCACGATGCTGAACACCTGCGCCGGCGCACAGGCCAGCGCAAAGCGGCCGCCCTTGACATCCGACAGCCGCTTGCGGATGGTGTTCATCTCGACGATGTCCGCCCCGCAGCCCAGCAGCTGGGCGGTGATGTCCTGCAGTTCCGCCCCGGGGATCCGCGGCTGTTCGAACAGGGCGCTGCCCCCGCCGGAAAGCAGGAAGAGCACCGTGTCTCCCTCGCCGGCGCTCCTGGCCAGCGCAAGAGCCCGGGCAGTGGCCGCGAAGCTGTTTTCGTCGGGGACCGGGTGACCGGCCTCATAGCAGGTCACGCCGGGCAGCTCGCCCCGTACATGGCCGTACTTGGTGATGACGATGCCCTCGTCCACCCGGCCCAGACAGTCGAGGGCGGCCCGGGCCATCTGCCAGGCGGCCTTGCCTGCCGCCACCAGCAGGACGCGCCCGCCGGAAGGGGACAGGTCCTGCAGGGCCCGCCGGACCGCCGCGTCAGGCTGGACCGCCTGCAGGCTGGCTGTCAGGATCTGCTGTGCATCGGTGCGCAGGGAATGGGGTTCGGATCCCATGGGAAACACTTCCTTTCTGCTGTGAGATCGTGGGGCTGCTGCGGCGGATCGAAGCCTTCCCGCCGCCATGCGGCGTTGGTTCATTGCCTGGTTCTATTATAGGGAGGCACTGCGCCTTCCGGCAAGGGAAGAATTCCATAAATCAGGGGTGACAAACTGCCGGATTCGTAAAAAGTTCGGCGGTCGCCGCTCTGCCTGCCGTTGACAAAACGGGGCGGCTGCGGTATCATAAAGGCGCTGATGTGTTCGGAGGAACAGGCAAAAACGCGGCGGGGCGATGTTTCGGCCCCGGCCGGCGTCTGCGGCATGGGGCAAACGGCCCGGGGCCGCTGTGGCCGGCGGCTGGCCGGTCTGCCTGAAGCCCCGGCACACCGCACTAAAAACTGCCGTGTGGATTTTTCAGCGCCGGGCGGCCGGCGCTCTTTTCGCCGCACGATCCACCCCGGGGCCGGGGTCGGGTCGTGCGGCTTTTTTTGCCCGGACGACCCGGGCCACGGCCCAAGGAGTGTTGCCAATGAACGAACAGTTTATGAAGGAGCGGCCGATCCTGCCGCTGCTCACATCCATGGCGCTGCCGATGGTCGTCTCGATGCTGGTGAACTCGCTGTACAACATCGTGGACAGCTTCTTTGTGGCCCGCATCAGTGAGGACGCCATGACCGCTTTGTCGCTGGTCTACCCGATCCAGAATTTCGTCAACGCGGCGGCCATCGGGTTCGGCGTCGGGATGAACGCCCTGATCGCCTTCCACCTGGGGGCGGGGGAGAAGGACCGGGCCAGCACCGCCGCCACCCACGGGCTGGCGCTGTCGGCGGTCCACGGGCTGGTGCTCATGGTCGGCTGCATCGCGGCGCTGCCGGCCTTTCTGGGGCTGTTCACCCGGGACCCGGCCGTGCTGGACCTGGGGGTGCGGTACGGCACCATCGTCTTCCTCTTCTCGGTGGTCATCATGCTGGGGCTGGCCTTCGAAAAGATCTTCCAGGCCGTTGGCCGGATGAAGGTCACGATGGCGGCGCTGATCAGCGGCTGCCTCACCAACATCCTCCTCGACCCGGTCATGATCTTCGGGCTGGGCCCCGTCCCGGCCATGGGCATCGCGGGGGCGGCGCTGGCCACCGGCATCGGCCAGGTGGTGTCGCTGGCGGTGTACCTGGTCGTGTACGCGGTCGCGCCGCCGCCGGTGCGGCTGGGCCGGGCCTGGCTGCGGCCCGACCTGCGGCTGGACGCCCGGCTTTACGCCATCGGGGTGCCGGCCATCCTCAACCTGGCGCTGCCCTCGCTGCTGGTCTCGGTGCTCAACAGCCTGCTGGCGGCCTTCTCCCAGAGTTATGTGGTCATTCTCGGCATCTATTACAAGCTGCAGACCTTCCTGTACCTGCCGGCCAGCGGCATTGTGCAGGGGATGCGCCCGATCATCGGCTACAACTACGGCGCCCGGGAATACGGCCGGGTCCGGAAGATCTTTTCCACCACCCTGGTCATGTGCGCGGCCATCATGCTGCTGGGCACCCTGCTCTGCCTGGCGGGGGCCGAACCGCTGATCGCCCTCTTCACCGACAACCCCGAGACCGTCGCGCTGGGCGGCCAGGCGCTGCGGATCCTCTGCGCGGGGTTCCTGGTCTCCACCGTGTCGGTGGCGGCCTCCGGTGCGCTGGAAGGGCTTGGCAAGGGGGCGCAGTCGCTCGTCATCTCGCTGATGCGGTATGTGGCGGTCATGATCCCGGCCGCCTTCCTGCTCTGCCGGCTGATGGGCCCCACCGGGGTGTGGCACGCCTTCTGGGTGACCGAGGCGGTCACCGCGCTGGCGGCCGGCTGGGTCTACCGGCAGACGATGCGCCGGCCCGCCTGAGCCGGCCGAAAACACAGCAAAACCGCTGAAAGGACGTATCTGTTCGAATGTGCCCTTTCAGACTATCGAAAAAGTCTAAAACCGTTGCCGTCGGCGGACATGCGCCGACGACGGCGACACCAACAGGGAAATTTTGCGGCAAATTGTGTGCGAGGAGCATAGCGACGAGTGCGCGATTTGCCGTAAAATTTTGTCGAAGGGGATACACAAGGGGAAACAGACGCGTTAGGCAATTGCCGTGCGCGGCTGTTGCCTCTTGTGCAGCGTGTCGAGTTTCTCGACACGCTGAAAGGGCGTACCCGTTCGGGTACGCCCTTTGCCGTATCGGGAGAAAGTTTTACACAACCAGGAAGGTGATGGTGGCGGGGGCCAGGGTCAGGGTGCCGGCGGGCTGCGCCTCGCCGGACAGGTCGGGCAGGCCGGTCTCGCCGGTCAGGGTCAGTTCCCGGCCGTTCAGCTTCATCACCGGGGCGCGCAGGCTGTCGGCGCTCAGGGTGTAGCGCACGGCGTCAACCGGCAGCTCCACGGTGGTGGGGTCGGTGGTGGAGTTGTTGAGGATCATGTACACCTTGCCCTCTTTGCCGTCCTTGCGGCTGTGGCAGAAGACCCGGGCGCCCTTGCGCAGCGGTTCGCCGCTGTCGTAGACGGTCTGGCCCATCAGGCGGTTCCAGAGCAGCACGGCGAAGTAGTTGGGGCGGGGATCAAAGACCTCCCGCGCCAGGAAGCCGTAGTCGGAGGAAGCCAGCGTGTTGTGGAAGATCACGCCGTCGGTCAGGGTGGCGAACTCGGCCAGCTCGTTGAGGGTGCGGAAGACATCCAGGTAGGTGGAGGCCCAGGTGTCGCCGCCGCCGCCCGCGTCGCCCGACTCGGTGACCCACATCTGGCCGCCGGGGCAGAACCGGTCCCGGGCCGCCAGGTTGTCCCGCACGCAGCGGGCGGCCACGTCCAGGTAATCCTCGTCGGTGGCGCGGCTCACATCCCAGTGGGACGCCGGGATCAGCGACGCCAGCCGCTCGGAGCAGCCATTATAATAATGGTAGCTGTATACGTCCAGCTTTTCCTTGGTGCCGGCCATCAGCTCCTCGCAGCTGGCCACGTTGCCCAGCAGGTCGCCCATGCCGCGGCCCACCACCGAATCGTCCTGGGGGCCCATGCCGGTGTTGCCGGTGTTGCAGGGGCCTACGCAGAGGCACTCGGGGTAGTTGGCCCGCACCCAGGCGAAGAAGGCGTCCTGGTCCCGGGCGAACTGCTCGACGGTGTAGCCGTCCGGCCCGCCGGAGGGGCCCAGCATGTTGGGCTCGTTCATGAACTCGGCCGCGTCGATGGGCACGCCGTAGTCCCGGCTCAGCGAAAAGATCTTTTCGGCTTCGCTGGGGTTCCAGGGCTCCTCGGCTTTGTGCAGGCCGTTGCAGTTGGCCACCGAGATCAGCAGCTTGGCGCCCACCGCCTTGCAGAAATCCAGCACGCCGATCCACTGTTCTTTGGTCAGCCGGTTCTGGTAGCCCGGCGGGGTCACGCCGGTGCCGTCAAAGTCATAGTAGGTCTTGGTGGCCCAGGTGCCGGACACCCGCACCCAGGCCGGGCCCAGCTGGCGGGTGAGCTCCCGCAGCTTTTCGTCGTACAGGTCGATGGGCGGGTAGACCTGCATCAGGTTGCGCATATCCTCCACCAGATTCTTGATGGGCGGGAAGGTCTCGGTCCCGTCGATCTGGCCGGGGGTGTATTCCTTCCAGAAGGTGCCGCCGGTGACCTCGGCCATCTCCACATTGTAGGACATCAGCCGTTCGTCCACGGTGCGCAGCGGTTTCAGGGTCTTTGGGGCGAGCTTGATCGTTTCTGCCATGGGGTACACTCCTTTTCCTTGTCCGGACCCGGTGGCGGGCGCAGACATCTCTTTCCATTATAGGGGCCGGGGCGGGCCGGGCACAAGCGACAGAACCGGAAAAAGTGTGACACGGCCTCCCAAGGTTTGCCACGCCGAATTGGCACAGATGCCCCCTTTAGCCGGGCTGGCCGCCGATGAACAGGGGGCGGGCGGCCGGGATCCGGCCGGTCCCGTCCCGCCGGGCCTGTTCCTCCAGCGTGCGGAAGATCGGCTCGGTCATGATCTGCAGAAGGATGCCGGCCATCTTGTCCACCGACTCGGCGCAGCCGTGGGCCATCCAGTCCGACACCGCCGCCGACAGACCGTAGGTTGTAAAGCAGGTGGCGGCCCGGAAGGCGGCGTCGTCTGTTCCGGAAGGCATCAGCCGGCGGCCGGTCTGGGTCTGCAGCAGGTTGCCGATCATGCGCTCCATATACGGGGTGAGCAGGCTGTTCTGGTACAGGCTGAAAAAGGTCTTGCGGTGATGCAGCGAATACATCAGGAATTTTTCCAGATCCTTGCGGGTGGTGCGGGGCTCCTCCGGGCTGCGGTAAGGCCCGAGGAAGGATTCGTACCCCATGATCAGCGAGTCGATGGCGGCCAGCACCACATCCTCTTTCGACTCAAAATACCGGTAGAAGGACTTGCGGGGCACCTCGGCCTTCTGGCACAGTTCCAGCACCGTGATCTCCTGAATGGTTTTGCCCTGCATCAGTTCCAGCAGGCAGTCCACAATGTGCTGCTGGCGCTGGGCCGACTGTTTGGTTTTACACGCTTTGTACATAGGTCCTCCCGACTGCCAAGATCTTGAATGCCACCCGATCGGGTGATTGGAAACATTATAACACATTTTCACAATTTTGTAAGGGCTATAATGGTGAAAAATGTGAAAACGGCCAAGCCCAGGAATCAATCTCACTGCAAAACTTGTGCAATCCGCACATAAAAGTCTAAACAAATTTGACTTTCTATGTCACAGATTTCGGGAAGTGCCCCTCCCGAAAAGTCTTCATTCCCCGTATAATAGAGTTAACAGCTTGCGGCAGGCGGGCCATGCGCGCTACCCGACCGGTCCGCTTGATGCGGCAACGCAAGCGCAGCTTTTGCTAAAAGGAAAAGGAGGAATCGTCGAATGGCACAAACCAACACTGCGGCGGCCAACGGCACCCGCAAGTTCGGCCTTCTCGACAAAGTCAGCTACGCAGCCGGCGACTTTGGCTGTAACATGAGCTTTGCCCTGAAAGGTACACTGACAATTTACTGGACCCAGTTCATGGGCATCAATCAGGTGCTCATGGCCGGCCTGCTCCTGCTCGTGCAGGTGTGGGACGCGATCAACGACCCGCTGATCGGCTCGATGGTGGACGCGGACCGCCGCCACTACAAGCGCAACAAGTTCCTGGCGTATGTCAACGCCGGCGGCATCGGCCTGACCGTGGCCGGCGCCCTGTGCTTCCTGCCCTTCCCGGGCCTGCCGGAAGTGGCCGAGGCCATCATGTTCGTGGCCGGCTACATCCTGTGGGACGCTTTCTACACCGTGGCCAACGTGCCTTACGGCTCGCTGCTGTCCCTGATCACCGACGACCCGATCGAGCGTTCCCAGCTGTCCACCTGGCGCAGCGTCGGCGCGATGATCGCCAACATCGGCACCTCCATCCTGCTGCCCATGCTCATCTATGATGCCTCCAACGCTCTGATGGGCGAGCGCATCTTCTGGATCGCCCTGCTCATGGGCGGCCTGGGCCTGATCTGCTTCCAGTTCATGGTCCGCACCACCGTCGTGCGCATCGACACCGATGTCAAGACCGGCGAAGAGATCCCCAAGTTTAACTTCTTCAAGGCCATGCTCAACTTCGTGCGCAACCGCGCCGCGCTGGGCGCCACCCTGTCCGCCATGTCCATGTTCATCGGCATGTACGGCGCTTCGGTTGCCACCCAGGTTCTGTTCCAGGCGTACTTCAAGAACGCCAAGATCTCCGGCCTGGTGGCCATGGCCTCCTATGTGGGCATGTTCGCCTTCCTGCCCTTCATCAAGCCGCTGGTCAGCAAGGTCGGCAAGAAGGAAATGTGCACCATCGGCGCCGCCATCAACGTGGCCGCGTATGTCCTGATGTTCATTCTGCCCATCACCCCGGACGCCAAGGGTCTCGTGATGTACGTGATCTGCCAGCTGCTGGCGGCTGTCGGCAACGGCTTCGGCCAGTGCGTGGCCTGGGCTCTGATGGCCGACGCGATGGACTACGAAGAGTGGAAATACGGCGAGCGCAACGAAGGCACCACCTACGCGCTGTACTCCTTCTTCCGCAAACTGGCGCAGGGCGTTGGCCCCTCCCTGGGCATCATGATGGCCACGGCTGTCGGCTACAATGCTACCCTGCAGCAGAACCAGCCCGCTGAGGTCGCGCTGAACATGCGCTATCTGGTCCCGGCGATGTATCTGGGCGGCGCCATTCTGGCTCTCGTGGCCTACGGCCTGATCTACAACCTGGACCGCAAGACTCTGGCCACCATGACCAAGGAGCTGGAAGAGCGCCACAAGGCCAAGTAATTTCCGCTATCTCCTGATTATTGTCATACCCGTACAGCCCCCGGCCGCCCCGCAGCAGCCGGGGGCTGTACTGTCGATCGCCGCAAAGAAGGGGTGCGTCTGACCGGACGCACCCCTTCTTCTGCCCCGGCAAGGAGAAAAGATGCACAAAATGGCGGGAGATGGTTCGGTCGGCCGTGTCACAGTCCGCCGGGGTCTGCCGCTTACCCCGCCCCGGGAGCAGAGGTATAATAAAGACAGGGCAGGGCGTCGGCCCCTCCCTGGGCATCGTGCTGGCCACCTGGCTGGGCTACAACGCCACGCTGGGCCCCGACCAGCCCGCCGCGGTGGCGCTGAACATGCGCTACCTGACCCCGGCCATGTACCTGATCGGCGGCGTCCTCTCGCTGGTCAGCTATGGCCTGATCTACAACCTGGACCGCAAGACCCTCAACACCATGAAGGGCGATCTGGAAGCCCGCCACGCCGCCCACTGATGGCTGTTCCCGACATTCACTCACTCCCAAATACAGCGGAAGATCCCCGGGCCGAAAGCTCATGTGCCGTAAAGTAACACAAGAAAACTTGATAGACATCAGTCTCCTATTCCGTGAAAATTTGCAGAATGGTATTGACAGATTGCGTAATGCGGCATATACTAAGTCGTATCAAAATAATTTGATATGAGGTGAGTACATGAGGACAGAGTATCAGGAGCAAGCGAAGGTGTTTAAGGCTCTCTGTGACCCCAAGCGTCTTTCAATCTTGGAACAGCTAAGAAGCGGTGAAAAGTGCGCTTGCGTCTTACAAGAGCCATTAGATTTAACGCAATCTGGTCTTTCATACCACATGAAAATCCTCTGTGACTCTGGAATTGTTGTCAGCCGTCAGGAGGGGAAATGGACACACTACCGCCTGAGCACTTCCGGCAGGGAGTACGCGGTGGAGCTGTTGAAAAAGTTGACAACCCCGGACGCAGAGGAAAAACGCACTTGTCCAAAGTGCGGATAAAAAACGCCATCTACAAGGAAAAGGATGGCGTTTTCTAAGCCACATCATATCAAATATTTTTGTTATATTGTTATAAATGAAAGTGAGGTTTTTGCATGGGAGTCTGGGACTTTATTCAAGACCAAGTGCTTGGCATGAAATGGCTAAACGGACTGATCGGGAGAGGTTTGTCTGTACTTGGTTTGGACGTGAATGGACGTATTGGTGGCAGTGTGCAATTTTTTATTTACGATGTTTTGAAGATCACAGTGCTGCTCTGCGTACTGATTTTTATAATTTCTTATATCCAAAGTTACTTCCCGCCGGAGCGTAGCAAGCGTATTTTAGGACGCTTCCATGGAATCTGGGCGAACATTGTGTCTGCCTTGCTGGGAACCGTGACACCATTTTGTTCCTGTTCATCTATACCACTGTTTATCGGTTTTACAAGTGCAGGATTGCCTTTGGGTGTAACATTTTCGTTCCTGATTTCATCTCCTATGGTAGATTTGGGAAGTCTCGTCCTGCTGATTAGTATTTTTGGCGCAAAAGTTGCCATTGTCTATGTGATTTTAGGGCTTATTATCGCCGTTGTCGGAGGTACAATCATCGAAAAATTACGCATGGAAAAGTATGTGGAAAGTTTTGTGCTGTCTGCGGGAAAGGTAGATATTGAATCTCCTGATTTGACGAAACGGGAGCGGCTTACTTATGCAAAAGAACAAATGCTTAGCACCTTCAAAAAAGTGTTTCCCTATATTCTGATTGGTGTCGGTATCGGTGCGTTGATACACAACTGGATACCGGAAAGCTGGATTGTTACGGTTCTGGGAAGCAACAATCCCTTTGGCGTAATCATTGCCACGATTGTAGGCATCCCCATGTATGCAGATATTTTTGGCACAATTCCCGTTGCGGAAGCACTTCTTTCCAAGGGCGCTCAGCTGGGTACGGTTCTGTCCTTTATGATGGCGGTTACAACCCTGTCGCTGCCTTCCCTGATTATGCTTCGCAAGGCTGTAAAACCCAAACTGCTGTCGCTGTTCATCGGAATTTGTGCGGTTGGAATTATTTTAGTGGGCTATTTATTTAATGCGTTTCAGATCATTTTGATCTAATAGGAGGTATTGAACTATGGGATTGTTTAACAAAAAGAAAGCGGAAAAAAATTGCTGCTGCGGAAGTAGCTGCACACCCGAAAAGATGGAGCAGGCAGAGACAGTCAAAACGGCTGCCGGCGTGAAAGTGCTGGGGTCTGGCTGTGCCAAGTGCCACGCACTGGAAGATGCTGCGAAAGCAGCACTGGAAGAACTGAACATGGATACAACCATAGACCATGTAACGGATTTCGCCCAAATTGCTGCATACGGCGTGATGACTACCCCTGCCCTTGTTGTGGATGGCAAGGTTGTATCCTATGGTAAGGTTTTGAAAAAGGACGAGGCAAAAGCCCTCATCCAAAAAGTCAGAGGGTAAAGTATGAAAGAAAAGCCAAAAGTAGCATTTATCTGTGTTCACAATTCCTGTCGCAGTCAAATTGCAGAAGCACTTGGGAAATATCTGGCCGCTGATATTTTTGAAAGTTACTCTGCCGGTACAGAAACTGTACCGCAAATCAATCAGGAAGCGGTTCGGTTGATGAAACAACTCTATAACATTGACATGGAAAAAACGCAATACAGTAAACTGTTGAGCGCACTTCCTCCTGTTGATATTGTTGTAACAATGGGGTGTAATGTAAACTGTCCTTATCTACCTTGCAAATATCGGGAAGATTGGGGGCTGGAAGATCCCACAGGAAAAGACGAGGGAGAGTATCGGGAAACCATATCAGCGATTGAGCAAAAAATAACAGCATTAAAGAAATTTATTCAGACTAATTTCAAATAGCAAAGCCAGCCGAGCCAGTCAACGGTCAAGATGAACGGCGCATACGC
>MHCFR00700__coassemble_410_pt1 | contig 64447 bp, 37 predicted proteins | sample MHCFR00700__metabat2_low_PE_037 | metagenome-assembled genome bin MHCFR00700
TACCGGGACTTCGGCTGTGATTCTACCGCTTCGGTGGATTACCCCGTCTATGGCAAGGCGGTGGCCCATGCCGTAGCATCGGGCGAGTGCGAAAAAGGCATCGTTATCTGTAGTACGGGCATTGGCATCTCTATTGCCGCCAATAAGGTGCCGGGTATCCGCTGCGCCCTGTGCGGCGACTGTTTTTCCGCCAAAGCCACGCGGTTACATAACAACGCCAATGTGTTGGCATTGGGAGCCCTCGTCACCGGACCCGGCCTGGCGTTAGACATTGTGGATCTTTTCATTGATACTCCATTTTCTGGTGAGCAACGCCATTGTCGCCGCATCGCACAACTGGAGGAACGATAATGTTTGAATTGTGCGCCTCCATTCTGGCTGCTGATTTTGCCAACCTGGCTCGGGATGTACAGATAGCTGACTCAGCTGGCGTAGATGCTTTCCATATTGACATTATGGACGGACATTTTGTACCTGCTATCTCCTTCGGCATCGATATGGTGCGTACCATGAGCCGCCTGACCAGCAAACCTTTGGACGTGCACCTCATGGTGGAAAGCCCGCTTCTTTTTCTACCAGGGTTAGCAGGTTTGGGTGTAACGCGCGTCTCTGTACATTATGAGATTCCCGGAGGTCCAAATGACGCTCTTCAGGCCATATGTTCCGCGGGCATGCAGGCAGGACTGGTACTCAATCCCGAAACTCCAGTGAAAGCAGCCCTACCTTATCTGAAAGACATTTCTCAACTGCTACTGATGACGGTGCAACCGGGACGAGGTGGACAAATCTATCTGCCCGGCAGCGACGAGAAAATAGCTGCTGCTTGTTCCATGCTGCAAGCGCAGAGAAGCAACGCTGTCATTCAGGTAGATGGCGGCATCACCTCCAGCACTTTACCTGGTGCCTACTCAGCAGGGGCTCGGAGTATCGTAGCCGGTAGTGCTGTATTTCATGGAAAAATCAAGGAAAACATTTCTAAACTCAGAAACAATTCAGTTTATACCTTGTGCCATTGATTTGTTATACAACCAAATCGCTCCAGTAAAAATATTGTAGGCTACAAAGGCAACCGGAGAGAAACCTTTTTGGTTTCTCTCCGGTTTTTCTTTAAGAAAACCAGTGTGCAGAAACATTACACTGAAATTGTAAAAAACGGAATCGCTTTTATGCTTTCTCTTACTCGCACGCATTCTTTATGCGAAACAGAAAATTTATTGCCAATTATTTCAGATACATCCTGAGCTCTCCTTGTTTTCTGTAATTGATTTATTACCTGCGGCATAGACGGTTTCTTTTGCAAAACAACCCTGATTTTTTTACAAAAAAAACCGGTCAACCATTCGGTTGACCGGTTTGGTGGTTGCGGGGACAGGACTTGAACCTGCGACCTCCGGGTTATGAGCCCGACGAGCTACCATCTGCTCTACCCCGCGTTATGTGGTTGGTTCCCTTTGGAACTTACTTAGTATAACACAAGGCGGGGGTGTTGTCAACAGGTTCGGGGAAATTTTCTTTGGTTGCGGGGGTGAAGGTTTGCGGCGGGGCGTACCGCGCCCGCCATGCAAACAGTCCGCAGCGGGGCCAGGCCAGGCGCGGGGGCAGAGCACCGCGGGTCCTGCGGGGCCGCAGGCAGTTCGCGGCGGGGGCGCCGCACACCGGGGCAGGCCAGGCGCGGGGCGGGTCAGCGGGATTCCAGCATCTGGCGGGCCAGGGCGGCGGCGCCGACGGTGCCGGCGCGGTAGCCCATTGTACACTGGACCAGGCGGGTGTGGCGGGGGTCGTCGGCGGCGCCGTAGATGGCCGGTTCCACCAGCGCCCGCAGCGGGGTCAGCAGGGCTTCGCCCTGGTTGGCCACCCCGCCCGAAAAGCCGATCACTTCGGGGAAAAGCAGGTTGATGATGTCCACCACCCCGCGGGCCAGATACTTCAGGTACAGATCCACCACGCCCTGGCCGGCGGCGTCGCCCGCAGCGGCGGCAGTGAAGGGCAGGCGGCCATCCACCCCGGTCTTGGCGGCCAGGGCGTGCATGGCGCTTTCGGGGTGGGCTTCCATGGCTTCCCGGGTCATGCGCAGCAGGCCGGTGGCCGAGGCGTACATTTCCAGGCAGCCCCGGCGGCCGCAGGTGCAGGGCACGCCCTCCGGCTCCACCACGATGTGGCCCAGCTCGCTGGCGGCGCCGTTGAAGCCGGTCCAAAGCCGACCGTCCAGCACGATGCCGCCGCCCACGCCGGTGCCCAGCGTGAGGATGACCGCACTCTGGGCGCCCCGGGCGCAGCCGTACAGGCTTTCGGCCAGGGCGGCCACGTTGGCGTCGTTGCCGATGGCCACCGGCAGACCGGTGAGGGCCCCCAGGCAGTCCGCCGCCGGGAAGTTGCGCCATTCCAGGTTGTTGGCATAGACCACCACGCCGGTCTGGTCGTCCACGGTGCCGGGGCAGCCCATGCCCAGGGCGGCCACCTGGTCCCGGGGGCAATTTGTCTGAGCCAGCAGCCGGTCGGTCAGGGCGGCGATGTCCCGGCAGAGTTCCTCGGCCGGGCGCAGCCCGCCGGTGGGGGCGGACGCTTCGGCCAGCACCTGGCCTTCGTAGTCCACCAGGGCGGCTTTGATGTTGGTTCCGCCCAGGTCAATGCCAATATACTGCATGGTTGTTCCTCCTTCTGAGTGGGTTTCTGACGGGGCCCCTTCGGGGCCGTTTTACAAACACAGGTCGGGACAGGGAAATTCAGCGCCGGCGGCGCGGGAGGGCGCGGGGTTGACCGCGGGGTATGGGGCTCCGAGAAGCCCGCTAGGCCAATAAAGAAAAAAGCAGCGTGAGAAGCGGGGCGGGGCGCGGGGTGTCCGGCCGGGTGAGCGACGCCGGGACGCCCGTCAGGCCGATTTTGGCAGCGTGGGCGGCGGGGCAGGATGCGAGGTTGCCCTGAAAGTGGGTAGCGCCTTGAACAATGGACGGTACGTACCGATATGGAGACGCACGTTGTGCGCCGGCCCGTCTACGGTGGGCCGGCGCGGCAGCCACCGACGTAAAAATCATGGAGATGCACCAAGGGCGGCGCCCCGTCTACGGTGGGGCGCCGCAGCACCCGCCGAAAATCGCTGCCAACGCAACGACACGGGGGGTCCAGGGGTCCTGCGGACCCCTGGTCGGCGGCCGCCGCATCGAAACGGCGGGACCTTTGGTTCTTTCGGTCACGAAAGAACAACGATATGTCGATAGAACAGAAAAAAGATCAGCGCCGGCGGCAGGGCGGGAAGGGGCCTGCGGGAGCCCCCGCAGGAAAAGCCCCCTCACCCCACGATTTGGGTCCCGTTCTGCCCAGGGATAAAGGTGAGGGCAAACTCGGTGCAGCGCAGGGTGGCGGCGTCCGGGTCGAAGGCGGGGGCGCGGGCGGCGCAGCCGGCGGCGAAGGCGTCGAAGCTGCCGTCCTCGGCGGCGCTGCCGCAGACCACCAGGTAGGCGGCGCGGGGGGCCTCGGCCCGCTTTTCGCAGCCGAACAGCAGGTCGTTGTGGTCCCGCAGGTCGGCGCTGCACCACACACCCAGGTAGCTTTCGCCCCGGCGGCCCAGCAGCCAGCCGCCGGCGGCGCGGGTCTCGTCAAACTTGGCGGCGTCCCAGTACAGGTGGGTGAACTGGATCGGGCAGTCCGCCGGGATGCAGTAGACCGCCCCCAGCACCCGCCCCTGCTGGCGCAGCGCCGGGATGACGCCGTTGCCGTACCAGTAGCCGGGGCGCACCTCGGTCTCGGCGTCGCAGGTCTGGCCCGGGTGGTTGGCGAAGACCAGCAGGTCGGTGTCCAGCGCGGCGGTCCACAGGTGCTGCTGGTAGCCGTATTCGCCGGGCTGGAACTGGGTGGTGCCGTGGAAATGCTCGTTGAGGGATTTCACATACAGGAAGTGGTCCTTGGCTTCCTCCCGCTCATCCGGCTGCCAGGACCGGTCCACCCCGTCCCGCCGGGGGGACTGGACGCTGGTGAGCAGGTAGTCGGGGGTTTTGCGCAGCTGGACCACCGCGTTGCTGGTGGGGTAGGTGAAGTCGCCGGTCTCGGCCATGATCGCCCGCAGGTCGTCGGGGAAGCGGTAGCGGGTGGTGGCCAGCACGCTGAGCCATTCGTTGTAGACATCGGGGGCGGCGGGGTCGGCCGCGTGGGCCAGCGCCTGCAGGCTTTCCCGCCAGGAGGCCAGCACCCCGTCGTACACCCGCCCCATGGGGGAAAAGACCACCCCCCTGTACACATGGCGGGCCATCTGGCGCAGCAGCCGGTCGCAGGCCCGGGCGGCGGGTTCGGCCAGGTCGAGCTCGGCGTAGTCCACCAGGTTGAGCAGCGCCGCAAAGGTGATGGGGGTGTAGACGGTGCTGTTGAACTCGTCAAACCCTTCCCGGTTCACATCCGCCAGCCATTCGGCGATCCGCCGGCGGCCCCGCTCCCGCAGGGCCAGGCCGGTGAGGCCGGACCGCCGGAAGACTTCGTCCGGGTAGAAGCCGCCGAAGAAGTAGGCGGTCTCGAAGAACATCAGGGTGTGGTTTTCACTCCAGAAGCACATGCCGTCCTGGCCGGGCTCGTCCATCCAGTAGCGGAAGCCCAGCATGACCCGGCGCAGTTCCCCCTGCAGGTCCTCGGGGAAGCCGTACTCCTTCAGGTAGCGCACCAGGGCGGTGGTCATGAAGTCGGCGCAGTCCATCCGGTTTTCGATCTCCTGCAGGGTGACCCGCAGTTCCGCATGGTCGGTGTCGGGGGTCTGGCCCAGGGCGCGGCGGGCCAGCATCGGGTACATGGCAAAGCCGGCGTCCTCCTCCCGCCGGATGGAGCCCACCGCCGCGATGCGCTCCAGCAGCGCGGGGAGGCTGTCCTCCGGCCGGTAGACCGGGGCGGGGGCCACGGCCCGGGCGAAGCGGCGGGTCAGCGCCGCCTGGCCGGCCGGGATCTCCAGCGAGAAGGTCTGCTGCGGGCCGGTGAGGGGTACTTCCCGCAAACCGGCCGCCGGCTGGCTGACCGTGCGGGGCGCCGGGCTGCGCAGGTCAAACCCCGGGTTGTGGTAGAGGATGCGGGCCCCGGCGGGCAGCGGGGCGGGCAGGCGCAGGGTGTCGCCGTCCAGCACCGCGGCGTCCAGCAGGGCGGCGGCCTCCAGGCAGGGGGCGGCCCGGTCGGGGTCGGGCAGGGCGATGCGCAGCCCGGCGGGCGGGTTGTGCAGCTTGAGGGCGAAGGCCACCCGGGTGTCCCGCACGCCGAGGGTCTCCAGCCGCAGGTAGATCTGGTTGTCGCCGGCCTGCAGCGGCAGGTCCAGCTCGGCCTGGCGGATGGGCTTGTAGCAGGGCAGGTCGATGCCCCCGGCCCGCCGGCCGTTGACCCACAGGTCCACGGCGTCGTAGCTCCACAGGGTGGCATGCAGGGTGCAGGGGGCGTCGGCCCGCAGGCCGGTGACGGCGTGCATCTCCACCTGATGGAGGGTATTATAAAAGTAGGAATCGTCCAGATAGATGTTGCCGTGGCTGTAGTAGAACCGCCAGGGTTCGCCCAGCGGGCTGGGGCCCCCCAGGGTCACGGCGTCCGGGGCGGGCGGGGTGAAGGGGGCGTGGCGGGCGGCCGCGGCGCGCATCTTTTTTTCCAGCCGCAGCTGGTTTTCGTCCCGGGCGTCGCAGGCAAAGTCGGTGGTGTGGCGGCCGGTGTAGTAAAAACAGGTGAGAAAGCCGGAATCCGGCAGGTTGGTTTCCATCATTGTCATAAACCTCATTCCGCCGCCGGCCGGGGTTCCAGCCGGAAGGCAAAGGTGAACTGTTTTTCTTCAAATCGGTAGCAGTCGGGCAGGGTGGTGCAGCAGCTTTCCGACCCGATGCCGTGCTGGCGGTAGTCCAGGTAGACCTCGGTGCGCCCGCCGGGGAAGATCGCGTCGCTGTGGTCGGCGGCGGTCAGGTCTTCCACCGAATAGGGGGTGGCGGTGCAGCTGAATTCCGGCAGGCCCCGGATGCCCAGCGTGCCCGCCGGGCCGGTGAGCCGGGCCCAGCGGCAGCCCATGTGGGCGGAGTTTTCCTGCGGGCGGATGTAGTCCACGAACTGGTCGGCCACCCGGCTTTCGAAGACGCCCCGCCAGCTGGCCTGGTGCTTGTCCGCATAGCTTTCGAAGGGGCCGTAGCCGAAATAGGCCAGCTTGTCAAAGGCCGGGTCCAGCGCAAAGTGGACGCCGAACCGGGGCAGCGCGGTGTGCAGCGGCGCCGCCTGCACCCTGGCCCGGAAGGTCAGGGCGCCGTCCGGCGCGACGGTGACGGTCTGGGCAATGCGGCAGACCGGGCGGTAAACCTCGCTGCCCAGCGACAGGTCGGCGGTGACCGTGACCCCGCCGGGGCCCGGGGCGGCCGCCGCCCGGTAGCACTTGGGGCGCAGGCGGGTCAGGCCCATCTTCTCCCATTGTAGACGGACCAGCATGTCGTTGTCAATGGGGGCGCGGTACAAACAGTACTGCATCCCCCCGGCAAACCAGCTGCGGCCGCCAGCCTGCAGCGCCACCGGCAGGCCGGTGCGGTCCAGCACCCAGGCCCAGCCGTCCCCTTCCACCTGCCAGCCGCCGGTTTCCAGCGCCCGGCAGCGGGGCGCCGGGGCGGCCGGGTCGGGGGCGGGTTCGGGGGCCGGGGCGGCCGGGGCCAGGGGGATCTGCTGGCAGCCCAGCACGTCGGGGTCGTCCACCGCGCCGTAGTTGGCCGGGGCGCCGGCGCGCACCGCCAGGAACCGGATGTCGGTGCCGGGGGCGGGGTGTTCGCAGCCGGGCAGGGTAACCAGCACGCTGCCGTGGGGCGGGATGTCGGTGGGGATCTCCCCCCGGTCGGCCACCACCCCGTCCACCGTGCGCTCGTACCAGCAGCGGAAGAGCCGGCCCGAGGGGGTGAAGTCGGTCATGTTCCACAGCCGGAAGGCCCCTTCGGGGGTGCGCTCCACCCGCAGCGGGCGGTAGACGTTCTTCATCTCAAAAACACCGGGCTTGGGGGCGCGGTCGGGGGCCACCAGCCCGTCGATGCAGTAGTTGCCGTCGTGGACCGCCTCGCCGTGGTCGCCGCCGTAGGTGTAACGGGGCCTGCCGCCATGGCCCTGGCCTTCCCGCAGGCCGTGGTCGCACCATTCCCAGACACAGCCGCCCAGGTAGTGGGGGTCCTGATAGAAGATCCGCCAGTAATCCTCCAGGTCGCCGGGGCCGTTGCCCATGGCGTGGGCGTATTCGCAGAGGAAGAGGGGCCGGCGGGCGTCCTCCCGCCCCAGGTAGAGGCGGCAGTCCTCCAGCGATTCGTACATCCGGCTCATCACGTCGCAGACATCCTCGGCGGTGCCGCCGGGCAGCTGCAGCCAGCTCTGCTCATAGTGCAGGGCGCGGGTGGGGTCGAACCGCTTGACCCAGCGGCCGGCGTCCCGCATGGCTTCGCTGTAGCCGGACTCGTTGCCAAGGCTCCACATCAGCACGCAGGGGCGGTTGAGGTCCCGGCGGACCAGCCGCTCCACCCGGTCCCGGATGGCCGGGGCGAACCCCGGGTGGCTGACCACATAGGCCAGGCCCTGCTTGTTCTGCTTGCCGTCGATGAACAGCCCGTAGCCGTCGTTGCTGCCGTGGCTTTCCAGGTCGGCTTCGTCGATGAGGTAGAAGCCGTACCGGTCGCAGAGCTGCAGGAACTCCGGGCTGTTGGGGTAGTGGGAGGTGCGGATGGCGTTGACGTTGTACTGCTTCATCAGCCGCAGGTCCTGTTCCATCTCGGCCCGGGTGACGGCGGCGCCGCCGGTGGGGGAAAAGTCGTGCCGGTTGACCCCCCGCAGCTTGATGGCCACCCCGTTGTACCGCAGCACCCCGTCCCGGATCTCCAGGCGGCGGAAGCCCACCTCCTCCCCCACCGTCTCGCCGGCGGCGGTGAGGGTCAGCCGGTAGAGGTCGGGGGTCTCGGCGGTCCAGGGGCGGGGGGCTTCCACCGGGATGGTCAGGGGGGCGCCCTCCTCAAAGGGCAGGCTGGCCAGCAGCGCGCCGTCCGGGTCCCGCAGTTCGGCGGTGCCGGTGCAGGGGTCGCCGGCGTGGCCGAGGGCGTTGTCCCAGCTCAGCTGCAGGGTGCCGGCGCCGTCCGGCTCCGGCCGGGCGGTCAGCCGGTAGCCGGTCAGGCCGGCGGCGGGGCGGTCCAGCAGGTAGACATCCCGGAAAATGCCGGAAAGCCGCCACTTGTCCTGGCATTCCAGGTAGCTGCCGTCGCACCACTGCAGCACCGCCACCGTGAGGGTGTTCTCCCCCGAGCGGAGAAAATCGGTGATGTCGAAGGCGGCGGGGCTGTGGCTGACCTGGCTGTAGCCGGCGAAGGCGTCGTTCACATACAGGTAGAAGCAGCTGTCCACCCCTTCCAGCACAAGGTGCAGCCGGCGGCCGGGGCGGGGCCGGGCGGTGAACCGCCGGTGGTAGATTCCGGTGGGGTTTTCGTCCGGCACAAAGGGCGGGTCAAAGGGGAAGGGATAGCGGAAGTTCAGGTACTGGGGGGCGCCGTACCCCTGCAGCTGCCAGCAGGCGGGCACCGGGATGCGGGCCCCTTCGCCGGCAGCGAAGACCTGCCGCAGCCGGGGCCAGTCGGCCGCGGCGGCCCGGGGGCTTGGGTAATAGGCGAACTGCCATTCGCCGTTGAGGGAGGTGAAGCGGGCGGAAGTTTCCCGCGGGGCAAAGGGGTCCTGGCCGGGGGCGAAGGGGATGAAGTAGTTGGCCGGCGGCAGGGCGCCCAGCTGCAGCACCGAGAAATCCTCGTGGCAGCGCTTTTCGATCAGTTCTTGCATAAGGGGTCTCCTCTGTTGTTGGGCCGGGCGGGTGGTCCGGCACAGGGCGGCGGCGGGGGTGCGGGGCCACGCCCCTGCCCCCCGCCGCCGGGTTTACTGCAGATCTTGGAGGTTTACGGCAAAGGAAAGGATCTCGAAGGGCCGGTAGGCCAGCCGGGCGGTGGGTTCGCCCTCGGCGTCTTCCAGCAGGTTGACCGGCTGCACCGGCGTGTGCAGGGCCAGGGCGCCCCGGCGGCCGTCGCACTCGGCCAGGCGGACCACCACCCGGCGGCCGTCCTCGGCGGGTTTGATGGCCTGCAGCACCAGCCGGTCGCCGGCGGCGGCCAGGTCGTCCAGCAGCGCCTGCAGCCCGGCGGGGCGGGCGGCGGGCAGGGCGGGGCGGGTCAGCGGCTGGTTGAGCTCCAGCGCCTTGCGGTTGATGCCGGCGGCCACAAAGTCCCCGGCATGGGGCAGGATCTGGTAGCAGAAGAGGTGGCGGCCCCGGTCGGCGGTGATGTCCGGCCGCATGGTGGCCCGCAGCAGGCTGAGGGTGATGTGGTTGCCCCCCACCCCGACGCCGTACAGCCCCTGGTTGAGGAAGGCCACGCCGGCGCCGGTCTCGCCCAGGTCGCACCATTTGTGGCTGCAGACTTCGAACCGGGCCTGCTGCCAGCTGGTGTTGCGGTGGGTTTCCCGCCGGATGAAGCCGGCGGAGGTATCGCAGACCAGCTCCCGGGTGAGGACGTTGACCCCGAACTCGGCCTTGGCCAGCTTGTGGGTCTCCTGCCAGTCCACCTGGTTTTCCACCTCGATGAGCCGGTCGGCGGCGAACAGCCGGATGATGCGGGTCCAGCGGCTCTTTTTGGTGGCGACGGTGGCCGCGAACTCGGCCATCCGGTCGTCGGCGCGCAGCAGGGCCAGCGGGGCGGTGACTTGCAGGGTCAGCTCCTTGTCCTTGTAGTTGGGCAGGATGTCCCAGGCGTCGTAGGTGCCGGGCAGGTCCTGGTAGATGTGCAGCCGGTTCCAGACGCCGTCCACCCATTCCCGGTCCAGCGCCTTGTCATAGACGCTGAGCAGGCTGCCGTCCTCATCAAACTGCAGGCGGTAGACCGGGGTCTCCACCCGCAGGCCGTCCCGGGTGAGCCAGCCGGGGCAGGCGGGCAGGTCGGGCAGGGTCCCGGCGGCGGCGAAGGCTTCCAGCTCAGGGCGGACGAACCGGCCGGCCACGCCGCAGCGGGTATCCGGGCCGCCCTCCTCCGCCACAAAGACCGGCAGGCTGCGGCGGAAGTTGAGGGTGTTGAACCACCGGCCGCCGGCGCCCCGCAGCGCCGCCAGCGCCTGTTCCACCGCGGCATAGTCGGCCATGGCGTCCTCAAACACCGGGTGGATGTGGCTGCCGGGCAGGATGTCGTGGAACTGGTTGACCAGGAACTTCTTGTAGGTATCCCGGAACCCGTCGGCGTCGAAGGCTTCGCCGGCGGCGATGCGCAGCACCCCCAGCAGCTCGGCGTCCCGCAGCGCGAACTCCAGCGCCCGGTTGGCCCGCTTGAGGGCCGCCTTGGTGGTGAAGGTGCCCCGGTGCATCTCCAGGTAGAGCTCCCCGTCCCAGACTTCCAGCTTGTCGTTGTCCTTGAGGTTGCGGTCCAGGAATTCCTGCCCGCCCATATGCTCGGTCTTGGGCATCACCGAAAGTTTGCCGAACCGGTGCATCAGTTCGATCATCTCCTCGGTGGCGCCGGAGCCGCCGTCCCCGTAGCCGAACATCGACAGGGTCTGGCCGCCGGTCTCCTTGTCCTGGTAGGCTTCCCAGTTTTCCTGGATCTGGCTGGGCATGTTCCAGGTGATGAAGTGGGTGGGCGGCACGCTGGCGTAGACCTCGGTGCCGTCGATGCCCCGCCAGCGGAAGTTGTTGTGGGGGAAGCGGTTGGTGTCGTTCCAGGTGGACATCTTGTTGGAGACAAAGAAGTCCACCCCGCCTTTTTTGAGGATCTGGGGCAGAATCTAGCTGTTGCCGAAGACATCCGGCAGCCAGGCGTTGCGGATGGTCCGCCCGAAGGTTCTGCGGAAATACTGCTGGCCGTAAAGCAGCTGCCGGGCCAGGCTTTCGGCGGCGGGGATGTTGCAGTCCGGCTCCACATACATCGCCCCCACCGGCTCGAACTGGCCGGCGGCCACCTTCTCCTTGAGTTCGGCAAAGAGGTCGGGGTGGTATTTTTCCAGCAGTTCATAGGTATACGCCTGGGTGTGGGTGTACTTGAAGTCGGGGTAGCGGTCCATCAGCCGCAGCTGGATCAGCACGGTGCGGGCGTTCTTTTCCACCGTGTGGATCCGCCGCCAGTAGTAGGCCAGGTCCAGGTGGGAATGCCCCACCAGCGCCACGTTGCCGGTGCCCTTGAAGTCGTCGTTGGCGTAGATCACATCCGCAATATAGCGGGAGGCCGCCTTCACCTGGGCCAGGAAGGCGGCTTCCTCCTCCCCTTGGATCCGCATGTCGCCGGTGGGCAGGTCCTCCGCCGCCCGCAGCGCGTCAAAGTCAATGAGGTCCAGCGCCCTGGACAGTTCCCGGTTGAGGAACTTGCGGTAATCCTCGTTGAAATAGCTGCTTTTGGCCACGTCCAGCAGCAGCTGCAGGTCGTAGAACAGGTCCAGCACCTCGTGCCGGATGGTGGCGATGTACAGCCCCTGGAAGGTCTGGCGGCAGCCCCGCAGCGCCATGGCGTCGGGGTTGCGCTCGTCGTCCGGCTTGGAGCGGTTGTACCCTTCCATCTCGATGTCCAGCTCGTCGCTGTCGATGTAGGGGCTCAGCAGGGTGCGGTCCCGGTTGGGGTCCAGCCCGCCCAGGTAGCGGCCGTTGACCTTGATCAGCACCTCGGCGGCGGTCCACAGGCTCAGCCAGAGTTCCCTGCCCCTGAGTTCGGGCGGGATGGTGGCCTTCGCCTTGAAAAAGACCGTGCCGTCGGGGGTGTAGTACAGTTCCCCCCGGCGCAGCGGGCGCCAGTCCCCGGGGGCGTAGTCGAACTCGTTTTCCGCCACCTGCCTCGCGTCCCGGATGCGGATGTCGGTGATCTCATACTTTTGGGCGTAGATGGCCCGCTTGAGCCAGTTGAACCGCAGGTCGGTATACTCTTCCGGCCGCATGCTGCGGCGGATCACCTGCACAAATGCCATGGTCCTTCACCTTGCCTTTCGTTAGACGGTATCCCAGAAAAAGGGTTTGCGGCGGACAAATTCGATTTGGATCTCCCGGCCTAAATCCCGGCGGACCTCGGCGCAGACCCAGTCCATGCAGTCGCTGGCGATGCTGCATTTGGAGCATTCGCCCTGCAGCTGCACCTTGACGGCGTCGCCGTCCAAGGCCAGCACGTCCAGCCAGCCGCCGTCCCCCTGGATCTTGGGGGCCACGACCTCGGTGAGATAGTCTTTCAGTTCCATACATGCCTCCTTTGGGTGGCGGCCCGGGCGGGGGTGCGCCGGGCCGGGGCTTGCAAAACAGAAGGCCGGGCCGCCCCGGTCGCCACTGGGGCGGTGGGACAGCCCGGCCGCAGGCCCCGCCGGGGGCCCGGCGGGGGCAGTTGGGGGTGGGATCAGCCCTTCACGGCACCGCCGGTCAGGCCGTCGATGAAGTAACGGCTGGCCACGATGTAGATGAGCAGGATCGGGATGATGGCGATGACCGCGCCGGCAAACATGATGTTCCAGGCGGCGGCGCCGTCGCCGGAGTTTTTGAGCATGTTGACCCCGACGGTCAAGGGCCGCTTGGAGGGGTCGGTCATGGTAAAGACCAGCGGCATGATGTACTCGTTCCAGCCGCCGCGGAAGGAGAGCAGCGCCACCGTGGCCAGCATCGGGCGCATCAGCGGCAGGATGATCTTGTAGAAGGTCTGGAAGAAGGTGCAGCCGTCGATGGTGGCGGCCTCGTCCAGCTCCTTGGGGATGCTCTTCATGTAGGAGGTCAGCAGGAAGATGAAGGTGGCCTGCTGGCCCGCCGCACTGATGAAGATGACGCTGAACAGCGAGGTATTCAGGTGCAGGTCGATGGCCAGTTCAAACAGCGGGCGCAGCGACACCGAGCCCACGTTGATGAACATGAAGGCGGTGAAGGTGGCGTAGATCAGCTTGAGGATCTTGTTGCTGCGCCGGCCCAGCACATACCCGGCCATGGAGGTGGCGAAGAGGGACAGGATCATGACCCCCACCGCGATGAACACCGAGTTCATGGTGTAGACGCTGAAGTCGGCCTGCTGCCAGGCTTCCACATAGTTTTCGATGCTCCAGACCTTGGGGAACATGTTGACGCCGCCCACCAGCAGTTCGGCGTTTTCCTTGAAGGAGCCGAACAGAACATACAGCACCGGGTAGAGGGTCAGGGCGGCGACGATGAGCATGAAGACGAAGAGCACGCCCCGGGCGATGCGGCTGCCGGTGGACAGCACGGCGCCGGAGGAACCCTTTGCAGCTTTTGCGTGAGCCATTGTTGTACCTCCCTTACATCACATCGTCCAGCTTGCGGGCGATCAGCATGTAGATGCCGGTCACGATGCCGACGATGACCGCCGCCATCAGGCTGAGCACGCAGGCGTAGCCGATGGACGGATTGTTGGAGTTGGAGCCGAACAGCAGCCGGTAAATGTACAGGAACATGACCATGGTGCGGTTGTCCGGCCCGCCGTTGGTCAGGACCATGATGGACTCATAATCCTTGAAGGCGGTGGTGATGGCCAGCATCAGGATGGTTTTGAGCATCGGGCTGAGCATCGGCAGCGTGATGTGGAAGAAGGTGTGCAGCCCGCTGGACCCGTCGATCATGGCGGACTCGTACACATCGCCGGGCACGCTGGAAAGGCCGGACATGAAGTAGATCATGTAGTTGCCGAAGCCGCCCCAGATGGCCAGGATCAGCACGCTCCACATGGCCACCCCCGAATCACCCAGCCAGTTGATGTTCTGGCTGATGATGCCGGTGGCCCGCAGCACCGCGTTGAGCACGCCGTTGTACGCCGCAAAGATGAAGCTGAACACCAATGCCGAGATGGCGCTGGAGATGATGGTGGGCATGAAGTAGACGACCCGGAAAATGCCGGAGCCCTTGATCTTCTGCTGCATGAGCACGGCCATGATCAGGGCCAGCGGCAGAATGAAGATCAGCTTGAGGATGGCGTACTCGAAGGTATGCCCCACGCTGCCCCAGAAGGCGGTGTCCTGGAACATGCGCTCGAAGTTGCGCATCCCGCTGAAGTAGGCGGTCATGCCGTTGTATTCGTAGCAGATATACCGGAAGACCCAGATGAACGGGTAGATGGAACAGACTACCAGCATCAGGACCGCCGGGGCCATCATCAGCGCGACGGAAAGCCCGTCGTGGGTCTTGATGTGCCCGGTCGATTTGGCCGGTGCGGACGCTTTCATGAAGAATTCCCCCTTGCTTTTTGTCATACGGTGTCGGGGCGGCCAAAGCGGGGACCCGCTTAAAAAGTGTCCTCCCGCACGGGGGACCCGTGCGGGAGGACACCGTTTTCCTTTGGGAACTGAAGGCTTGGTTCACGAGCCGTTCAGCGGCATCCATGGGGCGGCGGCGGTGCCGGGCCCCGGGCTGCGGGTCGCCTTATTCGGCCGAATAGGTGACGGTGCCGGCGCTGGGATGGGCGGGGTCATAGTCCTCGATGATGACCCGCTGGGTGCTGCCGGCTTCCAGCGCACGCTCCAGGGCGTCGTTGTAGCGGGTGTTCAGGTCCTCAATGGCCTCGTCCACGCTGACATTGCCCAGAACCGCGTTCCACAGGGTCTGGCCGTAGTCGTCGCCGTCCACGGTGACGGTCGGCGGGGTGGGGAAGACGTCCTCATAGTCCTGCAGGGCGAAGTCCGCCAGACGGCCGGTCTTGGAGGAATCGATCCGCTCGGACATGTAGTTGGAGATGGGCAGGGTGTAGCCGCCCTCCAGGTAGCCCTTCATGAAGTCCTCGCTGGAGAAGTACTTGATGACCTCCCAGGCCTGGTCCTTGCAGTCGGAGTTGGTGAGCATCGCAAAGCCGAAGTTGGGGGTCATTTCCAGCGCGCCGGTGACCTCGCCGGTGATGGTGGGCAGTTCGGCCACGCCCCACTCAAAGCTCTCGATGGGGAACTGGTCGGTGAAGACGCCGGCTTCCTGGGAAGCGTTGCCCCAGATGGCGAAGGCGCCCTGGGCGAACAGCGCACGGGAGTTGTCCACGCCCTGGGTCTCGGAACCGGGCAGGACCGAGCCGTCGGTGTAGAACTTGGCGGCGGATTCGATGACCGGCTTCCAGCTGGAGAAGTCGTAGGTGCCGGTGGTGTAGTCATAGCCACGGTAGGTGGCGCCGCTCATGGTGGCGACGCCTTCCAGCCAGCGGCTCAGCGGGCTGGAGGAGGTGAAGCCCACGCCGTAGGTGGTGCCGCCGCCGTTGGCGGTGACCGCCGCGGCCGCTTCCACCAGGCCGTCCAGCGTGTTGGGGACCGAGTCATAGCCGGCGGCGGAGAGCAGGTCCACGTTGTACTCGATGCGGGTGCCGGAGCGCACGCCGTTGGCAACCCAGTAGATCTGGTCGCCGATGGAGTTCAGCCCCTCATACATGTGGTCGTACACTTCGGTGACGGTCTGGAAGTCGGTGTCGGCGTCGATCCAGGGGGACAGGCTCTCGAACATGCCGCCGTTGACATAGTCGGACAGGAACATGTTATCCGACGCCGCGATGGTGATGATGTCCGGCGCGGTGTTGGCCTGGAAGGCCAGCTGGATGGAGTTGGCCCAGTCGTCGGTCATGATGGTGTACTCGATCTGGATGTCGTCATGGCTGGCGTTGAACTCGTCGATCATCTGGGTCATGTAGGTCTCGTCGTGGCGGTTGTTGGACCAGACTTCCACAACGGTGGCCCCGCCCGAAGCGGCGGAGCTGTCGGTGGAGGCCGCTTCGCCGGTGGCTTCGCCGGAGGCGGCGGTGGAGGAACCGGAGCTGCCGCAGGCGGCCAGCATGCTGGCTGCCATGGCGACCGCGGTCACTTTGGCCAGGGTGCGCTTGTTTGCAAGTTTCATGTGCAGGTGTCTCCTTTCTGGATAACGGGTTGGCGGAAGTCCCTCCCCCGCCGTTGCAGCGCCGCAGCTTCCGGCGCCGCTTGCTGTATTCAATGTAACCGTTTTTACAGGTTTTTGACAGGACCTTTTTCATCGGAAGTGTAACATTTCCCAATAAAACCGGTCAAAAAGCCCCGTTTTGCACAACCATCCCAGATAGGATTTGTATGCTTTGCACAAGGGCCGGTTTGCAAAAGGAATTTTGTTATGGTATCATGGCGCTGGGATCGGGGGCCGGCGGCCCTGGCGGCTGCCACTGGACGCATGTGCAGCGCTTCGCTTCGCTCCGCTCCGCTTCGCTTCACAAGGGGCAACAGCCGCGCACGGCTGCGCCTAACGCGGCTATTTCCCCTTGTGTATCCCCTTCGACAAAATTTTACGGCAAACCGCGCACTCGTCGCTAACGCTCCTCGCACACAATTTGCCGCAAAATTTCCCTGGCGGTGTCGCCGTCGTCGGCGCATGTCCGCCGACGGCGACGGATTTATAATTGCAGACCAATCTATTAGATATAGGAGGCAGCGCATGAATCAGAAGGTCACCGTCCTGATCGCGGACGACGAGCGGAGCATCCGCACCGGGCTCAAGGCCCTGGTGGAGCGGATGCTGGAACAGGCGCTGGTGATCGGCTGCGCCGCCACCGGCACCCAGGCCATGGACATTTTGAACCGGTACAAGCCGGACATTGCGATCCTGGACATCAACATGCCCGAACTGGACGGGCTGGAGGTGATCCGCCGGGCCAGCGAACAGAACCTGCCCACCCGCTTCCTGATCCTGAGCGGGTATGAGGAGTTCGCCTACGCCCAGAAGGCCATCCGCTACGGGGTGAAGAGCTACTTCCTCAAACCCCTGGACACCGAGGAGTTCCGCGCCGCACTGCTGCAGCAATGCCAGGAGGTGCTGGCCAGACGGCAGACCGCCCCGGCCGACCTGTCCCAGCTGTCCCGGCTGGTGGAAAGTTCCCGGGTGCTGTTTTTGAACCGGCTGCTGCACAGCCGGGGCGGGCTGGGGGCCGCCGCCATGGAAAGCCTGCCCCTGAAGGTGCGCAACGGCCCCAACTGCGTGGCCCTTTTTCTGCTGGACCCGGGGGACGCGGCCCCCGCTGCCCTGCTGCGGGAGGTGGTGGCCCCGGCCTTTCTGGGCCTGCCGGCCGAGTGCTGGCTGCATGAGGACGACCAGCTGGTGGTGCTGATGGACCTGCCCGCCGGCGCCGGCGCCTGCCCCGAGGAGCTGCGCGCCAAACTGATCGGCTGCGCCGCCGAGATGCGCCGCCGGGGCGGACGGGTGCAGGTGGGGCTGGGGGACCCGGTGGCCGACTGGGGCGAGACCCGCCACAGCTTCGCCCTGGCCCAGGAGGCGCTGACCTACCGGATCTACAGCCCGGAGGTGGAGATCTACGATTCCTCGCTGATCGCCTCCCAGCGGTCGGCCTTTTCCCGGGACAGCATCGACTTTGCCCCCCTGATCGACGCGATCCTGGAACATGACGAGGAGGGCATCCGCACCTACTGCGACGCCTTTTTCCAGGCGCTGCTCTACATCCAGATGCCCCCGCCCAGCTTTGTGGTGGGCATGTGCATGTACCTGGTGCTCAACACCCAGAAGCGCATCCAGGAACGCCAGCCCGAGCGGCCCCCCGAGATCAGCTTTTCCTATGAGGAGCTGAACAATTACGAAAGCCTGGAGGAGATGCGCCGCTGGCTGTGCGACTTTTTCACCCGGTACAGCCAGCTGCTCAAGGACAGCGACGCCAGCGAAAACCGGATCATCCGCACCGCCAAGGACTATATCCGGGACAACCTGAGCCGCAACCTGAAAGCCAAGGACGTGGCCGCCCAGGTGAACCTGAGCGAAGGCTACTTCACCATCTATTTCAAGGAGAAGACCGGCGTCAATTTCCGGGATTACCTGCTGGGCGCCCGCATCGACCAGGCCAAGCGGCTGCTGCGCAGCGGCGCCGCCAACATCAGCGAGGTGGCCTACCGCACCGGCTACCAGGACTACCGCAGCTTTTCCCGGGCGTTCAAGCACGAGACCGGCATGACCCCCTCCGAGTACCAGAACCAGTGCCGGCAGGAGGATAAACCCGCGGCCCCTTAACGCTTGATCCACATCAACTTACCACCCTTCTCCCCCGCCCCCCGGCGGGCGGGCCTCTTCCCTTTTGCCGGAAACCGGAGGCATTATGAAAAAACTGCAGACCCTTTTCCGCAGCCGCCTGACCCTGCGGCTGTGGCTGACCCTGGTGGTGCCGATCCTGGGCATCTCGCTGTGCATTTTGCTGGCCGCCGGGCTGTTTTTTGACGGGTACCTGATGGACCAGGCGCTGGCCGACGCCCAGGTGCAGACCGAGGACGCGGCGGACAGCTTTTCCCGCAGTTTCCGGGAACTGCGGGAGCGGATGGTGCGCAAGATCTCCTCGGCGGATTTCCGGGCGAAGGTGCTGGCCGCCGCCCGGGCCGACGAGGAAGGCTACACCCTGGCCAACAACGACCTGCAGCAGGACCTGTCCGAGTTTGCCCAGATGAGCGGCATGGCCCGGGGGGCGCTGCTGGTGGGCACCGGCCGGCTGGGCGGGGTGCCCCAGGTCTTTTATTCCTACGAGGACAGCCGCCGGGACCAGGCATGGGCGATGCTGGACTTTGACCTGTCGGGGGTGAGCGGCATCACCCTGCTGCCCGCCGCCCCCCTGCCCGGCGAGGATGGGGACGAGGTGCTGACCCTGGTGGTGCCGCTGTACTTCAACACCACCAGCCTGCTGCTGGTGCGGGGCGACCCGGCCGAAGCCGACGCGGTGCTGTACGTCTTTCTGGACGCGGCGGCGGTGACCGAGTACCTGAACCTGTACTGCGAGGACGCCTACCGGGGCACCCTGTACCTGGCCAACGAGGCCGGCGAACCCCTGAGCCTGACCGCCGACGCCGCCGCCGGCCAGGCGGCGGACGCCGCCGACCCCACCGCCGAGCCGCTGAAAAAGCAGCTGAGCCAGACCATCGAAGCCCGGCAGGACTGGCTGCCCTACGGCGACCTGACGGTGTATGTGGAGCCCATCAGCAGCTGGGACGGGCTGTACCTGGTGAACCTGCTGCCCCGGGAACAGCTGCTCACCTGGCGGGACACCATCTACCAGCTGCTCTTGCTGATCTCGCTGTCCGCCGTGGCGGCGGTGACGCTGGCCTGCGGGGTCATCTCCTCGCTGACCACCCACCCGCTGCGCACCCTGATGCAGACGGTCCACCGGATCGAGGAGAACCGGTACGACGGCGCCCTGGCCTTCCCCGGCCGGGCGGACGAGATCGGCCAGCTGGACCGGGCGCTGTGCGGGATGGAACAGACCATCCAGCAGCAGATGGAGGACATCCGCCGCACCGAGCAGGAGAAGTTCGCCGCCCGGATGCAGCTGCTCACCGAGCAGATCAACCCCCACTTCCTGTACAACACGCTGGAGTTCATCAACATGGAGGTGCTCACCGGCCGGCCGGAGAACGCCAGCCACATGATCGCCTCGCTGGGGGAATACTGCCGCATCAGCCTGGCCTACGGCGACAACGAGCACACCATCCGCCGGGAGCTGGACCAGGTGCAGGCTTATGCGGACATCATGAGCTGCCGGTTCAGCCATGATGTGGAGCTGCTGACCAACGTCCCCAAGTCGCTGCAGGAAAAACTGCTGCCCAAATGCACGCTGCAGCCGCTGGTGGAAAACAGCCTGCGCCACGGGTTCGGCTTGTCCGACGGCGGGGTGCCCTTCCCGCCCAAGATCGAGATTACCTTTGCCCTGCAGGGGGAGGACCTGGTCATTGCGGTGACCGACAACGGCCAGGGCATCGACATTGCCCGGGCGGAAAAGATCCTGCGGGAAGGCCGGGGCAAAAACGAGGACCGGCACATCGGGCTGCACAACATCTACGAGCGGCTGCGGGCCTTTTACGGCCGGGCGGAGTTCCGGTTTTCCTCTGTCCCCTACTTCGAAAACACCGTCGAGATCCGCCTGCCCGCCCGGTTTTTCACCGACCCGGACCCCGCCGCCCCCGACCCGCCCGCCGCAAAAACTCGAACATTTGTCCAGTAACCTAAACCGTCGCCCATCGACAAACCGTCCCCCGGGCGTTTACAGTAACAGTATTCCGGCCGCGGCCGGATGCAACCGGAACCCCGGCGCACTGCGCCGTCAACCCTTTACAAATCTCATCAGGAAAGGAGTCCGACTTATGGACAACGTTTTGAACAACCGCCAGGCCGTCATGACCGTGGACCGGGACTTTACCATCGCCCCGGTGGACCCGCGGATCTTCGGGTCCTTCATCGAGCATCTGGGCCGCGCCGTCTATGACGGCATCTACTGCCCCGGCCACCCCCAGGCCGACGAACAGGGCTTCCGCAAGGATGTGATCCAGCTGGTGCGGGAGCTGAATGTGCCCATCGTCCGGTATCCGGGCGGCAACTTTGTGTCCAGCTTTGTGTGGGAGGACAGCGTCGGCCCGGTGGCCGACCGGCCCCGGCGGATCGAGCTGGCCTGGCGCAGCACCGAGACCAACGAGATCGGCATGGACGAGTTTGCCGACTGGGCCAAAAAGGCCGGCACCCAGGTGATGATGGCGGTGAACCTGGGCACCCGGGGCATCGCCGACGCCTGCAACCTGCTGGAATACTGCAACCACCCCGGCGGCGCCAAGTACAGCGACATGCGCATTCGCAACGGCCACAAGGAGCCCCACAACTTCAAGGTCTGGTGCCTGGGCAACGAGATGGACGGCCCCTGGCAGTTCGGCCACAAGACGATGGAGGAATACGGCCGCCTGGCCGCCGAGACCGCCAAGGCGATGAAGCAGATCGACCCGTCCATCGAGCTGGTGTCCTGCGGCAGCTCCAACGACCACATGCCCACCTACCCCCAGTGGGAGGCCACCACCCTGGAACATACCTACGACTATGTGGACTATGTCTCGATGCACCAGTACTACGGCAACGAGCGCAACGACACCCAGGACTACCTGGCCTGCAGCGACGACATGGACCGGTTCATCCACACCGACGAGGTGACGCTGGACTTTGTGCAGGCCAAAAAGCGGGGCAAAAAGCAGATCCACCTGAGCTTTGACGAGTGGAACGTCTGGTTCCACAGCAAACAGCAGGACGACGATTCCATGGCCAACCGCCCCTGGCAGGTGGCGCCTTCGCTGCTGGAGGACCACTACACCTTTGAGGACGCGCTGCTGGTGGGGGAAATGCTCATCACCCTGCTGCGCCACGCCGACCGGGTGAAGATGGCCTGCCTGGCCCAGCTGGTCAACGTGATCGCCCCCATCATGACCGACAAGAACGGCGGCCCGGTGTGGCGGCAGACCATCTACTGGCCCTTCCTGCTGGCGTCCCGCTACGGCCGCGGCACCGCCATGCTGCCGCTGGTCGCCTCCCCCAAGGTGGAGACCTCCCGCCATGGCGCGGTGGACGCGCTGGTGGCCGTGGCCGTCCACAATGAGCAAGCCGGCGAGCTGACCCTGTTTGCGGTGAACCGGGACCTGGGCCGGGACCTGACCCTGCGCACCGTGCTGCGGGGCTTTGAGGGCTACGCCCTGGCCGACTGGCAGGCGCTGGAATCCGACGACCTGAAGGCCGTCAATTCCGCCGAAGCCCAGCCGGTGCGCCCGGTTTCCCGCACCGGCGCCGGCTTTGAGGACGGGGCCCTCTGCGCCACCCTCAAGGCGGCTTCCTTCAACGTGATCCGTCTGAAAAAGGTCTGATCCTTTCCCCCGGGGCGGCCGGGCAACGCCCCGCCCCGTTCTGATCCAGGAGGTGCGCCATGCTCTTTCCCGATGGTTTTCCCGCCGCGCCGCCCATGGGGTGGAACAGCTATGATTTTTACGACACCACCGTCACCGAGGAGGCGGTCCGGGCCAACGCCGAGGTGCTGGCCCGGGAGCTGAAACCCTATGGCTGGACCTATGTGGTGGTGGACATCCAGTGGTACGCCAAAGACGCCGGCACCCGCCGGCAGGAATACCAGTACATCCCCTTCGGCGACCACGCCATGGACGAGTTCGGCCGGCTGCAGCCCGACCCGGCCCGCTTCCCCTCCTCGGCCGGGGGGCGGGGTTTCGGCCCGCTGGCCGACTATGTCCACAGCCTGGGGCTGAAGTTCGGCATCCACATCATGCGGGGCATCCCCCGGGCGGCGGCCCACCGGCACCTGCCCATCCACGGCGCGGCGGGGGTCACCGCCGCCGACCTGGCCGACCCGGGCAGCATCTGCCGCTGGAACCCGGACATGTACGGCGTGCGGGCCGACCACCCCGCCGCCCAGCACTACTACGACGACCTGATCGCCCAGTACGCCGGCTGGGGGGTGGACTTCATCAAGTGCGATGACATCGCCAACACCAACGCCTGCCCCCAGGACCCCTACAGCGCCGCCCATGAGGTGGAGATGCTGCACAATGCGATCCTGCGCAGCGGGCGGCCGATCGTCCTGTCCCTGTCGCCGGGGCCGGCGCTGGTGGAAAAGTCCTGGCACTATGCCCGCAACGCCAACATGTGGCGGATCACCGATGATCTGTGGGACAAATGGCCGGACGTGGCCGCGATGTTCGAGCGATGCGAGCTCTGGTGCGACCATGTGGCCCCCGGCAGCTACCCCGACTGCGACATGCTGCCCCTGGGGCGGATCGGCCGGGGCTTCGGGCGGGAGCGGGACACCGAGCTGACTCGGGACGAGCAGCGCACCCTCGTGAGCCTGTGGTGCCTGTTCGGTTCGCCGCTGATGGTGGGCGCCGAGCTGACCCGGCTGGACGACTGGACCCGCAGCCTGCTGACCAACCGCAGGCTGCTGGCCCTGCTGGACCCCACCGCCCGCCGCTGCCAGCTGTACCGCACCGCCGAAGGGGCGGCCTGGGTCTGGACGGGCGCCGACGAAGCCGGCGCGCCGGCCCGGGTGGCGGCCCTGTTCAACCTGGCCGGCGAAGCCCGCACCATGACCGCCGACCTGGCCGAAGCCCCCTGCCTGACCGGCGCCCCCGCCCCCGCCGGGGCCGAGGAGCTCTGGGGCGAAGACCCCGCCGCGCTTTCCGGCAGCTGCCTGCGCGCCCCGGTGCCCGCCCACGGGGTGCGGATCTACAAACTGAGCTGAGCCCTGCGCCCTGCAGGACAAAAAGAGCCCGCCGTGCAGATGCACGGCGGGCTTCCTTATGATACGCTTGCAGATCCGCCGCCGGGCGGCGGCCGCTGTCAGGTGTTGTTCATGACCACCCGTTCGACGGTGTCGGCCACATGTTCGCAGGCGTCCATGCAGCCTTCCAGGTAATGGTAGACCTCCCGCCAGGCGATGACCTCGATGGGGTCGGTGCAGCTTTCGTGCAGGCGGCGCATGCTGGCCAGGAACAGCCGGTCGCCCTGCTCTTCCAGGTCGTTGATCCGCACCACATGGTCGTGGAGGGTCTTGGAGTGTTTGAAGTCGGCCAGTTCCTGGGTGAGCAGCTTGACCTCCTCACAGCACTGGATCATCTTCTGGGCCATCTCCAGCGCGTCGGGGCGGATGGACTGGATGTTGTTGCAGTAGATCCGCTGCAGCACGTCCTCGATCTTGTCGATCACATCGTCGATGTTGCCCGAAAGGGTGGCGATGTCCTCCCGCTCGATGGGGGTGATGAACGCCTTGACCAGCACGCTCTGCATCTCGTGCTTTTTGGTGTCGGCGCTGTGCTCGATCTTGTGGATCTCGTCCAGCTCCTGGGTGATGTGGTCGGGGTGGAAATCCTTCATCATCGCTTCCAGCAGGTGCGCCGCCCGGCAGGCGTCGTCCGCGCAGGCCGCGAAGGTGTCGAAGTAATAGGAATCCTGAACTTTTGCCATGCGTGTTCCTCCTTGGTAAAAAGCGGGTTGTTTGAAATGTTGTCAAAGCAGGTCAGGCGGCTGTTGCCCCTTTTGATTCCTCAGAAAATGGCCATGAACAGTTTCGCCATGGCGAAGCTGATGAGCCCGCAGCCCGGGAAGGTGAACACCCAGGTGAGCATCATGTCCTTGACCACGCCGAAGTTGATGGCGGACAGCCGTTTGACCGCCCCCACCCCCATGATGGCGCTGGTCTTGGTGTGGGTGGTGGACACCGGAATGCCGAACACGCTGGAGATCAGCAGGCAGGCCGCCGCCGAAAGGTCGGCCGAGAAGCCCTGGTATTTTTCCAGCTTGACCATGTCCATGCCCACCGACTTGATGATCTTTTCACCGCCGACGCTGGTGCCAAGGCCCATGACGGTGGAGCACAGCACCATCAGCCAGACCGGGATGACCACCCCGCTGACACTGGACATGCCGTTGCAGAAGGCCACGCCCAAAAACAGCACGCCGATGAACTTTTGCCCGTCCTGGGCGCCGTGCATGAAGCTCATGGCGGCGGCGCCGAAGATCTGCGCGTAGCGGAAAAAGCCGTTGGCCCGCCGCCGGTCCAGCCCGGCGCATACGATGGTGAGCAGCTTGCAGATCAGCCAGCCGGACCCGAAGCCCAGCAGCAGGCTCATCACAAGGCCGTACAGGACCTTGACCCACTCGGCCCCGTTGACGCCGGACAAGCCGTTGTGGATGGCAATGGCCGCGCCGGTCAGCCCGGCGATCAGGCTGTGGCTTTCGGATGTGGGGATGCCGAAGTAGGACGCCCCCACGCTGTACACCACGATGGAGAACAGCGCCGCACACAGCGCGATGAGGGCTTCTTGGGTGTTGCCGCCGAAATCCACCATGTTGGAGATGGTGGAGGCGACCGACGAATTGATGTGGGTCATGACCAGCACGCCGAGGAAGTTGAACCCGGCGCTGAGCAGGATGGCCGGCCGCACCCGCATACAGCGGGTGCTGATGCAGGTGGCGATGGCGTTGGGGGCGTCGGTCCAGCCGTTGACAAAGATGACCCCCAGCGTGAGCACCACAGTGATCAGCAGCACAGGGCTGCCGGCCATCTGCTGGAGAAAGTGGGACAGCGATACATCCATGGACGAGTCTCCCTTATTTTCGTTTTCTTCTTTCTTATTCTGTTTTGGCAAGGTACACAGGTCGAAGGGGGGTGGTTGCCCCCCTCGGCCGGGGGCGGGGCTTTTGGTCAAACCCCGCCTTTTCTATCATACCAGAAAGAACGACAATTTACAACGAAAATTTACCTTTCTTTGACTCTTTGTTTACTCTTTGCCGGTTTTGGGTGGTTTTCTTTGACGATAGTTTTACATTTTTGGCAAAATGATGGGGCGGGTTAATCTGCGGGGAACCCCGCGCCTTCCCTTATCTCGGGCGCTGCTTTTTTCTTTATTGGCCCTAGCGGGCGCGGCCTTGTAGGTTAGTTGTCGGGTTTGGCTTTGCGGCCTTCTTTTTTACAACATATCGTATTATCGTTGTTCTTTCATGACTGAAAGAACCAAAGGTCCCGCCGTTTCGATGCGGCGGCCGCCGACCAGGGGTCCAATGGACCCCTGGACCCCCCGTGTCGTTGCGTTGGCGGCGATTTTCGGCGGCTGCCGCGGCGCCCCACCGTAGACGGGGCGCCGCCCTTGGTGCATCTCCACATCTTCCCCCCAACACAAAACCCCCGCCTGTCGGCGGGGGGTTGGGGCTATTCACGGGTCAGAAAAACATAGGGGAAATCCTGCGTCCAGTCCATCTTTTCTTCCCGGCTGCCCGGGTGGTATTCCAGCCGGCGGACGGTGCGCATTTACCCTTCCCCCCAGCCCGGCGCCCGGTAGGCGAACTGCCCGCCCACCACGGTGGCCAGCACCCGCAGGCGGGGAATCTCCTCCTCCGGGACGGTGAGGGGGTCCCGGTCCAGCACCGTGAAGTCGGCCAGATACCCCGGGTCCAGGCGGCCCTTTTCCTGCTCGGCAAACTCCTGCCAGGCGGAACCCTGGGTGTAGCAGGCAAGCGCCTGGCTACGGCTGACCGCCTGTTCCGGCTGCCAGGGGTCCCCGCCCGCCAGCGGCCGGCGGGTGACGGCGCAGTACAGGTTGCGCAGCGGGTCCAGGCTTTCCACCGGGGCGTCGGTGCCGTAGCTGACATGGATGCCCCGGCGCACCGCATCCCCGAAGGCATAGCTGGTGGCGGCCAGTTCGGGCCCGCAGCGGGCGGTGACGATGGTGTGGTCGTAGTCCAGAAAGATGGGCTGCACCAGCGCGCCGGCCTCCAGGGCGGCCAGCCGGTCCCACTGGTCGGGGGTGGTGATCTGGCAGTGGACCACCCCGTGGCGCAGCGGGTTGGGCGGGCCGTCCTGGGGGCGGCGGACAGCCAGAGCTTGCAGGATGGCCAGCATCTCTTCCATCGCGGCATCCCCGATGGCATGGGCGATCACCTGCATACCGGCGGAGTCGGCCATGCTGGCCAGGGCCATGGCGGCGGGCAAAGTGATGCAGCGCAGGCCGCGGCAGCCGGGGGCGTCGGCGTAGTCCCGGCGCAGCCAGGCGGTGCGGGCGCCCAGCGACCCGTCCAGAAACAGTTTGAGGGGGCCGATCTTCCACCGGCGGCCGCCGGCGCCGGGGCGGTAGCCGGCGTCCCACAAAGCCTGCAGTTCGGCGCGGGTGTCCATGGCGCACTGCAGGGTCAGCCGCACCGGCAGGTCGCCTTCGGCTTCCAGTTTTTCCAGGGCGGCCAGAACGGTGGGCCAGTCCCGGCTGCGCACGTCGCAGGTCTGGGCGCTGGTCAGGCCGTGGGCGGCGGCGTGGGCAAGCCCGGCCCGCCAGTGCTCGGCGCAGTCGTCGATGGTCTCGGGGGGCAGCAGCCAGCGGACCAGCTCCACGGCGTTATCCCGCAGCAGACCGTTGGGTTCGCCGTCGGGGCCGTGGTCGATGCCGCCGCCGGGCGGGTCGGGGGTATTGCGGGTGATGCCGGCGGCCCGCAGCGCGGCGGTGTTGCAGAGCATGATGTGCCCGCAGACCCGGTCCAGCAAAAGCGGATGATCGGGGCAGAGGGTGTCCAGGTCGGCGCGGGTGGGCAGGGCGTGGGGGCCTTCGAACAAGTCCTGGTTCCAGCCGTTGCCGTACACGGCCCGGCCGGCGGGCAGGCGGCGGCTTTGCAGGAAATCGGCGCAGCGGCGGGCCAGCTCGGCGGGGCTGCGCACCCCGAACAGGTCGATGGCGTCCAGCCCCCGGCCCACGTCCAGAAGATGCAGGTGGCTGTCATTGAAGCCGGGCAGCACGACCCCGCCCTGCAGGTCCACCCGGGGCAGGGCGGCGGGCAGGGCGTCGGCGTCCCGGCAGGACAGCACCGCCCGTACCCGCCCGTCCCGGACCCAGACCCCGCCCGTCCCCGCCGGCAAAGTCGGAAACCGGCCGTTGACAAACAGGATTTCCCCTTTTTCCTGCATGACAGACCCTCCTTTTATATTCCTTGGAATTTGACGTTCGTTTGAAAACCGCGCCCGCGGCGGGGTGCGGGGTTGCCCCGCGGGGTGAGCGGCTCCGGTAGGCCCGCTAGGCCAATAAAGAAATTTTGCAGCGTTGGCGGCGCGGCGGGGGCGCGGGGTTGCCCGCGGACTGACTGCCGCCGTAAGGCCCGCTAGGCCAATAAAGAGAAAATGCAGCGCTGGAGGCACGGGAGGGTGCGGGGATTCCCGCGGGGTGAGAGCCCCCGACAAGCCCGCTAGGCCAATTTTGGCAGCGTGAGCGGCGGGGCGGGGTGCGGGGTGACCGGCGGGGTGCGGGGCTCCGCAAACGTAAAGGCCATGGAGATGCACGCTGTGCGCCGGCCCGTCAAGGGTGGGCCGGCGCGGATGCTGTTGAAAAAGCGCCGCGCAACGATACCGTGCGGGGGGTCCAGGGGTCCCGTGGACCCCTGGTCGGCGGCCGCCGCATCGAAACGGCGGGACCTTTGGTTCTTTCAGTCATGAAAGAACAACATAGCAACGAGATGTTGTCAAAAAGGAACCCGCAGCGTACAGGGCCAGACGCGGGGGGGTCCCAGGGGGGCGGAGCCCCCCTGGAATCAAAAATAACTCCGAATCTGAAACCGGTCCACCGGTTTCACCTCTTCCACCACCAGATTTTCGTGGTTGAAGTCAAAATGCACCGCCCGGCAAAGGTCCTGGTTGCGGGTCAGGCGCAGCAGGGTATCCACCCGCTTCTGTTCGTCCTTGGTGTAGAACAGGTAGCTGGCCCCCTCCTTTTTGGCCCGGCCGGTGCGGCCGATGCGGTGGGTGTAGTGCTCGTTTTCTTCCGGCACGTCGTAGTTGACCACCGCGTCCACGTCGGTCACGTCGATGCCCCGGGCCGCCACGTCGGTGGCCACCAGCACCGCGATCTCCCCGGCCTTGAACCGCTGCATGATGCGGTTGCGCTCTGCCTGGGACAAATCCCCGTGCAGGCAGTCCACATTGAAATGCAGCCGTGCCAGCTGGTTTGCCAGCATACCGGTGTTGTACTTGGTGTTGCAAAAAACCATCACCCGGCGGTATTGCTTGGAGATGATCAGCTGCGCCAGGTCGGCCAGCTTGTCCCGCCCGGTGGTCAGCAGCTTGTACTGGTCGATCTTGGGGCTGGATTCCTCCACCGGCTGCACGCTGACTTCGGCGGCGTTGTGCTGGTACAGCCAGCCGATGTCCAGCACCTCGCGGCTGATGGTGGCCGAAAACATCGACAGGCTTTTGCGGTTTTTCAGCAGGTCGATGATGTGCCGCACATCCTTGTAAAAGCCCATGTTGAGCATCTCGTCCGCTTCGTCCAGCACGATGGTCTCGGTTTCGCCAAGGTCCACCGCCCTGTGGCGGTAATGGTCCATCAGCCGGCCGGGGGTAGCCACCACCACCTGGCAGCCGGCCTTGAGCTGCCGCTGCTGCTTGTCCATACCGGCGCCGCCGTACACGCAGACCACCCGCACCCCCGGCAAAAACTGGGCCAGGTTGGCCAGGTCCCCGGCGATCTGCTGGGCCAGTTCCCGCGTGGGGGAAAGGATCACCGCCCGGGGCTTGCCGGCCGGGGCATCCGCGACTTTTTCCAGAATCGGGATGCCGAACGCCACCGTTTTGCCGGTGCCGGTGGGCGCCTTGGCGATCATATCATGCCCCGCCAGCATCAGCGGGATCGCCTTTTGCTGGATCTCGGTCATTTCGGTATAACCCATTGCCTCGGTGGCCCGGATGATGGCCTGCCGGATCGGAAGTTCGCTGAACTGCATGGAAATCCGCCTTTCACATCGTATCGTTTGCCCCGTCGCCGCGCCGGCCCGGGGGCCTTTGTCCTTTACCTTTCAGTATAGCAAAAAATGGCGGGCTTGTAAAACCTTCCGTGCCCGGCGCTTTTTGCCGCGCCGGGCTTGTAAAGCCGCGGCGGCTGTGGTAAAATGCAGGTAACGACTTGTTCACTGCCCGGTCAGTGAATATACAGGGAAGGGGGCCGTTCCGGTGGAAAAACCGGGCGCCGACCGGCGGACCGCCCTTTTGGAGACCTGCTTTGACGTATTTTGCCAGCACGGGCTGGAAAACACCGGCCTGAAACTGCTGGCGGATGCCTGCGGGGTCACCAACGGGGCGCTGCTGTACCACTTTGGCAGCAAAGATAACATCGTGATCGAATCCACCGCCCACTGCATGGCGAAGGTGGAGGATGATTTTATGGCCCGGGCCCCCCGCAGCTTTGCGGACATTGACCGTTTTTTGCGGGAGATGCCCTACATCACCGCCCGCCTGCACGGCGAGAAATACCGGTTCATGTACCAGGTGTACGCCAGCCCCAGATATCGGGAACAGGGCAAAGCCTTCTTTCAGGGGGTGAACGTCCGCTACCGGCAGTACGCCGTGCAGCTTTCCGGCCAGCTGGGCATGCCGGCGGACTATGTCCAGGGCATGATCTATGTCTTTGTGCGGGCCTGTGTCCACTACGCAATGTTTGGGGACGAGGAATATCTGAACCTGCAGCTGGGCGCGGTGCGCAGTTCGCTGCGGGCGTACATGGCCGCCGGGCGGCCGTCGGGCGGCCCCGCCGCCCCGATGCAGAAGGGGGAAACACCATGAAACAGCGGATCGTAAGCCTGTGCCTGATGCTGGCGCTCTGCCTGGGGCTGCTGCCCGTCACGGCGGGGGCGGCGGCGCCGAAGTGGCAGGAGCTTTATGTCGGCGGCGTACGGATTTCCGCCACCGGCTACTGGACAACGGACGATGCGGGGAATGTCACCGCCGCCGCCGTCGACACACCGCCCGCGGACAACTATATCCATTATGACGCCGAGACCAATACCCTGACCCTGTGCAACGCCCGGATCAAGAAAGAGTTGCCATACAGTGAGGATATTCCAGCCAGCAGCTACCTCGCTGGCTGGGCCATTGGGGTGCTGAATCAGAACGGCGACGCGGCGCTGACCATCCAGCTGGAAGGTGACAATGTCATCGGGGATGTCGACCAGGGGATTTGTCTGCTTTCCACTTCCGGCGGCAATGCCGGCCTGACCATCACGGGCGGGGGCAGTCTGGATGTCAGCGGCCATTATAAGGGCATCCTGGTGCAGAACAACACCGGCGACGCCAAGCTGACCATCCAAGAGAGGGCCCGGGTCGCGGCAGCGGCGACCATCTCCGGCGATGGAATTTATGTGCATTCCGGCGCAGACAAGAACGCCGACCTGACTGTGGACGGCGCCAGCCTGACCGCAGCCGGCGCGGGCGTCATCGGTGCGGGCATCTGGTTTCAGTTTGGACCCTCTGATAACTCCGAAAGATACGGGCTGTTCATAGAGAACAGCGCGATCATAAAGGCCAGCGGCGCAGATGGCGGTATTGCTTCGAACAGCAGCATTGTAACAACCCCGAATGGGGACGGGATTGTCTTTGACAATGGATTGTATAGTGTGTATGGCAATGTGACCTTAAGGGAAGATCTTGTCATTAAGGAAGGCGAGAGCCTGACGCTGGTCGATGGGGCAACGCTGAATCTTGGTGGTCATAATCTGATTGTGGACGGCGGAGAGTTGCACGGACCCGCCGAGGATGCCTTGGGTGACCAAGCGAAGTATGCGCCGACCATCACGACTGACGGGAATTTGCCAAGTGGCACGGTGGGGGTACCCTACAGCGTGACCCTTAAAGCTACTGGCACCGAGCCGTTTATATGGGGCTTCAGCGGTTCCTGGCCGGATGGTTTGATTCCGGACGGAAGTACCGGCTTAATTTCCGGCACACCGACGGAAGCAGGGACTTTCGCCTTCGAAGTGACGGTAAAGAACGACTGGGGTATGTCTGACACCAAGCTCTTTGGTATCACCATTGCAAAAGCGCCAGATATTCCCGTTACCGGCGTGACGCTGGACCCTGCCACTTTGAATTTGACCGAGGGGGAGACAGCCACCCTCACCGCCTCCATCACGCCCGACAACGCCACCAACAAAAACGTGACCTGGAGCAGTGATAATGCAGCCGTTGCCACGGTGGACGCAAGCGGGACCGTCACCGCCAAGAGCGCCGGCACCGCCACCATCACCGCCACAACCCAGGACGGCGGGAAAACCGCCACCTGCACTGTGACCGTCACCGCAGCGAGTGTCCCTGTTACCGGCGTGACGCTGAACAAGACAAACCTGACCTTGCAGGAAAAAGCCAGCGAGACCCTGACCGCCACGGTGGTGCCTGCCGACGCCACCAACAAAAACGTGACCTGGGCAAGCAGTGATACCAACGTTGCCACGGTGGACGCAAGCGGCAAAGTCACCGCCGTGAACCCCGGCACCGCCACCATCACCGTTAAGACCGAGGACGGCGGGAAAACCGACACTTGTAAAGTGACCGTCACCCATGGCATCCTGACCAAAACCCCAAAACAAGACCCGACCTGCACCAAAGACGGCACCAAGGAATACTGGACCTGCGGAACCTGCGGCAAGCATTTTGAGGACGCCGAGGGCAAAACTGAAATCACGAAAGATAAAACGGTCATAAAGGCCACCGGCCACACCCTGACCCACACCGCCGAGAAGCCCGCCACCTGTACCGAAGCCGGCAAAGAAGCCTACTACACCTGCAAAACCTGCGGCAAGCATTTTGAGGACGCCGAGGGCACAACCGAAATCCCGAACCTGGGCGAGTACGGAATCATCCCCGCCACCGGCCACACCCTGACCCACACCGCCGAGAAGCCCGCCACCTGTACCGAAGCCGGCAAAAAAGCCTACTACACCTGCAAAACCTGCGGAAAGCATTTTGCGGACGAAGCGGGCAACACCGAAATCACGAACCTGGACGAGTACGGAATCATCCCCGCCACCGGCCACAGCTACGCCGCCCCCACCTGGACCTGGGCGGCGGACGGGAAAAGCTGTACCGTGACCTTCCCCTGCACAAAGTGTGACCATGAAGAAAAGCCAACGGCAATCGTCACCTCCCAGGTGAAAACGGCGGCCGGCTGCACCACCACCGGCACCACCGCCTACACCGCCACGGTGGATTTTGGCGGGATGAGCTATAAGTCCACGACCCAGCGGCAGGACATCCCGGCCGCCGGCCATAAACTGACCAAAACCGCCGAGAAGCCCGCCACCTGCACCGCCGCCGGCAAGGCCGCCTACTATACCTGCGAAACCTGCGGCCGCCGCTTTGCGGACGAGGCAGCACGCACCGAGATCACCAACCTGGATGAATACGGGGTCTTGCCCGCCACCGGCCACACCTATGTAAACGGGGTGTGTACCGCTTGCGGCACGGCCGCCCCCACCCCGGCCCCCACCGCTGCACCGACAGCCGCCCCCACGGCCGCCCCCACGGCCGCACCCACGGCCGCCCCCACTGCTGCGCCCACCCCGTCGCCCACCGCCGCCCCGGCGGTGCCCCAGACCGGCGACCCCGCCCCCATCAGCCTGTGGCTGGTGCTGACGCTGGGCTCCGCCGCCGCAGTGCTCGCCCTGATCGGCCTGAAGGTCTGGCAGCGCAGGAGAAAATAAGCCGTTCACCACCCGGATCGCCGGCCGGGTGTGGAACACCTCGCACTCTTTTTCGGATTCAACCGGCGAAAACCGCCGCCCCGGGCGATGCTTGCTCACATCGTCCCGGGGCGGCGGCATTTTTGCCCCCGCCTCCGCCCTCTGCCCTGCGCGTTCCGACATGGAGATCCACCTCGTGCGCCGGCCCGTCAGGGGTGGGCCGGCGCGGATGCTGGTAAAAAAATGGCCCCGCAAGGCAATCTTGCGGGGGGTCCAGGGGTCCAAAGGACCCCTGGTCGGCGGCCGCCGCATCGAAACGGCGGGACCTTTGGTTCTTTCAGTCATGAAAGAACAACGATAATTCGATATATTGTCAAAAAGATGGCCGCAAAGTTATCTCGGCAAGTAAGTTGCAAGGCCACGCCCGCTAGGCCAATAAAGAAAAAATCAACGTGCACGGCGGGGCGGGGCGCGGGGGTGCCCCGCAACGTAACCGCCGCCGCAAGGCCCCCGGGAGGATCAATGATCCTCCCCTACAGAGGAAAGGGAAACTTTCCCATAAAAGGCGGACCGTGCGGCGTGGTGGACGTTTCCTTGCCGGCGGCGTCCCCATTCACGCGCCGCGTCCTCTCGCCTGAACCTGTAGGGGAGGGTCAGTGACCCTCCCGCAACGTAAAAAATACCGCACCGCCACATGAAACCAACGACGAAAAGGAAAGGAAAAAAGAAACGTGAGCGACGGGGCGAGGCGCGGGGTTTCCCGCGAACTGACCGCCGCCGCAAGGCCCGCTAGCCGATTTTGGCAGCGTGTGGGGCATGGCAAGGCGCGGGGTTCCCCGCAACGTAACCGCCGCCGCAAGGCCCCCGGGAGGATCAATGATCCTCCCCTACAGAGGAAAGGGAAACTTTCCCATAAAAGGCGGACCGTGCGGCGTGGTGGACGTTTCCTTGCCGGCGGCGTCCCCATTCACGCGCCGCGTCCTCTCGCCTGAACCTGTAGGGGAGGGTCAGTGACCCTCCCGCAACGTAAAAAATACCGCACCGCCACATGAAACCAACGACGAAAAGGAAAGGAAAAAAGAAACGTGAGCGACGGGGCAGGGCGCGGGGTTCCCCGCGGGGTGCGGGGTGCCGGTAGGCCCGCTAGGCCAATAAAGAGAATTTGCAGCGTTCGCGGCGCGGTAGGGTGCGGGGTTTCCCGCAGACTGACTGCCGCCGGTAGGCCCGCTAGGCCAATAAAGAGAATTTGCAGCGTTCGCGGCGCGGTAGGGTGCGGGGTTTCCCGCGGACTGGGCGGTGCCGGAACGCCCGCTAGCCAATTTTGGCAGCGTGGGCGGCGGGGCAGGGTGCGGGGTTCCCCGCAGAGCGGGCGGCTCCTTGAATAGTGGCCTGTGCGTTCCGATATGGAGATGCACGTTGTGCGCCGGCCCGTCAAGGGTGGGCCGGCGCGGATGCCGCAAACGTAAAAGTCATGGAGATGCACCAAGGGCGCCGCCCCGTCTACGGTGGGGCGGCGCGGATGCTGGTAAAAAAATGGCCCCGCAAGGCAATCTTGCGGGGGGTCCAGGGGTCCTGCGGACCCCTGGTCGGCGGCCGCCGCATCGAAACGGCGGGGCGAGGCGCTTGAGCGGCTATGCCGCGAAATCGCGCAGCGATGCGCCGACGGGCGGAGCGCAAGCGAGCCCGTTCCTCTGTTTCCGGCCGCCGTACAGGCGGCCAATGCAAAAGGGCTGGGGCCTTGCCTTATCTCCGCACAGTCATGAAAGAACAACGATAATACGATATGTTGATAAAAAGAAGGCCGCAAAGCCAAACCCGGCAACTAACTTACAAGGCAAACTCCGCTAAAGCCAATAAAGAAAAAAGCAGCGTGCGCGGCGGGGCGAGGGTGCGGGGTGTCCCGCAGGGGGGGGCGGTGCCGGAACGCCCGCTAGCCGATTTTGGCAGCGCCGCCGGCATGGCAGGGGTGCGGGGACCCCCGCAAAGAGGACGCCGGCTGGCCGCGGGGGGGCGCCCCGCCGGGCCAGGGGCGGTAAAATTGCGTTCCGCCTGGTTGCGGTTCAAACCAAAAACTCCCTGATCTCCCGGTCCACCGCTTCCACCTCCTGCAAAAAGGCCCGCGCCGAAACCCGCAGCCCTCCATTGCCAAGAATGATGATCTGTTCCGCCCCGTCCGAGCTGACCACCCGCACCCGATGCCGGCGGCCCAGCTCGTGGGTGGTCTTTTCAATGTACATGTCGGCGGTCTCGGCTTCCCGGGTGAAAACCACATGGATGTTGTGGTAGGTCTCCACGCTGCCGGCCCCGCCCCGCACCTTGTAGGCGTCAAATACGCAGATCACGGTGCAGCGGCGGTACCCGGCATAATTGCACAGGATGTCCTGCAGCCGGCGGCGGGCGGTTTCCAGGTCGGTTTCGGCCAGGCGGCGCAGGTCGTCCCAGGCAAAAATCACGTTGTACCCGTCCACCAGCAGGTACTCGGGGCCGTCGGGGGGCGGGGCTGCCGGGGTGCGGGGCGCGGCGGGCTTGCCCAGCGCTTTGCGGGCGGCCAGGGCGTCCGGTTCGCCGGGGCGGGCCCGGCGTACCGGGCCGTAGGTGCGCTCAAAAATCGCAAGCAGTTCCTTGTCCTGTTCCAGCGTGCCCCGGTAGGCGCCGGCCCGGCGCCGGGCCCGGGCGGCGGGGTCGCCGCCGGGTTCGCCTTCGTCGGGTTCGGGGTCCGGCCCGGCCAGCCGGCGGGCCAGCCCGCTGGAAACATGGGCCTTGGCGGGCACCTGGTCCCACCGGACCAGCACCCCGGCGCCGTGGCTGCAAAAAATCGAATCGGCGGGGTTTTCGGTATCGGCGTCGGGGTCATAGCCGGCGGCGACCAGCACCGCGTCGGGGTTGTGGCAGGGGGCGTACCCGGCCGGGGTACACTGCAGCCGGCCTTCGCCCCGGGTGTAGGCGGCTACCTCCCGGGCGTAGCCGCGCAGCTCGGCCACCGGGGCCCGGCCGGTCAGCAGGGTCAGGGCGCCGCAGGGTTCGGGGGTGTCGGTCTCGCCGCCCATCCGCTGCAGGTCGGTCATGGCGCGGCCCACCGCCTCGGCGGGCAGTTCCAGCCGCAGGGCGTACCAGGGTTCCAGCAGCCGGGCGTGCCCGGCCCGGGCGGCGGTGCGCAGCGCCTGGCGTACCGCCCGGTAGGTGGCCTGGCGGAAGTCGCCGCCCTCGGTGTGTTTCAGGTGGGCGCGGCCGGCGGTCAGGGTGATTTTCACATCGGTCAGCGGTGCGCCCATCAGCACGCCGGGGTGGGTGCGCTCGGCCAGGTGGGTCAGCACCAGCCGCTGCCAGTTGCCGTCCAGGGTGTCGGGGCGGCAGGCGGCGGCCAGCTGCACCCCGCTGCCCGGGGGGCCGGGTTCCAGCAGCAGGTGAACTTCGGCGTAATGGCGCAGCGGCTCGTAATGGCCCACGCCCTCCACCGGGGCGGTGATCGTCTCTTTGTACAAAATGCCCCCTTCGTCAAAGGCGGCGTCCAGGCCGAACCGGTCGTGCAGCACCGTTTGCAGGATCTCCAGCTGCACTTCGCCCATCAGCTGCAGGTGGATCTCGCCCAGGGCTTCCTGCCAGAGAACGTGGAGCATCGGGTCTTCGGCTTCCAGCACGCGCAGCGCCCGCAGCGCCTGGTGCGGGTCGGCCGATTCGGGCAGGCGAAGGCGGTAGTTCAGCACCGGTTCCAGCAGGGGCAGGGCGGCGTCCGGCTGCACGCCCAGCCCCTGGCCGGGGTAGGCGGCGCTCAGGCCGGTCAGGGCCACCACGTCGCCGGGGTGGGCTTCGCTGACCAGGCGGTACTTGCCGCCGGCGTATTCCCGCAGCTGGTCGGCCTTTTCCCGGAAGGCGGTCCGGGCATCCGGCCGGCTTTCGATCAGGTCTTTCACATGCAGCACCCCGTCGGTGACCTTCAGGTAGGTCAGCCGGGCGCCGGTGTCGTCGGCCCCCACCTTGAACACCCGCCCGCCGAACGCGGCGGCGGCTTCGGGCTGGCGGGTCAGGGTGTGCAGGCCGTCCAGCAGCGCGTCGATGCCGTCCAGCCGCAGCGCCGCGCCGAAGTAAACGGGGAAGACCTCCCGCCGGGCAATGGCGGTGAGGATGTCGGCCTTGGCGGGCTCGGCGCCGGCCAGCACGGCTTCCATCAGCGGTTCGCTGGCCATGGCCAGGGCCTCGGCCCGGGCGGCGGCGGGGATGTCGGGGCCGAAATCCACGCAGCCGTCGCCGAAGCGGGCGCGGAGTTCCCGCAGGCGCAGCGGGCGGTCGGCGCCGGGCAGGTCCATCTTGTTCACAAACAGGAAGGTGGGCACCCGGTAGCGGGCCAGCAGCCGCCAGAGGGTCTGGGTGTGGGCCTGGACGCCGTCGGTGCCCGAAATGACCAGCACCGCGTAGTCCAGCACCTGGAGGGTGCGCTCGGCTTCGGCGGAAAAGTCCACATGGCCGGGGGTGTCCAGCAGGGTCAGGCGGGTTTCTTCCGCCCCGGGGGCGGCGGGCAGGGTGAGCGGCGCCTGCTTGGCAAAGATGGTGATGCCCCGGGCCCGTTCCATCGCGTCGGTATCAAGGAAAGCGTCCCGGTGATCCACCCGGCCCAGCTTGCGCAGCGCCCCGGCGCGGTAGAGCAGCGCTTCGGCCAGCGTGGTTTTGCCGCTGTCCACATGGGCCAGCAGGCCAACGACCAATCGTTTCATACGTCCCCCTTCCGGCGGCCCCGCCGCCGTGTTCGCTGCCCCTATTGTACCCCATCCGGGCATGGGTGGCAAGGGTGGGGGGTGCTTGGCTCCGGCTGCCCCTGCTCACTTTGCGGGCGACCCCGCAGCCCGCCTTGCCGCGAACGCTGCTTTTTTCTTTATTGGCTCTAGCGGGGTTGGTCTTGTAGGTTAGTTGCCGGGTTGGGTTTGCAGCTTTCTTTTTGAAAACTTCTCATTGCTATGTTGTTCTTTCGTGACCGTGTGGAGGTAAGGCAAGGCCCCAGCCCTTTTGCATTGGCCGCCTGAACGGCGGCCGGAAACAGAGGAACGGGCTCGCTTAACGCTCCGCCCGTCGGCGCATCGCTGCGCGATTTCGCGGCATAGCCGCTCAAGCGCCTCGCCCCACCGTTTCGATGCGGTGGACGCCGACCAGGGGTCCACGGGACCCCTGGACCCCCCGTAAGGGTTGGTCTGCGGCCGAATATTTACGCCCATCAGCCCCGGCCCACCCTTGACGGGCCGGGGCCCAACGTGCATCTCCATAACCTTTACGCTGGTGGCTGCTGCGCCGGCCCACCCTTGACGGGCCGGCGCCCTTGGTGGTTCTCCATGACCTTTACGCCGGCGGCCACCGCACTTAGTACGTTTCCTCAAAAGAAAAAGCAACGCTCACTGCGGGGCGGGACGCGGGCGCCCTGCACCAAAAAATCCCCCTGCGGAGCAATCCGCAGGGGGACAACTTTCTCTTTACGATCTGGGATCGGGAACCGGGCCCCTTCGGCGGGGCGTGTTCGGATCAGGGGATCGCAACCTGACGGCGGGCGCGGGCAGGGGTCCCGGCCGGGTGCCGCGGTTCATGGGGCATGCTTACAGCCCGAGGGCGCGGAGATAAGCGGCCTCCTGGGCGGCGATCTGGGCCTGATAGGCGCGGATGGCGGCCTCATAGGCGGCGTTCTCGCTCAGCTGCTGGGCATGGGCGGCGTTGGCGGCGGCTTCCACCGCGCTGTTGGCGGCCAGCTGCTGCTGATGCGCGGCCTTGCCGGCGGCAATGATGGCTTCGCCTTCAGCCTTCGCCTTGGCGGCGGCCTGGGCCTGATACGCCTTTACGGCGGAGAGGTACGCGGCTTCTTTGGCGGCGATGCTGGCCTGATAATCCGCGATGGCGGCCTCATAGGCAGCGTTCTTGTTCAGCTGTTCCTGATGGGCGGCTTTGGCGGCGGCCATGATCGCGTCATTGGCGGCGAGCTGCTGCTGATGGGCCAGCTTGCCCGCGGCGATGATCGCTTCGCCTTCGGCTTTTGCCTTGGCGGCGGCCTGGGCCTGGTAATCCTTCACGGCGGCGGCGTAGGCTTCTTCCCGGGCGGCGATCTGGGCCTGATAGGCGCGGACCGCGGCCTCATAATCGCTGTTCGCGTCGGCAAAGGCAGGGATCGCCAGCACGCAGAACATCGCAACGGCCAACAGGGAAGCAAACAGTTTTCTAGCTTTCATCACAGGAACCTCCTTTTTTCTTGCCGATCGGGTCTCGGCTTGTTAGTTTCAGTATACGCTCCGGGCGGCGGAAATGCAAGTAAAATGCGTTTGCCTTTTTCACAGAATTTTCGCAATTCTTTTTATGAAATATCACAAGTTTTACACATTTTGTTTGAATTTTATGGAAATAGACGGGAAAGCAGGGGGATTTTGCGGGGGGCGGGCGTCCTCCGCGACCCCTCGCACCGCCTCGCGCCGCCGCGCAAGCCCTTGCCCCGCTGCCCGCGCTGCGGGCTACCCCGCGCCCCACCGCGCCGCCCTCTTTGCGGGAACCCCCGCGCCCTCCCCCACCGCTCACGCTGCCAAAATTGGCCTTAGCAGGCGTTCCGGCACCTCTCACCCCGCGGGAAACTTCGCACCCTCCCCCGCTGCGCACGCTGATTTTTTCTTTATTGGCCTTAGCGGGGTTTGCCTTGCAGGTTAGTTGCCGGGTTTGGCTCGGCGGCCATCTTTTTCACAACATATCGTATTATCGTTGTTCTTTCATGACTGAAAGAACCAAAGGTCCCGCCGTTTCGATGCGGCGGCCGCCGACCAGGGGTCCGCAGGACCCCTGGACCCCCCGTGAGATTTCGTCTGCGTCCAAATATTTACGCCCGCCAACGGCGCCCCACCGTAGACGGGGCGCCGTCCTTGGTGCATCTCCATAACCCTTACGCCGCGGGCAACCCCCCATCCCCCCATCTTTTCATCCCCGCCGCATTGTGGTATACTCGGTATGGAAACGCAGAATGAACGACAACGTACCGACAAAGGAGTGTTTTTGCCATGCCAGCTTCTTATGTGATCTTTACCGAATCCACCGGCGACCTGACCCCCGCGCTGATCGAGGCCGCTGACCTGCGGGTGCTGCCGATGGCCTTTACCCTGGACGGGAAGGAGTACCGCAACTACCCCGACGGGCGGGAGATGCCCGCCCACGATTATTACGAAAAACTGCGGGGCGGCAGCCTGTGCACCACCAGCCAGGTGACGATGCTGGAATTCCAGCAGGCTTTCACCCCGGTGCTGGAAGCCGGGCAGGACATCCTGTACCTGGCCTTTTCCAGCGGGCTGTCCGGCACCTACCAGAGCGGCTGCATCGCCGCCGAGGAACTGAAGGAAAAGTTCCCCGGCCGGCGGATCGTGTGCGTGGACTCGCTGCAGGCCAGCATGGGCGAAGGGCTGTTCTGCTACCTGGTGGGCAAAAAGCGCTGCCAGGGCGCCGACCTGGACACCGCCGCCGACTATGCCCGGCAGATCGCCCCGCAGGTCTGCGCCTGGTTCACGGTGGACGACCTGATGTTCCTGAAACGGGGCGGCCGGGTCAGCAGCGCGGCGGCGGTGGCCGGCACGCTGCTGGGCATCAAGCCGGTACTGCATGTGGATGAGGAAGGCCACCTGATCCCCAAGGAAAAGGTCCGCGGCCGCCGCGCCAGCCTGGACGCCCTGGTCAAGCACTTTGAGGCCACCGCCCTGGACAAGACCGGCGGCACCGTCTTCATCAGCCACGGCGACTGCGCCGACGACGCCCGCTATGTCATTGACAAGCTCCGCGCCCTGGGCGTCAGGGAGATCGAGATGGGCGACATCGGCCCGGTCATCGGCGCCCACAGCGGCCCCGGCACCGTCGCGCTGTTCTGGCTGGGCAGCAAGAGGTAACAGCGCGCCATGTCCGGGTATCTGTCGGCCATTGGGCAGGGGCTGGTCTTCTTCCCGCTGGCCGCGCTGCTGCTCACCCTGCCCTACATCGCCTGGAACTACCGCCGCTACGGGTCGGTGCTGAGCCTGCGCATCCTGATCGTCTATTCCTTCATCCTTTACCTGATCTGCGCCTACTGCCTCGTGATCTTCCCGCTGCCCTCGGGGGCCGAGGCCGCCGCCCTCTCCGGCCACAGGATGCAGCTGGTGCCCTTCTCCTTTTTGGCGGACTTCGCCAAGGAAGCCCGGGGCGCCGGCAGTTTTCCGGCGGCGGTGCGGGCGGTGGTTGGCAGCAGCGCCTTTCTGGTCACCGGCTTCAACCTGCTGCTGACCCTGCCCTTCGGGGTGTATCTGCGGTATTACTTCGGCTGCGGGGCCCGGCGGACCCTGCTGTTCGCCTTTCTGCTCTCGCTGTTTTTCGAGCTGACCCAGCTTTCGGGGCTGTACGGCATCTACCCGGGCAGCTACCGGCTGTTTGATGTGGACGACCTGATCGTGAACACCGCCGGCAGTATGCTGGGCTATGCCCTGGAACCCCTGGCCGCCCGGCTGCTGCCCACCCGCGCCCAGATCGACCGGGCCAGCATGGCCCGCAGCCGGCATGTGTCGCTGCTGCGCCGGTTTGTGGCGCTGGGGTACGACGGGGTGGTCTGGCTGGCGCTGGGGGTGGCGGTGTCGGTGCTGCTGAGCCTGGCGGGCCCGCTGCCCGAACCGCTGCGCCAACTGGGCGCCGCGGTGGATGGTTTCTGGCCCGGCGGGCTGGGGGCGCTGGGCTGGACGGCCTACCTGTCGGTCTGCCCGATGCTGCTGGGCGGCCAGACGGTGGGCCACCGGCTGACCCGGCTGCGGATCGTGGAGCCGGACGGCCGACCCCCGGTGTGGTACCAGTACCCGCTGCGCTACGGCAGCCTGATGCTGGTGCTGGGCGGCGTGCCCCGGCTGGCCGCCCTGGCCCTGGACGCGCTGGACGCCCTGCCCGGCCTGCCGGCGCTGGCCCCGGCGCTGCTGCAGCTGGCCCTGATGGGGCTGTGGATGCTGGCGCTGCTGTTTGAGGTGCTGCGCATGGCCATGCGCGAACCGCTGTTTTACGAGCGGTTCAGCCACACCCGGCTGGTCACCACCATCCGCCCGCCCCGGGACCCGGACTCCTTCTATGTGCCCGAAGGCCGGGAGGATTCCGAGACCTTCGCCACCACCGGCCACCGATAAGGCCGGGCGCATCAAAAATTCCTCACCGCCGCCGGCGCTGCACTGCCGGCGGCTTTTGCTTTTTGCGCCAGGCTTTTGCGCCGGGCGGGAAAAATCTTCCCCCTGCCCCGGGCGTCCCGGTTGACCGGGGGACGCCCGGGGCGGTATAATTGTTCCGATTACTACATACGGTCGGCGGGCCGACAAACCGAAAGCCAGCCCCCCCTGCCCGGCGACCGGGGAAGGAACCCACCGTGAATGAACTTGTTTTTCCCAAGGATCAGGAACTGTTTCAGGGCATCGACGAAAAAGGGAAGGTGATCCCGTTTTCCGGCCCCGACACAATGGCCGCCCGGTATGAGAGCAGCCTGGAATTTTACCGCAGCCTGAACGACACGGTGCATGTGTCAGGCAGTTCGGAGGAGGAGCTGGAGCGGGACCTTTCCAACAAACTGCGGCAGATCCGGTCCTCCCAATGGGAGTCGCTGGACCAGCTGGTGGAAGATGCGTCCCAAGATCCCATCGGGCGTTTCCCCAAAACCAGCTATGACCTGTACCTTTATATCAGCAAGCGGGACAAGAGCCGGCACTCTGTGACGATGAACCACTTTTTTGAGCTGGATCAGGCGCTGCAGCTGTATGACAAGGACCTAGCCCCGTCGGGTCCTCTCGGCAAGCTCTTCAACGAAGTGGAGAAAAAGGCCCGGCAGCTGCGGGAGCTGCGGACAAAGCGGCGGAAACTCCTGCTGGAACTGCCGGTCATCGCGCTGCAGATCCTGGCGGCCCTGCTGGTGGAGGCTTCGGGGTTCCGGTTCGTCACCGGCACCGAAAGCACCCGGCAGATCCTTCTGTCCTTCGCCTTTCTCGCCTTCCTGCTGCTGGGGCTGCTTGTCCCGGCGCTCAGCAAGGTCCACGACAAAAACACCTTCAGCGGGCTGCTGTTCCACCCGGTGGCGGTCATTGCCATGGTGATCGTGAGCTGGTGCGTGCTGGGCGGCCTGCTGGTAGACGACGACATCCTCAGCCTGGCCTTCCGGGTGCTCTTCTTCGGGTTTTACGGCCTGCTTGTGCTCAGCGACCTGGGCTTTCTGCTCAAGTACAGCCGGCTGCGCCGGAAGTTCCGCCCCCTTTTTGCCGAGCGGGCCCAGGCGATGTACCGCTACATCCGCCTGCGGGTGCTCTGGTGGAAAAACGTGCGCCCGGGCGATGAGGAACCCAAGGGCCTGCAGCGGCTGCAGAAGATGTTCCGGGACTATCAGGCGTTCTGCCGGTGACCTGCCGGCGGCGGTTACTTTGCGGGGGTCCCCGCGCCCCTGCCGCGCTGCTCACGCTGCATTTTCTCTTTATTGGCCTTAGCGGAGTTTGCCTTGTAGGTTAGTTGCCGGGTTTGGCTTTGCGGCCATCTTTTTACCAACATATCGTATTATCGTTGTTCTTTCATGACTGAAAGAACCAAAGGTCCCGCCGTTTCGATGCGGCGGCCGCCGACCAGGGGTCCTGCGGACCCCTGGACCCCCCGCAAGATTGCCTTGCGGGGCGATTTTTTTACAGCATCCGCGCCGCCCCACCGTAGACGGGGCGGCGCACGAGGTGGGTCTCCATAACCCTTACGCGGGCGGCTGGCGCACAAGGTGGGTTCCATAGCCTTTACGCCGCTAGTTTCATGTGGCGTTGCGGTATTATTTACGTTGCGGGAGGATCAATGATCCTCCCCTACAGAGATAAGGGAAACCTTCTCATACAAGGCAGACCATACAGCATGGAGATGCACCCAGGGCGGCGGCCCGTCAAGGGTGGGCCGACGCACCCGATGCAGTCGTAAAGGTTATGGAGATGCACGTCGGGCCCCGGCCCGTCAAGGGTGGGCCGGGGCGGCAACCGCCGGCGTAAAGGCTATGGAGATGCACGCTGTGCGCCGCCCCGTCTACGGTGGGGCGGCGCAGCAGGAGCTTTTAGGGATGGCCACATAACCCAATCGTGCGGGGGGTCCAGGGGTCCTTTGGACCCCTGGTCGGCGTCCACCGCATCGAAACGGTGGGACCTTTGGTTCTTTCGGTCACGAAAGAACAACGATAATTCGATATGTTGTTAAAAAGATGGCCACCGAGTCAAACCCGGTAACTAACCTACAAGACCACGCCCGCTAGGCCAATAAAGAAAAAAACAGCGCCCGCGGCGCGGTACCTTTGGTTCTTTCGGTCACGAAAGAACAACGATATGTCGAGAAAATGCAAAAAAAGAAGGCCACAACCCTAACCTTGTAGAGAGAAAAAGAGGGGGGTACGGGGGGCCGAGGGCCCCCCGAAAAGACTCCCCCCGGGAAGATCCCGGGGGGAGTCACTCCTTATAATGTTTTGTCCGCCGTCCCCCCGGCGGGGAAATTCACCCGAATGGTGGTGCCGGTGCCGACGGTGGAGTGCAGCTCGATCCTGGCGCCGTGCAGCACCGCAATGTGCTTGACGATGGCTAGCCCCAGCCCGGTGCCGCCGGTGGCCTTGCTGCGGCTTTTGTCCACCCGGAAAAACCGCTCGAACACCCGGTCCTGGGCGTCCTGGGGGATGCCGATGCCGTTGTCCTCCACCTGGACATAGGCCCCGCCGCTCCCGGCCGGGCCGCAGCGCAGCACCACCTGCCCGCCGGGGCGGTTGTACCGGATGGCGTTGTCGCACAGGTTGGTCACCAGCTCGGTGAGCATGTCCCGGCTGCCCTGCACGGTGACGGGGTCGCCCTCATACCGCAGGGTGACATAGGCTTTTTTGGCGTTCATCGTCATGGTGGAGGCCACGTCCCGCAGCAGGGTGCTGAGCTCCACCGGCGCAAAGGCCGGGGGCCGGTCGGCGCCGGCCTGCATCCCGTCCAGCTGGGACAGTTCCAGAATGTCCGACACCAGCCGGATCATCCGCCCGGCCTCGCTGTGGATGCGCTTGCCGAACACCGGCACGTCCTCCGGCCTGGCCATGCCGGTTTCCAGCAGTTCGGCAAAGCCCGAGATGCTGGTCAGCGGGGTTTTCAGCTCGTGGCTGACGTTGGCGGTGAATTCCCGCCGCATGGCCTCGTTGTTTTCCCGCAGGCTGCGGTCGGACTGGATGGTGTGGGCCAGCGGGATCAGCTCCACATAGGGCACGTTGTCCTCGATGGTCTCCAGGTGGTCGGCCATGCGGGTGATGGGCTCCACCAGCCGCCGGGTGAACACCGCCGCCAGCACCGCCGACGCCAGGATGGCCACCAGCCCGCCGCCCACCAGCAGCGGCAGCACCTGGTTGTAGCTGCTCCACAAACTGTTGGTGTCTTCGGCCAGGCGCAGCACCTGGCCGCTTTGCAGCCGCAGGGCGTAGTAGTGGGTCTCCTGCCCCAGGGTGGGGCTTTCCCGCACGCTGTGGCCCTGGCCGCTTTCCAGCGCCTGGGCGATCTCGGGGCGGGTCAGGTGGTTGTCCATATCCGACTCGTCCCGGTGGTCGCTGTCAAACAGCACGGTGCCGTCGGTGTCGATCAGGGTCAGCCGCAGCGGGCTGCCGGGCAGGTAGTCGGCCAGGCTTTCGGGGTCCTGGGTGGCTGCGCTCTCATACCCCACGGCGATGGCGCGGGTCATCCGTTCCAGGTCCCGGTCCACCTGCTGCCCGAACGCCCCCTGGAACAGCAGCGCCGCGGCCGCCGCCATGAACACCACCGCAAACAGGCTGATGAGTTCCAGCGCCCGCCGCAGCCGGCGGGACATGCGCTGGGGGGCGGGGTTGTCGGCTCCTTCAGGTCTCATCGGTCCCCTCCGTTCCCCGGGCGCTGAGCTTGTAGCCCACCTTGCGCACCGTGCGGATGCTCTCCCCCGCTTCGCCCAGTTTCTGGCGCAGGGTCCGCACATGCATGTCGATGGTGCGGGACTCCAGCAGGTCGTCGGTGTCCCACACGGCTTTCATGATCCGTTCCCGGGCCAGCACTTCCTCGGGATGTTCAAGGAAAAAGTGGAGCAGCGCATATTCCTTGAAGGTCAGCTCGACGGTCTCCCCCTCCACCGTGACGGTGCGGGTCAGGTCGTTGAGTTCGATGGCGCCGAAGCGCAGCGCCGCCGGGGCGGGGTCGGCGGACTGGACCCGGCGCAGCACCGCCTTGACCCGGCTGATGAATTCCATAATACCGAATGGCTTGCACAGGTAATCGTCGGCGCCCTTGTCCAGGCCCTTGACCACGTCGATCTCGCTGGTCTTGGCGGTCACCATGATGACCGGCACCTGGCGGGTGGCGGCGTCCTCCCGCAGACGGCCGAGGATCTGGTAGCCGTCCTCATCGGGCAGCATCACATCCAGGATGACCAGTTCCGGCACGCTGCGGCGCACCGCCGACCAGAAGCTGCTGCCGTCCTCAAAGCCCTGGACCTGGAAGTTGTTGGTCTGCAGTGCGTACTGTTCCAGTTCCCGGATGCTGGCGTCGTCCTCTACAATATAGATCATGGGGGTCCTTCTTTCTCTTTGTTGAACTGCCGCGGCGCCGGATTCGGCGCAGTTGGCCACTTTTATTATACCGGAAACGCCCCGCCGCCCGACACCAGCCGGCCGTAAAGTGTTTGTAAAATTTCTGTAAATAGCTGCGGGACCTTGCACTTTGGGGCAAGGTCTGGTATTTTGGAACAACAGGGCAGGGGCGGGGCTTTTTTTGCGGGAATTCCCGCGCCCTGTTTTTGCCGCGGGCCTGCGGGCAAGCCCGCACCCTGCCGCGCCGCGCACGATGCCTTTTTTCTTTATTGGCCCTGGCGGGCCTTATGGGGGCGGTCACTTTGCGGGCAACCCCTACCCCCGCCGCGCTGCGAACGCTGCCAAAATTGGCCTAGCGGGCTTTCCGGCGGCTCTCACCCCGCGGGACACCCCGCACCCCCGCCCCGACGCGAACGCTGCTTTTTCTCTTTATTGGCCCTAGCGGGCGTGGCCTTGCAACTTACTTGTCGGGATAACTTTGCGGCCATCTTTTTGCCAACTTCTCGAATTATCGTTGTTCTTTCATGACTGAAAGAACCAAAGGTCCCGCCGTTTCGATGCGGCGGCCGCCGACCAGGGGTCCTCAGGACCCCTGGACCCCCCGTGTCGTTGCGTTGGCGGCGATTTTCGGCGGGTTCCGCGGCGCCCCACCGTAGACGGGGCGCCGCCCGACCTGCATCTCCATAACCTTTACGCGGGCGGCTACCGCGCCGGCCCACCCTTGACGGGCCGGCGCACAAGGTGTGTCTCCATAGCCTTTACGTTTACGGCACCCCGCACACTGCGGGCAACCTCACGCCCCGCCCTACCGCCCACGCTGCCAAAATCGGCTAGCGGGCTTTCCGGCGGCTCTCACCCCGCGAGGAACCCCGCACCCTCCCGCGCCGCGCACGATGCTTTTTTCTTTATTGGCCTAGCGGGCCTACCGGAGCCCCGCACACTGCGGGCAACCCCGCACCCTCCCCCGCCCCGCACGCTGCATTTTTTCTTTATCGGCCGGCGGGCGGGTTTACCTTCCCTTACCTTTCCTTTCCTTACCTTCCCTTTATAAAACTCCCCTTTACCAATCTATATTCCCAATCTCATGACAGGAGGCGTCCTTCTTTGCAGAATTCCGAACAGCTTTCCACCGCCGCGCTGCGGCGGCAGGCGGGGGCGCGGCGGGCCGGGTTCGCGGCCTTTTTTCTCAGCGGGCTATGCGCCATCAGCAGCGGCGTGGTGGTCAGCCTGCTCCAGCAGCGGTACGGGCTGGCCTACGGGCTGACCGGCACCCTGCTTTCGGTGATGAGCGCCGGCAATCTGCTGGCGGCTTTTCTGGCCGGGGTCCTGCCGGGGCGCATCGGGCTGAAAGCCACGGCGCTGACCCTGTGCGCCGGCTACGCCCTGGGCTATGGGCTGATGTGCCTGACCGGGCTGCCGGTCTGGCTGGCGCTGGCCTTCGGGCTGGTGGGGCTGGCCAAGGGCTGCGCACTGAACGTATGCACCATCCTGGTGGGGGACAATGTGCCCGACCGCACCCGGGGCATGAACGCCATGCACAGCTGCTACGCCTGCGGGGCGCTGCTCTGCCCCTTTGTGGCGGCGGCCGCCGGGGCGCTGGGCCCCGCCGGGCCGACCCTGGCGCTGACCCTGGCCGGCCTGGGGCTGTGGGCGGTGTTTCTGGCGGCGCCGGGCATGGCGGCAGCCGGCGGTGAAAAACAGGCCATCGACTGGGGATTTCTGCGCAGCGGGCAGTTCTGGATCCTCACGGCGCTGCTGTTCTGCCAGAACGGTGCCGAAACCAGCGTGACCGGCTGGCTGGTAACCTACTTCACCGATCAGGGCATCCTGTCGGCGTCGGTCAGCCCCTACACCGTTACCCTTTTGTGGGGCGCCACCATGTCGGCCCGGCTGTGGCTGGCCTTTGTCCGCCCGCCCCGGGCCCCCCGCCGGGCCATGATCTGGATGGGCCTTGGCTGCACGGTGTTTTACGCCGGGCTGATGCTGGCCCACACCCAGGCCCCGGCGCTTTTGCTGCTGCTGGGCTTCGCGCTGTCCATTGCCGGGATGAACCCCACCGCGGTGGGCTGCGCCGGCCGGATGACCAGCGTGACCAGCCTGGGCGTGATGCTGCCGGTGGCCGGCCTGGGCGCGGTGGTGATGCCCTGGGCCATTGGCCTGGTGGCCGACGCCGTTGGTCTGCGCCTGGGCATGGCCTGCAACCTGCTGCCCTGCGCCGGGCTGCTGCTCTTCGCCCTGCTCGCCGCCCGCGCCCCCGAAGCCGACTGAGCCGGGGTCGCGGTTGCGGGTTCCGCCCTGCCGAACGGGGGCCGGGGACCAGGTCCTTGGATCGCCCTCCGCCCGCGCCCCGGGCCGGCCCCTCCCCTTTCCCTGTTTTCCAAAATCAACCACACTGCAAACCGCCCCCCAAGGCCAAGCCTTGGGGGGCGGTTTCAGCGTGTCGATAAACTCGACACGCTGCAAAGGGGGCAACAGTCGCCGACGGCGACCGCTTTTTTATTTTCGACAAGCAGAGTTCTGTCCGGTCCGTCATGCTGGCTGCGTGCCCGGGCGGGCTCACAGCGGCTTTTTGGCGATGGTGCCGCCGTTGCGGGGGTAGGCGGCGGGGGTGGGGGCGGTCTTTTCGCAGACCACCAGGCTGCGGGCGCTGCCGTCGGGCAGGGTGAAGTTCCGGCATTCCACCAGCCGGCCCCCCAGCTTGCGCAGGGCGCCGGCGGCGGCTGCGCACTCGGCGGCGGCGTCGGGGCCCTTCATGGCGATGAACCGCCCGCCCGGCTTTACCAGCGGCAGGCAGTATTCGCAAAGCACCGGCAGCGCGGCCACCGCCCGGGCCACCGCCAGGTCGCCCGACTCCCGCCAGCCTTTGCGGGCGGCTTCCTCGGCCCGCTCTTTGGCGAACTCCACCCCGGTCAGCCCCAGTTCGGCACAGAGATACCGCAGGAACTCCACCCGCTTGCCGGTGGGCTCCATCAGGGTCAGGGCCAGGTCGGGCTTGTAGATCTTGGCCACCACGCCGGGGAAGCCGGCGCCGGTCCCCACATCCACCACCCGGCCGGCACACTCGGGCTGGGCGGCCAGCAGCAGGCTGTCGGCAAAGTGCCGGTCCTCGATGCCCTCGGGGGTGGTGATGGCGGTCAGGTTCACCTTTTTGTTGTAGTCCACCAGCAGCTCGGCGTACCGGTCCAGCAGGTCCAGCTGGCCGGCGGTGAGGCGGATGTTCCATGTGGAACATTTCAGCGCCAGGCGCTCTTTGTCGATCATGGGTTTTCCTCCTTGTCATGGCGCAGCACGGCCAGGCTCAGCTGGGCCAGGTCGCTGGGGGATACCCCGGGGATCCGCCCGGCCTGGGCCAGCGTCCGGGGGCGGATTTTGGCCAGCTTCTCCCGGGCTTCCAGCGTGATGGTGTGGATGCCGGCATAGTCGAAGCCGGCGGGGATGCGCACATTCTCGTGGCGCTGCACCTCCCGGATGGTCCGCTGTTCCCGGGCGATGTAGCCGGCGTAGCGGATCTCGGTTTCGATGCGCAGCGCCATGGCCGGGCTTACCCCCGCCCCCCGGCCGATCACCGCGGCGATCAGCTCGTAGCTCACCCCGGGGCGGCGCAGCAGCTCGGCGGCGGTGCCGCCGCTCTCCCCCAGCCGGGCCGGGTCCTGGCCGGCGGCCTCGGCGGCGGCGCGCAGGGCGGCCAGCGGCACCCGGGTCTGCTCCAGGCGCTGCAGTTCCTCCTGCTTGATCTGCTGATCCCGGCAGAAGATCTCCCACCGGTCGTCCTGCACCAGCCCGTATTCCCGGCCGATGGGGGTCAGCCGCTCGTCGGCGTTGTCCTGGCGCAGGCTCAGCCGGTATTCGCTGCGGCTGGTCATCATCCGGTAGGGGTCCAGCACCCCCTTGGTGACCAGGTCGTCCACCAGGGTGCCCAGGTAGCTGGTGTGCCGGGGCAGCACCAGTTCGGGGCGGCCCAGCGCCCGGCGGGCGGCGTTGAGCCCGGCCAGCAGGCCCTGGGCGGCGGCTTCCTCATAGCCGGAAGTGCCGTTGAACTGCCCGGCGCCGTACAGCCCCGCCACCACCTTGCTTTCCAGCGTCGGGTAAAGGCTGGTGGGGTCCACGCAGTCATACTCGATGGCATAGGCCGGGCGCATGATCTCAAGGTGTTCAAACCCCCGGATGGTCCGGTACATGGCGTTCTGCACCGCTTCGGGCAAACTGCTGGACAGCCCCTGCAGGTACATTTCCTCGGTGTCCTCGCCGCAGGGCTCCACAAAGACCGGGTGGCGGTCCTTGTCCCGGAAGCGCATGACCTTATCCTCAATGGAAGGGCAGTACCGGGGCCCCACCCCCTGGATGCTGCCGCCGTACAAGGGGGAGCGGTGGATGTTTTCCAGAATGACCCGGTGGGTCTCGGGGTTGGTGTAGGTGATGTAGCAGTTCACCTTGTTGTGCATCGGCCGGCGGGTCAGGAAGCTGAAGGGCTGCAGCGTCTCGTCCGGGTCGCCGGGCTGGCAGGTCAGGCGGGAAAAGTCGATGCTGCGTCGGTGGACCCGGGCGGGGGTGCCGGTCTTGAACCGGCGCAGCGGCACCCCCTGGTCGGCCAGGCAGCGGGTCAGGGCGGTGGCGGCGTGGGTGCCGTCCGGCCCGCCGGCGTAGGACGCCTCCCCCACAAAGATGCGGCCGCCCAGCGCGGTGCCGGTGGCCACGACCACCGCCTTGCCCTCATAAAAGCCGCCCAGGTTGGTGAAGACCCCCTGCACCCGGCCGTCCCGGATGTCCAGCCCGGTGATCTCGGCCTGGTGGATGTCCAGGTTGGGGGTCTTTTCCAGGGCGTGTTTCATCCAGGTGTGGTAGCGGGCCCGGTCGGTCTGCACCCGCAGGCTGTGGACGGCAGGCCCCTTGCCCCGGTTGAGCATCCGGCTTTGCAGGAAGGTGGCGTCGGCGGCCAGGCCCATCAGCCCGCCCAGGGCGTCCACCTCCCGCACCAGATGCCCCTTGGCGGTGCCGCCGATGGAGGGGTTGCAGGGCATGTTGCCGATCATATCCAGCGTCAGGGTAAAGACCGCGGTCCGGGCCCCCAGCATCGCCGCCGCATGGGCGGCCTCAATGCCGGCGTGGCCGGCCCCGATCACAATGACATCGTAGCTTCCAAGTTTGTCCATGGGGATGTTCCTTTATCGTCCTTCCGGCAGGCACGGCCCGCCGCATACAGTCATTTTCCTACGCAGAAGGTGGAAAACACCTCGTCCAGCGTCGCTTCGGTGGCGTCCTCGCCGGTCAGTTCGGCCAGGGCGCGCTGGGCGTCGGCCAGGCAGACGCCGGCGGCGTCGGGGCCAAGGCCCTGGGCCTGGCTGTCGATGGCCGCGGCCAGGGCGTCCCGGGCGGCGGTGGCCGCCGCCAGCTGCCGGGCGTTGCACAGCGCCGCGGCGCCGGTGTCCACCCGGGCGGTGCCCAGCAGTTCGGCCACGGCGGCGCTGAGCACCGGCAGGCTGGCCGGGTCCCGGGCGGTCAGCGGCAGCACCCGGGCAAAACAGGGGCGCAGCGCCGCTTCCTGGGCGGCCAGGGCCGCGGGGTCGGGCTGCAGGTCCTGCTTGTTCAGCACCGCCAGCGCCGGCCGGCCCTGGCAGCGGGCCGCAATGGCCCGGTCCTCTTCGGTCAGGGGGGCGCCGGCTTCAAACACCGCCAGCACCAGCCCGGCTTCCTCCAGCTTGCGCCAGCTGCGGCGGATGCCCTCCGCCTCGATGGCGTCGCCGTCCTCCCCCACTTCCCGCACGCCGGCGGTGTCGAACAGGTTCAGTCGGATCTCCCCCAGCTGCACGGCCTGCTCCACCACGTCCCGGGTGGTGCCGGCCACCGGCGTCACGATCGCCCGGTCAAACCCGGCCAGCAGGTTCAGCAGGGTGCTTTTGCCCACATTGGGGCGGCCCAGCAGCACGCAGTCCACCCCCCGGCGCAGCACCGCCCCGGCGCCGTACCCGTCGATCAGCCGGTCCAGCCGGGCCTTGGCCCGGGTCAGGGCGGCGGTCAGCTCCCCGGGCTGCAGCTCGGGCACATCCTCCTCCGGGTAGTCGATCCAGGCGGTCAGGTGGGCGCTCAGGCTCTGCAGCCCGGTCTGGATCTCCCGGATGGTCCGGGCCAGCGCCCCGTCCAGCGCGGTCTTGGCCAGGGCGGCGCCCTGCCGCCCGCCCGCCGCGATGATCTCCATGACCGCCTCGGCCTGGGTCAGGCTCATCCGGCCGTTGACCACCGCCCGCCGGGTGAACTCCCCCTGTCCGGCGGGGGTGCAGCCGGCCAGGCAGAGGGCTTCCAGCAGGCTTTCGGCCATCACCGACCCGCCGTGGACCGACAGTTCGATCACATCTTCCCCGGTATAGCTGTGGGGGGCGCGGAAAAACAGCGCGATGGTCTCGTCCAGTTCCTGCCCGCGCAGCGAAAAATGCCCCAGCATGGCGGTGTAGCCCCGGGCCCCCGCCACCGTTTTGCCGGCGGCGCGGGGGGTGAACACCTTCGCCACCATCTCGTATGCCTGCGGGCCCGACACCCGCACCACCGCAATGCCGCCGGTGCCGGGCGGCGTGGCCAATGCGCAGACAGTCCGGTCCAGATTCATTTTCTACCCCCTTCGGGCCAAGGCCCGCTTTGTCCCAGTATTATATAGAATAAGGATAGCACAAAATCCGGGGGGCGGCAAGGCGGGCCGGCGCCCTTTGTTTCGACACCTTGCCCGCCGCCGCCGTGGTATGCTGGAAAAAACACCTGGATACAGGCGGGGAGGAGCACAGCACCATGGGGAAAACCAAGGAGAAGAACAAGGCGGGGCGGGTTTTGCTGCTGCCGGTGGACCAGATCGAGGCGTCGCCCTACCAGGCGCGCACCAGCTTTGACGACACCGAGATCGCGGCGCTGGCGGTGAGCATTTTGCAGAACGGGCTGCTGCAGCCGGTGAGCGTGCGGCGCACCGGGGTCCACAAATACCAGCTGGTGGCCGGGGAGCGGCGGCTGCGGGCCTGCCGGCTGGCCAAGCTGGAGAAGGTGCCGGCCATCCTGGCGGAGTTTGACGACAGCGAGTCGGCGGCGCTGGGCCTTTTGGAAAACCTGCAGCGGGCCCAGCTGGACCCCTTCGACACGGCCCGGGGCATCCGGGAGGTGATCCGGCTGTGGGGCTGCACCCAGGCCGAGGCGGCCCGCCGGCTGGGGCTGAGCCAGAGCGCCCTGGCCAACAAGCTGCGGCTGCTGACCCTGACCGCCGACCAGCAGCGCCTTTGCGCGGCCAGCCACCTGAGCGAGCGGCACGCCCGGGCGGCGCTGCGCCTGCCCGAGAACCGGCGCACCGCGGCGCTGGAAAAGATGGCCCGGGACGGCCTGAGCGTGCGGGAGGCCGACAAGCTGGTGGACGCGATGCTGGCGGCGCCCAAGGCGGGGCCCAGTCCGGTGCGGCGCACCGTGCCGATGGTGCGGGACGTGCGGTTTTTCGTCAACACCCTGCAGCACGCCGTGGACATGATGGCCCAGAAGGGCATCCCGGCCACCGCCACCTGCGGGCGGCGGGACGGGTGCCTGGAATACACCGTGCGCATCCCGGTGGGGGAAGCCGCCGGCCCCGACGCCTTCGCGGTGGTGCCGGTCCCCCTCCCCCACGCCGGCGCCCCCCGCACCCCCCACCTGCCGCCCACGGCGGCGGCCCCTGCGGGGGACCGGGCGGTGCCCGTGCCGGCAGCCCCCGCCGCGCCCCGGGACGGGACAGCCGCAGCCCGGACGGCGGTGGACGGGACGGCGGACCTTGCGGGGGCGGACTTTGCGGGGGCCATGTCGGCGGATATAATCACCCCCGCCCGGACAGCCATACCCGAAGCGGCGGCCATGGCAAACCCTGCGGGGGCCCGAGCAGCGATGGCCGTGCCGGCGGCCCCTGCGAGAGCCACCCCGGCGACACCGGCGGCGGGAGTGGGGATGGCAGCACCGGCGGCGGCCATGTCGGCGGACAATATCACCCCCGCCCCCTCGCCCGAGGTCCCCTCCCCCGCCGAGCCCGCAGCCTTGGCCGAGAACGCAGACACCCCCGACCTCACCCCCTGCGCCGCCCTGCCCTGACCGCGGCGGGGCGCGGGGTTGCCCGCAAAATAACCGCCTCCGGCAGGCCCGCTAGCCGATAAAGAGAAAAGCAACGCTCCCAGCGCGGGAGGGTGCGGGGTGTCTCGCGGGGTAAGTGGTCCCGGAAAGCCCGCCAGCCAATTTTGGCAGCGTTCGGGGCGTGGCAGGGTGTGGGGTTTCCCGCAGTGTGCGGGGCGCCGTAGACGTAATGGCCATGGAGACGCACCTTGTGCGCCGGCGTAAAGGTTATGGAGATGCACCAAGGGCGGCGCCCCGTCTACGGTGGGGCGCCGTGCAACCGCCGGCGTAAGGGTTATGGAGACCCACCTCGTGCGCCGGCCCGTCAAGGGTGGGCCGGCGCGGCACCCGCCGAAAATAGCAAGCAAGGCAATCTTGTGGGGGGTCCAGGGGTCCTGCGGACCCCTGGTCGGCGGCCGCCGCATCGAAACGGCGGGACCTTTGGTTCTTTCAGTCATGAAAGAACAACATAGAAACGAGATGTTGTCATAGAGAAAACCACCAAGTCACCCCCGGTAACTAACCTACAAGACCACGCCCGCTAGGGCCAATAAAGAAAAAAGCAGCGCTCCCGGCGCGGGAGGGTGCGGGGTGTCTCGCGGGGTAAGTGGTCCCGGAAAGCCCGCTAGCCAATTTTGGCAGCGTCCGGGGCGTGGCAGGGTGCGGGGTTTCCCGCAGTGTGCGGGGCGCCGCCGGCGTAAGGGTTATGGAGACCCACCTTGTGCGCCGGCCCGTCTACGGTGGGCCGGCGCGGATGGGGCGCACAGAGATGGCCGCGCAACGCAATCTTGCGGGGGGTCCAGGGGTCCTGCGGACCCCTGGTCGGCGGCCGCCGCATCGAAACGGCGGGACCTTTGGTTCTTTCAGTCATGAAAGAACAACCCCACCCAATGTTCCCCGTGGAACATTTCCAACTCAAAAAACTCAAAAAACACCCAAAAATCCAAACAAAACCCTTCCAAACCCCGCCATCCTCTTTTTATTGGCGGGGTTTTGTGGTATAATCGAAGCCGACAGACCGGTTTCCGGCCTGCCAATACAAAAAAAGGGGGATGTGCCATGGCGAAAGTGGTGGCGATCGCAAACCAAAAAGGCGGTGTCGGCAAAACCACCACCTGCGTGAACCTGTCGTCCTGCGTGGCGGCGCTGGGCAAGCGGGTGCTGGTGGTGGACCTGGACCCCCAGGGCAACACCACCTCCGGCTACGGCGTGGCCAAACATGAGCTGGATTCCGATGTCTACACCTGCCTGATCGACGACGAGGATGTCCGCCAGGCCATCGTCAAGACCCAGTACAACGCCGACCTTCTGCCCTCCAACACCCAGCTGGCCGGCGCGGCGGTGGAGCTGGTCAGCCTGCCCCGGCGGGAAAACCGCCTGCGGGCCGTGCTGGCCCCGGTGGTGCCGGTGTATGACTACATCTTCATCGACTGCCCGCCCTCGCTGGACCTGCTCACCGTCAACGGGCTGTGCGCCTGCGACACCGTGCTCATCCCGATCCAGTGCGAATACTACGCGCTGGAAGGGCTCTCCGAGCTGATGAACACCCTGAAGACGGTGCGCAAAAAGTACAACCGCTACCTGGACATCGAGGGGGTCGTCTTCACGATGTACGCGGGCCGGCTCAACCTGACCATGCAGGTGGTGGCCCAGGTGAAAAAGTACTATGGCAACAAGGTGTACAAGACCGTCGTGCCCCGCACCGTCCGCCTGTCCGAAGCGCCCAGCTTTGGCATGCCGATCAACTTCTATGAGCCGAACGGCAAGGGCTGCGACGCCTATATGGCGATGGCACGGGAATTTTTGCAGAACAACGAACATTGAGAAAGTGGGTGTCGAATTGGCGAAACGCAAACTCGGCGGGCTGGGCCGCGGGCTGGACAGCCTGTTTGCCGACCTGCCGGAAGAGGACGCCGGCAGTGTGACCAGCCTGCCGCTGCGGGAGATCGAGCCGGACCCCGACCAGCCCCGCAAAAACTTTGACGAGGAAGCCCTGGCCGCCCTGGCCCAGAGCATCGGGGAAAACGGGCTGCTGCAGCCCATCGCGGTGCGGCCGAAGAAAGCCGCCCCCGGCTACACCATCATTGCGGGGGAGCGCCGCTGGCGGGCCGCCCGGATGGCCGGGCTGGAGGAGGTGCCGGTCATCGTCAAGGACGTGACCGACGAACAGGCCGCCGCCCTGGCCCTGATCGAGAACCTGCAGCGGGAGGACCTGGACCCCATCGAGGTGGCCGAGGGCTGCCGCCGGCTGATCGACCAGTACGGGCTGACCCAGGAGCAGGCCGCCCAGCGGCTGGGCAAAAGCCGCAGCGCACTGACCAACACCCTGCGGCTGCTCAGCCTGCCCGACCCGGTGCGGGCCCAGGTGCGCAGCGGGGCGATCAGCACCGGCCACGCCAAGGCGATCCTGGGGCTGCCCACCGGCGAAATGATGGAGGCCGCCGCCGCCCAGGTCACGGCCAAGGCGCTGAACGTCCGCCAGACCGAGGCGCTCTGCCGCCGGCTGGCCCGCCCGCCCAAGGCCCCCAAGCCGGCCCCCGACGCCTTCACCCGCCCGGTGCTGGCCACCGAGGTGGAAGCCGCCCTCAAAGAAGTCACCGGCTGCGAGGTGCATGTGGAGTACAAAGACGGCAAAGGCAGCCTGCGCATCGACTTCTACAGCGACGACCAGCTCCGCACCTTCGCTGGACTTTTGGGGCAATATCAAACCACCATCCCAGAAAACCAGTGACCGGAACGCCGCACGAAACCGCCCGCGTAACGGCCATGGAGATGCACGCTGTGCGCCGGCCCGTCAAGGGTGGGCCGGCGCAGATGCCGCCCGCGTAAAGGTCATGGAGATGCACCAAGGGCGGCGCCCCGTCTACGGTGGGGCGCCGCAGCACCCGCCGAAAATCGCTGCCAACGCAACGACACGGGGGGTCCAGGGGTCCTGCGGACCCCTGGTCGGCGGCCGCCGCATCGAAACGGCGGGACCTTTGGTTCTTTCAGTCATGAAAGAACAACGATAATTCGAGAAGTTGTCAAAAAGATGACCTCAAACCCAACCCAAAAACCAAGCAACAAGGCCACGCCCGCTAAGGCCAATAAAGAAAAAAGCAACGTGCGCGGCGCAGCAGGGTGCGGGGTTCCCCGCAAAGTAACCGCCCCCGGAAAGCCCGCTAGGCCAATTTTGGCAGCGTTCGCAGCGCGGCAGGGCGCGGGGTTGCCCGCAGGGTGCGAAACGCCGGCACGCCCGCTAAAGCCAATAAAGAAAAACCAACGTCACAAAAGAACAACGATATGTCGATATGTTGTAACAAATCATAATAGCCAACCCTAAAAAAGAGAGGAATCATTATGTTAGACATCCGCTTTGTCCGTGAACACGCCGAGGAAGTCAAGGAAAACATCAAAAAGAAATTCCAGGACCAGAAACTTCCCCTGGTGGACCAGGTCATCGCCCTGGACGCCGAATACCGCGCCGCCATCACCGAGGCCAGCGACCTGCGGGCCAACCGCAACAAGCTCTCCAAACAGATCGGTATGCTGATGGGCCAGGCCAAGAAGGACCCCGCCAAGGCCGCCGAGGCCGAGGCCGTCAAGGCCCAGGTCACCGCCCAGGCCGACCGCCTGAAGGAACTGGAAGCCCGGGAAGCCGACCTCCAGGCCCAGATCCAGCAGATCATGTACCAGATCCCCCAGATGGTGGACCCCTCGGTGCCGGTGGGCCCCGACGACAGCTGCAATGTGGAGGTCCAGCGCTTCGGCGAATGCACCGTGCCCGACTACCCCATCCCCTACCATGTGGACATCATGGAAAGCTTCGACGGCATCGACCTGGACGCCGCCGGCCGGGTGTCCGGCAACGGGTTCTACTACCTGCTGGGCGACATCGCCCGCCTGCATGAAGCCGTGCTGGCCTATGCCCGGGACTTCATGATCGGCAAGGGCTTCACCTACGTCATCCCGCCTTTCATGATCCACGGCAACGTGGTGCAGGGCGTCATGTCCTTCCCCGAAATGGACGCCATGATGTATAAGATCGAGGGCGAGGACCTCTACCTCATCGGCACGTCGGAACACAGCATGATCGGCCGCTTCATCGACCAGGTGCTGGACGGCGCCAAGCTGCCCCTGACCCTGACCAGCTACTCCCCCTGCTTCCGCAAGGAAAAGGGCGCCCACGGCATCGAGGAGCGGGGCGTCTACCGCATCCACCAGTTCGAAAAGCAGGAGATGATCGTCGTCTGCAAACCCGAGGACAGCATGAAGTGGTATGAACAGATGTGGCGCTACTCGGTGGAACTGTTCCGCAGCCTGGAGATCCCGGTCCGCCAGCTGGAATGCTGCACCGGCGACCTGGCCGACCTGAAGGTCAAGAGCTGCGACATCGAAGCCTGGAGCCCCCGCCAGCAGAAATTCTTCGAGGTCTGCAGCTGCTCCAACCTGGGCGACGCCCAGGCCCGCCGCCTGCGCATCCGCTACAAGGACGAGTCCGGCAAGACCCAGCTGGCCCACACCCTCAACAACACCGTGGTGGCCCCGCCCCGTATGCTCATCGCCTTCCTGGAAAACCACTACCAGGCCGACGGGTCGGTCACCATCCCCGAAGTGCTGCGCCCCTACATGGGCGGCAAGGCCCTGTTGACCCCGGTCAAGAAGTAATTTTCCCATTCCCCGCCTTTGGGGCGGCCGGCCCGCCCGGATCTCCCGCTTTCCCGCCAGGGGGGCGTTTTGGGGAATGCGAACCGTTCCTTGCTCTCGTTCCAGGGGGAAATTTTTGCAAAAAATTTTTGGATTCAACGGTTTCCCCCTTTTTTTCCCGACCGGTTTCGGTCATAATAGAGACAGCCGGCCGGGGCGCGGTGGCGCCCCGGCCGTTCATTCCGAAGGAGGTGCCTTCATGACCATCCCCCAGTTTGATCTTTCCTGGCTGTCCGACCCCACCGTCTTTGCGGTCAACCGGCTGCCGGCCCACAGCGACCACCGGTTCCTGGTGGCCGGGCAGGAACCCCGCCAGTCCCTCGACGGGCGGTGGCGCTTCCACTACAGCCCCAGCCTGGCGGCCCGGCCGGCCGAATTCTGGCAGCCGGACGCCGACCTGAGCGCCTTCCGCTCCATCCGGGTGCCCGGCCACATCGAGACCCAGGGCTGCGGCCAGATCCAATACATCAACACCCTCTACCCCTGGGACGGTCACCGCGCCCTGACCCCGCCCCACTTCTCCCCCGAAGACTGCGCCGTCGGCAGCTATGTGCTGGACTTCGACCTGGACCCCGCGCTGCGCACCGGCCGGGTCTGCCTGTCCTTCCAGGGTGTGGAGCGGGCCTTCAGCTGCTGGTGCAACGGCCGCTTCCTCGGCTACAGTGAGGACAGCTTCACCCCCGCCGAGTTCGACCTGACCGGCTGCGTGCGCCCCACCGGCAACCGGCTGTGTGTGGAAGTGTACCAGCACTGTTCCGCCAGCTGGCTGGAAGACCAGGACTTCTTCCGCTTCTTCGGCATCTTCCGCCCGGTCTTCCTCTACGCCAAGCCGGACACCCACCTGGAGGATGTCTGGCTGCAGGCCGGCCTTGACCGGGACGGCCGCACCGGCACGCTGGCCCCGCGGCTCAAGACCTCCTGCGCCGACCCGGCCTGCGGGGAGGAATGCACCGTCCGCTGCACCGTCACCGCCCCGGGCGGGGCGGTGGTCCATGCCGGGGAACTGGCGCTGCAGCCCGCCGCCCCCGACCCGGCCTGCCCGGGCTGGATGGTCTGGCAGGCCCCGGAACTCCGCCTGCCCGACATCCGCCCCTGGTCCCACGAGGACCCGGCCCTCTACGATGTCTCGCTGACCCTGCTGGGGGCGGACGGCCGGCTCATCGAGACCTGCCTGTGCCAGGCGGGCTTCCGCCGCATCGAGATGGCGGACGGCCTGCTGCAGCTCAACGGCGGGCGGCTGCTCTTCAACGGGGTCAACCGGCATGAATGGAACCCCGAGACCGGCCGGGCCATCGGCCGGGCGGACATGGTCAGGGCCATCGAGACCTTTCGCCGCAACAACATCAACGCGGTGCGCACCTGCCACTACCCCAACCAGAGCCTGTGGTACGAGCTGTGCGACCAGAACGGCATCTATGTGATCGACGAGACCAACATGGAGACCCACGGCACCTGGGCCCGCCCCGGCGAGGGCGCGGCCGGCGCGGTGCCCGGGTCCCGCCCGGAATGGCTGGCCTGCGTGCTGGACCGGGCCCGCTCGATGCTGGAACGGGACAAGAACCACCCCTCGGTGCTGCTGTGGAGCTGCGGCAACGAGAGCTACGCCGGCGACGACATCCTGGCCATGTCCCGGCTGTTCCATGAACTGGACCCCACCCGCCCGGTCCACTACGAGGGCATCTTCCAGGCCCGGCGGGAAGCCGCCAACGGCGCCCCCTACGACCCCGCCTGGGAGGCTACCTCCGACCTGGAAAGCCAGATGTACACCGACCCGCGGGACATCCGCGCCTACCTGGAATCCACCCCCGAAAAGCCGATCATCCAGTGCGAGTACATGCACGACATGGGCAACAGCCTGGGCGGCATGGAAAGCTACATCGCCCTGACCGAAGAGTTCCCCCAGTGCCAGGGCGGCTTCATCTGGGACTATATGGACCAGGCCCTGTGGCACACCGACCCGCTGGGCCGGCGCACCCTGGGCTACGGCGGCGATTTCGGCGAGCGCCCCACCGACTACGCCTTCTGCGCCAACGGCATCGTCTTTGCCGACGGCACCGAGAAACCCGCCATGCAGGAGGTCCGCTACTGGTACGACCGCCCCGACCGCCGCGCCCGGTTTGACGCCGACAACGCCGCCGCCCGCATCCGCAGCGCCAACGCCCTGGCCGCCGAGGCCGAAGCCCGCGCCCGGGCCGACGCCGCCGCCCCCGACCTGCAGATCGTGCAGGGGGACGGGAACCTGGGCGTGCGGGGGCCGGGGTTTGCGGTGCTCTTCTCTTACACCGAGGGCGGGCCGGTCAGCCTGCGCCGGGCCGATGGGCAGGAATGGCTCTACCGGGCCCCGCGGCCGGTCTTCTGGCGGGCCGCCACCGAAAACGACAAGGGCTGCGGCTTCCCGCTGCGCAGCGGGGCCTGGCTGGCGGCCGAAGCCACCGCCCGCTGCACCTCCCACCAGCTGGAGGAATGCGGCCCCCGCGGGGTGACCATCGCCTACACCTTCACCTGCCCGGCGGTGCCCGGCATGGCCGCCACCCTGCGGTATACCGTCACGCCCGGCGGGGTGCTGCGGCTGCAGGCAAGCTACCAGGGCGCCCCCGGCCTGCCCGAGCTGCCCTGCTTCGGGGTGCGGCTCACCACCGCCGCCCCGGCGGACCAGGTAGCCTGGACCGGCCTGTCCGGCGAAACCTACCCCGACCGCTGGAAGGGCGGGCAGTTCGGCCACTGGCAGGAAGCCCCCCACCTGGCCGGCTACCTGGTCCCCCAGGACTGCGGCTGCCATGTGCAGACCCAGGCCGTCACCCTGCGCCGGACGGACGGCACCGAGCTCACCGCCTGCATGGCCGGCGATGCCTTCGCCTTCTCGGCGCTGCCCCACACCGCCCTGGAGCTGGAGGCCGCCGACCATAAGGAGGACCTGGGCCCCGCCCCCCACACCCACCTCTGCCTGTATGCGGCCATGCGCGGGGTGGGCGGCATCAACACCTGGGGCGCCGATGTGGAGCCCGCCTACCATGTCAGCGGCGAAGCCGACCACAGCCTGACGGTGGATCTGCCGCTGCGGTGACCCCGGGGCGCCGCCTGCCTTTGCGGCCCCGGCGCCCTGGCCCCGACCGTTTGTTCATCCATCCGCCCCGGCGCCTGCCGGCGGCGGCAAACCCTTTCCGACCTTCAATTTTCCAACAAGGAGAACCACGATGTCTGAGATTTACACTTCCCTCGAACAGCTGATCGGCAACACCCCGATGCTCCGTTTGCGCAACCTGCACGACGAACTCCAGTACGAAGCCGACGTGCTCGCCAAGCTGGAATGCTTCAACCCCGGCGGCTCGGTGAAGGACCGGGCCGTGATGCGGATGCTCGACGTCTATCAGCAGGGCCGCCGGCTGGGCTGGCACGGCACCATCGTCGAACCCACCAGCGGCAATACCGGCATCGGACTGGCCTTCCTGGCGGCAACGCGGGGTTACCGGGCCATCATCGTCATGCCCGACTCCATGAGCGTGGAGCGCCGCGCACTGATCCAGGCGTACGGGGCCGAGGTGGTGCTGACCCCCGGCGCCCAGGGCATGGCCGGGGCCATCGACAAGGCCAAGGAACTGCTGGAACAGATCCCCGGCGCCATCACCCTGAACCAGTTCGAAAACTGGATCAACTACGAAGCCCACTATGCCACCACCGGCCCCGAGATCTGGGAGGACACCGAAGGCAAGCTGGACTACTTTGTGGCCGGCGTGGGCACCGGCGGCACCATCACCGGCGTGGGGCAGTTCCTCAAGGAGAAGAACCCCAACATCAAGATCATCGCGGTGGAACCCGCCGACAGCCCGGTGCTGTCCGGCGGCAAGCCGGGGCCCCACAAGCTGCAGGGCATCGGCGCGGGGTTTGTGCCCCACATCTATTCCCCCGAATATATCGACGAGGTCATGACCGTCACCACCGAGGATGCCCGCAAAACCGCCCGGCTGCTGGCCACCGTGGAAGGGCTGCTGGTGGGGTATTCCTCCGGCGCCGCCATGTGGGCCGCACTGGAACTGGCCAAGCGCCCCGAAAACCGGGACAAGCGGATCGTCACCCTGCTGCCCGACCGGGGCGAGCGTTACCTCTCCACCGACCTCTTCGCCCCGGAAGCGTAAGCGGGGCGGGGGTTGTTCCGCCGGCCGCGGCGGGGCGGGGGCTGGGTTGAGGCCCCCTGCCCGGTCGGGGGTGGTTGAAGCACCGCTCAGCTGCGGCGGACCGGCCCCCCTCTTCTCTGTCCCGGCGGGCGGCCGGGGCGGTTCCGCCACCGCCAGGCGGCGGGTGGGTTGAAGCACCGCCCGGTAGGGGCGGGCCGGCCCCCTCTTCTCTGTCCCGGCGGGCGGCCGGGGCGGGCCCGCCACCGCCAGGCGGTGGGTGGTTGAAGCACCGCCTGGTTGCGGCGGGCCGGCCCCCTCTTCTCTGTCCCGGCGGGCGGCCGGGGCGGGCCCGCCACCGCCAGGCGGCGGGTGGGTTGAAGCACCGCCCGGTCGGGGCGGGCCGGCCACCTCTTCTCTGTCCCGGCGGGCGGCCGGGGCGGTTCCGTCACCGCCGGGCGGCGGGTGGCTTGAGGCCCGCCTGCCCGGCTCATGTGGTTTTCTTTGTCTCTCTTCGTGTGTTCCTTGTTGTGTTCCTTGTTCTCCTCCGGCGCGGAAGCCCGGAACGCTGCGGCGTTCCCCGGTGCTTCCGCGCCGTTTGTTTTGGGAGGTTGTAAGGCGGGGCCTGCCGGGGGGCGGGCATTTTGCGGGAGTCCCCGCGCCCCCGCCGCGCCGCTTACCTTGCGGGCAACCTCGCACCCCGCTGCGCTGCTCACACTGCCAAAATTGGCTAGCGGGCTTTCCGGCGCTGCCCAGCCTGCGGGACACCCCGCATCCCGCCCCGCCATAGGCGTTGCTTTTCTCTTTATTGGCCTAGCGGGCCTACCGGAGCCCCGCACACTTGCGGGCAACCCCGCGCCCCGCCCCGCCATGAGCGCTGCTTTTTTCTTTATTGGCCCAGCAACCCCTCTGGCACCGCTCACTTTTCGGGCAACCTCACGCCCTCCCCCGCCGCGCACGATGTTTTTTCTTTATTGTCCCTGGCGGTGTTCGCCTTGCAACTTACTTACCGGGTTGGCCCGGCGGCCAGCTTTTGTCAGCTTCTCACGCGTTGCTTTTCCTGCCCTACCCGTGTGGCGGTAAGGCCCCCGGCCCTTTTTATGGCCGCTTTGGCTGCGGCTTGCAAGATTTTGTGACGTTTTTGCAAAAAAATCGGTTCAGGGGCTTGACAACCCGCCGATTATTTTGTATAATACTCAAGCACCCTCGGTTTTGGGGGATATGTGGCGGTATAGCTCAGTTGGCTAGAGCATTCGGTTCATACCCGAAGTGTCACCG
>MHCFR00700__coassemble_465_pt1 | contig 43582 bp, 38 predicted proteins | sample MHCFR00700__metabat2_low_PE_037 | metagenome-assembled genome bin MHCFR00700
TTGCCGTGCGCGGCTGTTGCCCCTTGTGGAGCGTGTCGAGTTTCTCGACACGCTCAAGCGGCCGGCTATCGACAGCCGCCGGCCGGCCGTGTTATACTGGGGGCAGAGACCCTTCCGCTTTACCCGCCCTGTTCCTGATCGGAGGTAGCTTATGTATCGCATTGAAAACTTTACCAACAACGATGACATCCGGGTCCTGGACACCCTGGGCCCCTTTACCGTGGTGGAATACCAGCGCGACCTGAGCGTAATGCCGGGCAACGCCCAGCTGGCCTACTACTGCAACGCGATGAACGTGCGCAAGCGCCAGGTGCTGTGCGACCTGAGCAAAGCGCAGATCACCCTGCAGGCCGGCGCCATGCAGTGGACGGTGGGCAACGTGAACGCCACCACCGGCGTCAAGGGGGTCGGGGACCTGTTCGGCAAGGCGCTGCGCGGCGGCGTCACCGGCGAGTCGGCCATCAAGCCGGAATACACCGGCAACGGCCTGCTGGTGCTGGAACCCACCTACAAGCACATCCTGCTCATCGACCTGGCCGACTGGAACGGGTCCATCGTGCTGGACGACGGGCTGTTCCTGGCCTGCGATTCCCGCCTGAAGCACAAGGTGGTCATGCGGTCCAACTTCTCCTCGGCCGCCGCCGGCAACGAGGGGCTGTTCAACCTGGGCATCGTCGGCAACGGGGTCGTCTGCCTGGAATCCCTCTGCCCCAAGGAGGAGCTGATCACCATTGACCTGCAGGATGACGTGCTGAAGGTGGACGGCAACATGGCCATCGCCTGGAGCGGCAGCCTGAATTTCACCGTTGAGCGGTCGGGCAAAACCCTGGTGGGCTCCGCCGCCTCCGGCGAAGGGCTGGTCAACGTCTACCGCGGCACCGGCAAGGTCCTGCTGGCCCCGGTGCGGGACGGCGCCGTCTGATCCCGCCTTTGTGCCCGCCGCAGATGCGCGGCGGGCTCAGCCTGTCGTAAAAATCTAAATCCGTCGCCGTCGGCGGACATGCGCCGACGACGGCGACACCGACAGGGAAATTTTACGCCAAATTGTGTGCGAGGAACGAAGTGACGAGTGCGCGATTTGGCGTAAAATTTTGTCGAAGGGGATACACAAGGGGAAACAGCCGCGTTAGGCAATTGCCGTGCACGGCTGTTTCCTCTTGTGGAGCGTGTCGAGTTTCTCGACACGCTCTGCCCGCCGCAGATGCGCGGCGGGCTTTTTGTTTTCATAAAACATTTTTGCGCCGGGTGGTTGACGCCGCGCCGGTCGGATGACACACTGGCCTCGTTGTCCTGTTTTTCCGCCCGCCGCCGGACGCCGGGCGCTGAACGCGCCGTGCGCAAAACCCGGACATCCGCAAAGATCGCAGAGCCTATACAATCAAAACAGGCCCCCGCCCGGGGCGTTCCGCCTTTGCGGCGGCCGCCGGGCAGGGGCCTGTTTTGCTGCCGCCGGTACGGCGGGCAGTCTGCTTCATTCTTCCGCCGGGGTCTCCCCCGCCCGGTCAAACAGCGGCCCTTCCAGGGCGGTCAGGTCCGCCAGGGGCAGGCAAAGACCGTCCGAAAAGATCAGCCAACCCCCGTCCAGGTCCACCCGGCGCACCCGGCCCTCGGCGGACTCATACCGGCCGCCCGCCTTGCGGGGGTCAGGGACGAACCAGGTCACCCGCACCTGCGGGCGCCGCCCGGCCGCCCGGGCCAGCCGGGCGATCCGCCCGTTGAGCTGCGCCTGGGTCTGCTCGTCCAGTTCCCGGCGGGCGTCGGTCAGGCGGGCGGTCTCGGCGATCGCATCCCCGTGACCGCTGAGGGCCGCAAAGGGGGAAAACTGCGCAGCCCGGTCCGCCCGGGGCATCGGGCGGTGGGCCGCCGACACCGGGCGGGGCAGGTCGATGATGTCGTCGTAGCGGTGCGGATCGTTGTCAGGATCGTACATGGCTGCCTCCCTTCCCCGGTTCATGCCTTGTGCCCGCCGATGGTCTCGTTGCGCTCGCGGGCGGTGGCGCCTTCCTGCAGATCCATGCCTTTCAGGATGGCGTTCTTTCCGAATTTTTTCTGAATGTCCAGCACCGCGTGCTGGATGTGCTTTTCCCGCAGGTCGGCCTTTTCCTCGTCGGCCTGCCGGCGGGCCCGGGCCGCATAGTCGGTGAACAGGTCCAGCTGTTCCACGTCGGCGGCGCGGGCCTCGGCAGCCCGGGCTTCGGTGACCACCTGGCAGGCGGTCAGGTTCAGCCGGCGGACCAGAAGCGCCGGGTCGATGATCCGGTCAAACAGGACCAGCACGGCTTCCACGATCCGCCGGCCGGAGGAGGACGCCCGGGGCAGGCGGGCGGTGCCGTGGGCGTGTTTGGGGACCGGGCGGCCGTAAGCGTCCCGGGTGACGGAGCCATGGTACGCCCTGCGCCGGTCCGGGTCGGTGAGGTTCTGCCGGTCATACCCCACCGTCAGCACCAGCTGGTCGGTGACAAGGCCCTTGTCCACCAGGCCCAGCGCCAGGCCTTCGGCCATCTCCCGCACCACCAGGCGGGCCTGGTCGGCCGGGTAGGGTTCCGGCAGGATCTGGCCGGTGCCCACACTGTTGGTCTGGGGCTTGTAAGCCTTGATGTCCGCCATGGTGCAGGGTTCCCAGCCCCAGGCGTGGTCGATGAGCAGCTCGGCATTGACGCCGAACAGCCGGTAGAGCAGCTCGGCGTTGTTGCGGTCCTGCGGGCCGCCCAGCGAGCAGCGGGCGATGTCGCCCATCGTGTACAGGCCGTGGGCTTCTAGCTTTCTGGCATAGCCCCGGCCCACCCGCCAGAAATCGGTCAGCGGGCGGTGGGTCCAGAGGGTGCGGCGATAGCTTGCCTCGTCCAGTTCGGCAATGCGCACCCCGTCGGCATCCGGCGCCACATGTTTGGCGCCGATGTCCATGGCCACCTTGCACAGATACAGGTTGGTGCCCAGGCCGCCGGCGGCGGTCAGGCCGGTGGTGGCCAGCACGTCGGCGATCATCGTCTTGACCAGCTGGCGGGGGGTCATGCCGTAGGTTTTGAGGTAGCCGGTCAGGTCGATCATCACCTCGTCGATGGAATAGACGTGGATGTCCTCCGGCGCGATGTATTTCAGGTAGACGTTGTACACCTCGGTGCTGCGGGCGATGTAGTGGGCCATGCGGGGCGGCGCCACGATGTAGTCCACTTCCAGCGCCGGGTCGGCCTTCAGCTCGTCGTCAAACCAGGAACGGCCGGTCAGGGTGCGGCCCGGGGCGTCCAGCCGGCGGCGGGCGTTGACCTGGGCCAGACGCTGCACCACCTCGAACAGCCGTGCCCGGCCCGAAATGCCGTAAGCCTTGAGGGTGGGCGACACCGCCAGGCAGATGGTCTTTTCGGTGCGGGATTCGTCCGCCACCACCAGGTTGGTGTTCAGCGGGTCCAGACCCCGCTCGATGCACTCCACCGAGGCATAGAAGGATTTCAGGTCGATGGCGGCATAGATGCGCGCTCCGGTTTGTCCCGGCGGCATGGCGGTCCCTCCTTGCATTGGGTGTGGTGGATGCGGGCGGCCCTCTCATTCAAATTTCAGCGCCATGGCATACAGGTACCAGCTGGCATGGGGGATCCACTGTTCGGCCCAGCGCCAGTTGTCGCTGACTTCTTCGGTGGGGCGGGTGACGAACTCGATGCCCTCCTCGTCATGCAGGCCGCTGGTGATGCCGTTGCAGATGCCGCCCGGGCAGTTGAGGAAGTCGTAGCGGCCCTCGTAAAAATACTGGATGTTGTGGTAGCCGTACCCCTCGATCATGCAGGCGTCGAAGGGGTTGCAGCCCATGATCCAGTCCAGGGTATCCTGCGCCAGTTTGCGGCAGCGGGCGGCAGCGAGATACTCATACTCGCCGGTGGTGCGCCAGAGCTCGGTGACCGCGATCAGCGCACAGTATTCATCCACCAGGTTCCACTTTCCGTCGTTGGTGTAGGCTTCGTTGTGGCGGGACAGGTGGGCCCAGGCTTCCTTGGCGGCCAGCACATACTCCTGCTGGCTGTGCCCGGCCCCCAGGTAGAAATGTCGGCCCGCCGCTTGACCATCGTGTATTCCTCATTGCCGCCGGCGGTGAGGAACTCGTGGACCTTGAAGAAGGCGTAGGCGCTGAAGGGCATCTGCTGGGGATTGTGCCAGGTGCTGTGGGACAGGTGCGACATGTGGATGCCGTAGTCGCCGGTGGCGTCGTACCAGCCGCCGTGGGCGTCCACAACCCCCTCCCGCGGGCCCGCAAAGGGCAGCGCCCGGTCGGCGGCCAGCCATTCGCCGCTGTCCCGCTGGGCCTTGAAGTAGTACCCCACTGCACTGATCATCCGCATGGTCAGCACCTTGCCGCTGATCCGGAAGGGATGGGACCGCACACAGCCCCCGGGGCCTTCCGCCTCCACCTGGTATTCGCCCTCGGCGGTGTAATCGGTAAAATCGGCGGTCCAGAACGTGCCTTTGTTCCAGTTTGCCACCGGTCCCACTTCGCAGGGCAGCAGCGAACGGCAGACCCGCCCGGCCGCATCCACCAGCCGGCAGGCGCCGGGGGCTTCTCCGTCGGCGCACCGGATCACGACTTTTTTTGGGCCGTCAGCGCTGTAGCCCATGTGGTTGGTCAAGATCTTCATAGGCGTTCTCCTCCTTGCAAGCGGCCTTGTGCCCGTCCACGGCCGCCGGATCGCTTTGATCTGTAATGACACTATAGTCAATCCGAAATTTTCTGTCAATTCGGCGGGGGAAAAACGGCCATATTTCACAAATCCGGCCCGTGGATTTGGTGAAACTGCGCAAGGGGCGGCGGGCCCCCGCCAATACACCGATTTTTTACACAGATTTGACCGCTGCCAGGTAGTCCCCCGCCCCGGCGGAGCCTATAATGGAGATATATCCATCCGCCGGCAGGCCCGCAAGGCGCGGAACGGCCGGCAAACCAATTTTTACGGAGTGGCAGCTATGGAATCCATCATCCTTTACGGCAGCCGGTACGGAGCCACCCGCCGCTATGCCCTGGCGCTGTCCGAGCGCACCGGCATTCCCGCCTGCAGTTACCGGGACAAACCGAACCTTTCGGACAAAAAGATCATCGTCTACCTGGGGGGCCTGTATGCCGGCGGCGTGCTGGGCCTTGCGAAAACGCTGCGGCATTTTTCCCTGCAGCCGGGGCAGACGCTGCTGATCGCCACCGTCGGGCTGGCCGACCCCGGCGATCCGGCGACCCGGGCCAACCTGCGCGCCAGCCTGCAGCGGCAGCTGCCCCCGGGGCTGCTGGAACAGGCGCAGGTCTTTCACCTGCGGGGCGGGATCGACTACCAAAAGCTCTCGCCGGCGCACCGGGCGGTGATGGGGCTGCTGTACCGGGCGCTGTGCAAAAAGCCCGCCGAGACCCTGCCGGCGGAAGACCGGGCGCTGATCGAGACCTACGGCAAGCAGGTGGATTTTACCGACCTTTTGACGCTGACCCCGCTGGTGGAGGAGATCCGCAGGCGGACGGCAGACGCCGCGCCGTGAACGGTGCCGGCTGCCGTCTGCCTTGCCAGCCGCCTGGCCCGAAGCCAAGTGAAACCGACCCCCGAAGGAAGCGACGCAGCTTTCTTTGGGGGTCGGTTTTTGCCTGACCGTGCCTGCCGTTCGGTGCCGGGGCTGCCTTACAGAATCGGTTCGATCACCACCCGAAAGTATCGGTCCAGTTCCTCGGGCGTCTGTTTCATTCCGCCTTTGATCCACCACAGCACCATTTCCACAAAACTGCCGGAGATGTGGTTGACAAGAAAGTCCTGCGGTACGGCCCCGCCGCCCTTCCCGTCCGGGGCGACGAATTGATTCTGCACCAGCTCGTTCAGGCTGTCTTTGAAATATCGCAGGAAAAGCTCGCTGCTTTCGCAGCTGAGCAGCTCGAGGATGTTGAGAAAGCCTCCTTTTGGCAGGGGTGCGGCCGCGCAGGCCGGGCCGCCCGCGGGGTGGTCCGGCTTGCAGCCGCTCCTCCCTTTTGCTGTACTGGATGATGAGAGCGGAGGGAAAAATCCGGATGGTGTCTTCCCTCCTTCCCTTTTTGCCCGGCCCTGCGGCCGGGAATCCCTGGCTTTTGCCCTGCCCCCAGGGCACCGGTTTGCCGGGCGCGAAAGCCTTTCTTTCACCGAGATGAACGGGGAAACCATGATCCTGATGGACAACATCGGGTTCTGGAATTTTGTGCGCGCCGAAAAGATGCCGGATTCCCGCTTTCTGATCCAGAGCGACAGTTTCAGCTTTCAGGAGCTGCTGCGCTCCTCCCCCCTGCCCGCCTTCACCACCGACCTGGCCAAAATCTATCTGAAACAGACCCCCGGCCGCATCGAGGTACCGGTCTCGGACCCGGAGGGGAGCGTGACCTATTACCTTGTCTGCCGCCGGGAAACCGCCCCGGCCTTCCGCGCTCTGTTTGCGGCGCTGTAAGCCGGCGGCAGACCCGCCGCCCCGGGACGGGGCGGGCTTTTTCGCCCTTTGCGGCCTGCGCTCAAGCCTTTGCCGGGCGCCTGGCCGCCCCGGGGCGGACCGCCAGCAGCGCGGCGCCGAGGACGAGCAGGCCCCCCTGCGCGGCCAGAACGGACGCCGGCACCGAGAAGGCCGGGTCCAGGGTGCCGAGGGTCAGCGGATACTCGCGGAAAAGCCATCCGTTCCAGGCCCCCAGGGCCGCAGGCAGCGGCAGCGCCGCCCAGGCGAAGGGGGCCAGCATCCAGACATACACAAGCCAGGGGCGGACCCGCCCCAGCAGCCACCCGCTGCCCAGGGCGAACACCAGGGCCGGCAGCAGGGTCACCAGCGCCGGGGGCAGCAGGCTGACCCAGCCATACCAGCCGAACAGGCAGCCGTAGAGGACCGCCGCCTCCCCCATGCACAGCAGCGCCAGCAGCAAACCGCCGGTCAGGGCGGCGGCGCAGCGCGCCAGGGCATAGCGGCGCGGGTCCATGGGGGCCGCGTCGGTGAGGACGGCCGCCCGCCGGGCCCCGCGGGAGGTGAAGAAGGTCAGGAAAAACTGCATCCCGATCCACTGCAGAGGCAGCATCCGGCAAAGATAGTCCCCGAAACTCCAGGGGGAGAAGGGCGCCGTGTGGGACACACCCAGAAGGGTCACGGCGCAGAGGGTGAAGCCCCCGTACAGGAGCAGCACGACGGCCAGGCCGACAAAGAACTTGTTCCACAGCAGCCGGCGGCATTCATAACAATAGATTTTACCCAAGGTTCAGATCCTCCTCCGTCAGCGCACAGGCGCTCAGAAATTCCTCATAGGTCAGATAGGGGCAGGCGGGGTCCAGTTCCCGGTTGAACAGGTCACGAAGGATCCGGTCCATGGCCGCCTCGCCGCCCACCAGCTGTTCCGCTTTGAGGATCTTCAGCGGCATCTCGTTGTACTGCCGCACCTGGGACAGACTGTTGGAGATGGCCAGCTGCAGATTCTCCGGCAGCTTTTCCAGATACTGCGGGCAGCGGACATAGAAGTTCAGGTAGTAGTCATCCACCGCCTGCTGCCACCGGTCCAGGTACTGCGTCCGGGCGTACTCTTCGCCGTACAGTTCTTTGACGATGCGGTAGGTGGTGTAGACGGTCAGCCCCTCGGCCGACCAGGGGCTGGCCGGGTCGGCGGTGTCAAACATGTTCCCCAGGCCCCACCACTGGTGGACCAGTTCGTGGATCATCACCTCGCCGGCGCCGCCGCCCTTCTGCAGATCGCCCAGGTTGGCGGCGGTGAAGTCCGCCTCGTCCAGCAGACTGGCCCCGGCGGTGGCGTAGCCGCCCCCGGCCACCCGGCTCTGGATCAGTTTGAGGGTGCCCGCATTGCCGAAGGAGAGCGGACCGTAGTGTTCGGTGCAGTAGTCCACCACCGCTTTCACCGCGTCCGCCGCGCCGGCCGCCTCCATGACGGCCTGGTGTTTGCGGCCGTAGTAGAATTCGATGGTCAGGCCGCCGGCCTCGATGTTTTGCCGGATATAGTCCCCGGCATAGAGGATGCCGCCGGCGCCGTTCTGTTCGTACCGCCAGGTCCTGGTGCCGTCGGCGTTGTCGGCCACGACCTCCGCCACGGCGGAGCCGAAGGGGACGGCGGTCATCGAAGCCGGCAGGGTGATCTCGATTTCGGCGGGGTAGCCGTCCTCCCCGGGCATCACGTTCAGGATGCGGGGCGCCAGGGCCGCGTTTTCCAGGCAGAGGTATTCGCTGCTCAATTCCTTGCCGCCCTGCATGGTGGGCAGGCTTTCCTGGGGGAAGCCGCCGTACTCCATCGTCAGTTCCACCTCCTCGTCGGCGGGGAGGGTGACGTCCAGCCGGGCCTCGTTGTATTCCTGGTAATCGCTCACCGCAAAGGGCACGTCCGCGCCGTTGGCCTGCACATTGGAGACGGTGTACCCCGGGTTGATGCCGAAGGAGACGCTCTGCTCCCGGCCGGAGGTGTTCCGCAGCCGGTAGGTGGCCCGGCCGGTCACCCTGCCGGCATCGGTGTCCGGGAAAAGCTGGGCGGTGCGGCGGACAAAGGTGACGCCCTCGGCGTAAGGAATCTCATAGAAGGACATGACCGTCAGGTCGGGGTTGCTGTGGTCGATGAAGGGCTGGGCGGCGCAGGCGATGCCGGCGCAGACCAGCAGGACCAGGGCGGCGGCCGGACGGTAGAGCCGCCGGGCGCTGCGGACCAGCGAACCGAGCGCCCCTTTCCCGTACTGCCGGATGCAGAGGTAGGACACCGCCCACACCCCGGCCAGCGCCGCCAGCCAGGTCAGCCGCATCCAGGCCACCGAACGGAAGATGCGGTTGTTGGAGAAATCGTCCGACAGGGCCCACACACAGGGGTTCAGCCAGCACAGCTGCCAGTTGCCGGCCCACACCGTCAGGCTCAGGGCGCAGAAGGCAAGGAACAGGACGACGGACAGGTCCGCCCGGCGGGTGAACTGGTAGGCGGACGCCGCCGCGAGGATGCCCAGGGGCAAAGCCAGCCCCTGAAACAGCAGATAGGCCGGCAGGTAGTCTGCGGCGGTGAAGACGGCGCCGATCAGCCCCGCGCTGACCGGGAGCCAGACCAGCAAGGTGAGCACCGCCGTCAGCCCCGCCCCGGCCAGCAGGGCCAGCAGGCGGGTCAGGGCGATGGTCAGGGGGGACACCACCGCGTCGGTGAGGACATCCACCCGGCTGCGGCAGGCCCGGTCCAGCTCAAAGACGGTCAGCAGACCGAAGAGGACAGCGCCGGCCGCGCCCCCGGCAATGGCGGGGTTTGCCAGATACATCGAGAGCATGGTGGTGGAGCTGGCCCGCTTGTAGACCACCAGCCCCAGCACCGGGGCCAGGACGGTCAGCGCCATGACCAGCCAGGTCAGGCGGCTTTGCAGCAGCCGCCTGAGTTCCAGGGGAAAAAGCCGTATCGTCTTCATTGTACCGCCTCCCGGGAGATGAGATAGAGGTAGGCGTCTTCCAGGGAAGGTTCCTCCGCCCGGGCATAGGGCGGGAGAGTATCCGCCACCGCCCGGCAGCGGATCCCCCGGCTGGTGTTGACCCGGGCGGTGATGTGAAGCCCCTGTTCCCGGGTCTCCTCCCGCTCCCAAAAGACGCCCACATGGCCGGCGGCCGAGGCGATCAGCCGTTCCGGCGTTCCGGTGAAGAGGATCCGCCCGTTGTGGATGACGACGATCTGGTCGCACACCGACTGCACATCCTCGATGATGTGGGTGGAGAGCAGCACCAGCCGGTCCTTGGCGGCGCGGGAGAACAGGTTGCGGAAGTGGATGCGCTCCTCCGGGTCCAGCCCCACCGTGGGCTCGTCAAAAATCAGCAGCGGTGGGTCGCCCAGCAGGGCCTGGGCGATCCCCACCCGCTGGCGCTGACCGCCGGACAGGGTGCGGATCCGGGCCTTCGCCTTCTCCTCCAGGTTGACCGCCCGGATGGTTTCCCGGATGGCGGTTCGTGGGTCGGAGATCCCCTTGAGGGCGGCCATGTAGTCCAGGAACTGGGTCACGGTCAGCTCGTCAAACAAGCCGAAGTCCTGGGGCAGATAGCCGAGCCCCGCCTTCAGGTGGCGCTCGGCCAGGGGCAGCGGCACCCCGTCTGCCAGGATCGTCCCCTCCGTCGGCAGAAGGGCCGCCACCAGCAGCTTCATCAGGGTGGATTTGCCCGCCCCGTTGGGGCCCAGCAGCCCGATGAGGCTGGGGGATCTCAGTTCCAGGTCCAGTTGTTTCAGGGCCTGTTTTCCGCTGGGGTAGGTCATGCCCACCTGTTGGATCTTGATTTCCATAGTATCCGATTCCTTTCTGTTTGGAATGGGAACAGGATACCAGGGCAATATGGAGCGAAGGTGGAGGGTTTATGTGTTTTGTATGGAGAAGACCGCCCTTTCCCTTCCCCCCGAGGGCTGCCCGCCGGGCCGGCGCAGAAACAAAAAAGAAAAGGCAGAAGGCGGGAGCCATCGGCTCCCACCTTCTGCCTTTCCGTCTTGCGAACGGCATCCGCCGTCAGCCGCGCAGGGCCGGCGGTTCGGCCGGGAAGATGACTTCGGCCCGCACCCCGTCCTTTGCATTTTCAAGGGTACACGCCGCCCCGTGGCGGTCCAGGATCACCCGGACCAGGTACAGCCCCAGGCCGCTGCCGCCGCTGGCGCGGTTCCGCGACCCCTCCGCCCGGTAAAATGCCTCGAACAGATAGGGCAGCGCCTCCTTGCTGATCTGCGCCCCGGTGTTCTCCACCCGCAGGGCCGGGCGGCCGTCCAGCCGGCCGCACCACACCCGGATCTCGGCTTTTTCCGGCGAATGGAGGGCCGCGTTGGACAGCAGGTTGCCCACCGCCTTCCCCAGCAGCGAGGCGTCCCCCAAAACGGTGACCCCCGGCGCCAGCGCCCTGACCAGCCGCTGGCCCCGCTGTTCCAGCAAAGGCGCATCCAGGGCCAGCTGCCGCTCCAGCAGGGCGGCCAGCTCCACCGGCGCCCGCTTCAGCTCCGCGGCGCCGCTCTCCATGCGGGAGATGGCCAGCATCTCCCGCACCAGGGCTTCCATCCGCCCGGTCACCTGCAGCGAGCGCAGCAGGTACCGGTCCCGGTCCCGGTAGACCCCGACCCCCTCCAGCATCCCCGACAGCTGCCCTTTCAGGATGGTCACCGGGGTTTTCAGCTCGTGGGAGGCGGCGTTGAAAAAGGCCATCCGCTGGCGGTCCAGTTCCCTCTCCCGCTCCACCTCGCCCTGCAGGGCCCGGTTGGCGCTTTCCAGGTCGGTGAGGGCGGCATCCAGCCGGCAGGCCAGCCGGTCCAGGCTGCGGCCCAGCTTGCCGATCTCGTCCCGGCGCCTTTCCCCGCAGACCCAGTGGAAGTCCAGTTCCGCCATTCTGCCGGCGATGCCGCTCATCCGCACGATCGGGCGGGTGATGTACCGGGAGTAGAAAAACGCCCCCAGCAGCGAGAAGACCAGCAGCACCAGCAGCAGCCAGGGGGCGATCTGCACCAGCACCCGCACCGCGAGGTTTTCCGCCTCGACCCGGGGGGTGACATAGAGGGTATAGCTTTCGCTCCGGCCGGCAAAGGTCACCTCGGCGGTGATGGTGGCCTGCTCCGACAGGGTCACGGCCACCGCGTCCCCCTCCCGGATCTCCTGGCTGTGGTAGTTCACGGTGCTCTGCGGTTCCGAGGTAGTGACGACGGTCGCCTCATACACCGCCTGGACCGTCAGCCTGGCCCCGGTGTCCACCAGCTGCCCGTCCGGCCCCATCAGCATGGCGCTGGCCCCCGAAGCGAGGACGAACTCGTCCAGCAGCGCCCCGCAGTCCTCCGGCGATGTGTCCGCCAGCTTTCCCGCCAAAGCGTCCACCTGTGCTGTCAGATCGTCGTTGACGACGGCGGTGTAGGTGCTGGGGGAGGCCCAGGCGATAAAGCTGAAGGTGATGACGCCGGCCGAAAGCAAAATGCCCGCCGTGATGAGGAAGATCCGGGCGGTCAGGCTTTCAGCGATCCGCTTTCGCAGCACGGTACCCCACCCCCCTGACCGTTTCGATGTAGTTGCGCCCCAGCTTGTGGCGAAGGTTTTTGATGTGACTGTCCACCACCCGCTCGTCGCCGTAAAAGTCGTAGCCCCACAGCCTGGCCAGCAGCATCTCCCGGGTAAACACCCGGCCCGGCGCCGCCAAAAAGGTGTGGAGCAGCTCGAACTCCCGGGCGGTCAGCTCCAGCGGCCGGCCGGCCAGCAGGACCTCCCGGGTGTCCAGGTCCAGCGAAAGGTCCCGGTAGTGCAGCCGGCTTTCCGGCCCGGCAAGCCCCCGGCGGCGCAGGATGACCCGGATCTTTTCCAGCAGCACCGGCATGGAGAAGGGCTTGGTCACATAGTCGTCGATGTCCAGCCCGAACCCCCGGAGCTGGGATTCCTCCCCGTCCAGGGCGGTCAGCATCAGGATGGGCACCTGGGACTGCCTGCGGATCACTTCGCAGACGCCGAAGCCGTCGATTCCCGGGAGCATCAGGTCCAGCAGCACCAGATCAAAGGGCTGCCCGCCGAACACCGCCAGGGCCTGCGCCCCGTCGCCGGCCACGGTGGTCCGGTAGCCGGCGTCTTCCAGGTAGGCACACAGAAGTTCCTGGATGTCCGGCTCGTCCTCAACGATCAGAATATGTTTCATTTGCAATCACCGGGGGGAGTATACCACGGGATTGTGAATTTATCGTGGAGAAAGAAAAAGCCGGACAAACTATCCAAATATTCTGCCCGGAAACTGGCAACCTGCCGATTTTGCCCCGCCGGCAGAAAAAAGATTGACTCCCCGCAGGCGATATGGTATGCTGATTCCGACAGATAGACGGCCTGCATGGCGGCAGGCCCCGGTTGGATTGTTACCGGTCATGCGGGCTAGACCAACTCCGAAGATGCCTTGTGGGAAAGGTGTTGGATGGGGCTGGTTTCTTTTTTGTGCCGAAAGGGAAATGGGGCGACAGGATGCGGATCAAAAAAGTCATCAACAACAATGTCCTGTGCGTCATTGACGAAAAAGGCGGCGAGAGCATCGTGACCGGGCGCGGACTGGGGTTCGGCCGCAAGGTGGGTCAGTTTGTGGATGCGGCGCTGGTGGAAAAGACCTACCGCATGGAGGACAAGGCCGGCCAGCGCCGTCTGCGGGAGCTGGTGGAGCAGATCCCGCTGGACCACCTGCAGCTGACCGAAGACCTGCTGGCGCAGATCCGGGCGGAAGTCCGCCAGCCGCTGAACGAGTCGCTGCTGATCACCCTGGCGGACCACATCAGCTTTGCGATCCAGCGCAAGGAGCAGGGCATCGAGTTCAAGAACCCGCTGGCGGGCAGCATCCTGTGCTACTACCCCACCGAGTACCGGCTGGGCCAGCAGTGCCTGGCAGAGATCCGCCGGGCCTGCGGCGTGGAGCTCGCCCCCGACGAGGCCGCCTTCATCGCGCTGCATATCGTCAACGCCGAGCTGAACACCAGCATGAGCGAGATGTACGACATCACCCGGCTGATCGACGGCGTGGTGCAGGTGGTGGAGTACTTCTACCGGGAACAGGGCCGCTTTGACCGGGATTCGCTGGCCTTCAACCGCTTTGTGGTCCACCTGCGGTATTTTGCCCAGCGGCTTTTTCAGGACAGCATGATGCCCGACACCCAGGAGGAGGGGGACGCGGCGTTCCGCCGGATGATCGCCAAAAGCTGCGCCCGGCATTACAAATGCGCCCAATGCGTGGCCGAGTATGTCAAAAACACCTGGCACAAGCAGCTTTCCGAAGAAGAATTGATCTACCTGACCATCCATCTCAAGCGGGTAGCCGGCGACCTGAAGCCGCCTTCCCGCTGAACAGCGCGGCCGCCGGGGGGGTGCCCCTGGCGCCGGACAACAGAGTTTCAAGGATAGTGACTGCGCCTTTTGCTGTGTGGGCTAGACCTGTATTTCCCTGCCGACGGGGCCGCGGTTTGCGCCGCCTGCGCCGGACGGCGGGGATATGCAGGTCTTTTTTTATCCGTCGTATGCCCGCGTTTTTCCCAAAACGTGTGCAGAATTCCCTTTTCATCCAAACGAGGAGGTAAACAAGATGAAAGACAAAATCTTCGGCGTGCTGCAGCGGGTGGGCCGCTCCTTTATGCTGCCCATCGCTCTGCTGCCGGTGGCGGGGCTGCTGCTGGGCATCGGCAGCTCCTTCACCAACGAGACGATGCTCGAGACCTATGGCCTGACCGGCCTGATCCACCAGGGCACCGTGCTGTATACCGTGCTGGACATCATGAACCAGTGCGGCAGCGCCGTGTTCAACAACCTGGCCCTGCTGTTTGCGATGGGCGTCGCCATCGGCATGGCCAAAAAGGAAAAGGAGGTCGCCGCCCTGTCCGGCGCCATCGCCTACCTGGTCATGAACACCGCCATCAGCGCCATGATCAACGCGGCCGGCGGCGTGGAGGCCATGGCCCCCAACACCACCACCACGATGCTGGGCATCACCACCCTGCAGATGGGCGTGTTCGGCGGCATCATCGTGGGCCTGGGCGTGGCGGCGCTGCACAACCGCTTTTACAAGATCCAGCTGCCCCAGGTGCTGTCCTTCTTCGGCGGCACCCGGTTTGTGCCCATCGTCAGCACGGCGGTGTACCTGCTGGTGGGCATCGGGATGTTCTATGCCTGGCCGGTGGTGCAGACCGGCATCGGGATGCTGGGCAACCTGGTCATCAGCTCCGGCTATGCGGGCACCTTCATCTATGGCCTGATCGAGCGGGCGCTGATCCCCTTCGGGCTGCATCATGTGTTCTACATGCCGTTCTGGCAGACCGCCGTGGGCGGCAGCGCCGTGATCGACGGCGTGACGGTGCAGGGCGCCCAGAACATCTTTTTTGCCGAGCTGGCGTCCAAGTCCACCACCGAATTCTCGGTGGATGCGACCCGCTTTATGACCGGTAAGTTCGTGTTCATGATCTTCGGTCTGCCCGGCGCGGCGCTGGCCATGTACCGCACCGCCCGCCCCCAGAAGCGCAAGGTGGTGGCCGGCCTGCTGCTGTCCGCGGCGCTGACCTCCCTGCTCACCGGCATCACCGAGCCGCTGGAATTCACCTTCCTGTTCATCGCGCCGGTCATGTATGCCGTACACTGCGTCTATGCCGGTCTGGCCTACATGCTCATGCACATTCTGGATGTCTGCGTGGGGATGACCTTCTCCGGCGGCCTGATCGATCTGACGCTGTTCGGCATCATGCAGGGCAACGACAAGACCCACTGGCTGTGGATCGTCGCGGTGGGCGCCGTCTACTTTGTGCTGTACTACTTCACCTTCTCCATCATGATCCGCAAGATGGACCTGAAGACCCCCGGCCGCGAATCGGACGCCGAGGAGCCCAAGCTCTACAACCGCGCCGATTTCAAGGAAAAGACCGGCGTCGGCCCGGACGGCGCGCCGGCCCCCGGCCATGACACGGTCTCGGCCGTCATCCTGCGGGGGCTTGGCGGCAAGGCGAACGTCACCGACGTGGACTGCTGCGCCACCCGCCTGCGCACCACCGTGGCGGACCCGGCCAAGGTCAGCGACGGCCTGCTCAAGCAGAGCGGCGCTTCCGGCGTGGTCCACAAGGGCAACGGCATCCAGGTCATTTACGGGCCACAGGTGGCGGTGATCAAATCGAACCTGGTGGACTTTATGGAGACCCCGGCCGCGGATGCGCCGGTCGATCTCCCGGCCCCGGCGCCCGCCCCGGCGGTAAGGCCGGCGGAAAAACCGGCCGCCCCGGCCAAACAGCCCCAGCGGCTGGGCGCCCATCTGGCCGGCACCGTGGTCCCGATGGAGCAGGTGCAGGACGAAGCCTTTGCCAGCTGCGTGCTGGGGGAGGGCGTGGCCATTGAGCCCACCGAGGGCAAGCTGTACGCGCCGGCCGACGCGCTGGTGGACAACCTGTTCGACACCCATCACGCCATCGGCCTTGTCACCGGGTCCGGCGTTGAGCTGCTGCTGCACATCGGCATTGATACGGTGAAGCTGGGCGGGCAGCACTTTACCGCCCATGTGAAGACCGGGCAGAAGGTGAAGAAGGGCGACCTGCTCATCTCCTTCGACCTGGAGGCAATCAAGGCGGCCGGATACCTGTGCACCACCCCGATGATCGTCTGCAACACCGACGACTACGCCGCGGTCAAGACGCTGGCCGCCGGCACCGTCGTCCCCGGTCAGGACCTGCTGCAGGTGGAGTGATCCGCCCCCGCCGCCGGCCTGCCGGGATCCGCTGAATCGCCAGGGCCTGTTGCAAAATAGCTTATCTCCAAAATATTGCACAAAAATCGCCCCTCCAAGGAAGCCAAAACAGCTTTCTTGGAGGGGTCCTTTATCTTGCTATACCTATTTTTTGTGCAAACTGTTATTGCAATTTCATTTTGCAGCGCGGCTGTTTTGCTGCTTTTCATCCCCGCTCCCGCAGCGCGCGGTCGAACGACCAGTATCCGGTGGGGGCGTTGGCGACCATCTCGGCAACGCGGGTTCCCATCGGCTCCTGAGTGAAGCGGGCGCGCAGCCGGCCGTCGGGATCTCGGGTCAGGCTGTCCAACCGGTACAGCCAGCCGATGTTCTGCGCCTCGGCGTCTGTCCAGGGCATATTGAGCTGCGTCCAGCTTGCGCCGTCGTCGGTTGTGACAAAGACGGCGGGCCAGTTGTTGCCGGAGGAAGTCTCAACCGTGACCATCAGCGTTCCGTCCTCCAGCATACCGGCGCCGCAGACGCTGCGGTCGCTGGGCTGCGTGGGGGCGGGGGTCCAGGTTTCGCCGGCGTCCTGCGTAAAGTAGAGCGCCGAATAGCCGCCGGAGCCCGGCGTCCATTCCCCGCCGTAGGAAACAAATCCGCGGCCGTTCGGCAGCATTACGGCGGTGCGGCGGTCAACCGGGTTGCGGCCGGAGGGGAAGGTTTCGGATTGCCAGGTTTCGCCGTCCATCGTCCAGACCAGCGTTGCGCCATCGCCCAGCAGCATCGCCACCGGGCCGCCCTCTTCGGGCCAGATCGACCAGCTCGACCGGGTGATGCCGCTGTAGGCATCAATGGTTTCCTGCCCCAGGCTGTGGTAGGGCACGTCCTGCCAGGTTTCGCCCCAGTCGCGGGTGTAGCGCAGCGCGTTCTCGGTGCAGGATACGCTGTATTGGCTGTACAGGTCGGGCCGGCCGAGCCACTGCTCCGGCGCGGCCGGCGCAAAGCAGAAGGGCCAGCTGGATTGGAATGCCTCGTCGTCGCCATAGACGGTCAGCATCCACTGCGGGCTGCCGTCTGCTGTGCCGTAGCTGCCGGCAGTGTAAAGCGCCGGGTCAAGCGAATCGGGCGCGGCGCGCATATCCACGATGGGCGCACCGGTTTCCGGCCGGCGGAAGGGCTGGAAGCTGACTTCGAACCCGTCCGGCAGCAGCGCCAGCAGCGAAGAGACCGGCAGCGCGCCGAGGTTTTCGTTGACAACGTCCAGCGTCAGGTTGTCGTTCGGGTTACCGTCCAGCAGGTAGTTGTGTTCGGTTTCGTAAACCAGCTGCCGGTCGGCCGCGCTCCAGGAAATCGAGAAACCGGCGTCATAGATCGGCGGGGTGCCCTCAAACTCCCAGACCTGCACGCTGGCCCGTACCAGCCGGCCCTGGCCGTCCACCCGCAGCACAAAGCTCCCGATGTTGCAGGTGGCGGCCAGCGGGCGATCCAGCCGGGCGGCCGTCGCCTCCAGCAGCGGGGTCAGCCCGCCCTCGGCCAGCGGGTAGGGGGTCAGCAGGAAGCGGTTTTCCCCTTCTGCGATGGCCGGCAGCTTTTCCTCGGCGGAGGAAGCCGCCGCCTCACTGCCAAACAAAGCCGACTCCCGCAGCGGGCCGCAGCCGGCCAGCAAAAGGCAGACCAGGGCCGCGCAAAACCACCGGGCAAACAAACGCACAGGTTTCAAATCACATACCTCCCCCGAGCGCCGTTGAAAAAAGAGACGTGAAGTTGTTACTATTTTATCACGCGGGGAAACGCTTGTCCATAGAGAAAGGCGCAGCGGGCCGGATTTATCCCGCCCGCGGGGCCTTGCAGCACCGCGAACACCCGTGGGGCGTCGAGGACGCCGCCCCCTACGGATAGGGTGTAGCACACCGCCAATTTTCAAACGCCCGCCGCACCGTGAACCGGGCGGATATGGAATCCGCCCCTACAGAGACGTGCGAGCACACAACAACCCACCCCACAACAAACCAGGGCGCGTTGCAGAATAGAGATCTGCAGCGCGCCCTAGTTTTTTGTCTGTGCGGGCAAAGCGGCGCGGGGCAACCCCGGGATCTACCGGAAGGAGACCGGGGTCAGCCCGGCCTCCCTTGCCATCTGCCGCCAGCGCTCCAGCTGGGAGGGGGTCGGCGTACCGAAGGCAGCGTCCGGCAAAGCGAGGCCGAGCCGGCGGTACTTGCCCTCCCCGTAGCGGTGGTAGGGCAGCAGTTCCAGCGTGGCGCCGGGGCAGTGCCGGCGCAGAAACCCGAACGCCGCGGCCATGTCTTCCTCGCTGCCGTTGACCCCCAGAATCACGGGGATGCGCACCGTCATCGGGATGCCCAGCCGGGCGGTGCGGGCCAGGTTTTCCAGGATCAGGCGGTTGTCCGCGCCGGTGTACCGCCGGTGCCGCACCGGGTCCAGCAGTTTCAGGTCCATAAAGATCCGGTCCATTTTGGCCAGCACCGGGGCCAGGCGGTCAAAGTCAAACCAGCCGCAGGTCTCGATGGCCAGCGAAACACCCTCGTCGTAGAGCGCGTCGGTCAGTTCGGCCAGAAAGTCCGGCTGGGCGGTGGCCTCGCCGCCCGAGAAGGTCACCCCGCCGCCGGACGCCCGGTAGAAGATCTCCTGCCGGCGCACCTCGGCCAGAATTTCCTCCGTTTCGGCCCAGCGGGTCATGGGGTTCTGCAGGGTCTGGCCCTCGGGGTTTGCACACCAGGCGCACCGCAGCGGGCAGCCCGCGAGAAAGATGACGGTGCGGATGCCATCCCCATCGTTGACCGAGTAGTTTTGCAGCTGCATGATATAGCCGCCCATGGGTGTATCCCCCCTGCTGGTCAGAATCCGCTGTGTTCGGTGCGGGCGATGATGGCGTTTTGCATCGAACGGGACAGGTTGACGAACTGGGTGGAGTACCCGGCCACCCGCACCAGCAGGTCCTTGTGTTCTTCCGGATGACGCTGGGCTTCGCGCAGCAGTTCGGAGGAGACACAGTTGAACTGCACATGAAACCCGCCCAGCGCAAACAATGTCTGGATCATGGCGCCCAGGTTGGCCTGGCCGCGTTTGGTGGCCACCAGTTCCGGGTTCAGGCGCAGGTTCAGCAGAGTGCCGCCGGCGTGCATCTCCTGGTTGAGCTTGGCGGCGGAACGCATGGCCGCCAGCGGGGTGGACCGGTCGGTGCCCACATAGGGCGAGACCCCCTCGCTGGAAGGCTCGCCGCTTCTGCGGCCGTCCGGCGTAGCCCCCAGCACCCGGCCCATCGGGATGTAGTTGGAGATGCCCATGAAGGCCGAGGTGAACGGGTTGCCGAAACAGTCCCGGTAGCGGTGTACCTCGTGATAAAAGTGGTTGGCCACCTTGCGGGCGATGGCGTCCACAAACTCGTCGTCGTTGCCGTACTTGGGGGCGTCGGCGGCCAGCCTGCGCAGCGGTTCGTACCCTTCCCAGTCGGCGTGCAGGGCGGCCACCAGCGTGGCCATGTCGCAGGCATGGTCCTCAAACACCAGTTTTTTGACTGCGGCCAGCGAGTTTGCCACCACCGCCAGCCCGATGCCGGTGATGACCGGCCCCACATTGTATTGGGCGCCGCCCCGGCTCAGGTCTTTGCCTTCCTCCAGGCAGTGCTCGTTGCAGGCCGAGAGGAAGGGCCGGGGCACCATCTCCCGGTGGAGCCGCTGGGCCGTGACCAGCGAGATGACGGTGTGGCGGCAGAGGTTGTCAAACTGGCGGAAGAAGGCTTCCTCCACCCTGTCATACCCGGCAAAACCGGCGGCAGGCTGCTCGGGCAGGCCCATCGGCTCGCCGGTCAGCAGCGATCGCCCCTCGTTGAGGGCGTATTCCAGCGCCGCGCCGAAGTTCAGGTTGGCGGCGCTGGTCCACTCCCCCGTCTTGCGGGAATGGGGCACCACGCAGCCGCAGTTGCTCCAGTCCCGGGCATCCTCGGGGGAATAGCCCAGGTTGAGCAGCATCTGGTAACCCACGCTGTCGCTGTGGATGGCCGGGAACCCGGTGCCTTTGCTGACCAGGTGGGTGACGGCGTCCATGAACTCTTTGGGGCAGTCGGCGTGGATGCGCACCGACACACCGGGCTGGTGGGTGCGCACCTCCTCGGTGGCGCGCAGCGCCATGTAGGAGACCGGGTTGGTGGCGTCCCGCCCGTCCCGGGTCCTGCCACCGACGGTCAGGTTCTGGAACTGGTTGTAGCCGGCGAAATAGTCCGCCGTGTTGGCCGAGATGGTCCAGACCCACTCGGAGTATTTCAGCCACAGCGCCTCGATGAGCTCCTGGGCAAAGTCGGGCGCAAGGCGGCCCGCGGCCAGGTCCGCCTCGTAATAGGGGTCCATGTACTGGTCGAACCGGCCGGGGTTGAGGGCCAGCGGGTTTTCGGACAAAATGCCGCCCAGCTGGGTGAACCAGACGAACTGAGCCGCCTGCCAGAAAGTTTTGGGCGGGTGGGCGGGTACGCGGCGGCAGTTTTCGGCGATGATGCGCAGCTCGGCGGCCCGGGCGGCGTCCGGTTCGGCTTCGGCCAGGCGGTCGGCCTCATCCGCATAGCGCTCCGCCAGCCGGATGATCCCCCGGCAGGCCAGGATGACCGATCGGTAAAAATCCCGCTTTTCCTCATCCTCGGCGCAGGCATCGTCCAGGGCGGCGATCTTTGCCTCCGCCTCCTGCCAAATGCCGGCGAAGCCCTTTTTGAACAGCACGTCCTGATAGTCGGGGGTGATCTCCCCCACCGCCTGCCGCCATTTGGAGTCGCTGTCAATGACGCCGGTATCCACGGCGATGCGCCTGGTCTCGGCGGGCAGCCGGGCCAGGAAGGCTTCCTCCAGCGATTTCCCCTTCCAGTAGGGGAAGATCGTTTCCCGCACAAACTGCCGCTGTTCCTCGGTCATTACATAGGGGTCCTGGGGGCGGGTGGCAAAGCGGTCCATCTCCCGGTCCACCCACATCCAGGAAAATTCCGGCGTCAGGATGCCGCACTTGCGGAATTCGCCAACGGCCCCCACCACCAGCTCGCCCTCAAAAATATGGACGCCCAGCCGGTCGCAGCAGTCATAGAAGGCCCTGGCTGCCCGGATGCAGGCCGGCTGACCCTCGGTGGTCCGGAAAGACTCGGTCCAGATGGCGGCCCGCTGGCAGGAGATCTGCGGCTTGGCGCTGACGTAGTTCTGGCGGATCTTTTCAATGCGGGGTGTGATCATGATTCTGTGCCCTCTTTCTCTTGATCTGCGGTGTGCGCGGCAGGTTGGTTCGTCCCGGCCGGAGGGCGGGGGCCCTCCCACACATATTTCTGCTGGCGGAGCAGGTCATACCAGAAAACCGGCCCGCCGCCCTGCCGGTAGACCCGCGGTACGCGGCGGGCGATGCCGCAGGCGATCTCGTAGCCGATCGTTCCGGCTTTTTCAGCGGCTGTCTCCACCGTATCGGCGCCGGGGGCCGCGCCGGGGCCGAAGACCAGCACCTCGTCGCCGGGCTGCACATCGGGGATGGCGGTCACGTCCAGGACGGCCTGGTCCATGCAGACGCGGCCCAAGACCGGCGCGGCCCTGCCCCGCACCGTCATGACGCCCCGGCCGGACAGCAGCCGGGGATAGCCGTCGGCGTAGCCCACGCTGACGGTGGCGGCCCGCACCGGCTGCCCGGCGGTGAAGGTCCGGCCATAGCTGACGCTCTGCCCCGGCTGCAGCCATTTCACCTGGGTGACCAGGGCTTTCAGGCGCAGGGCGGGGTACAGCAGCGGATCGCTCACCTGGGGGCTGGGGGCAAGCCCGTACAGGATGATGCCCGCCCGCACAAGGCCGCACCGCCATTCGGGGTGGGTCAGCTGGGCGGCACTGTTGGCGCAGTGCGTCCTGCCGGGGTCAAACCCGTCGGCGCGGAGCCGCGCCACCGCACGGGCAAACTGCGCATACTGGTCCGCCGTATAGGCGACATCCGCCCGGTCGGTGCTGTCCGCCGCGGCAAAGTGCTGGAAGATGCCGGTGATGCGGATGCCGGGCAGTGAAAAGCAGGTCTCCATCTCCCGGATGGCCGCCTCGAAATCGGTGCGCAGCGCAAACCCGATGCGCCCCATGCCGGTGTCGGCTTTCAGGTGGCAGGCCACGGTGCAGCCGGCCGCCGCAGCCGCCGCGGACAGCGCCGCCCCGTATTCGGCCGAGAACAGTGTCTGGGTGATGTCCAGCGCCGCCAGTTCATCGGCAAAGTCGGGCTCGGTATAGCCCAGGATCAGGATGGGCTCATTGACGCCGTGGTCCCGCAGCTGCCGGGCTTCGGCCAGGCAGCTGACCGCGAAGGCCGCGCAGCCCGCAGCGTGCAGGGCGTCCGCGACTGCCAGCGCCCCGTGGCCGTAGCCGTCGGCCTTGACGACGGCGCAGACCGGCCCGCCCGCCCGGGAGCAAATGCGGCGGAAGTTGGCCGCCAGTGCATCCAGGTCGATCTCGGCCCAGCAGTGCTTTTCAAAGCGCATGGGTGCCCCCTTTCCGATGGTTGCCCGGTCAGAACGCCGCCAGCGCTATGCCGGCGGCGGGCAGGGCGGCGTGGAGTTTCTGCACAAAGGCCAGCGCCTTTGGCCCATCGCCGTGGACGCAGACCGAGTCCGCCTGCAATGCCACCGGGCTGCCGTCGCTTGCGGCGACGCGGCCCTCCCTGGCCATGCACAGCACCCGGGCAATGGCCGCGTCCTCATCCTCGATCATCGCGCCGGGCATCCCGCGGGGCACCAGGCTGCCGTCGGGGCGGTAGCCCCGGTCGGCAAACACCTCGCTGGCCACCGGCAGGCCGATGGCTTTGGCGGCCCCCACCATCTCGCTGCCCGAAAGCGCCAGCAGGACGGCGCCGGGGGCCGTTTTTTGCACGGCCCGGCAGATGGCGTCGGCCAGGGCGCGGTCCCTGGCGGCCATGTTGTACAAGGCGCCGTGGGGCTTGACGTGGTGCAGCGGCACCCCCACCTCGTCGCAGAAAGCTTTCAGCGCGCCGATCTGGTAGGCGACGCAGTCGGCGGCTTCGGCGGAGGTGATGGCCATGCTCCGCCGGCCGAACCCCGCCAGGTCGGGCAGACCGGGGTGGGCCCCCACCTGCACGCCGTACCGTTTGCACAGCGCCACGCTGCGGTGCATGACCGCCGGGTCGCCGGCATGGTAGCCGCAGGCGATGTTGGCCGAGGTGATAAAGGGCAGCACCCCTTCGTCGTTGCCGATGGTATAGGCGCCGAAGCTCTCGCCCAGGTCGCAGTTCAGGTCGATGGACGGCATGATAACGCGCTCCTTTCCCGATTACAGTTTCAGCGCCGCGTTGGTCACATCGGTGATGAACATGTGCCCCGGCGCGTGGGTGATGCAGAAATCCGGCCTGGAGGCCATGACCGCGGCCTGGGGCGTGACGCCGCAGGGCCAGAACACCGGCACTTCGCCCGGCCGGATGGTGACCGGGTCGCCGTAGTCGGGGCGGGCCAGGTCACGGATGCCGATGGCCTCGGGGTAGCCGATCTGGATGGGCGCACCGTGGACCCGGGGCATCCCGGCCGTGACGGCCACCGCCGCCGGTACCAGCCGGTGCGGGATGGGCCGCATGCTGACCACCAGGTTGCCGTGGAAAAGGCCCGCCGGTTCGCAGGGGATGCTGGTGTTGTACATCGGCACGTTGACCCCCTCCTCGATCTGGCGCACCGGGATGCCGGCTTCCAGCAGGGCGGATTCAAAGGAAAAGCTGCACCCGATCAGAAAGCTGACCAGGTCCTGCCGGGCGTCAAAATACGCCGTCACGTCGGTGGGTTCGGCCGTCAGTTTGCCCTGCTCGTAGACGCGGTAGCGGGGGATGTCGGCGGCGATGTCGCTGCCGGGGGCAAACCGGGCAAAGCTGCGCACGCCGGCGTCGGCCACCTCCAACAGCGGGCAGGCCCTGGGGTTGCGCTGGCAGAACAGCAGGAAGTCCCAGGCCAGGGCTTTGGGCAGTACCACCAGGTTGCGCTGGGCGTACCCGGCGCAGAAGCCGGTGGTGGGGCCGGTGATCTCGCCTTTGCGGATGGCGGCGCGGGCCGCGGCGGGGGTCAGGGCGGCGGGGTCAAAGGGTGGGGTCATGCAAACACCTCCTGTGCGCAGTCAACCGGCGCCCAGCCGGCCGGCCACCCGGCGCAGGCAGGCGGCCTGGGCGCGGGCGGCCGCCACGGCGCGGGTGGGGTCGGTCAGGGTAAAAGCCACCGCCTGCCCGGGGCGCAGCTGGGCCAGGGCGGGCAGGTCGGCGGTGATGACGGTGGCGATCTTGGCGTAGCCGCCGGTGGTCTGGTGGTCGGCCAGCATGACGATGGGCTGGCCGTTGCCCCCCACCTGCACCGAGCCTTCCACAATGCCGTCGGACAGAATGTCCGCCCCGTGCACCGTTTGGATCGCAGGACCCTGCAGTTTGCAGGCCATGCGGTCGCAGTCGGCGGTGAGCCGGTAGGCACCGTGGGTGAAGGCCGCCTGCCCGGCCGGGGTGAAAGCCGCCCACTGGGGGCCGGGCACCGCCCGCAGAAGCGGCAGCTGCTTGTCCTGTTCCCACCGCCACAGCCGCGCACCGGTACGGGCGGCGGCGTCCCCCAGAGGGCGGTCGGCCTTGCGGCGGCGGATGGTTTTCCACCAGGCTGCGGCGGCATCGCCGGGCTTTGCGGTGGGCAGCACGTCGCCTTTGCGCAGCGCCCGGCCCCGGAACCCGCCCAGGCGGCAGGCCAGGTCGGTGGCGCGGCTGCCCTGCACCGGCGGCACCGGAATGCCGCCCCACACAGCCAGGTAGCTGCGCAGGCCGGTGCGGGCGGCGGCGATCTTCAGCACGCTGCCCGCCGGGGCAAACACCGGCGCATAAAACGGCACCGGAACGCCGTCCAGCGCGGCGGGGGCTTCGGCCCCGGCCAGGGCAAAGACGGCGGCGATCTCGAACCGCAGTTCCGGCCCGCGCAGGGTGGCTTCCAGCACCGCGTCGCCGGGGGCGTTGCCCACCAGCAGGTTGGCCAGCCGGGCCGAGTACCCGTCCGCCGCGCCGCAGCTGCGGCAGCCCTGGGCGGCCAGACCTGTGCGGCCCAGGTCCTGCAGGGTGGTCAGCGGGCCGGGGTCCAGGATGCAGATGCTCATGCGGTGCCCTCCTTTTTGGCCAGTTTGGCAAACTGTTCCGGCGTGATGGCGGTAAAGCGGATGCGGTCGCCGGCGGCATACCGGGGCGGCCGTTCCGGGTCGAACAGCTTGAGCGGCGTACGGCCGATCAGCTGCCAGCCGCCGGGGGACGCTGCCGGGTAGATGCCGGTCTGCTCGCCGCCGATGCCCACCGACCCCGCCGGGATGGCGGTGCGGGGGTTTTGCAGCCGCGGCGTGAACAGCCTGGGGTCCAGCCCACCCAGATAGGGGAACCCGGGCAGAAAGCCCAGCATGTAAATGCGGTAGTCCCGCCCGGTGTGGCGGCGGACGACCTCGGCTTCGGTCAGTCCGGCGTGTTGGGCCACAAAGGCCAGGTCGGGGCCGAAGGCCCCGCCGTAGCACACCGGGATGGTCACCAGCCGGCCGGCGCCGGGTTCGGGCGGCGGCAGCCGCCGTGCCAGCGCACCGACCGCTCCGGCCACCGCGCCGTAGTCGGTGAGAAGCGGGTCATAGCGGACCAGCAGCGAGGCAAAGGCCGGCACCGTCTCGCCCGCGCCGGGGATCTTTGCCGCGCGGACAGCCGCGTCCAGCGCCGCCACCTGCGCGCCGATCTCCTCGTCGATCTTCTGCTCAAACACGGCCAGCACGCCGGTATCCCCCACCGGAACCAGTTGGATGGACATACACCTTCCCTCCCCCTTTACAGATCTGCCGCCTTTACCGGCCGCCGAAAAAGCCCTTGGCCAGCACCGGGCCGAACCAGCGGTCGCTCTCGTGGGAGTGGCGCACCGCGTAGGCGGTACACTGGCGCATCAGGCTGACGATGCCCACGTTCATCCGGGTGCTGAAGCCGTCGATGCCCGGCAGCAGCGAGCCGGTCATGTCGATAAATCCGTTGCGGGCGGCCACCCGCATGACCTCGGACTCCATCTCCTCCCGGTGCAGGATCTCCATATCCCTTTTCAGGTAGGCCAGCGCGGCCATCATGCCGTAGCAGCCCCAGTCGGAGCAGGTGGCGGTGATGACGTTGTCCGCCGCGGTGGCGCTGAGGATGCCGCCCCCGCAGCCGCAGCCGCACTCGCCGGGGGCGGCGTAGGGCACATAGCGCAGGATGTGGTCGCCGAGCGTGTTCATGCCGATCTCGTTGCCCAGGTCGCCGATGGCGATGTTGGCCACGCCCCGCCGGCGCAAAAGGTCCCACAGCGCTTCACTCTTGGCCTGCAGGGCGGTCACGTCCTGCCCGGCCGAGTTGTGGTAGACGCCGGCCGCGTTGGCGCCGGCGGCCTCGATGGCGATGACGGCGGCGGGGTCGGCGGCATCGGCCAGGGCCCTGGCCTGGGCGGGGGCCGCGGCGGCGTCCTTGGTAAAGGCCGCCACCCCCATGCTCAAAGGCAGGGCCTTGACGGTCTCCAGGTCGTCGTAGCAGTGCAGGCCCACCACGGCGGCACAGCGGCGGATGGCCTCCACACTGTCGGCCGGGCAGACGATGACGGGTTTTGCCCCGAAGGCCAGCACCAGCGCCCGGGCCAGCAGCATGGCGCTGACGGTGCCGTCCATCTCCGGCACCTTGTGGGGGAGCAGCACAAAGCCGGTCAGGATAAAGACCCGGTCCCCCGGGCGCACCGCTTTGCAGAGGGCTTCGGCCGCGTGCATGGTCAGCGGTTCGCCGGTGCAGGCCCTGGCCCCCGCGTACAGGATGCGGCAGACGCCGTAGCCCCGGGGGTCCAGCGTCATCAGGGCGTCGAGGTTTTCACCCACGTTGCATTTTTCCAGTTCGTCCCGTGTATTGATCCGCATACCCGGTCCCCCTCAATCCACCACCGACGTTTTGCCGGTATAGTCAAAGTATTCCTGCAGCACCGCGTCCTGGATGGCCCTGAGGGTGGCGGGGTCCCTGCCGCCGGCCGGGGCGCCGTCCAGCTCGCAGGCGTGCAGGCAGAAGTTGGAGGAGGAGCTGACGATGATCTCGTCGGCGCCCCGCAGTTCCTCCAGCGTGAAGGGCTTTTCCATCACGGTGATGCCCAGCCGGTAGCAGGCCCAGATCATGTGGGTCTTGGCGATGCCCCGCAGGATCAGCTCATCGTTGGGGTGGGAGTAGAACACCCCGTTTTTCAGGATCGAGACGTTGGAGTGGGCGCACTCGGTGACGATGCCGCCGCGGTGGAACACCGTCTCCTGCACGCCCAGGCGCTTGGCCTCCTCGGCGGCCATGACGCTGGGGATCAGGTTCAGCGTCTTGATGTTGCAGTGGTAGAAGCGGGTGTCCGGCCGGGTGATGAGCTTGATGGGGACATCGGGGTCGTTCAGGCGGTTGGGGCGGATCATCACCCACAGCTTGCCGGGCATCCCTTCCGGGTAGGTGTGGTCGCGGTCGTTGACGCCGCGGGTGACCTGCCAGTAGACAAAGTGGGTGCTGCCCTCCACCTTGGCCAGCAGGTCGGTGAGCAGTGCGCCCAGCGCCGGCTTGTCCAGCGGGATGCGGATGTCCAGCGCCCTGGCGCTGGAATAAAAGCGGTCCAGATGGTCCTTGAGCAGATACACCTTGCCGTTGGCCCCGACGGTGGCGTCGTAGACGCCGTCGCCGAAAAAGTGGACCCGGTCGTTGAAAGGGACCTTCACCTCCTCCGGCGTGCCATACACGCCGTCATAATAGGCAAGTTCTTTGAACATGGGGATTCCCTCCCGAAAATCATATACGTTTTTTTAGGCGCCGGCGGGTTTTGGCACGCCGTAGCGCAGGTACAGGTATTCTTCGATCAGGGCGGCGCAGTTGTCCAGCCCCAGGGCGGCGGTGTCCAGGCAGAGGTCGTAGTTGGACAGGTCCTTCCACCGCCTGCCGGTGTGGTAGCTGTAATAGCCGTTGCGGTACTGGTCCAGCCGGTCGATGTACCGCCTGGCCTCGGTGCGGGAGATGCCCTGGCGGTCCATCTCGCGGCGGATGCGGTCCTCATAGGGGGCGTCCAGAAACACCGACAGCACCCGCGGTTTGTCCCGCAGCACAAAGTCCGCCGCCCGGCCGACGCAGACATAGCTTTCCTGTTCCAGCAGCTTGCGCAGCACCTTGGCCTGGTGGGCGAACAGCGCCCGGTCGGACAGGAAGTTGCCGCTTTCGGGCGGGATGTCGGTGCCGTCGTAGACGCTGCGGGACACCCGGTACAAAAGCCGTTTGCGGGTGTCCTCGTCCGCCTGGGCAAAGATCGTCTCGTTGATGCCGCTGTCCTCGCTGGCCAGGCGCAGCAGCTTGCGGTCGTAGAAATCAATGCCGTAGTCGGCGGCGATCCTGCGGCCGATGTAGCTGCCGCCCCCGCTGCCGCAGGTGCGGGTGATGGCAATGGCAAAATACTCCCGGTTCATCTCGTTCCCTCCTTCGCTGCCGTTCACTGGCCCAGGTAGGCCTTTTTGACCCGCTCGTCGTTCAGCAGGTCGGCGGCTTTGCCCTGGATGGTGATGCGCCCGGTCTCCAGCACATAGGCCCGGTCGGAGATGGACAGCGCCATCCGGGCGTTCTGCTCCACCAGCAGGATGGTGATGCCCTGCCGGTTCACCTCCCCGATGATGTCGAAGATCTCCTGCACCAGCAGCGGGGACAGGCCCATGGAGGGTTCGTCCATCAAAATCATCTTGGGTTTTGCCATCAGGGCGCGGCCCACGGCCAGCATCTGCTGTTCGCCGCCGGAGAGGGTCCCCGCCAGCTGGCGGCGGCGCTCCTTCAGGCGAGGGAAGCGGGTGTAGACGTTCTGCATCGTCCCGGCCATGCCGGCGGGGTCGGCGTAGGCGCCCATCTCCAGGTTTTCCTCCACCGTCATCTCGGGGAAGATGTGCCGCCCTTCCGGCACATGGGCCAGTTTCAGGCTGATGATCCTGCTGGGGTCGGTCTTGCGCAGGTCCTGCCCGTCAAAGACGATGCTGCCCGCCGAAGCCTTCTCCAGCCCGGTGATGGTGCGCAGCGCCGTGGTCTTGCCCGCGCCGTTGGCGCCGATCAGCGAGACGATCTCGCCGTCGTTGACGGTCAGCGAAATGCCGTCCAGCGCCTGCACGGCGCCGTAGCTGACCTTCAGGTCCTTGACTTCAAGCATCCTTCGCCGCCTCCTTTCTCGGTTTGCCCAGGTAGGCTTCGATGACCCGGGGGTCGTTGGCCACCTGGGCCGGGGTGCCCGCGGCGATGGTGGTGCCGAAATCCAGCACCTGGATGCGCTCGCAGATCTTCATGACCAGGCTCATGTCGTGCTCGATCAAGAGCACCGAAACTTTGAAGGTATCCCGGATGTAGTCGATGATCTCCAGCAGTTCCTCGGTCTCGGTGGGGTTCATGCCGGCGGCCGGCTCGTCCAGAAGCAGCAGCTTCATGTCGGTGGCCAGGGCGCGGGCGATCTCCAGCCGGCGCTGCTGGCCGTAGGGCAGGTTGTCGGCCTCCAGTTCCTCCTTGCCGGACAGGTGGACCACCTCCAGCAGTTCCCTGGCCCGCCTGGTCACGGCGGCTTCCTCGGCCCAGTATTTTGGGGTGCGGAAGATGGCCTGGGGCAGGCTGTAGGTCAGCTGGTCCTGCATGGCGGCCTTGACGTTGTCAATGACCGTCATCTTTTTGAACAGCCGGATGTTCTGGAAGGTGCGGGCGATGCCGGCACGGACGATCTGGTGGGTCTTTTTGCCGTTCATCCGCTCGCCGCACAGGTAGAAGGAGCCCTCGGTGGGTTTGTAGACGCCGGTGATCAGGTTGAAGACGGTGGTCTTGCCCGCGCCGTTGGGGCCGATCAGCCCCACCAGCTCGGACTCGCCGATCTCGATGTTGAAATCGTCCACCGCCTTGAGCCCGCCGAACCGGATGCCCAGGTTCTGCGCTTTCAAAATGGGGGTCGTTTTTTCCGCCATCTTCCTCACGCTCCTTTCTCCGGCGCCGGCTCGGCTGGCGCCGATTTTGCGGCGGTGTGCGGTGCGCCGGACCTGGGTTTGCCGCGGCCGGCCGCCTTTGCAAACAGGCGGGTCAGCGAGAACTCCCACCGGCCGAAGATGCCGCCCGGGCGGAACAGCATGACCAGCACCAGCACCACCGAGTAGCCCAGCATCCGGTAGGTGGAGAACTGGCGCATCAGCTCGGGCAGGGCGGACAGGAAGGCCGCGCCGATGACCGAGCCGGTCAGCGAACCGGTGCCGCCGATGATGACTTCGGACAGAAGCTCGGCCGAGTAGTTGAAGTCGAAGTTTGTGGGGATCATGGCGGTCATGTAGTGGGCATACACCCCGCCGCCGACCCCTGCGAAGAAGGAGGAGACGGCGAAGGTCAGCACCTTGTAGAAGGTGACGTTGATGCCGGAAGCTTCGGCGGCGATGTAATCCTCCCGGATGGCCTGCACCGTGCGGCCGAACCGGCTGCGCACGAACAGGAACATGACGGTGACGCAGACCACCATGATCCAGAAGGTGCGGCCGAAGTCGGACAGGCGCAGGATGCCGCTCATGGTGCGGCCGCCGCCGGTGATCTCCAGGTTGCAGAAGACCACCCGGATGATCTCGGCAAAGGCCATGGTGACAATGGCCAGGTAGTCGCCCCGCAGCCGCAGCGCGGGGATGCCCACCAGCACGCCGGCCAGCCCGGCGGCCAGGCCGCCCGCCAGCACCGCCACGATCAGCAGCGCCAGGTCAGAGAGGCCGCGCCCGGCCAGCGCATTGGAGGTGATGGCCGACACATAGGCCCCCACCGACACAAAGCCGGCGTGCCCCAGCGAAAACTCGCCCATAAAGCCCACCACCAGGTTGAGCGACGTCACCATGATGATGGTGTAGCAGGCGGTGGTGCAGACCCCCTCCACATAGGTGGTGGAGTCGCCGAAACCGTTGAAGGCGAACAGCCCGCTGAGCAGGGCAAACAGCGCCGCCACGCCGGCCAGGTTCAACAGATAGCTCAAAACTCGCTTTTTGGTCATTGGGAACCGCCCTCCCTTACACTTTTTCGCCGGCGCTGCGGCCCAGAATGCCGGAAGGCTTGACCAGCAGAATCACGATCAGCGTGGCGTAGGTGACCGCCTCGTACCAGCCGGGGGCAAACAGGCGGACAAACACCTCGATCAGCCCCACCAGCACGCCGCCCAGCATCGCGCCGGGGATCACCCCGATGCCGCCCAGCACGGCGGCGATGAAGGCTTTCATCCCCATGGTGGTGCCCATGTCGTTGGTGACGCGGGGGTAGGTGGTGCAGTACATCAGCGCCGCCACCGCCGCCAGCGCCGAACCGATGGCGAAGGTCACGGTGATGATCCGGTTGACGTTGATGCCCATTAAGGTGGAGGCGTCCCGGTCCTGTGGCACGGCGCGCATCGCCTTGCCCAGCTTGGTTTTTTGCACAAACAGCTGCAGCCCCAGCATGATGGCCAGGCCGATGACGATGGTCAGCACCACGTTGAGCGAGACCGTGACCCCCGCCACGCTGACCGACGGCAGTGAAAAGATGGCCGATACGTTGTGCGGCCGGCTGCCGAACAGCACCATGGCCAGGTTTTGCAGAAAGATGCTCATGGCCAGGGCGGTGATCAGGGCCGACATGGGGCCGGCCTTGCGCACCGGCCGGTAGGCGAAGGTTTCCACCAGCACCCCCACGAGAGCGCAGACCAGGATGGCCGCCCCCACCGCCAGCCAGGCCGGCATGCCGGCGCTGACCATCAGCGGAACGGTGTAAAACAGCGTGTAGGCGCCGATCATGATGAAGTCGCCGTGGGCGAAGTTGATCATCCGGATAATGCCGTACACCATCGTGTACCCCAGCGCGATCAGCGCATAGGTCGCACCCAGGTTCAGCCCGTTGATCAGCGACTGAAAAAACAGCGAGAAGGTCATGCTCCATTCTCCTTTCGGGTCTTGGTTTTGCGGTACTGCCGGGAAGTGCCTTCTCCCCCGCCGCCAGGAGCTTGCGGGCCTGTGCGGCGGGACGCTTGCAGAAAACCGGCGCCCGGCCGCGGGTCAGCTTTCGCTTCTGGCGACGATCTCGCCGTCCGGGCCAAGGGTCTCAAACCACTGGACCTGGCCGTCCACAAAGGTGTTGAAGACGATCTGCTTTTCGGGGTCGCCGTTTTCGTCCAGCGTGAAGGTGCCGCCCACACCGGTAAAGGTCATGCCGGTCATGCCTTCCACCAGGCTGGCGGTGTCGGTGCCGCCGCCCTCCCGGGCCGCCTGGTAGATCATGTAGATCGCGTCATAGTACAGCGAGGCGCAGGCGTTCAGGCTTTCGGTGCCGTAGGTCTCGGTGTACTTGGTCACGAAGTTCTGGACCGCGTCGGAGGTATCCTCGCTGGAATAGTGGTTGGTGAAGTAGCAGTTTTCAAACTGGGATTCGAGACCGGTGGTGTCCGAGCTGTCCCAGCCGTCGCCGCCCATGATGGCGCCGGTGAAGCCGGCGGAACGGGCCTGGCTGACCAGCAGCGGCACAGTGTCCTGGAAGCAGGGGTAATAGAGGAACTCGGCGCCGGAGGCCACCACCTGGGACACCTGGCTGGAGAAGTCGGTGTCGGTGGTGGTGCACTGGCCTTCGTAGACGATCTCGATGCCCAGCGCCTCACAGTTTTCGATAAAGGCGTCCTTCAGACCGTTAGAGTAATCGTCGTCGTTGGCATACAGCACCGCCACCTGACTGTACCCCTCGTTCTGCACGAACAGGGCGGCCATGCGGCCCTGGTAGGGGTCGATGAAGCAGTCGCGGAAGACGGTGGGCCGGTCGATGGTCACGTCCACGTTGGTGGCGCCGGTGGCCACCAGCAGCATGTTATCCACGGCGGCCTGTTCGGCAATGGGCAGTGTGACGCTGGAGAAGAAGCTGCCCACCAGCGCTTCGGGGTCGTCGGCCATGACCAGGTTGTAGGCGTTCATGGCCTGGCGGGCGTCCTGGGCGTCGTCGGCAATCTCGCCGCCGTTGACGATCTCGACGGTGTAGGGGCCGCCGCTGGCGTTGATCTCCTCCACCGCCATCTCGATGGCGTTCTGGGCGCCCTCGCCGTAAATGGCGTTGCCGCCGGTCATCGGCCCGATGACGCCGATGCGGATGACGTTGTCCTCCTCGCCGGCGGCGGCGCTGCTCTCTGCCGTGGTGGAGCTGCTCTCTTCCGCTGCGGAAGCGTCGGATGCCGCCGACGAGGCGCCGCCCTGCTGGGCGGAAGAACTGCACCCGGCCAGCAGGCTGATGCTCATGGCGCCGGCCAGCGCCGCGGCAAGAACTCGATCGTTTCGTTTCATGTGGTTCCCTCTTTTCCAATCACTCGCTTTCGTCAGGTGGCGGACACGGACATCTTCCCGCCGGCAAAAAACGGAAAAGGCGCACAGCGCCTGTTTGCCAGGTCTGCACGCCTTTGTGTCGCTTGCGTCGGGAAGACAGAACAACGAAAAAAGGGGCCGCGTGCCGTTCTGGCACCGCGACCCCTTTGTCTCGCTGTTGGCATCCGGTTCGGATGATAGCTGCATTATAGCACCGCCCCGGGGCCGATGCAAGCATTTTTTGCACACCGGGGCGATCTTTGTCGCATCTGCAAGGATTTGCCGCCGCCCCGCGCCGCCGTTTTTGTGCAGAAACACAACGGCACAAGAATAAGGGAAGCGCAGCTTTTCGGCGGTGAAGCTTTACTTTGTTTTGCAAAATGTCCGCATTTCTTTTATATTGTTAATCGCAGCGCCGGGTATCCGCGCTTTTTCTGCCGGCCGCAGCGTCGGATCGCTTTCATCCGTTTGCCGTTCGGCCTCCGGCCTGCATTTTGTCAAAAGCAGCGGGCAAGGAAGGAACCAGGCCCGGGCAGCCGTTTTGTGCGAAGGGACGAAGTTTCCAGAAAATAGCCAAAAGATGAGGTTCTGTGTTTTCACAAAACCTCATCTTTGGTGCGCCGGAAGGGACTCTCCCGCGCCCTTGCGGACAGTCCGCCCCGGCCGGGACGCAGGGCGGCCGGACGGGCTGTTCGACTCCCTTCCGGAACTTTCCGGAAACGACAAAAAAAGATGGGCTCGTTGCAAAACACCAGCGAGCCAAAAGCAAAAAAGACAGGCAGAACAACCCGCGCAGTGATGGACCCACAAAAAAGAAAAAAGACGCCTGACATGGCAGTTTCCGCACATGTCAGGCGACACCCCTTGAGGAGATTTATTGCAGCGTTACCCGTTTCACTACTTTATAAAGCAGCTCACAGCTTCTTCTGCAAACACACAGCACAAAGTGCGCCGTCTGTCAAACCAATTCCAGCCGATCGTTCTCTTTTCAAGTAGTCTGTTTGTCCAGTTTTGCTCACGTTTTATCCGTGTCAGTTACAGCGTCCTTGCAAAATGCTTTTGTATCGTTTGCAAGGCCGGTGCCTTCTGAAAGGAGTAGGCGCTTTCGTGGGCGGTGTCGAGGGGCCAATCCCACAAACCAACACCGCGAAACCAGGGCCGGTCCTGCACGGCAGCGAACAAAGCCTGGTACCAGCGATTCTGCTCATCATCGTCCGGCTCTCCCTGCAGCGTCCAGTCGTTCGGAACCTGTGCTGCGCCCGCGATTCGCATACAGCCAGCTTCGGCAAAAAAGAACGGTTTTCCATACCTGCGCACAACCGTTTCGATACGGTCGAGTTGACGCGGGATATCATCGACCGGGTAATACCCGCTTGAACAGACAGCGTCCAGCGCGTCCCAGAACGGCACGTGCTCCTCACCGTATTTGTCGCAGTTGTAGGTCAGTGTTCCTGTATAGACCTGACGTACAGCCGCAATCAGAGTACGCCAGTCGGCCTCCCGACGCTCGGTTTGCGTCATCTCGCAGCCAAGGATCAGTCCATCGACCCCATTCTGTTCCGCCAATTTCGCAAAGTGCAGCTGAAAGGCGGTGTAGGCCGGAAACCAGTTGCGCCAGCCGGTCTCGCTGGGGACTTCATGGTCAAAAAAATCGATACGTGCCCGCCAGGTCCCATCCAGGCAGTTGACGGTGGGTTTCCAGAGGACGCGCAGCCCCATGCGCTGAGCAAACCGGGTCAGTTCCAATAGTTCTTCGTCGCCCGTAGTGTATTCGCCGATAAAGTCAATGGCATCAGAAAAAGGTCCATCCTGCACCGCACAGGGACACAAAATTACAGCGTTGGCCTCTGTCAGCCGCCGCATACGCTGCAGTTCAGCACGGGCGGTATCGGTGCCCAGCAATCCACGCCGTGCGAAAGGGGCGAAATTCACAGCACACAAATACTCCATATCCTTACTTCTCCTGTTTCAAGTAGCATAGATACCCCGGCAGATTGTGGCGTAAATCCGGTAGCTGCAAACCAAAAGCAGCCAGCGCATCGCCGTCAGCAGAATCGTCGTCATAGCCGCCGGTATATATCGTATGTAGGTCGTATCGGGCACCGGAGCGAGCAAAGGGCAGCGGCAGGCTGCGGCCGTCCAGCACGTGGCCGGCAGCAAACACGATTGCCTCACTTCCATCTGACGCAGTGATTGCCCAGGCCGCGCCGTGGCCGTCCGGAGCAACGAGCCGGTACAGATCACCACTCCGCAGCAGTGTACCGTGGTCGCGGTAGAACTGTACATAGGGGCGCAGTTCTTTGAGCTCGGCCTCGGTATATCGGGTCAGGTCAAGTTCGAAGCCAAATGTGCCAGTCAACGCCGCGGCCATGCGGGCTTCGACGCTGGCGGTGCGGCCGGTGATATGGTTGGGCACAGTGGAGTAGTGCGCCCCCATCACGCAGGGGGGGTAGAAAAAGCTTGTGCCATACTGGATCATCAGCCGGTCGAGCGCGTCGGTGTTGTCGCTTGTCCAGATTTGGGGGGAATAGTAGAGCATCCCGCAATCAAACCGGGCCCCGCCGCCGGCACAGTTTTCGAGCAGCAAATCGGGGTAACGGTCAACAAGATTCTGCTGCATTTCATAGACGCCCAGAACATACCGGTGATAGACCTCTCCCTGGCGGGCGGCTGGCAGCGCGGCACTGTAAACGTTTGCCAGGCTGCGATTCATGTCCCACTTGAGGTAACGAACCGGGCAACCGTCCAGCAGCGCACAGAGCTGCTGCCAGATATTCTCGCGCACATCGGCACGGGAAAAATCCAATGTGTACTGATGGCGGATTTCAAGCGTAGAACGACCGGGGATCTGCAGTGCCCAATCGGGATGGGCGCGGAACAGGTCGGAATCAGGACTGATTGCCTCCGGCTCCACCCAGATGCCGAAATCAAGCCCCAATTCGTTGATCTTGCTGCAGAGTCCCGCCACGCCGCCGGGCAGCTTGCGAATATCGGCCACCCAGTCGCCCAGGCTCGTCTTATCCGAGTCGCGGCCCTTGAACCAGCCGTCATCGAGCACAAAGAGATCGGCATCAGCGGCTTTGGCCGCTTTGGCCAGCGCGAGCAGCTTACTTTCGTCAAAATCAAAGTAGCAGGCTTCCCAGCTGTTGAGCAGCACGGGACGCGGTGCAGCAAGATTCGCCCAACGCGGCGGGATCAGATGGCGGCGGATCGCGTTGTGGAAACTTCGGCTCATGCCGCCGAAACCATCGGCACTGTAGACGAAGGCGGCTTCGGGCGTGGTGAACCGCTCGCCAGGGGCAAGCGTCCAGGCGAAACGGAACGGCTCAATTCCGAGACTCAGCCGGATACCCCCGGCCGTGCTTTCGACCTGGCAGCGGTAGTTGCCACTATAGACAAGTGCAGCCCCCCAACAGCCGCCATGGGTCTCGCCGGCTTCCGGCTCACAGAGCACAACAAACGGGTTATGGGCGTGGGTGGGGATTCCGCCCACACTGCCCACCCCCTGCACCCCGGGGCGCACGGCAGCGCGGTGCGGCGTGCGCTCGGCCGCCCATGCACCGTCAAAGGTGACAAGGTCAAGATCACGCCGGACAAAATCTACCACCGCCGAGGGCACCCCCCGCAGTATAATTGCTTCCTTGCCCGTATTTTCAATAATGGCGGCACGGGTGATCAGATCGCAATCGGGCAGTACGCCGTAAAGCAGCGTCACCGTCAGGCCCAGTGCATCCCTCAGCGTAACGCGCAGCGTTTCGGCGCCGCCGCCATCCCGGAACGCGGGCAGGCCGGGCAGGCTGTATTTGCCGGGGACCACCTCAGCCCCGGCGAAGCGCAGGTCTGCGGCAATGACGCCGTCGGCAAATTCCGGCTGAAAAAACGGGATGTGGTTGTCCCCTAGGCCAGGGCAGGGCCATTCCTGCAAAAGCAGGTCGGGGTGACAGCCCGGATCGTTGTTGGGACTTTGGGGCAACCGCGCCGCAGTGGTGTGCGGGCCGTAGTACAGGTGCAGCAGGCGGCCGGCATCATCCACCGCCATGACGTAGGTGGTGCGGGCGGTATGCAGAGTGAAGATATTGTTTTGTATAATACAGCAGTTCATAGCGTCCTCTCTTTCTGGCAGGTAACAACCCATCGGACACACAATATAACTGGAAATGATGATCACAGAACAATGCCGCCGAACTGGTACCAGTACCGGCGGCAAAGATGTTTGCTACACCCGGACGAACAGCATTTCGCAGTCGCCGTTCACTTCAAAACTGCCGCTGGAAGCGGAGATAAACACACAGCTTCCTTCCCAAAGGTAGTCCTTACAGGCAGGCTTAAGCAAAAATGCAGACATAGGAATTCCTTTCATCTAGATTTGTGTTCGAGACGGGCAAAGGCCGGGCGCAAAGCGAAGGCCGCGGCTGTGATGGTTGCGCCTCCTCCAATCAACAACCAGAGTGGCAGCAAGTAGCGGAACAAAGCAGGCTGTACAAAGAACAGCACCGGCAGCAGCGCCATCCCGGCCATCCAGACCAAGGCTCCAACCGGGCAGCCCAAACAGACCCTGACGCCGTCTTTCATGACATCCAACCAGCGGGTGTAAGTATAGCGGCCCAGCAATGCCATACCGCCGCCCATGGCACAGAGCCACACAACGCCCAGCGCAGCCCCTGCCGCAAGGACCAGGCTGCCCGCCGTCCCGGTTTGCGTCAGGCCAATGTGGCAATCCGCCAGAATCAGCGTGCCGGCTACGGCCAGCGCGATCCAGGTAAAGGTGGCCAGTTTGAAATCCCTTCGGAATGCGGTCATGTAATCATGAAAAACACGGTAGTCCTGTTTGGCCGCCATCTTTCCCGCCACCGAGAAGGCCGCCGAAGTGGAGGCCCCGATCGTGACCAGCAGGATACAGCCCAACAGCCAACAGAGGTTGAGCAGGAACACGTCCCCCACGAACCCCATGGCACGGAAGAATGGCGAGTCGTTCAGATGGTTGTTTTTCATCCTGTTCCTCCCTCGCAAAGACTCTACGTCCTCAGGCACTTCCGGGCAGTCGAACGGATAACGGAGCCGCCGCCAGATTTGAACCGCCATAGAGTTCTGCTGGCCCAAAATTGTACCAGGCATAGCGCACAGCGCGGGGCTCGCGTACCGCCGGGCTTTGAACCAGTACCATGTCCGGTGCGATGATGCGGGCCTCGGCTGTCACGAAGACACCGTCAGGCCCGGCCAGTTCGAATCCGCGTCCCGCTCCGGCCAGATACATTCCACCGCCAGTGTGAACAAAGCGCAGCAGAACCTGTCCGTTTTTGCCCGGCGTTGCTTCGATCAGCCGTGGTGATTTTCCGATGACCGGCTGCCTATAGACGATATCCAATGCCAACAGCGCCAGACGGCGGCCAACAACAGCTTTGTCAACCGGATGGATGTTGTCGGCCTCGCCGCAGTCTGCCAGCACCACCAGGCCGCAGCCCGGCTCGGCATCGGCCACGGCGGCCTGGGCGGCCCGCAGCGTGGGCCATGCGTCCACCCCTTCGCCGGTGGCGTACATTGGCAGCTGCACCAGCAAAAACGGCAGGTTCCCGACGCCCCAGTCGGCCCGCCAGCGACGGACGAGCCGGGTCAACAGGGCCTGGTAGTCCTGCGGCCAGGTCTCATCCTGTTCACCCTGATAGTACCAGAACCCGCGCACCGCATAGGGACAAACCCGGCGCAGCATGCTCTCGTAGAGGTTGCCGGGACGCTGATAACCGGTGCGTCCGGCCGGCGGCGGCCAGGGGTACAATCCGCAGTCGGTGTTCAGCACGGTCCAGCTCACCTCGGGGTCAACTGCACGGCGGGCGGCAATGCGGGTGTTCCAGGCATCCACCTCAGCCTGATATGCCTTGCACTCAGTTTCGAACTGTTCCTCCGTCTTTTCCCCAACCTGCGCGTCATACCAATCGATACGCGCCCGGCCTTCGGGAAATGTCGAAAGAAGGCTGCGGGGCATCCAGCAGTGGGCGTAGGTGCCGCCCCAAAAGCACTCCAAAATGCCCACATGCACATCCAGCGCCTGTGCCAGCGCCGCTGCGGCATAGTAGGCCACCGCCGAAAGATCAGCAGCGGTATCCGGCCGCACCGGCAGCCATTGGCTTTCGGCCGCATCGGCGGCCTGAGGCGTAGTCACCTTGGGGGTGGCGTAAAAGTGCAGGCGAGGATCATCGCAGGCCGCCAGCGCGGCCTGACCGTCCCGACTGTTGGCCAGCGTCAGTTCCATGTTGCTCTGGCCGCCGGCCAGCCAGACCTCGCCCAGCCAGACATCCGTAAAAACCACCCGTTCCTGACCGGCGCTCAGTGTCAGCGTATGGGGGCCGCCGGCGGGCATTGCCGGCAATGTCAGCCGCCAGTTTCCGCCCGCATCCGTCTTGCCGGTAGCAGTCACCCCGGCAGGGTCCAGCCGGCAAAATATCACCGCACCGGGGGCAGCTGTGCCCCACACTGGTACCGGTACGCCCTGCTGCAATACCATGTTGCTGGAAAAAACAGCTGCCGCCTGCAACGTCACTCTGTCGCCGCTCCTTTCAAATAGGTGAGATTTTTGTCGATGAGTTCACAGCGTTGGGCCACGCAGTCGCGGCTGCGCAGCGGGTCCGCGGGAGTATTGAAGGCATAGTCCAGCATTTTTTCCACCGTGGTGGAAGCCACATGCATCCGCGTATCGCTGGAAGCATAGTAGATGTACAGTTCGCCGTTGTCCCGGGCGATGGCGCCGTTGGTAAACACCACGTTGGACACATCGCCCACCCGCTCGCCACCAAACGGCGCGATCAGGTAGCCGGAAGGTTCCGCGATGACCTTCCAGGGTTCGGTGAGGTCGGTGACAAAGACGTAGATCACATACCGCAGCCCGGCGGCGGTGTTGCGCACGCCGTGGGCAATGTGCAGCCAGCCTTTTTCCGTGCGGATGGGCGGCGCACCCTCGCCGTTCTTGACCTCGGTGATCGTGTGGTAGCGCCGGGGCGAAGTGATGATCTCCTCGTCGATGACCGGGTGAGTGATGTCGGCGCAGGTGCCGAAGCCGATGCCGCCGCCCGAACCCGTGTCGATGAAGTCGTCCATCGGGCGGGTGAAGAAGGCGTAGCGTCCGTTGACGAAGTTGGGCAGCAGGTCCACGTTGCGCTGCTGGGGGCTGTGGGTAGTAACCAGATTGGGCAGCCGTTCCCAGGTTTTCAGGTCATGGGTTCGCACAATCCCCGCCGCCGCCACGGCAGCGGAGAGGTCGGGGTTCTTCGGGTCCTTGCTCTCGGAACAGAAGACGCCGTAGATCCAGCCGTCCTCATGTTTGGTCAGCCGCATATCGTAGACGTTGGTCTCCTCGGGGCAGGTATCGGGCAGTTCCACCGGCTTGTCCCAGAAGCGGAAGCCATCCACCGGGGAATCGCTCTCGGCCACCGCAAAAAAGCTCTTGCGGTCATTGCCTTCCACCCGGGCCACAAGATAGAACTTGCCGTCCAGTTCGATCGCGCCGGAATTGAGTACCGCGTTGATGCCCAGCCGCTCCATGAAATGGGGGTTGGTCTTGGGGTCCAGATCGTACCGCCAGATCAGCGGCGCGTGGTCGCGGGTCAGCACCGGGTATTTCCAGCGGTCATAGATACCGTTGTAAAAATCGGTCTTTTCGTTTTTGCGGGAAAGCAGCGCCTCCTGGCGGGCTTTCTGGCGCAGGTATTCAGGGTGCAGTTCAAACTTGGACATCGGGGTCCCTCCTCATCAGTTCCAGGCACAGACGGCCGTTGTGGTAGGGGCATTTCCATGGTTCGACGATAGGCTTTTTCGGTTCCGGCCGTGCCTTGTCATCCAGGCACCAGAACCATTCACCTCCAGGACGCCGATCCACGAGATGGTCGCAGATATAGTGCCAGATATCCGCCGCTGCGGCGGCATACTTTTTGTCGCCGGATTTCTCGTACTCGTTCACAAAGCCCAGTACTGCCTCTGCCTGCACCCACCACACGCGGGTCAGGTCGTCCACGCCGCGCTCACATTCATTGATGACACTGTGATCCCGGTACGCATTTTTATAAACGGCAGCAGCCAGATCGCTGTTGATGGCGCCGATGCGGGCAGTCAGGGTTTTGTTCTGCAACAAGCCACAGCCCCAGTCAATGAGCCAGCTCGACTCGATGTCGTGACCGTAACTGTACAAGTCAATGATCGAGTTGTAATGCTTGTCAAAAAAGACCAACTGACGGTGCAGTTCCGGGTTGTAAATCTTATTGGCATAGATGGCAAGGATGCGCCGCAGCGCCTCACCAACCGCTACATTGCCACTGGCCTCATACAGTCCGGCGTAACCTTCGAACACATGCAGCAGCGTATTCATCGTTTTGGCAGCCATGACGCCGTTTTCTGACAGCTTCTCGTTGGATTCGGGCCGCCAGTCCACGGTGAAGGCTTCCAGGTATCCCTCGTCATCCGTACAGCGGCCTTCGATCAGGTTGAACAGGGACAGCGCCAGATTCAGCGCCTCGGTATTGCCGGTCAGACGGTAGTACGCTGACAACGCATAAATTGCAAACCCTTGATTGTAAGTATGCTTGGTGGTGTCCAAGGGGCGGCCGTCGAAGGTCAGGCTCCAAAAGACGCCGCCGTTTTGCCGGTCCAGGCAGTGTTCGGTTAAAAAGCGGTAGGCATGGTTTGCCTCGGCGCACAGGTCGGCCCGGCCGGTGGCCAGAGCCGCCGAGGCAAAGAACCATAGGATCCGGCTGTTCAGGATACACCCCTTTTCCGCCTTCTTGTCGAGCGCATGGTCAAAGTCCATGTACCCGTAATAACCGCCGTATTCATCATCCCGCAGACCCATCCAGAAAGGCAGGATCGTATTTTCCAGCATGGCTTTGGCCGCCCGGGAAATTCGTTGCATAGGGCAAGGCCTCCTTGTTTTCAAAATTAGCGCCGGCCCACTTCCTTATCGGACTCGCTGGCATTGTCATGGGCCTTGATATAATCGACCACTTCATCCACCGTGGTGAAAGCCAGCCCGACATAGCTGTCGGCACAGCCGTAGTAAATGGCAATACGGCCGGTATCGGCATCCTGCAGCGTGGCACAGGGGAAGCAGACATTTGGCACGAATCCCCGTTCCTCATAGTCAGTCTCCGGCGTCAGCAGGAAGGTGGAGCAGCGGTACAGCACCTTGCTGGGTTCATCGCGGTCGAGGATGGCGCCGCCGATGGAATAGACGTAGCCGTTGCAGGTTCCGGTAACACCGTGATAGAACAGCAGCCAGCCCTCGCTGGTTTCGATGGGGGCAGCGCCGCCGCCGATCTTGAGGTTTTCCCACCAGTTGCCGCTCTTGCCCATCACATGACGGTGACGGCCCCAGAACTCCATATCCGGGCTTTGGGACAGGAAGATGTCACCGAACGGCGTGTGGCCGGAATCCGACGGGCGGGACAGAAGGGTGTAATACCCGCCCACCTTGCGCGGAAACAGAACGGCGTTGCGGTTGAACGGCACGAAGGGGTTTTCGATACGGGTAAAGGTCTTGAAATCGGTGGTTTTCGCCATACCGATGGAAGCGCCGTAGAAGTCCTGACACCAGATGATGTAGTAGGTATCTTCAACCTTGACAAGCCGCGGGTCATAGGCATAAGGCGGCATGAATGGCTCGCCCGCTTCATCCACAAAGGGAATTTTCTCGGCGTTGAAGTCCCAATGGATACCATCAGCGCTGCGGCCCAGGTAGATGAAGGGAACGCCGTTGGTCTGTTCGCCGCGGAACACCCCGATGTAGGCGCCTTCATAGGGCACAACCGCCGAGTTGAAGATGCGGGCTACGCCGGGAATTGGATTACGGCGAATGATCGGATTTTGGGTATAACGCCACAGCGGCAGGGTCTGGCCGGCAGGTTTGTCCTGCCAGGGGATGTTGGGCAGCGCGCCGCACAAAAGTTTTACGTTGGACATACAGTTGCCTTTCTATAAAAACAAACGGGTGGGATGGCGGTAAAAAGAGCGCGGCCCGCCCCCGCCCCGCTGGGGGACGGGGCGGACCGCTTGCAAAAAAGATTAACTATTAAAAGTCAACCCCAAAAAATGAATGGTGGAGGTGA
>MHCFR00700__coassemble_476_pt1 | contig 40804 bp, 31 predicted proteins | sample MHCFR00700__metabat2_low_PE_037 | metagenome-assembled genome bin MHCFR00700
TGTTGTCAGCAGCCCGTTTCACGGTCTGCGTGTAGTTCCTTGTAAACTGACCTAAGTGTCATTTGTTGCATTTCCCCGCCGCCCTGCCCGGGTATGGTATACTGAAAAAAGGAAGGAAGGGGACGTGATGGACATGCAGCTTCTGTGGGAATCTCTGCTCTCGCTTCCGCTCCATCTGCTGCCCGGCCTGGTGCTTCTGCGCCGGCGGGACCGGAGCGGGGCGGTTGTCTGCCTGGGGCTGGCGGCTCTGCTGGTTCTGCGCGGGGTGGCGCTTGCCGGGGGGGTCGCGGCGGGGATCATTTCCCTTCTGAGCATCTTGTTCACTCTGCTCTGGGCAGCCGCCGTGGTGCTGGCCGGGCGGGCCGCGGCGTTCCGGCCGCTGAAAAAAGGCAGCCCGCTGCCGGTGCTGTGCCGGGTGCTGGGGGCCGTCACCCTGCTTGGCGGGGGCCTGCTCCTCGTCAGCTACAGCTCCCTGTTCCGCGTCCTGTTCTCGCGCGGGACATCGTCGGATCTAGCCTACGCGGCGCAGCTGATCGTCACCAGCGCCATACAGATAGCGGCCGGGGTCTTCCTACTCGCAGCACCTGCGCTGCGCCCGCGCCCCGGGATGATCTGGGCCGGCCTCATGGCCGCCGCGGTCCTGGCTCCGCCCAGCCTGCTCAACCTATTCTATGCCCTGGGGTTTGCGGGCTTCAGTGCTCTGGTCCCGACGATATTGGGCTATGCGCTGGCCGTGCCGGTCCTGATCCAGCCTGCGCCCCCGCCGGCCGATGCCGCGGAGCCCCCGCCGGCCGCGGGGGAGGCCCCGCCCACCGCACGGCTGCGCTGTGTGTCCGGGCAGTTTGCGGGGGCCGAGTTCCCGCTGCGGGACGGCGAAACCCTGTGCCTGGGCAGCGACCCGGAACTGGCGCACATCGTACTGGCGCAGGGCGGCGTGGCCCCGCTGCATGCCGAGGTGACCTACCAGCGGGCACAGGGGGACTTTCTGCTGGCCCATACGCCGGAAAACGCCGTCTGCTGCGGCGACCGCCCCACGCCTCCGGTCAGCCGCGCGGTCCACGGCGACTGCATCTCGTTCGGCAGCCCGCGCCAGTGTTTTGCGGTGGAAATTTATGATTGACCGAACCCCGGCCGCCGCACCGGCCAAGTAAAACAGCCGCAGACGGGCCGGCCCCGGGCAGCGGGGCTCCGTCTACGGCTGCAAAGCGGTGCGCAGGTCTTTCAGGTGGGGGCGGCTTACAGGCAGGGCGGCGCCGTTGGCCAGGGTCAGGCTGGTGCCGTCCAGCTGGCGGATGTACCGCTTGTTCACCAGGTAACTCTGATGGCAGCGCAGAAACCCGGAGGACGCCAACAGTTCCTCCAGGGCGTCCAGGCGGCCGTAAAACTCCACCCGGTCGTCTGCCATGTGGGCCACCACCTTGCGGCGCCGGCTCTCGAAACACAGGACCTGGCGCAGCGGCAGCTGCACACTGCGCCGCTGGATGCTCACCCGCAGGTAATCGGCCGGGCGCTGGCGGCGCTCTTCCAGGTAGCGGTCCACCGTCTCCTGCAGGCGGGCCAGCGGCACCGGCTTGATGAGGAAATCGAAGGCATGGTAGCGGTAGCCTTCCCCGATATGCTCGGCGTCCCTGGTCAGGAAAACGATGTCGGTCTGCGGTGCGCGGTAGCGCAGCAGGCCGGCGGTATCCAGCCCGCTCAGCGCCCCGGCCAGGCGCACCTCCAGAAAAACCAGCTGGCAGGCAGTTCCGGTTTCCAGGCCGGCCAGAAGCTCCTCGCCGCTGGCAAAACAGGCAAAGCGGTAGTCCACCGTGTCGAACAGCAGCTTGGCCAGCGCGTCGCACAAAGCGGCCCGGTGGCCGGCATTGGGGTCACAAACCGCGATGTGAAGCAAACCTGTCATCCTCCCAGGTACAGCAGAATCAGAAGGCTGCGGGGCCGGCGGGATACAACTGCCGGTAGCCGGATCCCACCGCCCGTTTCACCCCGCCGCGTCTGTTTTTTATTTTACCCCGTCCCCTGCAGCGGGGACAAGATGTGACAGAAGTCGTGCGGGAGAATGGCGCATTTTGCGTCACACTTTTCCTTACCGCCAGGCGTCCAGCAGGCCGCCCTCATCGTAGACATGCAGGGTCATATCGGTGTTCAGCAATGCGTTCGAACCCAGGTGCCATACGCCGCACAGCGTGGTGAGCTGTCCGTCCGATACGATATACCGGTCGGCAGGTTTGCGGACGATGCTCTGCCGGTCGTAGGCGGCCGCGTCTGCGGCTGCGTCCCGGTCATTGCCCTGGGGGCGGTCCGGGCTCATCCAAAGGCCCGGGAGCCCGGGTTCCAGCAGCCCGATGGCGGCAAGTTCGGCCGAATAGGCATCGCGGTACCGGTACACGGACTCGGCTTCCGGGGCGGCCTGCCCCTCAAAGGTATCGCTGTACAGAAGCGTCCACCCGTTGGAGTCGGCGCCCGCGGCGTCGCTCTTCATCAGGGTATCGATCGCCCCGCTGGCCAGGGCGTCGTAGCAGTTGAACGCGCCGTGATAGTCGTTGCACTCCACGCCGCCGGTCACATCCATCCCGCTGCCGTCGTACCGGATGCGCAGCACGCCGAAGGTGCAGGAATTCATTTCCCAGCTGTAGGTCAGGTACAGCCCCCGCTGCCCGCCGACCTCCCCGCGTGCCAGATGGAAGGCCGAATTGGTCAGCGAGTTGGTCAGCGCCCGGGCGGCAAAACTCTGTTCATCCGCCGCCACAGCCTGGCCGGCCGCCTCGTCCCACTCGTACAGGGTCAGGTAAAAGCGGGTCTCGCCCCAGCCGCTTTCGGCCGCCGCGCCGGTATCCAGCCGGACGGTGAACAGTTCGTCCTGCCCGTCGCCGTCATAGTCCCAGGCATCCGCCCCCAGCAAGCCGGTCAGCCGCTGCGTGTCCACCAGTTCCTCACCGCCGCCGTAACCGCCCGCTTCGGGGTAGAGCTCCTCCCCGGTGGCCACCACGCCGTACCGGGCGGCCAGCTCCGCCAGCGTATCCTGGAAGGAAACCGGTGCGGCCGTGGCCTGGGGTTCGGGCGTCGGCCCGGGCAGGGTCTGCAGCCAGTCCCAGGCTTCCTCAGCCAGTTCAGGCAGGTCCTGCCGCAGCTGGTCCAGCAGGTCCCCCGCCGCGTCCAGGCCGTTGTACAGATCCAGTTCGATCTCATTCACGGCGGCCGCGGGGTCGCCGGCCGGCCAGGCGTACAGCGTGCCGTACCAGCGGATCATGCCGTCCGCCCGCACCAGGGCGTAACTTTCCGCCGGGCAGGGCCTTTGGTCGGTGGCGCCGGCAAAGCTGCAGCAGCCGTCCGCGTCGGTCACGGCGGTCTCCGGCCCCGCCCACAGGCTGGGGAAGTACAGCACCTCCGCCCCCGCCACCGGTTCGCCGGTTTGCTGATCGGTCACCCGAACTTCGGTGACGAGCTCCTCATTTTTGCTCTCCATCAGGGTCCGGACGGCGCTGCCGATGTTCAGCATCGGGTAGCTGCCCTCGCTGCCGAAAACGGGGTGACCGTTGTCCCTGGTGCCCACGGCCCTGTACGCATAATTGTCCACCAGCAGTTCCCACACTTCGCCCGGTTCCAGGTCAGGGTCGATGGACCACAGCAGCGCCGCCGCGCCGGCGACCATGGGGGCTGCCGCCGAAGTGCCGTAAAAGTCGTCGTCATAGGCGTCGGGGTCGTCGCTGATGGTATAAATATCCTGTCCCGGGGCGCACAGGTCCACCTGCGCACCGTAGTTCGAGTAACTGGTCATCACATAGTCGCCGTCCTCGGTGCGCTTGTTCTCCACCGCGCCCACGATCAGAATGCGGCGGTCCAGTTCCGTATAGCCGATGTCCTTGTACCCGCCGGGGTACTGTTCTTCATAATACGCCTCGGTAATGCCGGCAAAGTAGCCGCAATTTTCGGCCAGGCTGGGGCGGCCGCCGTTGTCCACGCCGTTGCCGGCGCTTTGCACGATCAAAAACGGCCGGCCGGAGCGGATCATCTGCAGCGTCACGTTCAGGGCGCGCCGGGTCGATTCCCGGATCGCCTGCTGCAGAATGTTGGCGGTCTCCTCCGCACTCAGGTCGCCGAACCGGTTGTTCTCGTTATTCCAGAAGGCGTTGAAGGAAATGTCATTGAAGCCGAAGGAGTTGTTGATGACCCGCACCCCCTGCTGCAGCATGACCTGGTACATTTCGTATATTTGGGCGGTATCCTTTATGTTGGGGCCGGAATCCCCCTGGGGGTTCCAGTCGATGCAGTACACGTTCAGCTGGTGGTTCGGCCCGCTGGCAACGCCCCGCAGGCCGATGTCGTTGTCCGCCGCCGCAATGATGCCGGCCACCTGGGAGCCATGGTCTGAGGGGGTGTTGGCTTCGTAGCCGGGCAGCATCTGAATGTGGGTGTTGCCGCCCATATCCTCGTGTTCCAGGCAGAAACCGCTGTCGATCACCCCCACCGTCACATCCTGGCACCACTGCTCGTACTGCCAGGCCGTGTAGGCGCCGATGGCCTCGACCCCCCAGTTGGAACCGGAGGGTTCGTCCTCATTCGGCTCGCTGCCGCCCGACGCCCAGGGGTTGGTGTCCGGCTCGTCCGCCGCCGTCACGGCGGTGGAACCCACAAAGGCGGGGACCTCGCAGCCGGCGTCCATCACGCCGTCCGTTCCGCGCAGGGCCGCGGCGGTCTCGGCCAGTTCGGCGTACCCCGCCCCTTCCACATACACCTGCAAAAGGTTCACATCGCCGCTGATGTCGCTGACCACCGTGCCGCCCGCCTGCCGGGCCAGGGCCCGCTTTTGCTGCCGGGTGAGCTGCCCTTCCGGGAAGATGTTGAGCAGCCCCGGCGCATACAGCGTCATCGCTTCGTCGTCCAGCTCCAGGTCGTCCGCCGTATAGCCGTAGGTGAAATCACCGTTTTCATGCACGGTGATCCGGTCGGCGTATTCCTCCGGCACCGGCAGATGGCCGCTGTCGCCGGCGCCGGCCAGTTCAGCCAGCGTCTGTACGCACAGCGCGGCCACCAGCACGGCGGCCGCCGCGCTCACCCCCAGGGAAAACCGGCTCCTCTTCATGGCATGCCCTCCTCGTCTGCGCTGCGGCAGGTGCAGCGGTCCGGTTTCAGTATATCGCCCGCGGCCGCGCCGCCCGCCCGGAATGCCACAGTTGACGCGGTTGCTGTAACAATTTGCAGCTGCTCCGGCCGTGACAAAAAATGTGACAAAAACCGCCGCATTTTGCGCCACGGGCTTCCCGCAAAAATACCGCCCCGAAAAAGCAAACAATGCTATAATAAACCTGTCCTTCCCCTTCCGGGGAGGGGGATCGGCTCCTGATTGCATCAGGCCGAACAACCTCTGGCTGCCGCCTTGTATGGAGGAACCGTCATGTCAAAATTTGCCGCCTATCTGCGCGAGCTGCTGGACCAGCGCGGGGAGCCGATTTCCCGCGTGGCCAGAAACGCCGGGCTGGAGCGCACCTCCATCCACAAGGCGCTCAAGGACGAACGTTTGCTGCCCTACACCGCGCTGAAAAAGCTGACCCACTACCTGCAGCTGACCCTTTCCCAGACGCGGGAATTGAACCTGTATTACGAGATTCTGCTGCAGGGCGAGGATACCTACCGGGTGCGGAAGGCCATTGTGGAGCTGCTCTCCTCCCTTTCGCAGCTGCATTTCTCCTGCCGGGACCTGTACGCCGCCCCGCCCGCGGCCGGCTCGGCCGCATGGCCGGAGTTTGTCTTCGGCCGCCCCCAGGTGGAAGCCGCCCTGCAGGCCGCCCTGGCCCAGCAGACCCAGGCCGGCCCCGGGGCCCCCGCCCCCACGCTGCACCTGTACCTGCCGCCCGGCGGCGCCGAGGCCGCGGGCCTGTTCCCCCTGTGGCGCAGCGGGCGGCGTTTCATCGCGCACCAGGTACTGGCCCTTTTGCCGGACCACCTGGGCGTGTCCGCCCGGCTGGCCAACCTGCGCCAGCTGAACAGTCTGCTGCCGCTCTCGCTGGTGTCGGCGGGTCAATACTTCGCCTATTATTACTTCCAGCCTTCGGCCGTTCCCGTCTCGGCGGATCCCCTGCCCTACTACATCGCCGCGCCGAACCTGCTCATCCGGCTGGACAGCCAGCTTTCCGCCGCCCGGTTCGAATCAGCCCCCGACCTGATCGCCCTCTACAAGCGGCACTGCGCCCAGCTTGTAAGCGAGTGCCAGCCCCTCAACTCCTACCAGGACGATGTCCGGCAGATCCTGGACTCCTACATGCGCGGCACCAGCAGCGACAGCTACTACACCCTGATGACCCAGCCCTGCCTGGGCCGCTACTACACCCGGGCGCGCATCCGGCGGCATCTGCGCCCGGACCTGCCCGAGCGGGAAGCCTTCCTGGAGATATGCGACCCGCGTTTTGCCCGCCTGCGGGAACTCGAGGGCGATTACTATACCGTCTTTACCGAAAGCGGTTTGCGGGAATTGGCCGCCACCGGCGTTCCGGCCGACCTGCCGCCGGAACTGGTGCTGCCCATCGACCTTGCCACCCGGCGGGAGCTGCTGACCGAGTTCCGGGCCGACATCGCCGCCGGGCGGGTCCATGCCTGTGTGGCGGATATGGAAAAGCTGCCCATCCCGCCCTATCTCACCCTGACCTGCGACCCCCGGTACGGCGTACACCTGTACGCCACGCAGGGGTTTATCGGCGGGATCTACGCCTGCAACCTCCATATTGAGGAGAGCGGTATCGGTCAGGCGTTCTGCGATTTTATCCGCACCCTGCCCCAAAGCCGCTATGTCTGGCCGCCCGACCGCACGCTGGCGCTTTTGGACGAGCTGCTGCAGGGTCTGAAGGCGTGAAGGCGCCCGCCGCTTCTTTCAAGCGCCCCTTTCCCATCCCGAAGCAAGGAGCTGACCCTTTATGATCGACCCCAACCGCCTGTGCCCCGGGTGTATGCAGCCCTGGCCTGACCCCGGCAAGCCCTGCCCGCACTGCGGGTTCAGCCGGCAGCAGCCGGTCACGCCGGCGCGGGCGCTGCCGCCCGTCACCATCCTGGCCGGGCGTTACCTGCTGGGCGCCGCGCTGGGCGCAGGCGGTTTTGGCGTGACCTACCTGGCCATGGATCTTGTGCAGGAGCAGCGTGTGGCCGTCAAGGAGTTTTTCCCCCAGACGCTGGCGCAGCGCACCGGCAAACAGGTCCGGCCGCTGCCCGGTGAGGAGGGCCGCATCTTCCGGGAGGCGCTGCGCAGCTTCCGCCGGGAAAGTGAGCTGATGGCACGTTTCCGCGGGGTCGAGGGCATCGTGGGCTGGCGCAGCTTTTTGGAGGAAAATGACACCGCCTACCTGGTGATGGACTATCTGCCCGGCGAGACGCTGATGCGCCACATGCGCCGCACCGGTGCGACCTACCCCCAGCAGGAGGCGCTTGCGCTGATGCGCCCCATTCTGCTGGCGGTGGACGCCATGCACCGCCGGCAGGTGCTGCACCGCGACATCAGCCCGGAAAACCTGATCCTGGACCCGGCCGGCAAACTGACGCTGATCGACTTCGGCGCGGCGCGGGAGTTTGATCTGGAAAGCGAAGAGAACCTGACCGTCGTCCTCAAACGGGGCTACGCGCCGGAAGAACAGTACCGTTCCGGCAGCCGCCAGGGCCCCTGGACCGACCTGTACGCCTGCTGCGCGGTGCTGTATCAGATGGTCAGCGGCATCCGCCCGCAGGATGCCGACCGCCGGCAGCAGAAGGACGAGCTGGTGCCGCTGGATGAGATCGAAGGGGTGGCGGTGACCCACCGCTTTGCCCTTGCGGTGGAAAAGGGACTGACCGTCCATGCCACCGAGCGTTACCCTTCCATCCGTGCGCTGCTGGCTGACCTGGAATCGGCCGCCCCCGCCCAGCCCCCGCCGGCGTCTTCAGCCAGTCCCCCGCCGGCGGAAAAAGATCCCGCGCCGTCCGCGCCGCCAGGCCGGCGAACGCACTTCGCCGGCCCGCCCGCAGAAGAGCCGGCCTATGCGCGGGAGAAAAAGATCAACGGCAGGACGATCCTTCTTACGGCGGCGGGGGTCGCGGCGCTGCTCCTTGCGCTTTCTGGTCTGCTGTCATGGCAGCGGAGCCGCCTGCAGTCGATCGTGGTGGAACCGACCCCGGCCCCAACCCCGGCCCCGACTGCCGCCCCCACCGCCGGTCCGCTGGACAGCTGGACGACCGAACTGAACCAGGAACTGCTGGATCTGATGGCAGCATACGGCCTGGAGGCCGATTCCCTGACCGAACCGCAATGGTATGACTCTGCCGAGGCGGTCATGACCGCACTGGAGGTCGGCCTGCTGGACTTCGTGGTGGGCGCGGAGGTGCATGACCCGGCCGCCCCGCCGGAGGCAGGCTACTATGTGGTCGCGCCGCCCGCGGCCTGGCAGATGGAGGACTGGGGCTTTTACACGATCCTTACCGCAGACCCCGGCCGGTATTGGGAGATCACCATGATCCTGCTGGACGAGGGCTACTATGACAACGACGATACCTGGTACGCCTTTCTCACCAACCTGCGGGACAACATGGAAAATTCCCTGTACCACCCTGTGTACAAAGCCCCGGACGAACCCTCCGCCGACTTGATGGAGCCCTATCTCGATTACTGGAGTCAGGAAAGCGGCGGCGAATACACGCTGTACCGCCCGGGATGACGGCGGCGAGGCTTCGGCATCGTCCGAACTGGTACGAGGTCTACGTCTACGGCAGCGGTTCCTGCCTTTTCGTCCCTGTCAGCGCCGCCCGGCTGGACTGAAGGCGCCGCCATACGAATTCAACCGAAAGCGAGGAGATCCCATGAGCATTTCATCCGATACCGCCGCCGCAGCGTCCGGGCTCATTATTCTGGGCTGGGGCCTTTGGGTATGGGGCAACGGCCTGATCGGCATGGCGCGCACCGGGTCCATCCGCCGCACCTACGGTTCGCTGCTGGACGGTTTCTGGGCGTTTCTGCGCCTGCTGCGCGCTTTTTTCAACGCAGCCATGCTGGCCGTCATCGTGGGCAATGCCCTGCAGGAGATGGCCGGCGTCAAGACCGAGCTGCTTTTCAGCAACGTGGTCGCCTTTGTTGTGACGGTGGCGCTGAACTGGCTGGTCATTCGCGCCGACCAGCGCCGTTTCTACGACCGCTGCGACCGTGCGCTGGCAAAAAAGATCATCCGGGCCGAACGGCAGATGGCCTACTCCATCCTCACACGCCTCACGCTGATCTTCACCATTGGCACCATCGCCACGCTGTTCGTCGTCACCGACACCTCGGATTATTACCTGGGCAAAGACGGCCGGATCTACCGCGTTCGTGACACAATGGCCCTGTAAACAGGGCGAAAAGGGGAGGGTATGATGAGCCTGATCGTACCGCATTGGATCCCGTCCAACCTTTGGTGGGCCTTGCCGCTGCTGGCCGCCGCGTTGGGCGCGGCGCTGCGTCGGGTGCTGCCCCGCACCGCAGCCGCACGCGGCGCGCCGGTCTGCCTGCTGGCCGGGCCGGCCGGCACGCTGATCTGGCGCGGAACACTGGTCGCCGGTCTGGCTTCCCGGGGCAGGATCTGGAGCACCGGGCTGCCGCTGCTGGTGCTGGCGGCCGGCGGGGCGGCGGCCTGCGCCCTGCGCGATGACCGCCGGGGCTCTGCGATGGCCGCTGCGGCCGCCGTGCCCTGGCTGGTCTGCATGGCTGCGGCCCTGTACGGTCACTATGTCCGATCCTACGGTTCCCTGCATCCGGGGCTGCTGGCGCTCACACTGGCTGCGCTGGCTGCCGCCGTGCTGGCTTTTGCCGGTGCGCTTGCCCCCGCACCGGCGCCCGAGGCCCCCGCACCGCCCCCCGAATCGGGACCGGCCGGAAGCCTGACGGTGTTATGCGGGGCATTTGCCGGGCATTCGATCCCCCTGCCGGCAGGTGAGGAAGTGGCGCTGGGGCGCGACGCCGCCCGCTGCCACCTGGTGCTGGATGTGCCCGACATGCCCGCCTGCCTGTGTACCGTGCGCTGGCTGGCCGGGCGCGATACCTACCTGGTGACCTGCCAGGCGCAGGAGGGGCTGCTGTGGGCCGACGGGCGCAGCGCCCCCTCCGGCAGCACCATCGAGATGTGCCCGGGTTCTGCGTGTTCTCTGGCCGCCGGGCAGCCGGTGATCCGTTTGGGATAAGTTGGGATAAGGAGGAAGGATCTATGAACTTTCAAAAAGGCACAGCCGCCTGGCGCGGCGCCGTCGCAGCGGCGGTGGGCGCGGGCATCCTGGTGGCGCTGGTGGTCATCACCAACGGGTTCAACATCCCGCTGGTCCTCTTTGCGCTGGTGCTGGGGCCGATCTACGGCTTCGGTTACGCCTTTGCCAACTGGCACTACATCATAAAAAAGACCAAGCAGGGCGCGGTCGAAGGGGCCGCCGTGTTCGGGATCGGCCTGCTGCTCTCCCGCCTGACGCGGAACAGCAGCTACGGCGCCTGGGGGTGGGTCTACTTTCTCATCCGCGTGGCCTGGAACCTGGGCATGGGCTGGATCCCCGGCGTGTGGTACGGCATTCAGGCCATCCGCGCCGAGGCCCGGCGGCAGGCGGCCCCCCGCCCCCGGTCCGAACCGGCCGGCCGGGTGCGGGTTTCCCCGCAGGCAGCGCAGGAACAGCAGGCGCTCAACCGCCAGCGCATCGAAACCCTGAAATCTGCCATGGCCGCACAACCCGCCCAGCCCGCCGCCCGGCCCAACCTCGCCTGCGTGGCCGGGGCCTTTTCCGGGGCCAGCTTCCCGGTGCAGCCCGGTGAGACCCTCTGCCTGGGCAGCGATCCCGCCTGCTGCCAGATCGTGCTGCCGGGCACGGTAGCCGCCGCCCGCCAGTGCCTGCTGCAGTATGACAGCGTCCGCGGCTGGCAGGGGCGGGGCCTGCCCGGTACGGTGACCTACATAAACGGCGTCCAGCCGCTGGACACCGAAGCGTTCCAGCCGCTGCCGGCCGGCACCCTCCTCTGCATCAGTCAGGGCAGAAACAGCCAGCGTTTCCGCATCCAGTAAGCCGCCGCTCTCCCCCGCGCTCCCTTGCGCAGTGCAGCCGTGCAAAGGGAGCGCCGGGCCGGCCGTCTCGTTTCCGCCGGTTTGGCGGAGCGGCAATGTCCTCGATCTCTATTTCTGCGTCTGCGGGTCCCCTGTCCCCAAACACAAAGGCCGGCCGTGTTTTCTCCACGGCCGGCCTTTGTGTTTGGGAGTGGCCCGGGGCAGGGCGGACGGTCAGGGGTCCGAGAAAAAGTACAGCCAGGCCAGGGGGTGTTCCAGCAGGAATCGCCCTTCCACCTGGGCGCCTGCAATATAAAAAATCACCCTTCCGATCAGGAACAGCGGGGTCAGCAGGGGGCTGACCAGAATCAGCAGGGGCAGGACCAGGGCAAGGTAAAAATAGATCTGCGGAATCGTCATCAGGAAAAAGTTGATCACCGCCACAACCGGAAGCAGCAGGATGTGTTCGTCCCCCAGGTCGTTGACCCATTCAAGCAGCAGGCAGCCAAGCGTTCCCAGGTTGATGCAGGCGAAGGTGTACAGAAAGAATTTGATCAGCTTCCAAAAGCGCAGCCGCACCACATCGGTGACGACGACCCCCGCAAACCGCAGCATCAAAAAGATGACGACAAGCTGGATGAATTCCTGTTCTTCCCGGAAGGTGAAGAAAAATGTCTCGGACGGGTCGGTGATCAGCCGCCCCGGCGAGAAGGGGGAGTGGAACAGGAAAACATACACCAGCATCGGGAAATAGAAGAGTTTGCAGGCCAGCACATAATAGACGCCCCAGTCCCCCAGTTTGTCCATCCGCGCTTCCTCTTTTTCCATCTCCTTCCCGTTCGGGTGGGCCAGCGACAGACCGGCGCACACCACGGCCAGCAAAACGGACGCAAGCATCAGCAGGACCGTCAGCATATCGTGTTCCCAGTTCCACCGGTTCCACAGCGGGATCACCGCCAGGCCGATCCGCTCCAGCACGATGGCCGCCTTGTCCACGCACCACAAGGCCGCCGTTTCCAGGATTTCCATCCGCAGTTCCTCCTCTTATCCTCTCCCCGGCCGGGAGGGTCCCCGCCCGCATCCGCGAAGAATTCTCTTTTACACGATACCATATCCAATGAAACGATGTCAACGGATACGGTCCGCCTTTTTGCGGAGGCAACCGTGCGGATCTTTCTGCCCGTCCCCTTCCGCAGAAACCCGGGCGCAGGGGGTCAGAGCTCCTACCTTGTTCCGTGGAGGTCGGCGCCGCCCTGCCGGAGTTCCGATCCGCCCGGGCGGGAGCTGCCTTTTGTTTCCTGCCCCCTTCACCCTTCCGCCCGGGAGGCTTTGAGCACGGCGCTGCTGATTTTGCCCACGGCGATGTAGTTGCGCAGCACCGCGTCCATATCGGTGCCGGGCTCGGGGTTCTGTTCCAGGGTGCCGGTCAGTTCCAGGCGGGCGCCGCCGTCCTCCAGCCCGGTCGGGCGGTAGGCGTTGTGGTAAAACTGCAGGGCCGAGGGCCGGCAGCCTTCGCGGATGCCCCGCAGCTCCTCCGGCGCACAGGCCGGGAAGTTGATGTTCCAGATCTCCCACGGTTCGATCGGGCGGGGCAGCAGTGTCTGCAAAATGTCCGGCAGGCGGGCTTCGACGACCCGGTAGTCGTCCCCCATACCGACGGACACCGCCATCCCCCGCAGGCCGTTGGCCAGCGCCTCCATTGCGGCGCCGACGGTGCCGGAATACAGAATATCCAGCCCCACATTGTAGCCCTGGTTGACCCCCGAAAGCACAAGATCCGGCTTTTGGGGCAGCACGCGGGCCAGCGCCGCCTTGACACAGTCGGCCGGGGTGCCGGACACGGTCCAGGCTTCCACCCCGGTGACCGGGAAATCCGGCACGGGGTGCAGCTCAAGCGAGCCGAACACCGTGATGCGGTGGGACATGGCGCTGCACTGCTGGGCCGGCGCCACCACCCAGACCCGGCCGAACCGGGCCGCCACCCGCGCCAGGCAGGCAAGGCCGGGCGAAAGGATGCCATCGTCGTTGACAACAAGAATGTTCAAGAAGAATTCCTCCTTCCGTTGGAGCGGAGCAAAGAAGGGTGCATCCGGAGCCCCGGCACGACCGGCGCAGGGTCTCGCAGATACACCCCTGATTGTATTGTATCTGACCGCAAGATGCGCGTCAAGGCAGGTCAGAGCGTGATGGTCTGCCCGGCCTGCGGCAGAATGCGGCAGCCTGCCCGGGCGCTTGCCACCTGTTCGGGGCGGAAGCTGTGCAGCGGCACCAGGATGCGCGGGGCGATGGTGTCCGCCATCCAGCGCAGATAGTAAGGGCTGGCATGGCCGCCCAGGCTGCGGTAGTCATACGGGACGCCGATCGCCTTGAGCAGCTCGAGGAGTTTGGCATACGAGGCATCGTAGGCGCCCAGCGGCGCGCCGTCCGCATGGAGGTAGCGGCTGACGCAGGGCGTCAGGTCCAGCAGTTCATAGCTGTCGGCATAGTCAAGCTGGAGCACATAGCCGGTCGGGTCGGCCAGCAGTGCGCTGCGGTTCACCACCTGCCATTCCGGCCGGAGCGGGCGGCTGTGGATGGTCGGCCCATAGACATGCAGGCGGGCCTGCGGATAAAAGGCCGCGACATAATCGGCCAGCCGCGCATCCAGCACAAGGGTCCGGCCGGCCGCGGCAAAGTTGTCGATGTGACGCCATACCCGCTCCACGTTGCGCTCGTAATAGTTGACGACCAGCAGCCCCGGTTCCTCCCGGGCCAGCGCCGCAAACTCTTCCAGCAGGGTGTACTCGGTCCGGTCGGGCTCAGTGGGCTCGCTCAGGCTGAGCATGTCCACATCCCCGTTGCTGACCGTGACCCCTTCGGTGATCAGCAGGTCCGCCCCGCGGCAGGCTTCCGCGAATGCGCGGGTGCGTTCCGGGTGGAAGCCGTGGAACCGATAGTCCCCGGTATAGACGAGGGTGCCCGCCGGGGTGCGGATGCGGCAGCCTGCGGCGCCGATGCAGTCATGGTCGATGGGCAGCACCTCCACCGTGATGTCTTCCACGGTGAACTGCCCGCCGTAAGGGACCCCGATGCAGCGGTCATGCCCGCGCATCGTGATGTCCCCCTGGGCCACAAGGCGGCGGTACAGCGTCAGCGACTCGGCGCTCATATACACCGGCACGCCGGGGTCGAGCATATCCAGCCCGCCCATGTGGTCGATGTGCATGTGGGAGATGAAGAAGAAGACCGGTTTGCCGACGCCTGCGTACGGGGCGACGCCCAGCACCGCCGCGGCGGCCGGCTCATAGATGCCGGGTTCCCTGGGCAGCATCCCCAGGCGGGCGTAGTCGGCCGCGAGGGATTCTGCCCGCAGGCGGACAGCCGGGTCGATGCGGGCGGCCACGGCAAACCCGAAATCGAACAGGCAGACCGCGCTGTCGGTCTCGACCCGCACAAAGGTTCCCCCGATCTCTTTGAGACCGCTGATAAAGGTGACGTTTGTCATACCCGCGCCCCCTTACAGCGCGTTGTTGATGGCGCTGACCAGCGAATCCAGCGCGGTCTGGGCGTCCTCTTTCGCCAGGATGACTTCCTCGAGGGTGGTGTTGACGGCGTTCTGAACATCGTAGCTGCCCTCAAACGCCGGGGAGGAGAAGAAGGCGTCGGACTGGGCGTAGCAGGCGGTGGCGGTGGGGTCGTTCGCCATGAACTCCTGGTAGGTGTCGGAATCCAGGGCGGACTGGCGCACCGGCAGGTAGCCGGTCTCCATCGCCCACTTGGTGGTGGCTTCGGTGGAGGTGAGGAACTTCATGAACTCCCAGGTCGCCTTCTGCTGGTTTTCATCGGTGGCGAACATGTTGATGTTGGTGCCGGCGGTGTTGGCGGCGTTTTCGGTGTTGCCGGGCAGCGGCGCCACGCCCAGCTCCCAGCCGTCATGGGTGATGTAGGACACGCCGGTGCAGGAGCCCACATAGGCGGCGATCAGCTGGTTGCTGAAGGGGCCGGAGAAGTAGCCGTCCTCGCCCACCAGGCGGGCATACCCGTTGTTGTACAGGTCCATGATGAACTGGACGGTCTCCAGGCCGGTCTCGTTGTCGAACTGTGCGCCTTCCTCGGTGACATACTCCGCACCGCTCTGCCGCAGCGAGGCTTCCAGCATACCGGCCATATCGTCATACCCCAGCGAGACCAGGTTCTTCTCCTGCATAAAGGTTTCGCCGATGGTCATCAGGTCGTCCCAGGTGGTGGGGGCTTCCAGGCCCAGCTCGTCGAACATCGTCTTGTTGTAGAAGTAGACATAGGTGCTCTTGTTGAAGGGCAGGCCGCTGGTAAAGCCGAAGACGGTGTTCTCATCCCGGTAGCTTTGCAGGACATCTTCATAGTTGTCAAAATCACTGGCGATGAAGTCGTCAAGGGGCACGACCATGTCCAGGTAGGGCATCAGCCAGCTGTTGTAGGTCTGGGCCATATCCGGCAAGGTGCCGGCGGCCGCGTTGGCGGTCAGCTTGGTGGACAGATCGTCATAGGACCCCTGGTTGACGAGGGTCACCGTGATGCCGTATTCGTTTTCCTCGTTGAACTGGTCGGCCAGCTCGGTCAGGGTGGTTTCCTGCTGGCCGGTCATGGCGTGCCAGAAGGTCACTTCGCAGGGTTGGATGCCGGCGGCGGAAGCCGAATCCCCGGTGGCTGCGGCGGAAGCCGCGGCGGAGGATTCCGAAGAGGCGGCGGAAGAGCCGCTGCCGCCGCAGGCGGTCAGGGCGGTCAGGCCCAGCGCGGCGGCCAGACCCAGGGCGGTGACTTGCTTCAATTTCATGTCGTTTCTCCTTTTACTCGTTGTATCGTCTTATATCTCACCAATCGGGAAGGCGTTCCTTCCTTCGATGGAGATGTCGGAAACCGGCTGCGCCTTACCCCTTGACACCGTTGAAGGCGACGCCTTCCAGGACATATTTGCGCAGGAACAGGAAGACCAGGATGATCGGCACCACCAGGATGCAGGACGCCGCCATGATCAGCTCGTAATCGGTGCCGGCTTCGGTCTGGAACCGGATCAGCCCGTTGGAAAGCACCCGCATCTCCTGGCTGTTGGTGACAAGCAGCGGCCAGAGGAAGGAGTTCCAGGAACCGATGATGTTGAGGATGGCGATGGTGGTGATCGCGCTTTTGTTCATCGGCACCATGATCCTGAGCATGAATTTGAGGTCGCTGCACTTGTCCACCTTGGCGGCCAGATACAGCGCGTCCGGCACCTGCAGGAAAAACTGGGTCAGCAGATAGATGTAGAAGACGTTCGAGACCCAGGGCACGATCATCGCCTGGTAGGTGTCGATCCAGTGCAGTTTGGTGATGGTCAGGAAGTTGGTGATGATGAGCATTTCGCCCGGGATCATCAGGGTCGCCATGAAGAGGGAAAAGACCAGATCCTTGCCCGGGAACTTGAGCCGCGAGAAGGCGAAGGCCGACAGCACCGAGGTGATGAGCACCCCGACGGTTGTGAAGACCGTGATGATGATGGTGTTGATCAGGTACCGGCCGAAGGGGGCGGCGGTCCAGGCTTCCACATAGTTCTGCCACTGCAGCTCCGCCGGCACAAGGACCGGCGGGATCTTGATGATCTCGGCCGGCGTCTTGAAGGAGGAGCTGATCATCCACAGGAAGGGCAGCAGCGTAAAGAACGCCCCGATCAGCAGCACCGCATATTTCAGAATGTTGGCCGCGATGGCGGCAGGTTTGCGTGATTTCATCAGGCGGCCTCCTTGTCCCGGGTGACAAAGCGCTGGATCATGGTCAGCGCCAGGATGATGACGAAGAGCACAACGGCCGCCGCCGAGGCCACGCCATAGTCGTTGGAGTTGTAGAATTTGTCATAAATGTAATACACAACGGTGATCGCGCTGTTGGCGGGGCCGGCGTCCCCCTGGAAGAGGGAGAAGACCTCGTTGTACACCTTGAAGGCGTTGATGAGCCCCATCAGAAAGGCGTATACCAGGATCGGCCTGAGCTGGGGCACCGTGATCTTGAAAAAGACCCGGGTGCGCGGGGTGGAGTCGATGCGGGCGGCCTGGTAAATGTCCGGCGAGATGGACTGCAGCCCGGCCAGGAAGATCAGGATATTGAAGGCCAGGCTCTTCCAGATGCTGAAGATGATCAGGGCCGGCAGGGCGTAGTGCGGGTCGTTGAGCCAGGGGATCGCCTCGATGCCGAACAGGCTCAGGATGTAGTTGAGCAGGCCGTAGTTCGAGTTGAAGATCCAGCTCCAGACAATGCCGATGGCGATCACGCTGGTGACGTACGGCAGGAAGTAAATGGTCTGGAAGACCGGCCGGGCCCGAACCGTGTCGTTGATGAGCACGGCAAGCACCAGCGAAAGCAGGATGGACACCGGCACCACAAAGACCACATAGAGGCTGGTGTTTGCCAGGGACTTGAGGAAGACATCGTCCGAGAACAGGTCCATGTAGTTGGCAAGGTTGATGCCGTCAAAACTGCCGTCAATGATGCTGTAATCCTCCTGAAAGCTCATCAGGAAGGCCTTGACCAGCGGATAGAGGGTGAAGACCGTCAGCACAAGGATGGACGGCAGCAGGTACAGATACGCTTTGCAGCGGTTGAAGGCTTTGCTTTTCATCTCCCCGCCCCCTCTCAGCATTTGGCAAGGACCCTGTCATCGCCGCCGAAGACGATCAGATGCCCGGGGCGGACCCGCACCTCAAACCCGCTGCCCTTGGCGATCGGCTGGTCGGAATGGGCCAGCAGCCGCAGCGCGGTACCGCCGAGGGTGAAAAAGACCAACAGGTCCCGGCCGGTCATCCGCACATGGTCGGCCACCTGGGGCAACCCACCTTTGCTGAGTTCGAAGTCTTCGGGGCGAATGCCGATGCGGTAATGCCCGTTGGGCAGCTGCACACCGGCCGGGAAGTCTGCCCGCGCCCGCAGCAGCGCGCCGGCGTGGACCACGCCCGCGTCGGTGATCTCCGCGTCCAGCATGTTGATCTGCGGCATACCGAGGAAGTTGGCCACAAAGACGTTGCAGGGGTTCTGGTACATGGCCTGGGGCCTGTCATACTGCTGGAGAACGCCATGGTCAATGACCGCAATGTGGTCGGAGATGCTCATGGCCTCCTCCTGGTCATGGGTGACGAAGAGGGTGGTGATCCCGACCTGCTGCTGGATGCGGCGGATCTCCTCCCGCGTTTCGACCCGGAGCTTGGCGTCCAGGTTGGAGAGCGGCTCGTCCAGCAAAAGCACCTTCGGTTTTTTGACCAGCGCCCGGGCGATGGCCACCCGCTGCTGCTGACCGCCGGACAAGGCCTTCGGCTTGCGGCCCAGCAGCCCTTCCAGGTGGACGACCTTGGCGATCTCCTCCGCCTGGCGGCGGGCTTCCTGCTTGGGGACCTTGCGGTTGATCAGCGGGAAGGTGATGTTTTCCAGCACCGTCATGTGCGGGTAGAGCGCGTAATTCTGGAAGACAAGCCCGATCTCCCGGTCCTCGGGCGGGATGTTGGTGACATCCTGGCCGCCGAACAGGATCTTGCCGGAGGTCGGCTCGGTCAGCCCGGCCAGCATGAACAGTGTTGTGGATTTCCCGCAGCCCGAAGGTCCGAGCAGGCCGACCAGTTCGCCGTCGGCCACTTCAAGGTCGAGATGGTCCACCGCCTTGAAATCGCCGTACGCCTTGGTCAGCCCCTGGATCGAAATTTCCATTCTTGATTGCACCTCATCGAAAAAAATTGCACCGGCGGCTCCTTCACGGCAGCCCGGCCGCCGGTCGTTCCGGCCCGGCCGGCGCGGTCCCCGGTACAGGCCGACCGCTTGTTTGCCGGCCTTTATTATAGATTTTGCAGGGTGCCGCTTGCCACCACAGCGGGGTAAAATGCCGGTAAATCTTTCGGCAGTCGATCCCGGCAAACGGTAAAATTCTGATGAATCCTGTCTGATTTCGGTAAATTTCGCGCAGCCCATTCCTGGATCGGAAAGGCGCAGAGGGGGGCGATTTGTCTGCGCCTTCCATTTTTAACATTTCCCAAACAAAACAAAAACACCGGCGCAACAGTCGGGGGGTATCGTAATACAGGACCGATGGGGCAGGCCCTGTCCCGATCCGATCAAGCGGCGGGGAACCGCCCGACTATGCAGGAGGAAGTTTGCTATGAAAAAAAGTACATTGGTCGCTATGATTCTGGGTACCGTCGGCGGTGTGTTGTTTGCGCTGGGCATGTGCATGGCGCTGCTGCCGGAGTGGGGGCTGTTCAGCCAGGGCGTCGCCTGCGGGGCCGCCGGCCTGGCGGTGCTGCTGATCGACCTGCTGGTCTGGCGCCGGATGGAGGGCAAAGCCCCCATCCGGATCACCCTCAAGGCCCTGGGCACCGCGGCGGTCGGCGTGCTGGGTGCGCTGCTGCTGGGGGTGGGGATGTGCCTGTCGATGGTGTTCGGCAACATGGTGCCGGGCATTCTGGTGGGGCTTCTGGGCATCCTGCTGCTGCTCTGCCTGATCCCGCTGGTCCGGGGCATCCGCTGAGCGCCGGGCCTTTCTGACCCCGCCGGGCCGGTATCGCCGCCCCGGGTAGACAGCCAACCCGCTCGGGCATACACATCCCCGCCGGGCGCTTTGTCCGCCCCGGGCGGGTGCACCGGCCCGGCCGCAGGCAGCTTGCCGGGCCCCGGCCCGGGCTGTCTCCCCGTTCGCCATCCGCACAACAAACGGCGCGGGATCTTGTGCGCATTGCACAAGATCCCGCGCCGTCCTGCTGTCCCGCGGCCCGTTTGCCGCCCCGGCGGCCGGGGCCGGCCGGAACGTGTGCCCCCGCTGCGGCTTTGTGGCGAACGGGTCCGCATGTTTGTGGCGCACAATGTGCGCCGCTACAGGGCGGTGGGTTCGCGGTGCACGGGTCCGCGGGTTTGTGGCGCACGCTGTGCGCCGCTACAGGGTGGCGGGTTCGCGGCGCACGGGTCCGCGGGTTTGTGGCGCACGCTGTGCACCGCTACAGGGCTGGGGCCTTATTCCGAAAGGCGGATGCTGGGGCAAACGGGCTGCGAGATGCTTGCAACCTGCTGAGACCGTAGCGGCGAACATTGTTCGCCATGGCGGTTTCCTGCGCGAGAAACGCACCGGGCCGGCCGGAACGCATCCCCCGCGGTTTTGCGGCGCACGGGGCGCCGCGGCAGACGCGGGGCCGGCGCCGGTCTCGGCAAAAAAGCGGGCCAGCGCCCGGGTGTACTTCTGGATGGTGGCGGGGCTGTACTCGTTGCTGACCAGCCAGGCGACAAAGGGTTGATGGTTCATCCTGGGTTTCCTTTCCTTGTTTTATATCAACCCTTATTATGCCGCATTTCGCGCCATCCATCAGCAGAGAAAATGAAAAACAGCGTGCCGGATATTCCGGCACGCTGTTTTTGGGTGGGCGGGCGCGGCGCCGCTGCGGACGGCAAAAACCGCATGTTTTGCACAAAATTCCTCCAGTTTTGTAGCCGATGTGGCGTCCCGGCGGCACAGGATGCTACACTTTTGACAACATCAAACGTGGAAGCAGTGTGCAGACGCCGCTGCGGCGCAGGATGCCGCAGCCCTGCACCGCATCCAGAAGGAGGAAATCATGCGAACCCTGAAGCCTCTGTCCCTTGCCCTGTCCGCCCTGCTGCTGACCGCCTGCACCACCGGCACCGCCAGCGTGATCAGCCTGCCTGCCGACGCCGAATCGGAGCCGGCCACAGCCGACACCGCCGCGCCGGCCGCCCCCACGGCAGCGCCGGACCCCACCGCCGCGCCGGAGCCCACCGCGGCGCCGGCTGTCCAGTGGGCGGTGGAGCCCACCATCACGGCGGACAACATTGATGTGCCCCGCATGGAGCGGGGCAACAGCAACGAGACGGACTACAACGCCTACTCGCTGCACTTGGACAACGGCCTGTGCGTGGTGGAGTCCGGCGTCCGGTACGGTCTGATCGACTATGCGGGCAACCTGGTCGTGCCCGCCGAATACAGCGAGATCACGGTGGGCATCAACGGGCGGTACGCCCTGACCCAGGACCAGCAGAATTACTTCACCCTGGCGGGGGACGGTTCGCTGACGGCGCTGGGGGACAAGGTCTATATCAATGTGCTGGGCACCGCCCCCAACCGCCAGGTCTACTGGGTGCCCGACCGGGGGGCGATGTACCTGAGCGGCGGGGTGGACACCTACCTGGAATTCCCCTATACCAGCAGTGCGCCGGTGGCCGCCCAGGTGGTCACCGCCGTTGAATACGAATGCGCCACCGCCTGGGACGGCGTTGTGCTGACCGACGGCGCCGCCCCGGTGACCGATACCCGGTACGAGGCCGCGGGCGGCTACCGCTGCGGACTGATCCCGGTGCGGCAGGACGGCGCCTGGGGCTACCTGGACGCCCAGGGGCAGACGGTGCTGCCCTTTGAGTTCGAGGCCAACTGGGACCTGGCCAATGCGGGGCTGAACAACCCCGACCTGGCGCTGCCTTACGGGGCTTCCGCCGGGTACATCGTGGTGAGCCGGGACGGCCAGGACGCCCTGTACACGGTGGGCGGCGAGTGCGTGATCGACTTTGGCGCCTATGAGGAACTGCGCCCGGTACACGGCGACAAGCTGTGGGCCCGGCAGAACGGCCAATGGGGGGTGCTGCAGCTGACCGCCGGCCTGGCCGACGTGGCCGTGTATGCGGCGCCGGCCACCGGCGTGACGGTGGCCCCCGACACCGCCCAGGACCGCGCCGTGGTGGCCGATGCGGACAGCGGGCTGGTGCTGCGGGCCGGCCCCGGCACCGACTATGAACGGCTGGGGGCCGTGCCTTCCGGCACATGGATGCAGGTGCAGGGCAGTTCCTCCGCCGTGAGCGGCTGGGCCTATGTGGACCAGGGCGGCTGGGTCAGCGAGGAGTACCTGCTGGCCGGCTGAGCGGCACGGAAAGGAAGGGTCGCTTTGCGAATACGTTATTGTACCTACACCGACACGGGGGACCGGCCGGTGAACGAGGACCGGCTGTGCGCCTGCCGGACCGGGGCCGGCTACTGCTTTGCGGTGGCCGACGGCCTGGGCGGGCTGGACCTGGGGGAAGTGGCGGCCGAGCTGGCCTGCCGCACCGTGGCCGAGTATGCAGCCATCCTGCCGGCTTTCAACAGCCGGGTGCTGGAGCAGATGTTCTTTGCGGCGCAGCAGGCCATCCTGGAGCGCCAGCAGACCCAGCACTGCGAAAGCCAGATGAAAACCACCCTGAATGTGGTGCTGGTGGGGCCGCAGGCCATCCACTGGGCCCATGTGGGGGATTCCCGCACCTATTACGCCCAAAACCAGCGGCTGCTGCGCCGCACCTTTGACCACAGCGTGACCCAGATGCTTTCGGCCATCGGGCAGGTGAAGGAGGGGGAGATCCGTTTCCATGAGGACCGCAGCAAGCTGCTGCGGGTGCTGGGCACCCCCTGGGCCCGCTCCCAGGTGGAGGTGGAGGCTGACCTGCCCCTGTGCCCGCCCCAGCAGTTTCTGCTGTGCAGCGACGGATTCTGGGAATACATCACCGAAGAGCAGATCCAGATCTGCCTGGAGGAAGCCGACAGCCCCCAGATCTGGATGGAAAACATGCAGGAATTGATCCGCCGCAACGAACATGGCCGCCCCGGCGAACGGGACAACCGCACCGCCGTGGCGGTGTGGATCGAACCGGAGAGCGGCGCGAAGGAGGAAGTATGAGCGCAACCGTACAGTATGACCCGGGCGAGGCCAAGCCGGCCCGGCTGTTTGTGTGGGATGCCTCCCGCACCATGCGCACCGTGCCGGTGGAGTCCGGCATGGTGCTGGGCCGCGCTGCACCCGGCAGCACGGCGGATCTGGCGCTTGCGTCCTGTATCGTGTCCCGCCGCCACGGCGAGATCCTGCAGCTGGACGACGGCTACTGCTACCGGGACCTGGGCAGCCTGAACGGCACCCATGTGAACGGGGTGCTCTACGGCCGCGGCGGCGAGGCGGACGGGGTGCGCCTGCAGGACGGCGACGTGCTGCGCATCGACCGGCGGGCGCTGGACCGCCCCCACCCGGACGCGGTGGTGATGGTCTTTTCCACCTCCTGGCAGGACAACGACTGGACCGAGCTGCCCCTGGGCCCAGACACCGGCGACATCCACATCGGCCGCACCACCCCCAGGACGGAGGGCATCAGCCTGGCCGACCCGGCGGTCTCGGGCCGGCATGCCACCTTCCGCCGGGGGGTCCACGGGTGGTCGGTGATCGACCATGACAGCAAAAACGGCGTGTACCTGAACAACCAACGCATCACCCAGCCCTGCGAGCTGCACCCGATGGACGTGGTGCGCATGGCCGGGACGCTGTTCCTGTTTTTGGGGGACCGGCTGCTGTACAACGCCCCCGCCATGCGGCAGGACCGGCTTTCCATCCATATCGAGGAGCGCAGCGTGCGCAGCCTGTTCAAAAAGAAGGTGCTGCTGGAATCCATCGACCTGACGGTGGACCCCGGCGACCTGGTGCTGGTGCTGGGCGGTTCCGGCGCCGGCAAGACCACCTTCTTCAACGCGGTGATGGGCTACGAGAAGGCCAAGGGCCAGATCCTGCACGGGGACCGGGACCTGTACAAGGACTACGCCCGGATGAAGTACGAGATCGGCTTTGTACCCCAGCAGGACCTGCTGCGGGACGACGACACGGTCTACTACACCCTGGACAACGCCGCCCGGATGAAGATGCCCGCCGACACCCCCGCCCCCCGGCGGGTCGCCCGCATCGACGAGGTGCTGGAGATGCTGGGCCTGCAGCGGGAGCGGGACTCGCTGGTGCGCAAGCTCAGCGGCGGGCAGAAAAAGCGGCTGAACATCGCGGTGGAGCTGATCGCCGACCCGAGCCTGTTCTTCCTGGACGAGCCGGATTCCGGCCTGGACGGGGTGATGGCTGCCAGCCTGATGCAGAACCTGCGGGTCATTGCCGATGAAGGCAAGATCGTGATGGTCATTACCCACGCCCCCGACCGGGTGGCCCACCTGTTCGACAAGGTGGTGGTACTGGCCAAAAGCGCCCGCACCAACAGCGGGCACCTGGCCTTTTTCGGCACGGTGGAAGAGGCGCTCGCCTTCTTTGACACCACCAGCATGGAGGGCATCGTCAAGCGCATCAACCGCCCCGACGAAAACGGCGACGGACTTGCGGACCACTACATCGAAAAATACGCACGGTACAAGGAGGAAACCCCATGAGCGGCACCCAAATTTCCCGCCCGGCCCAGGTGCGGGTCTACCTGGGCAAACACTGGCGGCTGTTCGTCAACGAGCGGGGCTGGAAGGTCCTGATCTTTGCCGCCATCATCTCGGCCCTCGTCTCGGCGGTGCTGGGCGGCAACATGTTTGTCTATACGTTGGAGACTTTCCAAGGGACCTTCACCCTGATCTCGGCCTGCATCTGGATCGGCATTTTCAACTCCATCCAGACCATCTGCAAAGAGCGGGCCATCCTCAAGCGGGAACACCGGTCCGGGCTGCATATGTCCAGCTATGTGGTCTCCCACCTGATCTTCCAGGCGGGCATCTGTCTGCTGCAGGCGGGCATCCTGCTGGGGCTCAGTGCGCTGTTCCTGCACTACCCCGCCGTCACCCCGCTGTTCGGCAGCCAGATGCTGGAATTTTTCATCACCTACTTCCTGGTGACCTATGCGGCGGACGCGCTGGGCCTGGCCATCTCCGCCTTTGTCAAAACCCCCACCACCGCCATGACCGCCATGCCCTTCGTGCTGATCATCCAGCTGATCTTTTCGGGCATGCTGTTCCAGCTGCAGGGCCCGGCCGGGCTGGTGGGCAACCTGACCATCAGCAAATGGGGGATGAACGCCGCCTGCATCTCGGCCGATTACAACAGCCTGGAAAACACCCAGCAGGTCGGCTTTTCGGTGACGCTGCAGAACATCGCCATCCAGGAAGGGTACCCGCTGGACGGCGAGATGGTGGATACCCTGGTGGAGGAGTACTACCAGGTATCCGTCAATGAAGACTATGCCCATACCCCCGCCAACCTGGCGGTGAACTGGGGCGTTCTGGCCCTGCAGGTGGCGGTGTATGCGGCGGCAGCCACCCTGGCCCTGGAATTCGTGGACCGGGACAAACGCTGAGGAGGAGGAAACCCCTATGGAACATTCGTTTACTGTCTGCCCCAACTGCCTCGAGCCCATCGGCGAGGCGGCGGTGTGTGCGCACTGCGGCTTTGATGCAGGCAGCTATGTGGTGCTGCCCCACCACCTGGTGCCCGGCACCCTCATCAAACAGCGGTACCAGGTCGGCCGGGTGCTGGGGGAAGGCGGCTTCGGCATCACCTACGCCGGGCGCGACACCGTGCTGAACCTGAAAATCGCCATCAAGGAATTTTACATGGCCGGGTATGTCAACCGGAACCATGAAGCCTCCCCCGATGTCTTCGCCACCCTGGGCCCCCATCGGGACACCTTCCACAAAAACAAGGAAAAGTTTTTGAGCGAGGCCCGGGTGCTGGCCCGCTTCTATGAAGAGCCCGGCATCGTGGGGGTGCGGGATTTCTGTGAGGAAAACGGCACCGCCTACATCATCATGGACTTCCTGGACGGGGTGACCCTCAAGGACTATCTGGAGAAAAACGGCCGCCTGGCCCCCGCCGAGGCGATCCACCTGCTGCTGCCGGTCATCCGCTCGCTGCAGCATGTCCATGCCGGCGGCGTCATCCACCGGGACATCAGCCCCGACAACATCATGGTGCTGGGGGACGGGCGCACCAAGCTGCTGGACTTCGGCGCGGCGCGGGAGGTCTCCCAGACCGACATCAAGAGCCTTTCGGTGATTCTGAAACCCGGCTACGCCCCCGAAGAACAGTACCGCAGCAAGGGCCGCCAGGGCCCCTGGACCGACGTGTACGCCCTGGCCGCCACCCTCTACCGCTGCATCGTGGGCGAAGCCCCCGACGACGCCATGGAACGGATGTACCGGGACCAGCTGCCCGCCCCCGCCGATACGGCGGCCGCCTGCCCGCTGGCCATCAGCCGGGTCATCATGAAGGGGCTGGCCGTGCGCCAGCCGGACCGGTATCAGGACATCCCGGCTTTCCTGCAGGACCTGGAAGCCGCCCTGGCCGCCCCGGAGGACCCCGCCATCGCGGCACAGGCGCCGGCCGCCCGCCCGGCGGGGGAGCGCGGTGTTCCGGCCGGCGGGCAGACCGGACCGGCCGGCGGGGACCGCACGGTGCTGGCCGACCTGGAAACCGGCTGCACCGTCCTGGCCGACCCGCCCGCGCAGGGCGAGGAAGCCGCCAGGCCCGCCGCAGCGCCCGCGCCGGCAGAGCCGAAGGCCGAACCTGCGCCCGAACCTGCGCCCGAACCCAAGCCGGCCCCGCAGCCGAAATACGCGCCCGAGGCCCGGCCGCAGCCGGAACAAAGCGCCGCGCCGGCGGCGGAGCCGGCCCCGCAGCCCGCGCCCGCAGTGCCCGAAACCCCCGCAGCGCCCGAAAAGGCCGGCAAAAAGAAACCGCCGGTGGCCGCCCTGGCTGCCGTGGCCGCCGTGGCGGTGGTGGCGGTGGTCGGCGCCGCGGTGTTTGGCCCCAAGGGCGGCAGCCCGGCCGCCCCCGCCGCCGCGAGCAGCAGCCCGGCGGTTTCCAGCAGTGCGCCGGCGGATTCCGGCAACACATCGGCGGCGCAGAGCAGCGAAGCGGCGGATTCCGGCGACGCCGTCTCTGGTAGTGTTCCGGCAACTGGCACGACGGCTGACGAGGGACCTGCCGTCAGCGGGGCACAAGATTCCTACAATTTCCGGACAGTCGTCCTTAACGGGGATACCATCGAACTGCCCACACCGTTCAGCGTATTTGCCAACCAGGGCTGGGTGTTTGAGGATGAATCTTTGGAAGGAACCACCGTGCCTGCCGGCTTCCAGACCAATACCAGCATCCCCCTTATCAATGAATACGGCTCGATCAGTGTCCGACTGAAAAACATGACCAACAGCGCTCTCCCGATTGAAGAGTGCGTGGTGTTCGCCCTGGAAGGTTGGAGCAATGAAATCAATGACAATTACATGGACGTGGAAAACAACTCCTTTGCCATGGTGTTGGGGGGGAGCATTGGCGGCAGCTTTGATGAGATGAAAACCGTCTACCCAACACTCCAGTCGAACGGCAGTGCGTGGGAGGTGGAGACAGACGATTATTCCATGCGCGTGTATACCTACAGCGATTCCAACTCCATCTCTGCCATCATTCTCTCCACCACCCTGGTCCCTGACAGCACCGATACCCAGAGTTTTTCCACAGAGGAACCAGCTGTCTACGCCGATGCCGCTTTCCTGACCGATTACGGTCTGCAGGGATTTGCCCTGACCGTAAACGGGCAAACCTATGAGATGCCAATGACGGTACAGGACCTGGTCGATGCCGGTTGGGAAATTGAAAAGGCGCCTGAATACATCCCTGCCTATCAATATGCCAAAATCTATATGCGGCTGGATGTGCGCACCACCATGAGCTTTGATGTCTACAACTATACCGACAGCGCCGTCAGCCCGGAATACGCCCTGCCTTACGGCCTGATCATCGGCCAGGCAGACGGGATGCAGCTCAAAAACATAGATGACGACCAGGCCTACTGGGCCTATAACGGGGCGCAGCTTGCCCGGTTTGGTCAGAGCCGCAGCGAGGTGCGTCAGGCATTGGAGAACGCCGGGCTGACGGTTGTGGAAAACCTTTCGGAAGATCTCGTTGCCATGAAAGGCCAAGTGATCGGTGCCTGTTTCATGTTCGACAGCAGCGACAAACTTACCCGCATTGGTTTTTACGAAAGCGGTGACCCGGCTTACTATATGAACCGGTACGACTATGAAGCGGAGGAATAAGATGAAAGCTTGGATTGCATCCTGCACCGCCCTGGCCCTGGCCCTGACCCTGGCCGGCTGCGGAAGGGGGGCGCAGCCGGCCGAACCGACCCCGGCCCCCACGGCGGCGCCCACCGCAGCCCCGTCCCCCACCCCGGCGCCGGCCACCCCTGAGACCGCCGAGACCGCCGAGACCGCCGGCACTGCCCTGGACCTGGACGCCCTGGCCGAACTGGCCAGCCAGGCCGGGCTGCCCGCCATCACCGATCTGCCGGACCTGCCCGCCCTGCCCGATGCGGCCGACCTGCAGGCCGGGCTGGAAGGGCTGCTGGCCGGGCAGGATGGCACCGGCTGGAACGCCGACGCCTACTGGATCGCCTGTCTGGACGACAGCGCCTGCACCCTGCACATCAGCGCCGACGGCTTCGTGCTGGCCCGCTACCGGCTAGACGAGGCGGACGCCATCCAGGTGACCGAACTGTCCGGCCGGCCGGTGCTGGAAGCGGACGGGATCTCGGTGGTGGACGATGCCGGCGACCCGGTGCTGAGCCTTGGCTGGGATCTGCTGGCCGAGGACGGCGGGCTGCCCCACCTGGACCTGGACGCCCGGGACAGCGAGGCCCTGCCTGACGGGGAGCTCTCCTTCTACATGACCTCGGCCGCCACAGCCGAGGAGGCGGACGCCCTGGCCCGCGGCTACCTGGAAAACCGCCAGACCCCCGACCCCGCCACCGACGACATGACCGCCCTGCTGGCCGGTTACCGGGGCGTTTCCATCGTGGACGCCTGCATCCTGAACGGGCTGGACCCCTCGCTGGAAAACCGCGGCACCTACGCCGAGTACTTCGGCATCGAGAACTACCGCGGCACCCCGGAACAGAACCTCTATCTGCTGACCTGCATGGGCGGCGTGATTGCCTGATCCTTTGCCCTCCCCGGGCGGCCTTTGCCGCCCGGATTTTTTCGTGCTATAATGGTGTAAGTGAGAACAGAGTGGCCCGGCGTCCCCTGCGCCGGGCGGATGGGAGGCGGCGGTATGAAACCCGAAAGTCAACTGACCATTGCGGTGTGCGACGACCAGCAGTTCCTGCTGAAACAGGTGGAGCAGCAGCTGGAACGGCAGCTTTCGGGGCTGCCCCACCGCATCGTGACCTTTACCGGCAGCGACGCGCTGCTGCAGGCAGCCGCCGGGCAGGCCTTCCAGCTGGCCATCCTGGACATCCGCCTGCCCAACCAGGAAAGCGGCATCACGCTGGCCCAGCGGCTGCTGACCCTGCAGCCGGACTGCCAGATCATCTTTCTGACCGCCTATGTGGCCTGCTGCCAGGATGTGTACGATGTGGCGCATGTGGCCTTTGTCCTCAAGGAAGAGATGGACGCCCGGCTGCCGGTGGCGGTGGCCCGGGCCTGTGCCCGGCTGGCCGGGCTGCCCCGCCCGCCGCGTCCGCTGCAGACCGGCGGCGAACGCCTGCTGCTGGGGGCCCCGGGCGGCGCCACCCAGCTGTTCCAGGCCGACATCGTCTACCTGGAACGGCGGGTGCGCACCACCTGGGTCCACACCCTGCAGGGGGAAGTCGCCACCGGGGAAAAGCTGGAAGCCCTGCTGGCCCGGCTGGACACGGCGCTCTTCTGCCAGACCCACAAGAGCTTTGCGGTACACTGGCCGATGGTGGAACAGTACGGCAAAACCCTGATCCGCCTGTCCGGCGGGGTGCAGGTGCCGGTCAGCCGCCGCTATGCGGCGGGGGTGCGGCAGAGCTTCCTGCGGTATGTGGCCGCGCTGCAGAGCGCCGTCTCCGACCGGGAGGTCCCGCTGCCATGACCTTGCAACACAATCTGAGCCTGGCTGTGATGCAGGGTCTGCCGCTGATCCCGTCTTATGTGCTTGTCTACTATATGATCCGGTTCCTGCTGCCGCTGCGCAGCGGCAGGAAATGGAAGGCGGGCTACGCCCTCACCTGCTTGCTGGTGATGGCCCCCAAGCCGATCTTCGACCTCCACTGGATCCTCTACAATACCGACCGCTGGCTGTCCTGCGTCCAGGCCGCGTTCATGGCCACCGTCATGCCGCTGGCCATCTTTCTCTGCTTCGCGGGGGACTGGCGCCGCAATCTGTTCTGCATTTTTCCTTACTGCTGCTTCCAAAGCGCCCTGATCGCCCCCTGTTTGCTGCTGGTGAACAATCTGCACTGGCCGCGGCCCCAGGTCCAATGCCTGCTTCTGGGCGTCGCCGTTTTTCTGGTCATGCTCCTGACCAGCGCGCTGGCGCTGGTGCTGACGCGGCTGCTGACCCAGCAGGTGGAAAAGCTGCCCGGCCCGGCCTATACGGTACTGGCCCTGGCGTCCCCGTTGACCAACCTGCTGTACAATTTCATCCAGGGCGTCATGCTGATCACCGAACCCGACCGGGTGCGGGTCGTCCGGCTGGTCCTCCCCCCGATGCTGGCGGAAGCCGCTGTGGTGGCGGCGATCTTCCTGTTCCTGCTGCACCGCAGCAGCCGGCAGGACCTGGAGATCGCCGCCGCGTATGAGGCGATGCAGAACAGCAATCTGCAGGCCCAGCAGGCCAACCACGAAGCCTTGCGGCAGCTGCGGGCGGAGCACAACCGCCGGCTGCGGCAGCTGCGGGAGATGCTGGGCGCCGGCCAGACCCGGGCGGCGCTGGAGCTGGTGCAGCAGCTCACCCGGCAGGAAAACCGCGCCGTCCGCCGCTATGCGGACAATCCGGTGGCCGATGTGGCCCTGGCCGAAGCCGACCGCCGCTGCCGGCAGGCCGGCCTGCCGCTGACCATCCGGGGCGCCCTGGCGCGGGACTGTCCCCTGCCCGCTGTGGACCTGGCCAGCCTGCTGTACAACCTGCTCAGCAACGCCGCCGAAGCCGCGGCCCAGGGCCCGCGGCCCGGGTATGTGGACGTACAGTTCACCATGCTGGCGGGGCGGCTGTGCGTGACGGTCCGCAACACCGCCCCGGCGGCCGGGGCGCCCCGCCGGCCCGGCCACGGGTTCGGCCAGCAGATCCTGCGGGACATCGTTGCCCGGTATGACGGCAGCTATACCCTGACCCTGCAGGGTGGACAGGCCGTGGCCCAGGCCATGGTCTGCCTGCCGGCCCCGAACCCGGCCGCGCCCACTGCAAAGGAGGGAGCCCATGTTGGATAGTGCCGCAGCCGCCCACATCCTGACCACGACGGTCTGGATCCTGGCGGCGGTGATCCTGGTGGCCCTGATCTACACGATGCAGCGCCGCCATACCCTGCGGGAGCTGGAAGGCCGGGCCCGGCAGATGCGCCACCTGTACCGCGCCCTGCAAACCGAACTGCAGGACATTGAAGCGCTGCGCCTGGCCCAGCACGACGCCCAGAACGAACTGGTGGTGCTGCAGGGCTTTCTTGAAAGGGACCGCCCGGCGGAAGCCGCCGCCTACCTGGACGAACTGCTCCGCCGGGAACAGCAGCGCCCTCGGGATTTCTGACCCCCGACCGTACCTGACCAAACAGCAGAAGACTATGCCCTCTGTCTGATCCCCAAAAAGCAAAACGGAATGCCCTGCCCCTTCGGGGCAGGGCGTTTTTGTTTGCCTGGCTGCGCAAAAAAAGGCGGGGCTCGCCTTTTCCGGGAAAAAGCGAGCCCCGCGCTGCCTTACTCACCCGCCGCCTGGTTCTCCGGCAGGAACGGGATCCCCCCGCCGGAGCCGTCCTCGTCGGGATCATCCTCCGTGGTATCGTCCTGTGCCCAGCGGCTCAGCCGGCCCAGGGCTTCCTCCAGGGGGGCGTGGGTCCTGGCGGCGCTGCGCAGCGCCTGCTCCAGCATCTGCATCTCAAGAAGGTGGCCGCTCTTCTGCATCAGTTCCTGCACGGGGAGGTCCGGCGGGCCGAACAGCACCTGGACCAGGGGGCTGCCGAAGTAGATCAGTGCAGCGTCAATGGCCAGGAGACTGTCCTGGATGATCTCTTTGTTGGGGATCATGCCGCCTTCGGTGCTGACATAGATGCGGTAACGCATCTCGCCGTCGCTCAGATCCATCTCAAAGCAGCCGTTGACCAGGGCGTAGTTGACGCGGGTCAGCAGTTCACACATGCGCTGGACCCGCACCGGGTCGTTCACATCCAGGTGGAACGGCAGAACGCCGTATACCGAATAGCCGGTCCCTTTTACAAAGATCCGGATGTCCAGGTTATGCACCGCGCCGGGCAGCGTCTTTTCAAAGCTGAAGACGCCAACGCCCTCATCCGTGCGGTACTGATACCTCTTTCCGCACAGGCAGTCGTGAAACTGCTGCACGGTGGCCTGGTTGATCTTGCCTTTCTTCATGTTGCATTCTCCTTTTTTTGCGGCTCAGGGCAGTACGGGCAGGAACGCTCAGTCCTCGGGATCCTCATCAAAGTCATCCTCCGCTTCACAGTCTTCATCCTCCTGCGGCAGTTCGTCGCACACCTCCTCGATCATCTGGCGCAGATCCTCCGGAACCTGGTCTCCCATCGCCGACAGATGCGCCAGCAGCTGCCGGGAGAACCGCCGCTCCGCTCTGTGTTCGCAATCCCTTACGATGTCGGCCACGGGGCGCGGGCTGTTGCCGTAAAGAATCTCCAGGATGGCGTCGGTGTACCGTTCCAGCATCTGCACAGCCACGTTGACGCTGTTGCGGACCACTCTGTCGGTGGGGAACTGTCCGCCGTCACAGTCCACATAGGTGTGATAACGCAGTTCACCGTCCCGCACATCCATCTCGAAATTGCCCAGGCTCAGGCCGTAGTTGGCGCAGACGGTGAACTCGCACATGCGCTGCATGATCCTGGGGTCCTCTGTAGGTACAGCCAGCGGAAGGATGGCGTACAGCACATACTGGCTGCGCTGCACGTTCAGCAGGATGTTGGCGGATTCCAGCTTGGAGTGGACAGCAAAGCAGAAGTAAAAAGTGCCCCCCTCCGCGTCGAATTCGTAATGCCACTTGTAGGCATCCAGAACGTTGCAGATGTGGGTGGCGAGCTCGGTGCTATAGTCGTGCTTTCTCATGGTCTCCGTCCTTTCTGTGTGCGGGTAAAGGGCAGCGATGCAGCCCTATCGGGTACTTATATCATACCGGTTCCGGAACCTGTCTGTGAAAAACGGAGATAAACCCAAAAACGGTCACCGGGCAGGAGCCCTGTCCTCAATGCCGCAGGCGCCCCTGCGCCCGGGTTGCAGCCATTAAGAAAAAAGCCCCGGGCCGAAGCCCGGGGCGGGAGAGAAAGCGAATCAGGAGTTCTTGTTATCCAGGAAGGCCTGCAGCTGATCCTGCACGGCCTGGCGGATCGTTTCCAGGCCGGCGGCCTCGGCTTTCTGGTAGTACTCGTCAACCAGGGCCTGGGCGGCGGTCGGGTCTTTGGTCAGGCCCAGCATGATCTGGGGCTGGTATTCGGTCTGGATGGCCGAAACGGCGGCGTAGGCGGTCTGCAGTTCCGGCGTGGCGGTGTTGTCAAAGGTAAAGCCGGAAATCGGGCTGGTCAGGTAGGTGTCGGGGTCATTGCCATACTTCACAACGGCCAGTGCATCTTCGGGCAGATCAGCGTTGGTGCGGATGAAGTTGGGGTTCCAGGTCAGCTCGTAGCCGGGGAAGTTGTAGTTGCTGCCCTCGATCTTACGGTATTCGTCCTCACCGACGGCTTCCCAGTCCTCGCCTTCGATGCCGTGCTCGAACAGGTCGTGGTTGGCGCGGTCCTCAAACAGCCAGTTGATAAACTGCATGGCCTGGTCTTTCTTGGTGGACTGCTGCGGCACAGCCAGGAAGTTCCAGGCAGTCTGCGGCGCTGCAACAAAGGGTTCGCCATTGCGCATACATTCGGTATAGACATAGACGCCCATCTCACCGCCCAGCGCCTCGATGGCTTCCGCGTTGGCCGTGTAATCGCCGATGTTGCCCTCGATGGCGGCAACCTTGCCGGCGTAGAACAGGTTCGCCTTGGCGTCATCCTCGGTCTGGGCATCCGGCTGGGTATACTGCGCCCACTTGGTCAGCTTGTTGACGGCGCGGTCGGTGCGGGTGTTGGTGTTGTAGGGGGCGGGGAAGTTGGCGTAGGCTTCGTCGGGATCGCCGAGGGTTGCCACGCCGAGCACGGTCTTGCCATCCTCCGAAACGGCGGCCTCCATCTCCATGCCGATGCCGAAAGCGGACGAATCAATCGAGAAGATGTTGGAGGAACGTTTTTCATACAAATCGTGATCCAGCCAGTAGAAGGCGCGGGTACCGCCTACGCCGAACGGTGCGACCATATCCAGCGTGCCGGCGTCGATGTCCTGCTGCACTGCCTGGAAGTAGGCTTCCAGGTCCTCATTGGAATCGATCGTGATGCCGTACTTATCCGCCAGATCCTTGCGGTAGGAGATGACCGGGATATCTTCGGCCGCCTGGGTGAAGGGGATGGCAAAAATGTTGCCGTCGGCGTCGGTGACCTGGGCGAGGTAATCCTCGTCAAAGGCAGCCTGCAGACCGGGATACTCGGGATTGTTGAAGTATTCGTTCAGGCTTGCATAGGCACCCTGGTTGTGCATGGTGGAAAGGTTCATCCAGTAGGCGTCGAAGACCAGGTCGGCCTCCTCCTGGTTGGCCATCATCAGAGGAATCTTCTCGCGGTGGGTCTGCGAGTCGCTCCAGACAATGTCGAGTTTGATGTTCAGGGTGTCGGCGGTTTCCGCCTCGAACTTTTCCACCACCTTGTCGAAATCTTCGGCCTGGCCGAAGAGATAGATCTTGAGGGTGGTTTCTTCCGGCGCACCGGCGTTGGACGCGCCGGCTGTGCTCTCGCTGCCGCCGGCGGCAGAACTGCCGGAACCGCCGCAGGCGGCCAGGCTGGCGGCCATTGCACCGGCAAGAAGCAGGGAGCCCGCGCGTTTCAGGGTCTTTTTCATGGGTCTTTCCTCCTTGAGTGAAAAGGTTTTATCTCCCGCCCGATCAACGGGGTTTGATACGTTGGGAAAATCAGCCCTTGACCGAACCGACCATGATACCGCTTGTGAAGTATTTTTGCACAAACGGATAAAGCAGCACAATCGGGCCGATGGTGACCATCGCAGTGGCCATCTTGCTGGTGGTGGTGGGCAAATCGAGCGAGGAGATACCGATTTGGCCCGCCATCTGTTTCATAAACTCGGTGTTGCGAAGCATCTCCATGATGATGGCCTGCAGCGGTTTCAGGCTGGAAGTATCAATGTACATCAGCGCCTGGAACCAGTTGTTCCAATAGGCCAGTGCGTAGAACAGCCCGATGGTGGCCAGTGCCGGGGTGGCGCAGGGCAGGATGATGCGAAACATGATGACAAAATCATTCGCGCCATCGATGCGGGCGGATTCGGCCAAAGAGGCCGGGATGCTGGTGAAGAAGTTCCGCAGCAGGAACATATTCCAGGGATTGATCAGAATGGGGATGATCAGCACCCAGATGCTGTCCTTCATATGCAGGTAGCGGGAGATCAGCATATAGCTGGGCACCAGACCGCCGGAGAACAGCATGGTAAAGTAGACAAAGAAGTTGATCTTGCTGCCGTATTTGAGCTGACCGGTGGACAGCGGATAGGCCAGCAGGACCGAGGCCACCAGGCTGAGCGCTGTGCCGACAACGGTGACGAAGATCGAAACGGCGTAGCTTTGGAAGATCTGGTCGGTCTGAAACAGCAGCTCGTAGGCGCGGACAGAAAATTCGGTGGGCCAAAGCTGAAAGCCGTTGCGGGCCAGGGCGACCTCGCTGGTAAAGGAGGCGGACAGCGCCAGGATGAAAGGCAGCAGGCAGCACACCGCGAACAGGATGGCGATTAGATAGCATACCACCGTCAGCGCCCGGTCCGAAACCGGTTTGCGGATCTTGCTTTTGGAAACAGAAGCGTTCATGGGGCACCTTCCTTTGGAACTCAGAAAATGGCCGATTCGGGCTCAAAACGCCGGGCCAGCCAGTTGGCGACATAGACGAAGATAAAGCCGCAGACGCTCTGGATCAGGCCGACCGCCGTGGACATGCCGTAGTTGTTGAGCTGGCGCAGCATGCGGTAGACGTAGGTGTCAATAACGTCGGTGGTGGAGAAGAGCAGGCTGTTATCCTGCACAAGGCCATAAATCATACCGAAATCACCATAAAAGATGCGTCCGACGCTGAACAGCGTCATCAGCACAATGGTGGGCTTGAGCATCGGCAGGGTCAGGTGCAGAATCTGCTGCCAGCGGGAAGCGCCGTCAATCTCGGCCGCCTCATAGATGCCGGGGTCCATGCCGGTGATCGTTGCAATGTAGACGATGGCACCATAGCCGGCCCCCTGCCAGATCTTCATGATGACGAGGATCAGCGTCCAGGGCCCCGGGTCGGAATAGAAGCTGATGTCGATGCCGTGGTTGGCCAGGAAGGTGGAAAGCAGACCGCCGTCCGCCTGCAAAAAGCCTTCGAGGAAGAGCGAGATGACCGCCCAGGAGACAAAGTAGGGCAAGATCGAGAGGGTCTGGGTGACTTTTTTCACCTTGGGTCCGCGCACTTCGTTGAAAACAATGGCCAGCGCGACCGAGGTGACAGTGCTTGCCATAATGAACAGCACATTGAGGTACAGCGTATTGCCGATGACATGCAGCACCGTTTCGCGGGTACCGTCTGCCAGAAGGAACTTGAAGTTGTTGAGCCCGCCGAATGGGGAACCGAAGATGCCTTTGATGATGTTGAAATTCTGGAAAGCCATCACAAGGCCGCCCATCGGGATGTAGTGGAAGATGACAAAGAAGAGCAGCCCTGGCACGGTCATCAGGTAGAGCATCCAGTTTTTGCGCACCTCAAACAGGAAACCGTGCTTCCTGTTTGCAGGGGGGGCGGCCGGGGTGTGTTTGGTCTTTGGCAAAAGGGCCAACTCCTTTCTTTTGCGGGCTGCGGGGCGTGGCCCGGTACGGGCCGGCCGGGCTGGCGCATCGCTTCGCTATGTCTGCATGATACCGCAGACACCGGGCGGGTCTCAAGTCAAAATACAGGCCGATGCGGCGGGGTGCGAAATTTCGAACACAAAAAATATCTGTTTCAGCGTTCTTTTGGCTCTTTAAGTTGGATTTTATACACGTTTCGTTACCTTTCTGACCCGCGGTATACTTGCCAAGCGGTCGGTGAATTTTATACAATATGCATTGTAAGCGGGCTGGCGCTGCGGCCGGCCCGGACGGCGGAAAGGCGGAGATGGAAAGATGGAACGAAAAAATCCGCTGCCCCTGCGCATTCTTGACCGTCTGCGCAGCCGGGCCATGTTCTGGCGCATCCTGCTTTTATATCTGGGGTGCAGCGTGCTGTTGCTCGGCGTGTTTTCTGCGGTGCTGACCGGCATCCTGACCCGCCACGCCGCCGCCAACACCATCGCCAGAGACAACGATGCACTCAGCCAGGCCTACGCGGCGGCTGAATACGTCCTCAACACGACCTACGATGTCTATTATAAGATGTACGCGACAAGCGACGTGTCCGACCTGCTGTTTGACACCATAACCCCCACGGCCGAAGCCGACCTGGCGGCCGGCCGGCTGCTCGCGCAGATCACGGCCAACAGCGATTGCGTGGCCTCGGTTTATCTTGTCAACCGCGGGCGGGATCGCGTGTGGGCCAGCGATGGCACGATCAGCACGATCGATGATTTTTGGGACACGCAGGCGATCCGACTGTTCCAATTTTATAACGAAAACTCAAACACCCTCTTTCTGCCCCGCACCGCCACCCTGCCTGACAATGGCCGCGGCGCTTTTATCACGCTGATTTTTTCGCGCCGCAACGCAGTCAGTGTCCCGATGGGCGGTCTCATCGTCAACCTGGACGAAGCCAAACTCAGCCGGATCATTGCGGGAGAATTGGACAATGCCGAGGATCTCTACGTCATTTCGGAAAACGGCAGCATCCTTGTCAATGCGGACGCCGGCAAGGTCAACACCTCGATCTACGGCAGCGAACTGTGGGAAAAACTCTCGGCCTGTTCCGGGCAGGAACGTTTTTCCTTTCAGGCGGTTGTGGACGATGTGCCCTGCCTTGTCACCGGACGCAACGCCTCCCGGCTGCGGTTCTGCTTTCTGCGCATCACACCGCGCAGCGACCTTGAGGCTTCGGTCGCCTACATCCGCAACGTGGCGCTGGTCTGCGCGGCGGTTTTCCTTGTGGCGGCGTTTTTGCTGGCGGCCGCGGGCAGCCGATATGTTTACCGGCCCATTTCCCACCTGATCACCGACCTGCGCGCCAAAACCGACGGCCCCGCCGCCCCGCTGGACGAGGTGGCCTTTCTGGACAGCGCCTACCGGAACCTTTTCCAGAAGGTGGAGAACCTCTCCCATGACAATGACCTGATGGAACGGGCACGGCGACGGGAAATTTTGCTGCACCTTTTGCACGGTGATTACCCGACCGAGGAAAAATGCCGCGCCGAGGCATCCCGCCTGGGTCTGCGCCCCGGGCAGTACAACCGTGCGATCGTGTTGCTGCTGGATGATTTCAAGACCTTGCAGCTGCAAACGGTCAACCAGGATCTTGTGCTGTACCGGTATGCGCTCTGCAATGTGGCAGAGGAACTGCTGGCCGGCTGCGGCACGCCGTTCGGGGTAGAGAGCAGCGGCGACGAGGTGGCGATCCTGCTGGTCACCGACAGCCCCGCACCGCCCGAAACCCTGACCGAAGCGCTGAACCGGGTGGGCGAAGCGATGCGCCAGCACCTGCACTGCTCCGTTTCGGCCGGCATCGGCACGATTTCGGCTGATCTGACGGCGCTTGTCACCAGCTACAATGCGGCCATGACAGCCTGCGGCTACCGGCTGGTGTTCGGCCGCGGGGCGGTGATCCGGTATGAAGCGATCGCCGAACGCCAATCCGCCGCGCTCGATTACCCGATGGAGGAAGATCTTGCCATTGTGCAGGCGCTGCGCAGCCGCAACCAGCCGAAGACGCTGGCAGGGCTCGACGCCTTCTTTACCGCCATTGCCGAGGCGAATATCGACGGCATCAATATGGCCACGACCCAGCTTTCCATCAGCCTGAGCCGCGCCGTCCACAGTCTGGCCGCTGGCCACGAGGGAACCCGCAGCCTGCCGAACTACCGCGTTCTGTCCGACCGGATGCAGGAGGCCGACACGCTGCAGCAGCGCTGCCAGGTGCTCAAGGCATACTGTATCCGGGTCATTGAGATCCGCAACAGCGAGGTGCAGAACGAGCGCGAACACTTGATCGAGCGGGTGCGGGATTTTATCGAAGCCAATTACGGCAACCCCATGCTCAACACCGACGATATCGCCGGCTTTGCCGGTCTTTCGCCCAATTATCTGCGCACCGTCTTCAAGCAGGCCGTGGGCAAAAGCCCGACCGACTATCTCACCGACTGTCGCATCCGGCACGCCAAAGAGCTGCTGGCTGACACCGACCTTTCCACCAAGGAGATTGCGGCTGCGGTGGGGTACTACAACCATCGCTATTTTTACAGCGTGTTCAAATCGAAGACCGGCGCCACCGCCAGTGCCTACCGGGCCGAGCAGCGTGGGCGCGCCGTGCTGACCGAGGGAAAGGAGGCGGCTGCCGATGAAGAACGGGACGAAGCGTAGCCAGCGATTCCTGGCCGCCGTTCTCTGCCTGCTGCTGGCAGGCTGCGCCGCGGCGGAGCCTGCGTCCGCCGAAGCCCAGCCGGTCACCTTGCGGCTGCTGCTGCGGGGATCGGCCACCGGGCTTGACCGCGCACTCGAAGCGCTGTACGCCCAGATGGATGAGGAACACAACTGGCGGCTTGAGATCACGCTGCTCGACGCCAGCGATTACGCCCAGCAGCTGGCCGGCAGCCTGACCGCTCACCAGGACTACGACCTTGTATTCGACGCACAGTGGCTCAGCCTGGTCGGCCAGGCCGAGCGCGGCAGCTACCGCAACCTCAAGTCCTACTTCAACAACCCCGACTATCCCGGGTTGCAGGCGGCTTTCCCCGAAGAATACCTCGAAGCCAACCGGATCGACGGCGAACTGTACGCGATCCCATTTACAAACACCTACTACGATGTTCCCGGCGTTTACTACCGCAAAGACTTGCTCGACGACCTCGGCCTTGATTTCACCGAAATCACGACCCGAACCCAGATGGAGCAGTTCTGGCAGGCTGTCCAGGCACAGGGGGAGTTGAAACCGATCACCCTGGGCAACCGCGGTTTTTACCAGATCAACCTGCCCGAGATCACACTGCGACAGCAGGGCTTTTATGCGGTCACCGGCTGGAGCTTCTGGGATTACCCACATTACGCAATTCTTTCGGCGGACGGAAAGACGGTGCTCGATGTCGTTTTTCCCGGCGATGATCCCGCCAGGTTTGCCGACCTGCCGGAGCCTTATAACAAATCCAATCTGCTGGACGACTACCTGCTGCAAAATGCGGCCTATGCCGTCTATCTGGACCCGGAAGATCTTCTGCAGGCGGATGGCAAGCAGGCTTTCCTGCATGGTGTTTCGGCTTCCTGTGAAGGGTCGCTGGGCAGCGGCGGAACGCCGCAGGTGCAGCAGCAGCTTGAAAAATCGGTGCCCGGGGCGGAGGTAGGCTTTTGGGCTTATGATGAAGCCTTTACGGCGCAGGCACGAACAGCCGGCGCGATTCCGGTGGACTACTCAGCCTGGAATTACCTGTGCATTCCCTCTTACAGCGCCGACCCGGACGAGGCGATGGCCTTCCTCGACTGGCTATACAGCGATTGGGCGCGGCTGGATCTTTTCAACTATGGGGTGGAAGGGGTCGATTGGGTTTCCGTCGGGCAGGACGAATATCGTTTGCTGGAGTCCGCGGAGACCGCCGCGTTCAGCTTCCCGGCTTATGAACTGGCCTGGAACCCCCTGCACCATCGCCTGGATGTGGAACTGCCGACAGAGGAGCGCGCACTGATGCAGTACATTTACGATACCGGCAGCTACACCCCCTCGCCGCTGGCCGGCTTTCACCTGCGTACCGGCACAATCTCGATCGAACTGGCCCGGCTCGGCGCACTGTATGCTGAATACTATACCGG
>MHCFR00700__coassemble_554_pt1 | contig 30314 bp, 19 predicted proteins | sample MHCFR00700__metabat2_low_PE_037 | metagenome-assembled genome bin MHCFR00700
GGAATTGCGAATTTGAAACCAGCTTTATCCCGCATTTCTGCAAAGAGAGTGATTGCGCCGGTATTGCCATGGTTCAAAGCAATGAAAATCATCTGCGGGCAGAGTGCTATCCCCAGGATTCGGGCGTTAAACTTGTTGTTTCTCTTTGCAAAGACAGCAAAGACAACCCTCTGGCGCAAATCGATATGCAGCCCCAGGCTGCCATCCGGCTGAAACTGCGGGTAGAAGGGCTTGTTGCCAGCGTACTTTACCAAAGCGGTACCGAATGGAAAACAGCTGCCTCTGGTATCGACCTGCGCTCTTTAAGCACGGAACATGCCGGTGGTTTTGTCGGCTGCACACTGGGGTTATATGCTTCGGGCAATGGGGAAGACGCTGGTGGATATTCTGATTTTGAAACGATGACCTATCGCGAGCTTCCCACAGAGTAATCTATTACTTTCATGTATTAAACATGCGCATGAGCCTCCTTCTTTTGAAAAAAGAAGGAGGCTCATGCAATATATGGAATCCGAGCGAATCAAAAACAACTTACGAGGTTTTGCATGTGGACGATATTGATGACTTGCAAGCCTTTGTTTACTGGCAACAACGGTTGAAGCAATCGGACCGACAACGGCTATGCTCAGACAATCTCAAGTCTAGCAATGTCCCTATATGGACATATTTTTCTACTTGTGAAGGAGAGAATTAAGCCTATTTGCGATTTTTGCTTTTTTCACCTGACGCTACTTTTCAATCTTGTGTTTGTTCTTTGTCCACAACAATCAAAACGGGCCCGGCCGGCGCTTTTTCCACGGGTTCCGCCGTTTTGGTTGAAAAAGCCGGGGCCTTGCCCGAACCGAATCCTTCCGGGGGCAAGGCAAAAAAGTGCGGAACACCGCAAGGTATGCGCATCGTTCAAGATTCTGCAAGAAAGAACCAGGAAACAAGGGGAGATCCCTGCATCCATGGGCGTTTCGATGCTGCAGTCCGTTGCTGAAATCGCAAAACAAAAGCACGGCAGACCATCAACCAAGGGCAAAGCGCTTCGAAGATGAAAAGGGACCTGCGGCGAAAGTAAAAATACGGCAGGATCACAGCGCGGTTTGGGCCCGGTATCCGCTGCATGATTGACGGGAGCGGCCAGAGGCGGTATCATGGTTCTATAGGCATCCGGAGGAAGGAGGGTCCCTCATGAAACGCAAAACCGGCGGTATTCTGCTGTCCTGTGTGATGGGCGCTGCGCTGCTCAGCGGGTGTGCCAGCACGACTGCACCGGCGTCAGAATCCGCATCACATCCTACGGCTCAGTCGGCGGTTGACAGTGGCGACGGCGCTTCTTCGGAAGGCTCCAATGCGCCTGCCGATCAACCGGTATCTCCGGCGTTCACACCCGCGCCGGCCACGGTGCCCCCGCGACCAGAACAGACGCAGTCGGATCCGGTTGTATACGCAGAGGGAAAAATTGCAGCCGACGGCGACGCGCTGTTCGAGGTCCCCGGCGGGATGGACGCCGATCGTTTTCGGTCCTTTGCCCTCTATCTTACCGTTGCGATACAAAGCCCGATCGATTCCATTGAGAACGCGGATGACAAAACAGCATTTCGCCTGAGCCGCTGTATGCTGGAATGCTTTTACAGAACACATCCCGACATCTGCGACCAAGTTGTTTACCACGAAACACCGGACGGCTGCGTTCGGAATTATACGGTGATCCCCCTTTCCGATTTTCTGGATTTCACCGCCACCCATCTTGGCCTGGATACGCTCGACTATTTCAAAAACGCCATACCGGCAGAGGACGAAGTCGTGCGTTTCGACGAGGAAAACGGTCAGATTCTGTTCGTGCCTTCCCTGGAAAGCATCGCCTCGGACTTTGACGTCGGCCATGTGGAGAGGGAAGGCGATCTCCTGCGCCTGTATGCCAGTTCAGAAAGTAAGGGCGAGTGCGTTTATGTGTTCGATATTTCAAACAGCATGGATCAGTATTTGTTGGTAAGGGTCGATTGAACCTAAAGCAAAAAGGCAGGCAGCACCCCTTTTTCGGGATGTGCTGCCCGTCTTTTTGCTTTTGGACTCGGAGTTGTTTTGCAATGGGCCCGAAGCGAGCAGCGGTTTACGCGGCCAGGCCCACATCCAGCAGTTCCCGGCCCAGGTCCGTATCGGAAGCCACCAGCCAGACGGTCCGGTTGGCCTGGTCATCGGCTGAGCGCACACTGGTGGGCAGGTTGCCGACGCCCAAAGGCACCAGCAGGTCCTCGCTCACCTCCAGGTCACGGGTCAGGACTTCACACACCGACCGGGCTCGCTCCAGCCCGAATCGGGTGGAAGATTCGGCGGTGGAGCCGGCCGTATCGGCGGTGGAGCCGGCTACCACATAACAGCTATCGGCATCTTGTTGAATTGCCTCGGCGTAGGGGGCCAGATATTCCGCCGCAGCGGCCGGGTCGCTCAATGTGGTGGAATCCGCTTCAAAGCCAACCGCAGCGGGATTCAATGCCACCGGTTCGCTCAGATCGGGCAGGGTCACCTGCTGCCGGGAGCAGGCTACCGCCGTGACCGCCGGGGCGCCCTCCACCGCACCGGTATCGGGCAGGGTGGACTTGAAGGTGACCGTTTCAGCGCCGGCGTCTTCAAGCACGGTCTGCCACAGCAGCTGCAGGTTGGCGTAACTCTGCGAGGACACGGACTGCTGGGGCTCAACGCCTTCTCCCAGATAGATCCAGTCCACGTCAACCCCTGTCAGATCGGGCAGCGCCTGCTCTTCCTGCAGTTGGGCGGCCAGGGTCTGAACGGTACTTTCGTCCAGCGTCGCCAGATCCGCTCCCACAAAACTGAAACTTCCTGCCGTAGGGATGCCAATGTGGACAACGATCAGCTCCCGGTTCTCGGCGCTGCCGTCATTCAGGGCGCGGGAGGCCAGGTTCAGCGCCCCCAGGAGATCGGTCTCGGGGGTCCTGGCTGTCTGGTTCAAAATCTCGACGCACTGGGAGATTCGCTGTTCCTTTTCCTCTTTCCAGTGCGCTTCATTCAAACTCTCCTTGCAATCCCACTTGACGTGGCCGGCCTGGAACGGCACCCCGTCCGCCAGGATGAGGGTGAAAGAGGAGCCGGCGTCGGCAGAGACCGCCTCGCTCAGGTACGGTTCCAGCAAGGCGGCGCTGGCCGCCGGCATGTTGGCCCCCTGCAGGGCCACCACCACCAGGTCGGTGCTGGCGGGTTTCTCCTCCGCGCTGGCAGAGCAGCCGGTCAGCAGCCCGATCATCATCACCAGGGCGAGGGCAAGGGCGGCGAGTTTGCAGTTGCTTTTCATGGGGATACCTCCTTCTTTTGTGTCGGGATCAGGTGACCTCTTCCCAGGCGGGGGATTGTTCACGCGGTTGTTCCACAATGCGGATCGGGGACTCGGGTTCCGGGGCGGGCGCCATGTCCGTCTTTTCCAGGATCTCGTTGAGTTCCGCCTCCATGGCGGCGATATGCTCGGCCCGCTGGTTGTTCAGCTGCAGGATCCGCCTGGACGCCTCGCTGTCGTCAATGCGTTTGGCCAGCTCTTCATGGATCGTCTGGGCGGCTGCCTCCTGAAGGATCTCGATCTTGAGGCGGGCGGCTTTCTCCATGAGATGATCCATGCTGTCGCAGTCAAAGACGCCCAATGCCTGTTCCAGGCGGTTCGTCTCCACATCCAGGTCCTCGATGGCGTTCCGGGTCTCGGCGATCTGGCGGTCCAGGCAGGCGCGGCGCTGCGCCACCGGGTCCATGCAGAAGGTTGTGAAAAAACTAACGATCGACGTGACCAGGGGGCCCAGCAGGCGTGCCACCGTTCCGTCCGTGAGCAGATCGGTCTCGTTGCGGGCGGAAACGGCGGCAGCCAGCAGAACCAGCGCCAGAAAGCTCAGGCCAAAGGCGGTGAGCAGGCCAATGACGGCCATTTTGCGGCGGAACCGGGCTTCCTTGTTGTCCGGACGGCCGGCGGACAGGATGTTGCCCAGCACGGCGAGGCTCACATCCAGACCACAGGCCATGACCGCGCTGATCAGGATGGTGACCGCCGGGGTCTCGTTGAACAGCTGCGCCGAGAAGAGATAGATGGTCAGACCGTCGCTGACAGAACAGACTCCCACCACCAGCACAGCCAGCCACAGGGGCGTTCCCGCCGGTTTGGGTGTGTGGGACAGAACCAGTCCCTCCCTCTTTTTTGCCATGGTTCGCTTCCTCCTCTCCTGAAAATCAGGCGTCGGCGCTCAGTGCGGCGCGCTCTTCCGTCAGTTTGTCCAGATGGTCCTGCAGTTCCCGGCGGTGGGTCCGGCGCATTTCCAGCTGTGACAGGACATCGCTGCGGTTGTGCAGGGCGTTCCATTTGTGAAGGATCCGGCTTTCCGCCAGCTCCGTCTTCAGGTAAAGCGCCCGGAACCCCGGCTGCATGTCCAAAACGTCCATTCCGTCGGCATCCAGGTCCAGCTCGTCCAGAAGCCGGGTGCTGTGCTCCACCACATCCTGAAAATCTTTTTCCTCATAGGGGCGGTATTGGGGGGTGGATGTGAAGGCGGACGGCTCGGCGTACAGGATGTGATCCACAATCACGTAATGCTGCCAGTCAACGGTACGCTGGCGTACCAGCCGGTCCTGCTTTTTCCGGTCCAATGCCTCCTTGATTTTGCGCAGCAGCTTCATCTGTCATCCTCCTTTCACAAGGGTTGCGGGAATGAGAACGATCTCCCGGAAGTTGCGGCTGCGGCTCAGCCGGGGGATCTCCTGTTCCAGAACAGCAAACCGGCTGGCCTTGGCATAGACGCTCAGATAACTGTTTGCCTGGCTCAGGGCCTCTTCCACGATACAGTCAGCCTGCCGGATCAGGGCTTCCAGCTCGCAGTTCAGCTCAACGAGCCGGCGGCGTGCGGCGCCGGTGCGTGCTGCCTGGCGGGAAGACCGGGTGGTGTCGGTGCGGGATACCACAGAGTCCTGCGCCGCCCAGGCCAGCTGTCCGGCCTCTTTTTGCAGGGGGGCGGCAGCGGCCAGCAGCTGCTGTTCCACCTGCGCCTCAAACACCTTGAAGCGCTCGCCCTGCACCCGGACCCGGCCGCTGTACAGCCGCTCGCCCTCCGGACCGGACTGGACCCTTGCCTTGTGCAGGCCCCCGTCCAGCAGGCCGGACAGACGGGGACAGAGCGGATTGTTCCATACAGGACATCGGAGTGGGAAACGTGCTTTCATTGTGCAGACCTCCTTTTGGTACTTTCAGTGTATCACAGGGGGGCATCTTCTCTTCGACCAGGGAGATATCCTCGTATCATCGTGTTTTTACGGCATCTTCAGCGTGTCGTTGCCGTCGGGCAGAATCCCCTGCCGGTCCAGGGAGACGGCATACCAGATGTTGTACGCCAGCCGGATGGCCCCCAGGGCCATCCCCGCCATGCAGAGGATGGGCAGCCCCGTCACAAAGATCACCACAACGATCAGGATGGCGGGCAAAGAACCAAAGAGGATGGCCAGAAACCCGTATTTGCCGGTGAAGGCCATGAGCCATTTCAGCGGTTCCTTGACCCAGGAGAAGGCGTAGAAGAAGAAGGTCCCCGCCAGGCTGTAGGCCAGGAGCCCCATCACCCCGCCCGGGGGATTCAGCAGGAAGAGGACGGCGGCCAGGCACACCCCCCACAGGGCGACAAAGCGAAGAAGCGTTTGTTTGAGCATATGGAATTCCTCCTTATCGTTTGGATGCTTTTATTGTACCTGTTTTTTTCGGGAGACTGCGCGGGCGGGAGATTTCCGGATATCTCCCGCCCGCACGCGGACCGCCGAAACGCGGTAGGATAGAAGTATCACAAGGCCGTCCCCCGCTTGGCCGGGGCGGCAAAGGAGGTTTTGTCATGTCCCGTCCTTCCCATTTTTCCGGCGCCTATACCCTGGTGTCCAACAATACCTACACCGTAAACGGCACCACCTACCAAACCGACGCAAAGGGCCGCATTTCGAGCTTCAGCGGAAAAACAGCCGCCGATTCCGCCCCCCGCTCGCCTTCCGCCCAGCGCAACCTGCCCGGCAAACAGCCGGGAGAGGATGCCGGTCACCTGATGGCCGCCAGCCAGGGCGGGTCCGGCCGGGCGGACAACCTGATCCGGATGGATCACGCGGTGAACGTGCGGGACTACCGTGCCATGGAGCGGGAAAACGATGCCTTTATGAAAGAGGGAAAGGAAGTCACCCTGCACGGCTTCATCGGCTACCCCGGCGAGGGCAACTGGCCGGACAGCATCATGGTCACCCGGGAAGTCACCGACCCGGCCACCGGCGTCACCGATGTGGAACATTGTTCCTGGACCAACATCGATATGGCCCAGTTTGAAGGGGAGGAGGACTGGATCACCCTGGCGGACGAGTATCCCAACCCCGGCGCGGAGCAGGAGGCGGCCTACTACGCCGAGCTGCAGGGCCAGGCCGGGGGCCCGGCCCCGGAGGCCGCTGCGCCCGGCGCAGCGGTTTCGGAGCACACCGGGGCGGCGGACGGCCTTGCAGCCGAAGGGGCTGAGGCCCGTTCCGACAGTTTCGGCCCGGACGGCGGGGTGTCCGACACCTCTGCCGGCAGCGCCGACTCCATCGGCAGCTTCGGCCCGGACGGCGGTTCTGCCGCGGATGATGACGGCGACGGACTCGGCCCCTCGGACAGCGATTCGGACGGGCTTTCCCTGTGATGTTTCCGGAAAGGAGGAGGGTTTCCATGCCGCTGTACTCTGCCTATGCCACCCACACCACCCCCTGGCTGCCCGGCCTGACCGCCGGCCGGGCGGCGCCGGACAGTGCGGTGCTCTTCCGCGACGGCGAAGGCCGGGCCTTCGGGCTGACCATGAGCGACCTGGCCAAAGGGGTCTACCTCACCGGTGCGCCCCGCTCGGGCAAGACCACCGTGCTGTACCACCTGCTCAGCCAGCTGATCCCCCGCCTGGGGCCCCATGACGGGCTGATCATCTTTGATCCCCGGGGAGATCTGCGGCGGCAGTTCTTCCGCCCGGGCGACATCGTTCTGGACCCCAATCCCCATGGTCACGGCAACGCCGCCTGGAGCCTGTTTGCCGATCTGCTTGCCTTTGGCTCCACCGACTACGACCTGGACCAGAGCGCCGCCCGCATCGTCACCCGACTGTTTGCGGACAATCAGAACCAACTGACCCCCTTCTTCACCATCGCCCCCAGGCGGCTGCTGGAGAATCTGCTGCTGGTCTACGCCCGCACCATCCTGGCCCACCCGGAAACCGCCGGCCAGTACCGCAATGAGACGCTGCTCAAGTACTGCGCCAACCTGTCCCGGGAAAAGATCCGGGAGCTGATCCGCTGTGCCCCCGCCCCCGGTGAACTGCGCAGTTATCTGGGCAACTGTGCTTCCGACCAGGCGCTGGGCGTACTGGGGGAACTGCAGGCGTCCGTCTCGGCCCTGCGGGGCTTTGCGGGGGGATCCAGCCCGGCGTTCAGCGTGGTGGATTTTGCCCGGGACGGCGGCGGCAAGCTGCTTTTCCTGGAATTCGACGCCAGCGCCGCCGATACCCAGGGCCCCATCTTCGGGCTGATCGAGGATCTGGCCTACAGCACCGCCCTTTCCCCCCTGCCCCAGAAGGGGAAGATCTACTTCTGCAGCGACGAAGGACCTTTGCTGGGCAGCAATGTGGAGATGCTGCAGCGGGCCCTGAGTTTCGGCGCCGGGCAGCACATCGGGGGGATCTTCTACGCCGCCCAGTCCAACGCCCAGCTCCACCACTGTTACGGCGAGGCCCTGACCGAGAGCATGCTGGCAGATTTCGGCACCGTGATCGCGCTGCGGATGAAGGACGTGACCACCCGCCGGTATGTGCAGCAGCTGTGCGGAACCTGTACCTTCCCGATGCAGCACGCCCGGTGTGGTGTGGTGACCACCACGCTCATGCAGGTGCCCGCCCTGCCCGACGACCAGATGCTGAGCATGACGACCGGGGATGCCATTGTGCTGCCCCCGGCCGGGCTGCCCTTTTCCTTCCACTTCCTGCCCTGGGCCGGGTGACCCTTGTATGAAAGGAGGAAATCGATCATGGGATTTCTCAAAGCGTTCGATCATGACTGCTTTACGGTGGCGCCGCAGGCCGACCAGGGGGACTGCGCCCTGAACACCGTCTCCGGCCGGGACTTGCAGGCACGGCTGCAGCAGGGCGGCTATCTGCGGGTGACCGCGGTGAGCGGCGGGGAAGAGGCGGACCGGGACCGGGTCCTGCAGTCGATCCTGCGGCAGGCGCACAGCCGCGGGCTGCCGGTGATCCTGCTGACCGCCCGGGCCGCGCCGCTGTGCCCCGGGGCGCCGCTGTACAATTATGATCCCTTCCAGGGGCACAGCAAGGAGGAGGCGGCGTTTCTGCTCTCCCGCATGGCGGATCTGAAAAAGCCCGGTTCGGCCGATACCATCCATTTCAGCCTCAACGCCCTGCTGCGCAACTGGCCGGGGCACAGCCTGGACGCCCTGCTGAACAGTTCCTGCGAGGATCTGGAACAGCAGGCCCAGCAGTCCGGCCCCCTGCCTTTTGCGGAGCGGGAGGAGTTCCGGGCGGTTTTCAATTTGCTGGTACAGCTGAAAGGGCTTCGGCTTCCGGGGCTTCCGGGGCGGTCGGCCGTCGGGGCACAGGCAGGCCCGGGGCAGTTGGTCCTGCGCCACCCGCTGCTGTGGATGATGGCTTTGGCCGAGATCGAGGCATACCACCCCCACGCCCTGATTCTGTGTGCCGACGCCCCCTTTGCCCAGCTGCCGGGCCAGCTGAAACTCTTGCTGGAATGCGGCTGCGTGGCGCTTTCGGACGAAAATCTGCCGGCCCGACTGTCCGGCGAAGACTGGATGTACCTGGGCGGGCGACTGTACACCGGCGTGATGTTTGCCCATACTTCCGGCATGGCGGCGGAGAAGGTGGCCCAGCTGTACGGCACGGCAGACATGGAGCAGGAGGAATACACCCACGGGGTGACCAAGGACTGGCTCCTGCCCTGGAACAGCAGCACGACCAAAAGCGTAGCCACCCACATTGTGCGGCAGTACCAGGTCCGCCCGGAGATCATCCAGCGGCTGACCCCCGGCTGGGCGGTTGTTTCCTGCGGCGGGGCACGGCGGGTCTGCCGCCTTCAGTTCGACCGGTGACAGGCAAAGAAGTTCCCGGGGCGTGCGGCGCACGCCCCGGGAACTTCTGGACAAGCAGCCGGGTCAGATCGGCTGTTTTTCCGGGAGGGTTTCCTGATACTTTCTGATGGCGCGGAGGAAGGCGCGGCCCATCTGGGGTTCCGTTTCGGGCCGGAAGGGCTGCATCCGGGCCTCGGCCAGGTCCGCCTCCGACTCCCGGGCAAAGCGTTTTACGCAGTCTTTACTGGCCGTCAGCTCCCCGCCCGGGTGGCGCAGAGGGTATTCCATCATGTACTCGGTGAACAGCAGGCAGAGATAATCGTCCCGGGAAAGCATCTTGTTTTCGTTGATATAGCGGCAGATGGTGCCGATCTTCCGGGTGGTGTAGGACATCCAGTAATTCTCGATGCTCTGGATCTCGCCCAGATCGGAAAAATAGTAGCTGCGGTAGTCCCGCTCCTCATCATCAAAGGGGAAAAAGCAGCTCACATAGTTCAGGCGCCACAGGTTGAGCCCCACCCGCTTTTTCAGCAGATCGGCGTGCGGGCTCCGGTTTTTTCCGGCGGCGAACAGGGGCAGTCCGCTGTTCACCCGCTGCTGGATCTGGTCCATCCCCCGCATATCTTGCTGCAGCGCCAGGCGCTCGGCCTCCATTTCGGCTGTGGTCTGGGGCTGGCTGCCGCGCTGCTGGGCCTCGGCGGCCTGGCGGTCGATGCGCTGGATGGACCGCCGGGCCCGGAACAGCTGGCTGCAGAACAGCAGCATCTGCCGGGCGTCATGGGAGCGGGACAAGAGGGTCTCGCAGTCCTGGGCGGGGATTTCCCGTTCTCCCAGCCAATTCAGGAAGGCGCGGGGGCTCATCTGCCACCCCTTCTCCTGGTGGTACTTCTGCCGGATATAGAAGGTCGCCTCCAGCGCAGCGGGGACCCGCCCCCTTTTTTCTTCGGCAGAGGATTCCCGGCGCAGGGCGTAGACGCGCTGGGCCAGGCGGGCCGCCGCATAGGCCGCCGGGTCGGTCTTTCCGCCGCCGCACAGCCGGTCCGCATAGTAGGCGTACAGCAGTTCGGGGGCGGTTTTGAAGTCGATGCCGGGCATCTCCTGCTCCCGCAGCATCCGGTCGGTCTCCTGCCGGTTCATGCCGCAGGCGAAAGCCAGGCGGAAGGCCAGGTCCCGGATGTCGCTTTCCTTGCCGTAATACCGGTCCTGCCGCTGGCCCATGAGAAGGTACAGGGTGTGGCGCAGCATGCGGAAGGGCACCTTGGTCCCCCGGCGCGTCCCCCGGGGCCGGCCGGAAGTTTCCGATTCGGGGTCGTCCTCCTCCGCCTCTTCGGGCGGGGCGCCCAGGGCTTCCGCAAGGCCATCCGCCCGATCCGGTTCCCGGGGAGCATCCACTTCCATCCTGCGGAAAAACTCCGCCAGTTTCATGGCCTGCGCCGCATCGCCGCGCTGGTCCTCAAAGCCGGGGACCAGCTTGTCCAGGTAGCGCTGCATCAGGTAAAGGTAATCGTTGTTCCTGGCGTTGGACAGCAAAGCCAGTTCCCGCAGCAGGGTGGGGTCCGGGCAGTCGTTCAGCAGGGCGGGCAGGCAGTTTTCCTCCCCGTGGGGTCTGGCGCACAGGTTGATGAATGCTTTTTGCAGCAGATCGTCGGTCAGATGCTCCCGCAGGGAGGGGCTGCTCCAGCTTTTGGTGGCGGCGGGCAGTTTGGTGTCGTGGGCCAGGTCCAGGATTTCCCGGCGGAAGGCAAAAACAGCTTCCGGCCAGCTCAGCCGGGTGTTGCGCAGCAGCAGCACGGCGGCCGCGGCCAGATACTGGAAGGCGTCCAGCTTTTTGGTGTCTTCCAGCGCCATCGCCCTGCGGATGCTGCGCTGGAGCCATGCGCTGCCCCGCTCCACGCAGACCAGCCAGCACAGGACCAGGTACTGGATGCGGCGGTCACACTCCACATCGGAAGGTTCATCCCAGACCAGGGGCACCTCGCTCAGCTGCAGCGCAAACTGATCCAGCCAGTCGTCGTTTTCCAGCCGCAGATCCCGCAGACCAAAGTCTTCCGGATTATCCGTAAGCTGCTGCAGCACAAAGGCCATGCGGGTGTTGAGCCGGTCGGGGCCCAGCTTCATCCGGGCCCACATGCCGCCGAGTTTTACCGGGCGTTCGCCGATATACCGGTCGCAGCACTCCGCAAAATACCGGCGCAGGGCTTGGCAGCGCGACTCGGCTGCTTCCGGTCCGCGGTCCTGCCGGTCCATGCTTTTGAGCCCGAACAGCAGCACCAGATGCCGTAACCGGGACAGTCCCGTATCCATGCACATCCCTCCTCTGCGCTACAGGGTCTTTTCGGCCGCCGCCGCGATGTGTGCGGCGGTATTTTTCTGGTCGTCGGCGTCGATCAGCAGCACCCCCAGCGCCCGGCAGCGCTCCCGGAAGGCGGGCTTCTCTCCGGCCTTCAGTTCCGACGCCACCAGCACCGGCAGCGCGTTCACCTTCAGGTTCTGGGCTTCGGTGCGGACCTCATAGGCCATGGCGGGGTCCAGCTCCTTGCATGCCTTGCAGGAGACCAGCACCAGCCGGCCGCCGCACATAGCCACCACATCCACCTCGTTGGCGGGGCCCCGGTCACCGAACCAACGGTATTCATAGTTGGTCCGGCATTCCTCAAACAGGCCGCTCTGCATAAGCTGCAGGGCGGTGTCCGCCTCCAGGGTGGAGCCTTCCTTGAGCAGCATCCTGACCAGTTCCGGCCGGACGTATCGGGCCATCTTCTGGGTCGGGTCCCACTGCATCCACCCCTTTGCCGCCAGGCGTTCATACACCCGCACGGCGTCGGCGCTCGGCAGGTCGGGCCGGACCTGATTCGGCCGGCCATAGACGTGAAAGCTGCAGCGGCCGAAGTCGGCCCGCTCGTAACGCTCCACCACAAAGTAGTTTTTCTGGATCAGTTCCATCCGGTGGCGCAGGAAGTCCGCCAGCCGGAGGGTGGTCGTCACCCGCACCCGGCTGCGGTCCCCGTAGGGCTGCTCTTCCAGATCCTTCAAAAACCCTTCCGCCTCCATGCTGCGGAACAGGGGGATCAGCGTCTTGCACTCCTCCTTGCTCAACAGGCACTCGCAGGGGGTATCCATAGGGTCTTCCGGCGCGGGGGCGGCAAGCTGCCAGTGGCTGAATTTTTCGTACCCTTTGCGGAACGCCTCGCAGGCATCGTGCCATGCAGGGCCGGACATTTCCCGTCGGATGGCCTGGTACTCGGCAAAAATATCCCGGTAGAGCTCGCCGCCCTGTTCCTCTTCTTCCTCGCCGCAGCAGCGGGCGCCGGACAGGGCAAAGGCCGCGTCGATCGTCATGGGCTGGCGCACCGGGATCACCGGGGGCAGGGTGCCCCGCAGCGCCCGGGGCCTCTCGCCCTCCATCTCGATGAGCGGCACCCGGCAGCTGTCCAGCAGGCTGCCGGCAGCCACCAGGGCCGGCTGGCCCCCGGTCACGTCCAGGGCTCTGCAGTCCGCCATGACCGCCGCAAAGCAGCTTTCCAGGCTTTCTTCCACCGGGATGGGGACCAGCCCCTCCGCCCCTTCCGGCGCCGAAACGCCCGGGGCCAGAAACAGCCGCAGCTCGGCGGGGGCATCCATCCCCCGGATGGCGAAGCAGCCGCGCAGATCGGCGTAGATGCCCGCATACCGGCGGGCGGCCTTCTCGCTGGCGGCATAGGCGGCGCATACCACCCGGTCGGGCAGGAAGACCTCTGCGGGACGCAGATTGTCCAGCAGGCAGCCGTCACTGAGCAGGATGCCCAGCGTCAGCCCGCCGCCGCACAGCAGAAAGCGCATGTTCTCCACCAGAGTGGCGTCATACCGCTTGGCATCGATCCCCCGCAGGGATTGGATCATGATCCGGGCTTCCCGGTCCAGGTTTTCCAACGCGCTGCGGGTGCTGGGCACCCAGGGGCTTTGCTGCTTTGCCAGCGTCTGCTGCAGGTGCAGGCGGGCGTTTTCATAGGGGGTGATGGATTCCGGCCTGGCCCTGGCCGGGTCTTCCAATCGTTTCACCGCCCGTTTCATGTTCTCGGCCAGCAGGGCGAATTCCTCCGCCTGGGGGGAAGAATGGCTTTCCAGCCATTCCAGGTGCCGGTCCAGCTTATCCACCAGCGCCCCCTCGGAGGCTTTCAGGTTGATGCAGGCGGCCGTGCGGACATACATCCGGGTCAGCCCCACGCAGGCCCGGTCCAGGGGGTCCAGCTCCGCCGGGATCGGCTCGTTCAGCGGCCGGGCCGCCCACCGGGCAGGGGTCTGCCAGCCCTCCGGCCGGCTGCCATCCATACGGCTGGGCACCAGGTAGGCGTGAAAAAGGTGTTCCCGGCCGTCCTCTGCGGGCAGGCGGATGTTGGTCACGCTCTCGTTGTTGTCGCCGGCGAGAAGCAGTTCGTACTGTTCTTCCGGCAGGGGGCGGACGCCCCGCACCAGTTTGGAGGCCATCCAGCGCCGGTGCTCCAGCCAGCTGATCCGGGGGATCAGCCCGGGGTCGCACCGCAGCCTTTCCTCAAAGAGGGCGGCGTCGGCCGCGGCCTCGCCCGACCAGGGCACACCGGCGGACCAGAGCTTGCACTTGACCGCCAGGGCCGTTTCCTGGCTGGCCGTGTAGTTGTACGCATTGTTCCGATAGCTGCGCCGGATGCTTTGCAGGCTGCCGGTCCGGTCTTTTTCCCGCTCATACAGAAAATGGGCGTTGAACCCGATGCGGTCTGCCGCATCCAGAAAGCTGTCGTCACAGGCGGCGGGGGTCATGCAGATGACGGTCTGGCCGTCCCGGCTCTGTTCCGGGTAGAGGGTCTTGCCCCAGCCGCCCCGGTAGGCCACCAGGCGCCGCCCTTCCCCGGGCGGGCGGAGAGCAAGGGCCATGGCTTTGCCCTCCGCCTGATTTTCGGTGAGAAGCAGCACCGTGTTGGCCCGCCATTTTTCCGCCAGTTGGTTGATGGTTTCCCGGCTGACCGCTGTTTCGTCCCAGCAGATCTGCGCCATGAAATCCTGCCAGGCATAGGGGGTGAAGAGTTCGCCCCCCCGGCAGTCCAACCAGCTGTCGGCCTTGTAGATCTCCCCGCACCATTTCCGGGTGATGGCCCGGGCCTCCGGGCAAACCACGGCCAGGTGCAGCTGGTGCCCCAGCACATGGCAGGCGGCAAACAGGGCATCCAGCGCCTGCCGGACAGGAAGCTCCCCGCCGCCGGCAATGAGCACCCGCATATCTCCATCGGAAGCATACTCATGCAGGGGCCAGCGGAAAAGCAGATGGGCCAGCATTTCGGGCAGCTTTTCGGCTTCCTCCCGGCCGGCGCGGGCGGTCTCGGCGATCCGGTGCATCTGCACCCGGGTGATGACCTCCATGACCCGGGTGCCAAATTCCCGTGGGGTGGCAATGCGTTCGGTGGGTTCAAACATCAGCCCTTCGCTGAGCAGCCGCCCCAGCATGCCGTACAGATCGTCCTGCTGCAGCGCTTCCGCAAAGGGACAGGCGGCCAGGGCGGCGCCGCAGTCATCCACCGCCTCGGGCAGCTGTCCGGTGAGGGCATAAAAAAGGGTGGCGGCCAAGGCGTATACGTCGCTGGCCGGGCCGATCTTGAAATACCGGGGCAGCGAGACGGCGCCGCCCAGTTCCGGCGCCGTAAACCCGGGGGAGACGGGCAGCTCCGGGCTGCCGTCCAGCTCGCTGCGCAGCAGGATGCTCTCCACATCGAACAGACTCACCGCGTCCGCCAGGTAGGCGGTTTCCTCCCCCCGGGCGCCGCTGCGGCGCACCATCAGCACATTGGCGGGCTTGATATCCAGCAAAAGAGCGCCCTTGCTGCACAGCAGTTCGTCCGCACTGGCGATGGCATAGAGGGTGTTCAGGATCTGCAGCAGATGGCTCCGGTCCGGGGTCTGGTGGGCATCCCGCAGATAGGTCTCCAGCGTGACGCCGCTGAGATTTTCCGGTGTGAAGACGTAGGGCACCCCGTATTTGCCGTGATACAACTGCATGTAGGGGATGAAGTAGTTCAGATCGCCGCTCCGCTTCAGGTCGTGCAGGGCATGCATAACGCTGCGCAGGCGGCCGGCCCGTGTCTCACACATCTCCCGGGGCAATTTCAGCGAGCCGTCCGGGGTGCGGGCGACCGACATGGACGCAAGCAGCGAGTCCATATCCTGGCTGCCGCCGCCCACACTGCAAGGATAAAACTCTTTCAGCGAACCCTGGACACTGCCTTCGGACTCCGACAGGCGGGTCACCCGGTACACCAGGGAGGAGCCGCCCGCCCCCAGCAGCGCGTCGATCCGGAAAGACGCCGGCTCCCCGCTGTCGCCGCTCAGTTCAAGGACCGTCTGCGCAGCCAGCGGGTCCCGGTCTTCCAGCAGGGCTGAAAGTTCCTTGTTCTGCATGCTCATTCTCCTTTCCCGGCGCCGGGGCCCTGCCGCCCGCGGCGGCGCCGCTCATTCCTTCTTTTCCGGCGGCGTGATCGTATATCCCATCTTGACGATCAGGCGCAGGGTCGCGTACGCGGTGTTCAGGTCGTAAGCCTGCTCACTGGCGGGCAGGTCCTCAAAGGGTACCATGCAGGGGGTCAGTTTCCTGGCGTCATCCCTGTGCTCGCCATAGCGCCAGCCTTCGGCCTGCCGTCCCTGGGCCCAGATATCATGGACCTGTGCGGCCATCAGGGTGGCCAGCTGTTGGATTTCTTCGGGCAGGACCACATCGGACGTGTCCAGGGGATGGGGAATGTAGGTGGTGTTCATACAGCAAATCTCCTTTGTTTGGTGTGTTGGATCAGGCCAGTCGGCCTTGCCCCGCCTCTGCGGGAGGGTCCGGCCGCCTGGTTGCAGGCGCTTGCCACGATCTGTCTTTTCCGGCCTGTGCCGAGCGGGGGCGGGCTGCGTCCGGGGCGTGCCCCGAAGCTCTTTCAGCCACGATTGTTTCCTGTTTGGGACTTTCTTTCATGATACTACAAGATCCCCCTGAACTCAACCGGAATCCTTTCTCCTTTCCCCCCTTTCTTTTCAAAACATGGGTTCATTATAACCGCTTTCTGTAGGCGTGTTGCCCGACGGGAGATAAAATCTTCCAAATGCTGCCGGAGTCCCCGGAACTTTGCCCGCGCCGCCAGTTGGTTTTCCGGCTTTGTGTATGCCGCGCAGGAAACCGCGCTGCCGCCGCGCCGACAAAATTTGACCCCCGGACGGAAAGACCGCGTCCCCGGCGACGCTGCAGCGTTTTATCTCCGTTTTCTGCGCGGCACCCGGTTTTTGTTGTAAAATTTCCACAGAAAATCCAGGATATCCGCCGCTGATTCCGCAGGTCCCGGCCGGGATCTCCCGGAACCGGGCAGAAAAGGGAGGAAAACAAGAATGGAAGACTTTCCGCGGCGCCGGCAGGACCTCTCGGCCGTCTGGGTGCAGGCAGGGGCCGGCCTTTCTCTCCGGGACCCCTGCACGAACCACCGCTATATCCTCACGCAGCGGGCCGGAAGGTTTCTGCTTTTTCTGGACGGTACGTCAGATCCGGCCGAATTCGAAGCGTTCTCTGCGGACAAGCGATACCGCCTGCTCCTCCAGTTTCAAAAAATGGGATGGCTGGAAGGGCCGGACCCGGTGGTTTCTGCGCCGGGCCTCCGCCTGTGGATGATCCCCTGCGGCGAAACGCTGCGCCGCGGGTGCAGATGCCCGCTGCTTCTGCTCTATAACGCCCTGCTCCGGCTGTGGCCGCTGGCGCTGCTGGCCTGCCTCATCGCCTGCAGTGCCCCCGGGGCCTTGCGCCTGCCTTTCCACCAGACGCCGGTACAGAACCTGCTGTGTCTCCTTCTATGCCAGATCCCCGCCATCGCCATGCACGAACTGGCGCATGCAGCCGCCGCCAATGCCAGCGGCCTTCCGGTGGACGCCTTCGGCATCGGCATCAACCTTGGCGTGCCCTGCCTGTGTACGGTGATCCAGCTTGTCCCCTTTGCCCCGCTGCAAATCCAGCGGTCTGTGTACAAAGCCGGGCCCCTGAGCAATCTGTGCATCGGCTGCATCGCCCTGACCCTCTGCCTGCGTGTCCGGTGGCTCTGCAGCGAAATTCTGTTCTGGGCGGCGGTGGTCAATTTGCTGCTGGCTGTCATCAACCTGCTGCCCTTCGTCATGCTGGACGGCTGCAAGATCCTGAAAACCTTCCCCGCGCTGCGGCGCGCCATGAGCGGGAGCCGCGCCCCGTCTGCCGGCCCCCTGGAAAGCAGTGTGTCCTGCGGATACCGTTTTCTGCAGCAGGTGGGGTTTCCCGTTTTTCTGGCCTATCAGGCAATCTGCCTGATTCAGACAGTTGTGGAGCTGATTCTATGAACTCTCGGTTTTTTTCTCGCCTTTTCCCGCCTTTGTGCATGGCGGGGTTCTTCCTGCTGGCCCATACGGTCACCCGCCTTGCAGGGAATTGGATCCTTGCCGAGGCGGTGATCCTGGCGGCGGCCCTTCTGGCATCCTGCCTGCTGCCCGGCACGGCCTGCCTTTGGCTGCTTCTGCTGGGCACCGTGGGCACCTTGCCCGTTTTGTGGGCCCTGCTGCCCCCATCCATGTTCTTTACGGCCGGATTCTGGCCGCTCGCCCTCCTGTTTTATTCCGCTTACTTCGTTCTCAGCGCGGCCCTCGCCACGCTGGGCCCCATGCTGCTGTTGCTGCTGGTGTAGGGCCCCTGCCCTTTGGCGGCGCAGATTGGTCACCTTGACGGGATTCCGGCCGATTTTTCTGCATTGCTGGAGGTGGCGGCGGATGATATAATGAATAAAAGAAATTCATCCCCTTATTGTCGGAATACGGCTTCCCGTTCGCTTTTTGCTTCCTTCTGTCTGCTCAACCCAAAAACGATGGCTGCGTCCTGCGTCTGACGGTCCGCGCACTCCGTCCTGCCGGATACAGCGGAAAGGATCGGTGCTACTGCAATCATGATGCGTTCCGACTACGATACCATGCTGGGTCTGGCAGATAAGCTGCACTACAAAAGCCTGACCCAGCTGCAAGAGACTGCATTTCGCACCCGAAGCCTGTATGGAAAAATCGCAATGCTATAAAGAAGAATCACAAATTTGCGCGCGGTAGAATACATAAATTCTGACAGAATGCAGGGAGGTACAGTGATGCCCAAAGTCCTATGCTCCAAAATTGCCTATTTGATTGGCGTCAAGAAAGATAATTTTTACCCGGCAGAGAACGAGCGGGGGCTGCTCCGGCCTGTGTTTGAGGAGATGGACAAAAACCGCGACGCGCAGATTGTCCGGGATTTGTGCATCCTGCGGTTCCGCATGATCCGGAACAATGCGAAGATTCAGCAGGCGTTTATGTTTGGCGGGTGCAATATTGGTACGCTGCCTCAAGAAACAGGCAAGGATGGTACAGAGTTTGAGCTGCTGCCCAGGGATGCCATCCGGCGCCTGCACCGCAACGGAATCGACGTTTTCATGAACCGGCCCAGCGTGTATGCCTACCTGATGCTGCTTAACAGAAATTTGTCTCAACAGCTTGACAGGCCGGCTGTGAGGCAGCTGATCGCTCCGGAAGTGAACTGGCAGTATATCCGCAGGATGTTTTTGTTTCCGACTGACACAACGGAAAAAAATGTGATGAACGCCGTAAGCGAATACTTCCAGAACCGAACGCGGTATCCCTATGCCTGTTACATGAACTGGGCCGGCGGCAGCGGAAATATTCTAATCAACGACGACCAGTTCCTGCAGCGGCTGTATGAATACAATGAGGATTACTGGGGCGAATCTGGTTCCGAGGAAATGCAGGCCCTGAACCAGTTTTTGGGCGGCAGCGAGGACGTTCTGGTGCTGGTGGACTGCTCTACCACAGATTTGGCGTCGCTGGAGGAACTGCATCGGCGGGCGGAAACCTGGTATGCCTCGCACATTGCCAAGATTGTGCTGTTGTGTCCGGCTGCTGCGAAGGACCTGTGGCAGCCACTGGCTGGTAAACTGCACGCCGAACTGCACACGGTAGAGGAAACCTATATTGTCGGCACGGACGACTGGCGAACCGTGCTGACAGATATCATCTCAGATCAAATGTTTGTGCCAGATTGTCCGCTTATCCTTGCTACGGCGGATGCGAACCTTTTGCATGATCTGGCCGATGACGAACTGTTGAGCGGCAAATACCTGATTATGACCCGGCATGGCTGCGAGACCGGCTGGAGCGAGCAAAAACAGAGCGAACACCTGTGCCTGCTCCCGGAAGTGAGCGTTCCATACGCAAGAAAAGAACAGATTGCTTTTGCGCGGATGCAGGCCCGGCTTGACGCCTGCCAGCGGCTCAACATGGCGGATCTGGTGGCACAGGTGCTGGACGAAGTGCCCAATGGCTTTGCGCCGGAGGAGAGGCAGCAGCTGGCCGAGCGGATGCAGGCCCGGCTTAGTGTCTGCCGGCTGCCCAGTGTGGTGGACCTGGTGGCGCAGGCACTGGGCGAAACGCCCTACGACTTTACGCTGGAGGAGCGGCAGCAGTTGACGGAAACCTGCCGCCGGCGACTGACCGTTGCTGTTGATGCCGCGGACAACCTGCGGCTTTACTTCCGGTAAGAGAACAGGACCTCTGCGCCGTGCAGAGAAAGGAATGAAAGATGGACTACTCCTCACTTGCCCGCATGGCGTGGGCCATGGGATACACCAAATTTACGCAACTGCAGGAAGAGGCGTTCCAAAACTCGGAGATCCTGCGACCCGACCAAAACATCCTGGTGATGGGCCCGACCTCCAGCGGCAAGACGCTGATCCCCATGCTGATGTATTATCAGCGGGTGCAGGAGGCAGACCGCGAGCGAAAGCCCCGCCCCAAGATGTTGTTTGTGGTGCCGTACAAAGCGCTTGCCTCCCAAAAATGTACCGAGCTGGTGGCGCCGTACCAGGAGGTATATGGTGCGGACAGCCCCCTGCGGGCAGTTCAGTCCACAGGGGAATATCGCTATGCTGACCGGGCCATACAGCAGGCCGATGTAGATGTGGCGGTAATTATCAGTGAAAAGGCGTTTCTTTTCTCGTGCGAAAACCATGCGTTTCTGAGCCAGTTTGATGAAGTTGTCTTTGATGAGATCGGGCTTTTGGCGGATGAGAGCCGCGGCGTCAAGCTGGACTTTTTGCTGGTGTGGTGCCGCATGATGCAGCGGCAGTACGGGCGCCCCCGAATGACCCTGCTGGCCACCCCTTTTTACAACTGGTCTGCCTACGTGGAAAAGTTTGATCTTGCACTGGTGGAAGCATCTGGTCGCCCCTGTTTGCTGGAACGGCCGGTTTTTGTGTCTGGCAGCAAAGAAAAAAACGTGGCATATACCAGTGAGGGGGACACTGACACGCCACTGCCACCCATGATCCATATCTGCCGCGAGGGTCAAAAAGAGGTGACCCGCTGCCCCGCCGTTGCCGCCGGCGAGGACGGGCCTTATCTGTGCCAGGTAGACCAACTCTGCCGCCGGGACCAGGACGTTCCCTGCGAAAAGATCGGGGGACCATGCCAGTACCCGGTGGCTGCAATCCAAAAAGGGATGCCGTATAAGGCCTATGTGATTGCACAGATCTGCCGCTGGCATTTGCAGCATGATCGCCAGGTTCTGATATTTTGGAACAACCGGGAAGAGGTACGCCAGCTGGCGCTGCGCCTGTATTCGCTGCTGAAAGACATCCTGCCGCCGGCGGCGCCGCTGGAACAGTGCAAAAAACAGGTGCTGGATGGCTGCTCCCGGCAGGTTAAAAGCTTTGACGGATCCTCACTGCGCAGCACCGAGATGACCGAGGACGAGCTGTTTGGTATTTTGGAGGAAGACCACTACCGGGCGCTTTGCAGCGGCATCGGGTTCCACAGTTCGGCCGTGCCCAATGAGCTGCGCTGCTATATTGAAGAACAGTTTTTGAAAACAGGCAATTTGAAGATTGTCTGCAGCACCGAGACGCTGGCGTACGGCGTCAACAGCGCGGTGGACGCGGTGGTCATTGCCGATATGACCAAGATGAAAGGCCGGCGGCAGAGCTTGCTCTCGGCCAATGAATACCAGAACTATGTGGGGCGCGCGGGCCGTCTGCGGCCTGGCCTGTCTATGGAAGATATCGTGGGATGGGTACACCCCATCATCAACGGCCACAGCCCAGAGGACAAACGCTTCACGAACGACGAGGGAATGTACACCCACTGGATGCAGATCCGCGCCCCCAAGAAGGTGGATGTCATGTACAGCCGGGTGTTTGATCCAGACAACCAGAACCTGCCGTTTTTGCTGCTGTGCCTTTTGCCGGATACAAGCGAGGAGGCTATAACCCAACACGAACTGCAAGAGTGGCTGGAGCAGCTGCCACGCGTACCAGGGCAGGCAATTTTGCTGGGCGGTGCATTGCATTTTCTGCTGGCAGAAAATTTGATAAGGGTGCGCAGCCAGGGGCGGCGCACCGCGACCCGGCAGGCAACAGATCGCTACTATGTCGCCGACAAGGGACACCAGCTCCGCGGTTACATCCCCAGCATTGGCGATTACAGATGCGTCCTGCGGGCGCTGCACCAATCTTTGGCGGCACATCCGTGGGAGGAGGCCCCGGCATTCCGTGAAGCGGTGTTTGTGTACTGCCTGCTGGATGCGCCCTGTCTGCACAACGCACAGGAAATGCTGGACATAGACCGGCTGGAAGCAAAAAAACGGAGGCCGGAAAACGCTGACGTACCGGAGCCGGCCGATGAGCTGCCCGGAGAGGGCTTGAGCAGGGAAAAACTCGAGAACCTGCTCAGCGGTCTGGCTGTGCGGGACGCTATGCAGCCACTGTTGGAAATCGTGGATCTGGACCAGAAAGCTGTGCGCAAAAAATGCCTGCTTACTGCGGCGACTCTGTGCTGGGCGGACAGTATGAACCCCCGCAAACTGTATAATACGTTTTTGATTGCCTATCCGCTGATCCAGTCTCTTACCCAGGAAATGTCTTTTTTGATGGACATTGCAGGGCGGCTGATCGATGAAATTCCCAGAGCAAGCGGGGAGTTGGAGATGGACTACAGCCTGCGCCAGGCCGTGGTGAGCAAGGCTATCCAGATGCTGTCCCGTTCGATCTACTTTGGGATCCAGCGCGATTTGTACGAAAAAATGCTGCGCTTCTTTCAGGAAAAGCCGGGGGAGGACAGCCAGCGCATCTATGCAAGCCTGGCCAACCCTCAGCCCAGTATGGCACGGCAGCTGCGGCGCATTACCGAATATCGCAGCCTGCTTTCCGGTCCGCACAGCAGCGACCGTGCGCTGGTCAGGAAACGTATGGCAGCCCGCAAAGAACTGAAAAACCTGGGCAGGCTATGGCCAGAGTTTATCCAGTCCGTCAATTCTGCGGACACAGCCGGTTCAGACAATCATGTAAGCGATAAGGAGTGAAAAAAATGAACCCAGCGGAAGCATTTGCGATCAATTCCCTGACAGACGTCATTGAGGCCAGACATTGGAGCGAGACCCAAGGCGAGGTGGTAAAGCGAATCGAACAGAATATACAGGGAGATAAAACAGCCCCGGTGGCACTGACCCACCTGCAGAAGACCGTGCTGAACCACTCGGATTTCTGGGGCGCGTGGGATGATCAGGAGTTTGTCGGCAAGGACCTGATTATTCAGGGCGAGACCTCTGCCGGCAAGACATTGCTGTCAGAGATCGCCATTCTGGACTGCCTGAGCAAGAACAAGAAAGCCCTGGTTTTGGTTCCGCTCAAGGCCCTGGTACATGAACGGTACAAGCAGTTCAAACGGGATTTTGCCCCCGATGGCGAGTACAATGTCTACGCCAGCAGCAGCGATTATCTGGATATGGACCAGCAACTGATCAACGGGGAATACGGTGTGGGCATCCTGGTTTATGAAAAACTGTTTGCCATGCTGTGCCAAAACAACTGCCGCATCCTGCAGGACTGCGGCTTGATTGTGGTGGACGAGCTTTCGATGCTGAGTAAGGACGAGCGCGGCCCCAAGCTGGAGATCGCCCTGGAAAAGGCGAAAGCCTCCGCCGTGCCGCCGCGTATCCTGTGCCTGACCACCATCGACAACAAGGTGGATCGCATTCGGGAGTGGCTTGGCGTTACCCACGGAGAAAACGCCGGCGATACCGTGGCCGTTATCTCGGATCCGGTGCGCCCGGTGGGTCTGGACGAGTACATTGTCACCTATGACGGAAAATATATGATGCGCCACATCCCCGGCGAAAAAGAAGAGAGCAACCGGGAAACAAGCGAAACCGGCGATTTCCGGTTACCGGACAATAAGGAACCGCAGAGCGGCGTCCAGCGGATGAATCTGCTGGTCAAAATTCTGGAAAGCCTGCACAAAGAAAAAAAGAACATGAAAACGCTGGTCTTTGTGCCGTCCCAGTCTGGCGCGGCAACCCTGGCCGAAACATTGGTAAAGAGATTGCCGAACGTGTTCGAGCGCGTTGCGTTGGACGAAAGCATGGGTATGATTAAAGACGACGACGCCCAGGATTCCCTGTTGGATGAGCTGAACCATTGCGATCAGGATGAGGACCTGAAAATCAACAGAGACAAGCTACTGCCTTATGGCGTAGCCTACCACCACAGCAGTATGAGCACCACCCTGCGCGAGGTCATTGAAGCTTTTTTCCGCAAAAGCAGCCATGCCAAGGTGATCGTTGCCACTGAGACACTGACTATAGGGGTGAATATGCCCTTTGATGCGGTGATTATTACCGATTACCTGATTCCGCGGGGCCAGGATAAAAAACGCCCACTTACAAACCAGGAGTACCGCAATTATATCGGCCGTGCGGGCCGCCTGGGGCTGGCAGACAAGGGCTGGAGCTATCTGCTATTGCCCAACAATGAAATGAGGACCAAATATTGGGATGCAAAAAATCAAGACAATGAGCAGATCACTTCGGCGCTGACCAATGGTGAAGCCCAAACCATCGCACCGTACTACCTCAACCTCCTGGCTGGGCAAACCAGCTTTGACCAGGAGGTTGTGACCAAAATGTACCATGCAAGCCTGTCATACATTTGTAACCGGCGCAAAGCCCCAAATACAAGCGAGGTCATCGAACTGCTGGTGATGTATGGACTGATACAGGAGTCCAGAGCCAGCCGTGCGATGATGCGCAGAGGGAATTCTCCGCAGCAGTATATATTGACCGATATAGGGCAGATCTTGGCGGCCTACGCATTCAGCTTGGGAACCACCGATTCCCTTCAATATGCATTTGTGGATAAATACAATGGTGAGGCGGCAAAAAAGTATGGCGCCGGTATACCGGCGAATCTCACGGCCGGCGAGATCCATTCGGACCGCTATCTGCTGGATATACTGTTTTGCATCTGCGAAGACACGGAAGTGAAAAACTCGCACCTTCTGCAATTGCCCAGCCTGACCGGTGCCCGGGGCGACATAGCTGAGATTCGCAGCAAAATTTACCAGGCGTTGTACACCATGCTTGATGATGGTATTTTGCCCAATAGCGATTTTAAGCGGGCCCCGGAGGCACCCCCGGAGCGGTGCTGGCTATGGAAAGAGAGTGCTGTTAAACTGTTCTTTTTCTCTGACTCTGACAAATTGCCGGAGTGGGAGGAACTGCAGCAATTGTACCGCGCCATTGTCCTGTTTTACTGGACAAAGGGAAAGACGGCTCGGGAGATCAACAAAATCATTGACCTGGGCGGATATCGCGTCCGCTGCAGCGGCGGCGATATGGAGCGCTTTGCCGAGGTGGTCAGTTACCATCTGGACGCCGTCTCCCGTTTGGTGCAGTTCAACAAGAATCTGGGGTTGTTCGACGGGGAAAAGATCAGCCGGATCTCCAGGGCGTTCTACAACCTGAGCAACCGGGTCAAATATGGCTTGCCGGCAGACGCAGTCATCATTGCCAACCGGCACGTGCATGGGGTGGATCGCAGCCGGATCCTGCAGCTGGATCGCATGGCCCATGAGGAGGGGTGCAATGTGCTGGACTATCTGCGCAATGCACCGATTCAGAAAATCGTGCAGCTGATTACCCGCAAGCAACGGCAGGACCTGCTTCGCCGGCTTCAAAATCACTATTCGGAGGGCAGCCTGGAGGTGCAGCTGAAAAATGCGGAAAGAGATTACGGCCTGGACAGCAATATAAGCGAGCGTTTGCGCAAGATTGGCAGTTACAATGCCTATGACCAGGTCGAGCTGTTTGAAACGCTAAGTTATGTGTTGAGCCATGCGCCGGGCGAGTGCCTTTCGCCATGCAAGGCATTGAATGCAACAGATGCTCCCAGCGTGAAAGAATGGACCTACTATGGGCCCGGCAGCAAACCCGAGGTCATCTATATCGCCTACCTGTATGCGGAAGATGAAAGCGAGCTGCATGAGGAGCAGCGGCAGGAGCGCATCAATGAAATTAAAAATATCTTTAACAAACAAAACCAAAGCGACGACAGCTGCACAAAGATTTTGATCTCCGGCAGCACCTCCATACAGCCGCTGTACGACGCCGCCAACGCCGGCGTGGCGTTTACCCTGGGCCTTACCTGCGAAAACCTGGCAACGCTGCTGTTGTCTTCTTTCTGGCTGGGCAGCGGCGAAACCTCGCACTCTGAAAAACAGGCCATTGCCTCTAGGGGCGGCGCCGACCTGCTGTTTGACGTCTTGCAGGATGCCAGGGGGATCCCCATCCATCTGTCCCTCTCCAACACCAACTACACCCCGGAAAGCAATACCAGCAAACCGGCGTATCAGATCCTGATGAACCAGGATACCGGGGACGGCTCAGTCAGCCAGCAGCTGTACGGCCGCCTGCTGGCAGATGAAAAGCTGAAGCAGTTCCGGCTGCTGCCCTGGGGCAAGGCGCTGGAAAAAGGTGGGTATATGGATTGCCCCACGATCATTCTTCTCAACCCGGCGCAGATTCAATCCAGCCGGTCGCTCACACAGTTTCTCTACCGGATGCGGCAGGGCAAGTTCCAAAACTGTCTGGTGCTGGCCGACCGCCAAACGGATGCGGATGACTGGAAAAAACCGAAAGAAAGGGCCATGCCGTGGGACGCGGGCAACAGCCGCTGCCCGGTACAGCTGGCCGAGTCGGCACAGAAAATGCAGGAAAAAATCCAATGTTTTGTGGAGGGATGGCAGCGACAGACGTTCCTGATCGGCGTTTCTTACGCGCACTATGACGGGAACGACCCCACCGAGGAAGCAGCTTGTCAGTCCGACGTGGCAACGCTGCGCAAGCTGGTGGATCTTCTGAACCAGCAGTACGGCGAGCAGCGGGTCCTGTTTGACGAGAACCCCACCTGCACAGAGCTGGGATTGTTTTTTGGGGACCACAGCCGGGCAAAAGCGGCGTATCAGCAATGCCTGTTGACGCTGGTGCTGGATAACATCTGGACGCGAGACAATAAAAATTGCCAAGACGAACGCGCCTGGGTGCAGGAGCAGGTGAAAGCCCAGAAGGCGGATCTCTGGCTGTTGCAGACAGGAGATGCCAGCAACCCCATGCCGAAGGCGGGCGTTTACACAAACCTTTTGCCAGCTGACGATGCCGGCCGGATACAATTGGCAGATGACATTGGCACGCGGATCGAGGCCCTTTGCAAAACACTCGAAGCGTGAAGCGGAGAAAGGTGCCGCGGCAATCGCTGTGTCAGATGCCAAACCAGACCGACTTTCTGTGCTGCCGGGCAGCCCGACCGGAACAGCACGGCGCCTGCATCGCTATAGAAAGTTGGTCTCTTAGGTGGGTCTGAAAAACATCCGGCCTTTTTGAGCGATTCGTTTCCCCCAATGCCACCGCCCTCCCCGAAAGGCCGCAGGTTCGAATCCTGTCAGCCGCACCAAAAAGGTCGCTGTACTGCGGTACAGCGACCTTTTTATTTTGGCCGGGCGCATTCAGTCATCCTGCCTCATCGCATTCTGACTGGCTGTTGTGTGGTCTGCGACCTCATATCGGTCATATCCGTTCCCAATGCCGCAAAGCGGATGGGGCTGCAGGCCGCCGGTCCCCCGATTTGGCGGTGTGGAAGGGAACGGGCTGCCCGGCAAAAGCAGTTTCGCCAGCTTCTCCCATAAGACAAACCCGGCACCCGGCAAAGCCGCACAGCTTTGTCAGGCGCCGGGTCCTTTTATAAAGATCGCACACTCCGGCCGAGCTCACCGGGCCGTGGCCGTCTGTTCCCGGTACGCGAACCCGCCGAAGTCTGCAAAGCTGCGGTGGGCGTCCATGTCCTGGGCGCAGAGGGCGACCATCGCGCCGGTGAAGGCGCAGCGGCCGCGGCGCTGCTCGATGTAGTCGTCGCTCAGGTGGTCGGCGGGCTGGGGGCCGCCCAGCGGCTGCCAGCCCGTCTCGTCCGCCGTTCCCTCCGCCGCGGCCAAAGGCCAGGTCCGCGGCACATTTTCCGCAGCGCCGCCGGCGGGCCGGGCCGGGATTTCCTGCCCCGCCGTCCCCGCCATCCGCCAGGCAAACCGGGCGTCGGGGCCGCGCACCGTCACCCGCAGTTCGATCGCCCCGGCGGGCAGCAAAACGGCTTCGCACCCATAGGAAAAGTCCTTGTTATCGCAGCGCAGGATGCGCAGGGTCCGGGTCTCCTTCTCCTCGTCCCAGGTCACAAAGGCATAGATCCAGTTGCAGGTGTCGTAGAACAGCGCCAGGCCCGCCATCTGCTGGAAGTTTTCGGGCGCGAAATCCAGCGTTGTCTGCGCCGTAAAATCGAACGCCTGCCAGCGCCGGGCAAACAGCGTCTGTTTGTGGTGGCTGGACAGGCTCTGCCCGCCGTACAGCCGCAGCCACCCCGGCCGGGCGGTCAGGCTGTAGTCCTGTTCGGGGGTCAGCGGGCCGCGCAGCGTCTTGAAGCTGGGCGGCAGCGGGGTGTCGGGGGCAAAGGTCACCGTCTCACTGTGGTCGGTGCGCTGCACCGCCCCCGCCGCGAAGGCCGGGGCCGGCACCGCCAGGTCGGGGTGGCAGGTTCCGTTGGCGAGCCGGGGCCAGCCGTCCACCCACTCGATCTTCTGCAGTGCGGTCTCCCGCCCCAGCGGGCAGCGCCCCCGCGGGGTCAGCGGCCGGGCGCAGAGGTGCAGGATGTACCACTCCGCCCCGGCCTGCACAAAGCAGGCGTGGCCGCTTTTCTGCAGCGGATTGTCCGGGTCGTCCCGGCTGGTGAGCAGCGGAAAATAAGGGCTTTCCTCAAACGGCCCCGCCAGGCTGCGGGCCCGGGCCACCGTGGCGGTGTGCAGGTACCCGGTGCCGCCCGCCGCACAGAGCAGATAGTACCACCCGTCTTTTTTGAGGATCTGCGGCCCTTCGCAGACGCCGAAGGCGTTGCCCTTGTAAAAATGCCGCCGCGGCCCCACCAGCTGCCGGGTCCGCGGGTCGAATTCCTGGATCACGGTGCCGGCGAAACCGGGCTTTTCCAGCCGCCAGTCGAACAGCATGTTCAGGAAGTAGTGGCGTCCGTCCTCATCATGGAAGAGGGACGGGTCGAACCCGCTGGCCGTGACCAGCGTCGGTTCGCTCCAGGGCCCGGTGACGGCGGGGGCGGTGATCACATAGTTCAGCGTATCCTTGAAGGCGGTGGAACTTTTCACATCGGTGTAGACCAGCCAGAACAGCCCGTCCGAATACGAGAGGTGCGGCGCCCAGAGCCCGCCGGAATTGTAGTTGCCGGCAAGATGGCTCGGGACAAGACCCGGCCGGTCGATGGGCGCAGCCGCCCAGTCCCAGTTGACAAGGTCGCGGGAATGGTAGATCTCGATGCCCGGCCACCACTCAAAGGTGGAGGTGGCAAGGTAGTAGTCCGCCCCCACCCGCACAAGGCTCGGGTCGGGCGCGAAGCCGGGCAGGATCGGGTTTTGGATCATGGTGGGCAGAGCCATTGTTTACTCCTCCGTTTCCAGCAGAATGGCGGCGGCGTCAAAGTCCCGCAGGCCGGTCACGGTCAGGCAGCCGCCTGCCGCCGCGACCCCCAGCTCCCGGCCGGGCCAGCACGGCCGGCTGTGTGCCGCCGACCGGCAGGGCGATCTGTTCGGGCGCTTCGGCAAAGGTATGCAGCACGACAAGCGTTTTGCCCGCGCCGCGGCGCACCACCGCCTGCCAGCCGGCGGGGGCCCGGTAGCTGCGCACCGGCGGGCCGAGCCGTTCGCTGCGGCCCCGGTCGATGACCGGCGCGGCCTGGCGATAGAACGCGACGCCCCGCCGGATGACCGCCCACTGGTCGGTCCGCCAGCTTTCGGCGTCCCCCGACAGGCAGAGCCGGCCCAGCAGCCCGCTGCAGAGCTGATAGTAGAGTTTCGGCAGGCTCTGGCCCGGGCGCACCACCGCCCAGATCTGGTTTTGCCGCGGCAGCAGGATGCGGTGCATGTTGGCCGCGATGACCGGGATCTCGTCGCACTCGTGGGCGTCGGAGAAGCTGGCCATGCAGGCCAGCTCGAGAAAGCGGTGGCAGAGCCGGTGCCCGCCCGAAGCGCAGAGTTCCACCGTCACGCCGGGCAGCTCCCGCCGGATGCGGGCATAGAAGCGCTGCACCGCCTCGATGTGGGCGCGCAGGGCTTCGCCGGGGCTTTCGGCGCCGTCGCAGCCGGGGCCGGTGTCCTCGTTGTAGTCGATCTTGATGTAGTCAAGGGATTCCCGGCGCAAAAAGCCGATGACCCGCTCGGCCAGATACTCGACGACGGCCGGGTTGCGGAAATCCCAGAACCGCCGGTCCCCCACCGTGATGGGCCGGCCGTCCCGCCTGAGCTGCCACTCGGTTTTGGCAAAACAGTCCGGTTCGCTGCGCCCGGCCACCTCGAACTCAAACCAGACGCCCGCCTGCATCCCGGCGGCGTGGATCGCCTCCACCACCGGCCCGAGCCCGCGGGGGAAGGCTTTGCGGCTGACCTGCCATTTGCCGAACCGGCTGGCCGCCTCAAAGGCTTCGTCGTCAAACCAGCCGGCGTCGATCACATAGACGCCGACGCCGGCGTTGTTCCAGCTGCAGGGCCTCGGCCGGTTCGGTGACCAGCCGGCCCTCGGCGCTCCAGTTGGCCCGCATCCGGTGGATGCGCAGCGTTCCGGGTGCAAGGCCGGCGGAAAAGGGGGACAGGCTGCCCAGCGTGAAGCTGGTGAGCAGTTCGAGGGTGACGGGGGCATCCCCGTCGTTTTCGTACCGGGTGGTGAGCTCGGCCGCCGGGTTGTCGGCAAACAGGGTCAGGGTGTGGAGGGCCCGGTGGCCGCGGGGGTCGCGCAGCGTCGTGGTGACGGTCAGCCGTCCGG
>MHCFR00700__coassemble_557_pt1 | contig 30155 bp, 25 predicted proteins | sample MHCFR00700__metabat2_low_PE_037 | metagenome-assembled genome bin MHCFR00700
TACGCGCCCGCTGATGGCGCACCGGGTTTCTCGCGGGAGGGGAAGCGGCGGCGGAGGAACGCAAGGGCTTGCGCTTGTGCGGGAACAGGCAGGCCGGAAGACCGGGATTTTTTGCTGCGCCATCCCCTTAGACTCCGCACTTGCTTCCGACCAAAAGACGGAAACCGCTTTGGTCTGGTTGAATTCTTACCCATTGCGTGGTAGGATAGAGATGTCTCCAACAGAAGGAAGTGGTATCCAATGACAAAACTCAACGAAGTGCGGCTCCATGCAAAGCCAGTGGATTGCGACGTTTGCATGGAGTAAAAATCGTCGCATACTCAATGCTGGCTTTGCTGCTTGACGATCATCTCAAGGGGGAAGCCTGCATGAAATACATCAATGCAAAGAACCTTCTTCCCGACGCGCTGGTCAAAGAATTGCAAAGCTACATTCAAGGGGGCTATCTTTATGTCCCCGCAGATCAGGCGCAGCCGAAACGATGGGGAGAAGCGTCCGGCTACCGGCAGGAATTGCAGCAGCGAAACCGCCGAATCGTAGAGGAGTTCCGGAATGGCGCCTCTATGGAGGAACTGGCGGAAAGGTACTTCCTGTCCGTATACGCCATTCGGAAAATCATTTATCAGAAATAAACCGGCAGGGGTTGCAGAAATGCAGCCCCTGCTTTTGTGTTGTATACAGATCGATGCGGTATTGTCCGGTGGATGGAAACGAGCCCCTGGCGGGAGTACGATATAAGAAAAAACACATCCACAAGAAAGGAAACGACCATGTGTACGCGATTTGTCCACCGGGGCGACGATGTGATGACCGGCTTCAATTTTGATATTGACCTTGCCGTATGGGATCACAAAATCATAAAGGAAAAAGACCGCTTCTATATCGGAATCCTGCGGCCCGACGGGGTGCGCCATTCCTATCATGGCGTGAACCGCAACGGAAATGTCGGAACCTTGCTGTATGTTCACGGAAATCCGGGGGGAACCTATCAGGATTCCATGGACTGCATGACAATCGCAGACCTGGCAGAACAGTTTATTCAGGCAAAGATCAGTTTTGACGATGCACGGCAAATCGTACAGGAGCGGAAGATCGTCTATGCCCCGGACGCCACCATGCAGGCCATGCTGTCCGACCGGCAGGGCCGCACTCTGGTCATTGAGCCGGGCATCGGATGGCGGGAAGACGGCGGGCGCTGCTCGCTGATGACCAATTCCTCCATCCTTGCGCCGGAAAGTACAAGGCCCTTCCTTGTGCCGGGGGATGACCGGTACGAACGCGCCGCCCGGCTGTTGTCCCCGTACGACGCCCATTTTACTGTCAGCGATGCGTTGGCGGTGCTTCGGGCTGTCCGGCAGGAGGGGATCTGGGCGACCCGGGTTTCTTTCGTCTATTCGGCGAGGGAACACGCTGTCTATTATGTGCAGAACAATGAGTTTTCGCAGATCGAAAAATACGAGTTTCCACAGCTTTGAGAGAAGGGAAATGCCATGAATCCGGAAAAAATCTACCCGCGGACCAACGACCGCGAGACGGTCTATTTGAAAAGCGTCGTAAAGAATCCCGGCATCCCTGTCCACCTATCCGTTCCCGATCTTTTTTGAGGAGTGGGGCCTGGATGTCCGGGACATAACAAGCGCATGGGACAACAAAGGCGTGCCCCAGGATGAGCTGTGAAGAAATCCCCGCGCCGCTGCATGGACCGGGTCTTTCCCGCCAGGACAGGCGACGGTCCGGCGCGCCGAAGGTGGCGAGAAAGCCCGCCGCGCCCGGGCCGTGCGGGCGGCGGGCGGCATAAAATTTGCAAAACACGGCGGCGGCATAATCATTTTGGCGGGGAACCTCGTTATCATAAGTGAAGGACATTTTGCAGCGACAGGGGGGATGCGCATGCGGGACGCGCAGCTGGTCCGCCGCATTCAGGCGGGGGACCGCAGGGCGGCGGACGCCCTGATCGAGCGGTATTATACCGCCGTTCTGCGGTACTGCGCCCGCCATACCGCCTGCACACAGACGGCGGAGGATCTGACCCAGGAGGTGTTTCTGCATCTGTTCCGCACGATCGGCAGCTACCGGGAACAGGGACAGTTCCGGGCCTATCTGTACCGGATCGCCTACTGTCTGTGCGTGGATGCCGCCCGGCAAAGAAAGGCCGACCCCCTGCCGGAAGACCTGGCCGACCCGGCGGCGCCCTTTGAAGCCATCGAAAACCGCGACCTGGCGCAGAGGCTGCTGGCCGGCCTGTCCCCGGAACAGCGGGAAGCCATCCTGCTCCGGTACGGGCAGGGGCTGAAATACCGCGAGATCGCAGCGGTCACGGGGCAGCCGCTGCGCACCGTGCAGAGCCGTGTGCGGAAAGCCCTGAAAACGTTAAGGGAGGGAACCCTATGAATTCTACCGACCTGCAACGTCTGTTGTGCCAGGGGCCGCGGCCCACGCGCCTGGCTCAGACCCAACAAAAATGCGCCGCGCTGCTGCAGGAAACCCCGGCGCGGCCGCGCACCGGGTTCTGGGCCTTTCTCTCGCAGGTATGGCGCTTCACCGGGGTGCCGATGTGGGCCGCCCAGGGGGCGGCGGCCGCGCTGTTTTTCTTGGCGGCGGCCGGGCAAAAAGACCTGGTGTCCTGGCTGCCGCTGCTGGGGCCGCTTCTGGTGGGGGCGTGCCTGCCGATCCTGTTTGCCGGCCCCCGCTATGAGATGGACGAACTGGAGGCATCCACCTGCGTTTCCCGCGCAGAACTGGCGCTTGCCAAGCTGGTCCTGGCCGCGGCAGCCGACCTGGTGCTGCTGACCTCGGCGCTGGCGCTGGGCAGTACCCGGACGGGGAAGGCCCTGCTGCCGCTGTTTTTCTATCTGCTGGTGCCGTTTTTGTTCTGTGCGCTGACGGCGCTGGCGGTGCTGCGGCGCTGCCCGCGGAGCCACGGAACCATCTGCCTGGCGGTGTGCTGCGCCACGGCGGCGGGGCTGCTGGCCGTTCATCTTGCGGCGCCGCAGCTGTATGAAACCTCGGCGCTGGGCGGCTGGGTCCTTGCCTTCACCGGTTTCGGCGGATTTTTTGTCAGGGAACTGGTCTTTCTGCTCCAAAAACGAAAGGGGGAAGTCATCTGTGGAATTGCTGCTTGAAAACCTGCGCAAGGAATTCGGGGGAACCCCGGCGGTGGCCGGGGTCACCGCGGTTTTGCAGCCCGGCATTTACGGCCTGCTGGGGGCCAACGGGGCGGGGAAAACCACCCTGCTGCGGATGATCTGCGGGGTCCTGCGGCCCACGTCCGGCCGGGTGTGCCTGGATGGAATCCCCATCGACACCCTGGGGGCGGCCTACCGGGACAGGCTGGGCTATCTGCCCCAGGAGTTTGCCGGTTATCCCCGGTACACCGCCCGGGACTTTTTGCTGTATATGGCCGTGCTGAAAGGGATGACCCGCGCCCGGGCCAAACCGAGGGTGGAGGAACTGCTGCGCACGGTCCGCCTGCAGGAAGCCGGCGGCAAAAAGCTCCGGACCTTTTCCGGCGGGATGCGCCGCCGGCTGGGCATCGCCCAGGCCCTGCTCAACGAACCGGACCTTCTGATCCTGGACGAGCCGACCGCCGGGCTGGACCCCAAGGAGCGGGTCCACTTCCGCAACATTCTGGAAGGATACGCGCAGGAAAAGATCGTGCTGCTTTCCACCCACATCGTCTCGGACCTGGAGGCGATTGCACACAAGGTGTTCTTGATGAAGGACGGGCAGATCCAAACCCGGGGGACCGTCCCGGAACTGCTGCAGCGGGCAAACGGGCGCGTGTGGGAATTGACCGTGCCCGCCCGGGAGGGGGCGGCCTGGCAGGCGCGGCTGACGGTGGCCAACCTGCGCTATGACGGAGACCGGGTGACCCTGCGGATCCTGGCGGACGCAAAGCCTGCCCCGGCGGCAAGGCCATGTATCCCCACGTTGGAAGATCTGTATCTGTTGTACTTTCCGGAGGAGGAAGGAGGCGACAATCCATGAGCCTGTTCTGGCAGGAACATAAGAAACTGTGGCGCTCTGGGCTGACCAGACTGGCAGTCTGTGGAATGCTGCTGTTGACGCTGGGGCTGCAGGTATGGGCCATGCAGTGTATCAATTTCGGCACCATGCGGGCAGACGGAAGTCACCAGATCGATGGATATATGAATATTCGCAAGAGTCAGCAATATGCCGCCCAGTGGCAAACGCTCACCGATGAGACAGCACAGGATATGGTGCGTACCTATCAGCAAATCCTGGCGGAGAACCCAGAGTTTGATGGTGCTTTGGCGGATTTCAGCTTTTTGCAGGGGACACTGGTATCGTTTCTGTGGCCGGAGGTAGAGGATCAGACCCAGCCCTATCCCACACTTACCATCTACTATGTGGACCCTGCTCGCTTGACCGGTCTGTATGAGCGTCGGGAGGAAAAACTGGAATATTACCTGGAAAACCAGTTTTCAGACCCGGCGGACCGGCAGTTCTTTCTGGACATGGACAGCCGGGTGGAAAAGCCCATGGCCTACGGCTGGACTGCAGGCTGGTCCGCCGTTCTGGGCAACGGGATCGGGGGCTTTGGTCAGATGATCCTGCCTGTGGTCCTGGCCCTGGCGCTGGCGCCTGTCTTTGCCGGGGAGAGACGGCGGGGGATGGACACGCTGCAGGCGACCTCCCTGCGGGGAAGGGCGGCGCTGGCCGGGGCAAAGCTGCTGTCCGGCCTTGCCTTTGCGGGGGAGATCTTCACCCTGTTTGCGGCGGTCCTGACGGCGGTTCAGGCTGTCTGGCTGGGGTTCGAGGGCTGGGACCTGCCCATCCAGCTGATCAAGATGCTGGCCACCGCGCCGATGAACATGCTTCAGGCGGAATGCTATGAACTGGCCTGCCTGCTCGGCTCGGCGCTGGGCTTTGCCGGCGTCGCCCTGCTGCTGTCGGCCCTGCTGCCCGGCACCACGGCGGCGCTGGTCGCCGCCCTGCTGACGACCTGGGGACCGCAGATCCTCAACCAGTATCTGCCCTGGTCGGTGCAGCAGTATCTGCGGCTGCTGCCCTTTGTGGGCGGGGCGGAGGACATCTTCCGGCAAAACCTGTACCACTGGTTTGGCCTACGCATCTGGTCGCCCGGCCCGCTGCTGGCCATCCCGCTGCTGGTGGGCGTGGCCTGCCTGCCGGCCGCCGCCCTGGCCTGGTGCCGGAAGCGGAGCCGATAAAGGGGGCAGGTATTTTTCTCGAAAACGCCCGGCTTTGCCAAAAATCCCGTTTCGGAATCGTATCCTAAACAGAACCACCGAACCAACGGGAAGGGAGACGCAGAGCATGGAAAGATACGAGGAAGCGGTTTTTGCAGCGGAACACCTCTGCAAAGAATACCGGCACACGGCGGCGCTGCGGGATGTGACCATCACGATCCCGCGGGGACAGATTTACGGTCTGATCGGGGAGAACGGCGCAGGGAAAACCACCCTGCTCCGGATCCTGTGCGGGCTGACCCGCCCCACCCGGGGGCGGGTGGTTCTGTTCGGCGCGGCAGACGCCGCCGGGCAGGAAAAAATGCGCCGCCGGATGGGTTGCCTGGTGGATGGCCCCGCCTTATACACCGACCTGACGGCCTGGCAGAACCTGAAAGTGCAGTGCCTGCAGCGGGGCCTGGCAGAAACGGCCATCGCCCCCACCCTGCAGCTGGTGGGGCTGGAGGCTGCAGGCGGCAAGCCGGCCGGCAAATTCTCACTGGGAATGCGGCAGCGGCTGGGGCTGGCGATTGCCCTTTTGGGAAAGCCGGAATTTCTGGTACTGGACGAACCGCTCAACGGCCTGGACCCGATGGGAATTCAGGAACTGCGCCATCTGCTGGAACGGCTGAACCGGGAACAGGGAATGACCATCCTGCTTTCCAGCCACATCCTCAGCGAGCTGCACCAGCTTGCCACCGGCTACGGTATCCTGCATCGGGGCCGGCTGCTGGAGCAGCTGACGGCGGAGGAACTGGACGCCCGCTGCCGGAAATATCTGCTGGTGCGGACCGACCGGGACCGGCAGGCGGCGGACATCCTTGGCCGGATGTTCCCGAAAGCACACTGCCAGGCAACGGCGGAAGGGCTGCGCCTGACCCCGGTGAGGGCGGACGCGGCCGCGGCGGTGTCCGGCGTGCTGGTGGAAAACGGCCTGCAGGTGCAGGAACTGGCGGTGCGCAGCGAAGGGCTGGAAGCCTATTTCACGGCGCTGGTGGGGGGTGACGGTAATGCCGATGCAGGCTGAAGCGGAAGGAATCAAGCTGTTCCATGCAAAAGCGCAGCTCTGGGCTGTGCTGGGATTTGCCCTGCTGCTGGCGTGGTTTGCCAACAGCGGGACCCTGTATTTCATGGTGGCGGGCGACCTGCTGGACCCGCTGGCCTCCATCGGCTTTTTCAAGGATGTGGTCATGGCGAGCGGCCAATCCGGCCTGCAGCTGGTGCGCAGCTCCCAAAGCCTGACGGTGTTTGGCTGGCTGATCCCCCTCAACCTGTGCGTGGCGCAGTTTGCAGCGGAACGCCGAGCCCGCACGGATGAACTGCTTGTCAGCCATGGGGGGCGTCTGGCCGCACTGTACGGTGCCAAATTCGGGACGGTCTGCGGGGCTTGCCTGGCCTGTCAGCTGGCATTTTACGGGGCCTGTTTTGTCCTCACGGCCATCCGGATGGGAATGCGGCCCGCGCCCGGGATCATCCTGTTGTTCTGCGCGGTGTCGGCGGGGAATCTCCTGGTGCTGGGGGCGTTTCTGGCCCTGGCAGCGGCCTTCACCCTCTGGCTGAACAACCGGGCCGCCGCCGCGCTTGTGACAAGCCTCCTCCCCCTGGCGGGGGTGATGCTCTACCAGGTTCAGTATGCGGAGTTTGACGCGCAGCCCCTTGTGATGCAGCTGGCTGCCAAAGCGATGCCTAGTTACTACTGGTCCCGGCTGTGTGCCTTGAATATCACGCCGTCGTTCTGCGCAGAGCTGGCGGTCTGGTTGGTTGCGGCGCTGGGGGCCGGGGCTGGGCTGGGCGGACTTGCCCTTTACCGCCCGCAGGCCGGAAAGCGCCGCCGGACCGGAACGGCGGAACGCCTTCTGCGCCGGCAGGGGAAAACCGCGGCGCGGCAAACGCCGCACCGGGCCAGCTCCTTTTCTGCGGCGCTGTATGCCCTTTGCCATACCTGTCTGCCGGTGCTTTTGGTACTGCTCGGCGGGCTGTGCGGGGCGTTTGCCCTGGGCGTCAGGGATTCCCAGATCGTGGATGCCACCTGGGCCGACGGCAGGCGGGTGGGGATCTTCCCCGGCGGGTCACTGCCTGCGGGAACAGCGGCCGATGCGGCGATCGGCACGGTCCTCTCGGCGGGGCTCCTTGGCTGGGTCGCGGTCATCCTTGTGGCGGTGACGGCGTTCCGCCAAAGCAAAACCGCGGGCGCTGCCCGGCTGGGGGCGGCCCACGGCGTCAGCCGAATCCGGTATGTGGTCGGCAGTTTTGGGGCCCAAACGGCTCTGCTGCAGGGCTGGTATGCGGCACTGTATCTTTTGCTGGCCGCCGCCGCGGGGACCCTGGCCCAGCCGGCCCGGGCCGCGTCCTTCTGGGTGCAGAGCGCCTGGGTCCTGCAGGCGGGGTATGCGGCGGTCTGGCTGGTCTGCCGGCTTTGTCGGAGCGAGCTGGCCGGGGCGACCTTCTGTTTTGTGACGACGCTGGCCGGCGTGATCGTGAGCGTCTCTGCGCCGGACCCGGCGGCGGTCTCCCCGCTGTCCGCCCTGGTGTTTTCCGCCACGCCCATGCCCTATTGGCTGGCGTTGGGCGGCGGCCACTCGATCTTCTGGCAGGCCGCCGGCTATGGCGCGGGCGCCACGGCCCTGTGTCTGGCGGCCGGGCTGGTGCTTGCGGCGCTGCGGGATGCAGAGTAGGGGAGGGGCCCCGGGGCCGCAGCCCCGGGGCCCCTCCCGGTCAGATCAGGTCACCGAAGCAGATCTGCCCATCCTCGCAGCTGCGTTCCAGCTCCGGCGGCACGGCGGTCAGCAGCGCCAGCGCGGCCTGCGGGTCGGTCAGCCAGGGGCGCACCTGTTCGTGGGTGAGGATCAGCGGCATCCGGTCGTGGATGCCCTCCACCGAGGCGTTGGGCGCGGTGGTCAGGATCACATAACAGTTGGCGCCGTCCACATTGTCGTAGATGCCCGCCAGGTAAAGCGGCCGCCCCGGCGACCGGAAGAAATATTTGTGCCTGCCCGCGTCCCACTCATAGTACCCGCTGGCCGGGACCACGCACCGCTGGGCCGCCATGCTGCGGCGGAACATCGGCTTGTCGCAGACCGTCTCGGCCCGGGCGTTGATCATCAGCCCGCCCCGCCAGCCGGGGATGCCCCAGCGCTGGTACTCGGCCACCACCTTGCCGCCGCTGGCAACCAGCACCGGCGCCACCTGGGTGGGCGCCACATCGCCCGCCGGCGGGATGTTCGCCCCGACCGGGAACCGCCCGCGGCAGCGGCGCTCGGCGTCCCGGACGATCTGCTGCATCTCGCGGCTTTCCTTCGTCGAGAACTGGTAACGGCCACACATGGCAATCCCTCCCTTGCCTGAGGATCCCGAAAGTCACAAAGCAGACGTTTGTTTTGCGCAAATACTCCGGCGGGACCGGCCTGATCAGCCGGACCCCGTTTTGGGACGGAGAAAAACGGCCCCCGTCCCGCTGCGTCCGGCCGCTCTCCATCGGATAGATCCCGGGGCGGCCGTGCCGGGAATGGGAACCCCACCCGCCCCGCTGCATCCATGTATACCTGATCATAGCATGGCCCAACCGGTGCGTCAAGGATCGGATCCCATGAAATGGCAAAAAGCAAGCGGAAGCAAGCCGCGACGGGAGAAGGCCCAGCGTGCAGGCGCATGGGCGACCCCACCCCCTCGCAGAAAACTTCATCATGTCAAAACGCAAAGCCGCCCGTTCCCCCGGCCGGGGGAACGGGCGGCTTGCGCTCATTTTACTGATGATGGTTCCGGCAGATCGGCCCGCGCTCCGGCGAAAGCCGGCGGGGACGGATCAATCCAGCTCCAGCGCACCGGTGTACAGCTGATAGTAGGTGCCGTGCTGGGCAATCAGCTGCTCGTGGGTGCCGCGCTCGATGATGCGGCCGTGGTCCAGCACCATGATCGCGTCGGCGTTCTGGACGGTGGACAGCCGGTGGGCGATCACAAAGGTGGTGCGCCCGGTCATCAGGGCATCCATGCCCCGCTGCACGATCGCCTCGGTGTGGGTGTCGATGGAGGAGGTCGCCTCGTCCATGATCATGACCGGCGGGTCGGCCACGGCGGCCCGGGCGATGGCCAGCAGCTGCCGCTGGCCCTGGCTCAGGTTGGCGCCGTTGCCGGTCAGCATCGTGTTGTAGCCCTCGGGCAGGCGGCGGATGAAGTCGTCGGCGCCGGCCAGCCGGGCGGCGGCGATGCACTCTTCGTCATGGGCGTCCAGATTGCCGTAGCGGATGTTCTCCATCACGGTGCCGGTGAACAGGTTGGTGTCCTGCAGCACAATGCCCAGCGAATGGCGCAGATCGTCCTTCTTGATCTTGTTGATGTTGATGCCGTCATACCGGATCTTGCCGTCGGCAATGTCGTAGAACCGGTTGATCAGGTTGGTGATGGTGGTCTTGCCGGCGCCGGTGGAGCCCACAAAGGCCACCTTCTGGCCCGGCTTGGCATACAGCGAAATGTCGTGCAGCACCGTCTTGCCCGGCACATAGGCAAAGTCCACATCATAGAACCGCACGTCGCCCCGCAGGCGGGTGTAGGTGACGGTACCGTCGTGGTGGGGGTGCTTCCAGGCCCAGACGTTGGTGCGCTCGGGGTATTCCTCCAGGCTGCCGTCGGCGGTCTCGCGGGCGTTGACCAGCGTGACGTACCCTTCATCCTTCTCGGGCTCCTCGTCCAGCAGCTCGAAGATGCGGTGAGCGCCGGCCAGGCCCATGACCACCATGTTCACCTGGTTGGAAACCTGCCCGATGGCGCCGGCAAACTGCTTGGTCATGTTCAGGAAGGGCACCACGATGCTGATGCTCAGCGCCGCGCCGGACAGGCTCAGGTTGGGGGCGCCGTACAGCAGCAGCGCGCCGCCCACCAGGGCCACCAGCACATAGGTGACGTTGCCCAGGTTGCCCAGCAGCGGCATCAGGACGTTGGCGTAGCGGTTGGCCTTCTCACTGTTTTCGAACAGCTCGTCGTTGACCTTGTCGAAATCGGCTTTGGCGCCCTCCTCATGGCAGAAGACCTTCACGACCTTCTGGCCGTTCATCATTTCTTCCATGAAGCCTTCGGTCTTGGCGATCGTGATCTGCTGCTGCAGGAAGTAGCTGGAGGAATGCCCGCTGACATACCGGGCGGTGAAGAACATGATCACGACGCCGCAGCACACCACCAGCGCCAGCCAGATGCTGTAATACACCATGATGAAGAACACGCTGATCAGCGTCACCGCCGAGATCATCAGCTGCGGCAGGCTCTGGCTGATCAGCTGGCGCAGCGTGTCGATGTCGTTGGTGTAAAAGCTCATGATGTCGCCGTGGTTGTGGGTGTCGAAGTATTTGATGGGCAGATCCTGCATGTGGTCGAACATCTTTTCGCGCATCTTGGCCAGCGACCCCTGGGTGATAGCGGCCATCATCTGGTTGAAGGCAAAGCCCGCCGCCAGGCTGATGATGTACAGCACCACCAGGATCGTCACCAGCCGCAGAATGGTGCCCGAGGCCGAAGCCCAGTCGCCGGTGCGGAAGGTATCTTCCACCACTGAGATGGCGTTCTGCATGAACACCGAGGGCATCGAGCTGACAATGGCGTTGATGAGGATGCAGGCAATGGTGATGGGCAGCAGCACCGGATAGAACGAAAAGACGGTGCGGATCAGGCGGGGCATCACGCCCTTGGGGGCGCGCTTGCCCCGCTCGCTGGAAACATTATTCGGCATCCTTTTCACCTCCTGTCACAGATTCGGTCTTGGCCCGGTTCTGGGACTCATAGGTCTCCCGGTAGACCTTGCAGGTCTTCATCAGTTCGTCATGGCTGCCAATGACCGTGATGCGGCCGCCCTCCATCATGATGATGCGGTCGGCATCCTGCACGCTGGCCACCCGCTGGGCAATGATGATCTTGGTGGTCTCGGGGATAAATTCCCGGAATCCCTTGCGGATCAGCGCGTCGGTGCGGGTGTCCACCGCGCTGGTGGAGTCGTCCAGAATCAGGATCTTGGGTTTTTTCAGCAGGGCCCGGGCAATGCACAGCCGCTGCTTCTGCCCGCCGGACACGTTGGCGCCGCCCTGCTCGATCCAGGTGTCGTACTTGTCCGGGAAAAGCTGGATGAACTCGTCGGCCTGGGCCAGCTTGCAGGCTTCCACCATCTGCTCGTCGGTGGCGCCCGGGTTGCCCCAGCGCAGGTTGTCCTTGATGGTGCCGGAGAACAGCACGTTCTTCTGCAGCACCACGGCCACCTGGTTGCGCAGCGTCTCCAGGTCATACCGGCGCACGTCCACGCCGCCGACCTTCACCGACCCTTCGGTCACGTCGTACAGGCGGGGGATCAGCTGGATCAGCGAACTCTTGGAGGAACCGGTGCCGCCCAGAATGCCGATGACCTCGCCGGATTTGATGTGCAGGTCGATGTCGGACAACGCGAATCGCTCGGCTTTCTTGGAATACTTGAAGCTGACCCCGTCAAAGTCGATGGAACCGTCCCGCACCTCGGTGACGGCGTTCTCGGGGCTGTGCAGGGTGCTCTCCTCGCTGATCACTTCCACGATACGCTCGGCGGATTCCTGGGACATCGTGATCATCGTGAAGACCATGGACAGCATCATCAGGCTCATGAGGATCTGGAAGCTGTAGGTCAGCATCGAGGACATCTGCCCCACGTTCAGGGCCAGGCCCTGGGTGGTGATCACGGTGTAGGAGCCGTAGGACATCACGAACACCATGCCGGCGTAGATGCAGAACTGCATCATCGGGCCGTTGAGCGCCATGATCCGCTCCGCCTTGGTGAAGTCCTTCTGGACGTTCTCGGCCGCGGCGCCGAACTTTTTCTTTTCGTACTCTTCCCGCACATAGCTCTTGACCACCCGCATGGCCTGCACGTTCTCCTGCACCGAGTCGTTCAGCGCGTCATACTTGCGGAACACGCTGCGGAACAGCGGGGTCGCCGCCCGGATGACCAGGAACAGCCCGACGGCCAGCAGCGGAATGGTGATCAGGAAGATCATCGCCAGCCGGCCGCCCATCACGAAGCCCATAACAAAGGAGAAGACCAGCATCAGCGGGCAGCGGATGGCCACCCGAATGATCATCATGTAGGCCAGCTGCACGTTGCTGATGTCGGTGGTCAGGCGGGTGACCAGGCTGGACACCGAGAACTTGTCGATGTTTTCAAACGAATAGTCCTGGATATGGTAGAACATATCCCTGCGCAGGTTGCGGGCAAACCCGGCGGAAGCCCGGGCGCAGGTGGCGCCGGCCGCGCCACCGAAAATCAGCGAGACGATGGCCATGACCAGCAGCGCCAGACCGTACTGCACGATGACATCCATCGAGCAGCCCGCCTGCATCTGGTTGACCAGATTGGCGATCACGAAAGGGATCGCACATTCCATAATGACTTCCACTGTCACCAGCAGCGGCGTCAGAATGGAGGCTTTCTTGTACTCACGAATGCTGTGGGACAAGGTTCTGATGATCTGTGACATTCCTTTTTCATTCCTCCTTTGACTTTCCCAATGCGAACCGTTTGTTGGTAAACGGGTCTGCCACAATTTGTTCCCGCCCGAACAGAATCCCGGCGAGATTCACGGCGCCGGCACCCCGGGGGCCGCTTCGGACAGCTCGGCTTGCTGCAGGTTGTCCGCCATGGCGGCCAGGGTTTCTCGAAACAGCTGGACCTGCCCGTCCGAAAGCCCGCGGGTCAGGACCTGTTCGGTCTGCCGCAGACAGGCGCGCACCTGGCAGCCCAGCTCGGCGGCCTGCTCGGTGGGAACAAGACTCTTCAGCCGTGCGTCGCTGGCCACGCTTTCCCGCCGCAGAATGCCCTTCTTTTCCAGCTGCTGCAGGATGCCGGTGGCAGTGGAACGGCTCAGCTGGAACGCGCTCTCAATGTCGCGCTGGAACACCGGCTGCTGCTCATAATGGTCGAGGATATAAAAAATGACACGGCTTTGGATGGCGGTGATCCCCAATCCCTGCAGCGTCGTGTTCAGTCGCTTCTTGACCATGCGGGACAGTAAGTTGATCCAGGCACCGCAGTCCTTTTCCAATCGATGATCACCTCCCGACAGGCGCACTGCGCCCCGAAACTTGTTCGTGTACGAACAATATAGTACAGGATTTTCCCCCGCTTGTCAAGGGCGGTCCGGCCCTTTCTCACATTTTCCACACAACTGCCCGGCACAGGGAACGGACAATGGATAAACATAATTGATATTATGATACTTAACTATATAATAAAATCTGAACAAATATAAAAAGCAAGGAAAGAAACATCGGACAATATGTTAATATTGTGAAAACATGCCCGTCCCATGCGACCCGCCGCCGGCGAACCAGGTTGCAGAAAAGAACGGTTTGCTGTATAATGAAAAGAACCCTGGGCCTCTGCGGGCTTTTGGGGGCTTATACACTACATAATATGCATTATGTCGGAATTCGGAAGGGCGGCAGGGGTCTTGTTATGCAGGTCGGCATTATCATATCCAATTATAACGGCTGGGCGGACACGGTGCGCTGTCTGGAGAGTCTGCGGGAGCAGACCCTCCAGGATTTCCGCATCTATCTGATTGACGATGCCTCCACCGACGACTCGGTGGCACGCCTGCAAGCCGCCCTGCAGCCGCAGGACGTGTTTTTGCCGCAAAAGCAGAACCTGGGTTTTGCCGCGGCCAACAACATGGGCATCCGACAAGCGTTGGCGGACGGTGCCGATGCGGTGCTGCTGCTCAACAATGACACCGTATGTGCCCCGGATATGTTGGAACGGCTGCTGCAAGAGACACCTCCTGGCGCGGTCTCCTGTCCCAAGATGCTATTTATGGACCCGCCGGATGAGATCTGGTTTGCCGGCGGCACCCTCGACCGCCGCACTGCCGCCGTGACCCATGAGGGCGGCCACGCCAAAGACGGCCCGGCCTACAGCGAGAAAAAGCAGGTCAGCTTCATCACCTTCTGCTGTGTGCTGCTGCCGCGGGCCGTGGTGGAGCGGGTGGGGTACCTGGACGAGGATCTGTTCATGTACTGCGAGGACGTGGACTACTGCATCCGCCTGGCCGATGCCAGTGTGCCGCTCTGGTACATCCCGCAGGCCAGGCTCTGGCATAAAGCTGGCGGCACGGCGGGCGGGATGCTTTCGGTCTATTACATTACCCGCAATACTCTGTATCTGCGCTGCCGAGGGCGTTCCAAAATGTATTGCTGGGCCCTGGGCCTGAAAGAACTCGTCCTTGGCGGCGCCAGCTGTTCTGCCGCCGCCCTGCTGGGCCACCACCGCGGCCGCAGCTACGGCCGCTGGCGCGGAGCGGTGGATTTTCTACACGGACGGACGGGACGAATACCATCCGATTCCAGAAAGGGTGGTGGCTGAGATGCAGGAACTAATTTCTGTTGTGATTCCGGTCTACAACTGCGGCCCCTACCTGGATGACTGCCTGAACAGTTTAGTCGCCCAGACCTGGCAAGACTGGGAGGCCATTCTGGTGGACGATGGCAGCACGGACGATTCACCGGCCAAGTGTGATGCCTGGGCAAAGCGGGACCCGCGGGTGCAGGTGATTCACCAGCAAAACCAAGGTGTTTCTGCCGCCCGAAATGCTGGGGTTGACGCCGCCAAAGGGAAATACCTGGCTTTTGTGGATGCGGACGATTGGGTGGAACCGGAGTATCTGGCTGTTCTGCACAGGATATTGGGGAGCACGCAGCTGGCCATTTGCTGCGTGTATGACACTTCTGACTGGAATGAAAAGGTGCGGGACGAGGTTGTGTCATTGCAGACACTGCGCACCACGCCCTCTCGGTACGCAAACCCGGTGTACATCAATTACCCCTGCAACAAGCTGTTTCTGACCGAGATCATTCAGGAAAATCAATTGCGCTTCCCGGAACACGTCCGCCGTTGTGAAGATGCGTATTTTGTGCAGGACTATCTGCTCTGCTGCCGAGAAATCTCTGTGACGGCCAAAAAAATGTACCGCTATGTGCAGCGGGATGGTTCCGCCATGCACAGCTTTTATGAAGGTGTGTGCGATGATGAGATCCCACTGATGCAGCGGCAGTATGAACTGTTTCATGGGCAGCCGCTGACGGAAACAGAGGAGCAAGCGTACCGGCTGTGGGAGTGGGGAAAGGTGCTGGCAATATTGCGGTATATTGCGCGGTATGCGCCGAAGGGTAAAGAAAGAAACAGCCAATTACAAAAGTTGCGTTCAAGAACAATTAACCGTGTGTCTCAAGAAAGCCGTATCTTGAAAAAGAGGATTGGAATAAAAGCAAAGCTGGCCTGTTTATTGTTCCGGGGAAGTCAGTATTCTCTACTGTGCGTACTGCTTAACCGGTCATGAAATCGGAGGTTCCTTATGGTTGATATTATTGTCCCTGTATACAATGCTTACGAAGATTTACGTCTCTGTGTCGATAGTGTTTTTCGTCACACTGATTTACAAAAGAATCGCTTGATTTTCGTGAACGATTGCAGTTCGGATTCACGCATTGCCCCTTATCTGGATAGCCTGAAGGGGGATAATGTCCTCGTTCATCACAACGAGCGAAACAAAGGATTTTCGGCAAATGTAAACTATGGTATCCAATGTTCTGAAAATAACGATGTCTTGCTTCTAAATACAGATACTATTGTAACAAAGGGGTGGCTGGATAAAATTACGGCTTGCGCGATGAGGGATCCTCATATTGCTTCCGTAACGCCACTTTCAAACCGTGCAGAAATTTGTTCTGTGCCAAATTATTTGGAGCAGAACGATATTCCAAATGGATATACGATTGATACATTCGCAGAACTTGTTGAGCACTGCAGTCTTCATAGATATCCTCAAATTCCCGTCGCCATTGGATACTGCATGTATATTCCGCGTGCGGTTCTAAAAAAGGTAGGGCTTTTTGATGCAGAGACATTCCAACGTGGTTACGGAGAAGAAAACGATTTTTGCAATCGGGCGATTCTTCTTGGATACTACAACGTAATGTGCGATGATACATTTATTTATCACAGTGGATGCGCTTCATTCAGAGAAGCGCGCACAGAATTGTGTATAGAACACGAAAAAATCCTTCGGCAGAGATATCCGGATATTATGCGCCAACTGGATATCTACTTGCGTGAAAATCCCAACCGAATCATCCAGGAAAACATTAAGCTGCATTTGGCATTGGAAACGAACAGACAAAATCTCTTGATGGTATCTCATAGAGATTTTTTCGCCGGTTCCAACGATTCAGTTGGCGGAGTCCAGCTGCACATGAAGGATTTAGTCAAAAAACTGCGCCAAAAGTATAATATTATTGTTGCTGCACGAGATAAAGACATGCTTGCTTTAGCCGTCTATGGACAGCAATACCAATATCGATGGAACACTTATATTGGGAATGAACCAGAGACCCCAGAACTTCATAATTTGAAGATGTTCGAATTGTTCAAGAACATCATGACAACGCTTAAGGTCGATTTGGTTCATATTCAGCATACGAAAGGTTTAACGCTTGAGCCCTTCTTCGCAGCAGAAGCGTTGAATCTTCCCACAATTTGCACGCTACATGATTATTACTATGCTTGCCCGACAGTAAAATGTATTTGTCCAGACGGACAATTTTGTCAACTATCTACAGATTTAGAGTTTTGTCAATCCTGCCTTGAGGATGCAGAGAAAATCGGATTTGATTCAACCGCCGTGCCTAATTTTTTGGAAAATTGGCGTGGAGAATGTAAAAGAGCGCTTGCCTCGTGCGAAGTGTTAGTTGCTCCATCTGAAAACACAAAAAGATATTACGAAAAAGTTTTTTCTGATTTAGACCGACCGATTCACGTTATTCCGCATGGTATTGATATTCGCTCCACACAAGCAAATCTAACAAGAAAGCACAACGGGGAAAAGTTGCGTGTTGCGTTCGTCGGCGGAATCTCTTATGACAAAGGCGGAAAAGTTGCCCATGAATTAGTTAATGCTATGCCAGACATTCGATTTTATGTTATTGGGAGTATTGGTGAGCGCAGGTTTGCTGATTTGGAAATGCCAAACCTGAAGAAAATTGGGCCTTATTCCAGGGACGCGCTTCCCGGTATTTTGAGGCGATATAAAATTGATCTGGTTTGCATTCCGTCTATCTGGGCAGAAACCTTTTGCTATACACTGTCTGAATCGGTGGCTTGCGGCATTCCGGCTCTGTGCTTTGATCTTGGTGCTCAGGGAGAACGGGTCAACCGATATGGCTATGGGTGGGCGGTTCCTCTGGAAACGGGGTCTGATGGAATGGCAGCCCAAATTCGTGAAATTCAAAAAGATATGAACAAGTATGAAGAAGCCTTGGCGCGATGCGTTGACTCTACGAGCTATGGTACAGCAGAAATGAGTGAGCAGTACGCATCTATTTATGAAAGTCAAGTAAAAGAGCATTGCGCCAACAAGCGCTATGATTTTGCCAACCTCTTGAAAATGCAGGGAAATACCGATTCTGGAGCAAGCGCTATGGCCGCTCGTATTGAAGAACTAACGGCAAAACTCTACGAAATTGAAACAGCTCCCTCCTACCAGATGATGCTTCGCGTACGGAAAAATTTACCGTTCAAGAGAGCTTTGAAAAAAATGATGGGTGTATCAGAATAATGCAAGAGAAGTATATACAATCTCGCCTAAACGGGAATTCAACCAATAGCTGCAAATGGGAAGTAATATTTTTCTACAGCTGTTGTACTTTATCAGCTGTGGTGATATTCATAGAAGCATTCGAATCGTTCAGTTATGATATATGGGTTGACGAGGCATTCTCCCTGCGGATGATTGAGCACTCCTGGTTCGAAATTGTGCAGCTGACGGCAATGGATGTTCACCCTCCGCTTTATTACTTCATACTCAAATTGGGTGTTGGTATAACGCACAATATTTCCGGGATTCCGATTATTGTGTGTGCAAAATTGGTATCGGTCATGCCAATTTTGATCCTATGGATTATGAATGTGTTATATATCAGGCCCCGTTATGGGAAATGTGTGGCGGGAATGTTTTCGTTGTGTATTACCGCCGCGCCGAATCTTACTGCGTATAGTGTTGATATTCGAATGTATGGGTGGGGTCTGCTGTTTGTTACAGCAACATGGCAGGTAGCGTTCTCTCTATATGCGGATGGGTTGGGGCGAAAAAGCCTCCGTGGTCGCCTTGCCGCATTAGTCGCCGGAACGCTTTTGGCAGCCTATACGCACTATTTTGCACTGGTTTCTATAGCTTTTGCTTGGCTGATGCTATTGGTCAAGTGGATTCGAGAGCGAAAATACCTGTTGCTTAAACGTTTGGTTTTCGCGGGAGTTATTACGTTTATTGGATATCTTCCATGGCTTTTTGTCCTGATTCAGCAGATCCAAAATGTGAAAGAAAGTTACTGGATACCGCAAATAACACTTGAAACCATCATTCAATATGTTTTCTTTGCGTTTGGTAATATCCTTTGGCTGATTATATTTGTTGTTATCATTTTTGTTTTCCTTTTTGATCGAGAAATAGCTGCACTCCCAAAACACATACTTCTATGGAGCATTAGCGCTACGGTCGGAACCGTGAGCTTTGGCATCATTGCATCTGCAACAATAAGACCTGTTTTTGTAGAAAGATACATGGTTCCCACACTGGGATGTCTATGGTTTGGCTTATGCTTAGCATGGAGTAAGACAAAATCCAGGTATTTAAGGATAGGGATCTTTGCTGCAATTTTGCTGCTTGCGCTTGAAAACGTGGGGGCTTTCGTTTCTCAGGAAAATGTAGCGCGGGAAAGCACAAACGCTTTGTACCAAGTTTTGGACTTTGATACTGATGCAGTATATATTGTGGAAGATGCGCGGGCAAGAAATGTTCTGGCTGCATTAACGGGACAATCATGTTATCAATATGGTTCAGAAGTCGATACGCTTACGCGTTCAGTCTATGAAAATGTTGATTCGATATCTTCAATTGACGAAGCTGCCAATTTCATTAAGTCGGGAAAAACTGTCTATTTCGTCGATTCCCCCAATGAAGAGGAAATGATCGAGTTAGAAGAATTTAGTAGCTCTGGATTGGATAAAGATTTTATTGGTGGTTTTTTTGTGGAAAACACCGTAGCTAGACAAGAAATCAATATATATCAGTTAGTTCTTGTCTCTTCGTAAAGATATTTTTGATTCTGAAATATAGGGCGCCAAACCATATTAAAAAGGTACTTGAAAGGGCACTTGGGAAAATCGGAGGATAGAATAGAATGCTCATTTCGGTAATAGTTCCCAGTTACAACGAAGAAGAAGCGATGCCGCTGTTTTACAAGGAGGCGGCCCGGGTGGCGGCCGGGATGGAGCAGTCCCACGGGGCGGAGTTTGAATTTATCTTTGTGGACGACGGCTCCAAAGACAAGACCCTCCAGGTGGCCCGCCGTCTGCACGACCAGGACCCCCGGGTGCGGTATGTGAGCTTCAGCCGCAATTTCGGCAAGGAGGCCGCCATCTATGCCGGGCTCAAGGCCGCCAAAGGCGACTATGTGGCCACCCTGGACGCCGACCTGCAGGACCCGCCGGCCCTGCTGCCCCAAATGCTGGACGCCCTGCTCACCGGCGACTACGACTGCGCCGCCACCCGCCGCACCACCCGCCAGGGGGAACCGCCGGTGCGGAGCTGGTTCGCCCGCAAGTTTTACCGGATCATCAACCGCCTGTCCGACACCGAGATCGTGGACGGCGCCCGGGACTACCGGCTCATGAGCCGCAAGATGGTGGACGCCGTGCTGGCCATGGCCGAGTACAACCGGTTCAGCAAGGGGATCTTCAGCTGGGTGGGCTTCAACACCAAATGGTTCGACTATGAGAATGTGGAGCGGGTGGCCGGCAAGACCAAGTGGAACTTCTGGGGCCTGTTCAAGTATTCCATCGAAGGCATCGTGGGCTTTTCCACGGCGCCGCTGGTGATGGCGGCGGGGGCCGGGGTGGTGTTCTGCCTGGCGGCCTTCGTGGGCATCCTGTTCGTGGTGGTGCGGGCGCTGATCTTCGGCGACCCCACCTCCGGCTGGCCCAGCATGGTCTGCATCATGCTGCTGTGCAGCGGGGTGCAGCTGTTCTGCCTGGGCATTGTGGGCGAGTACCTGGCCAAGGCCTATCTGGAGGTCAAGCACCGGCCCATCTACATCGAAAAGGAGACCGAGGCCGACCGGGACCGGCGGAAGTAATCCCCTCTGATCAGGGTAGTGTCAAGTACTTTTCACAAAATGGTTTGCAGACTCTGGTGTGAGTGAAGTCAGCCAGCAATGGGGGAGTCCTCAAGGGCAGCCTCCAGGTGCTTCATGTTCATGTACTTCTTGTTGCCCCCACTGAGTGCCGTCCACATGAAAACAGCCCGCATCCGAACGGATGCGGGCTGTTTGTGGTGGAGATGAGGGGGATCGAACCCCTTACCTCTTGAATGCCATTTTAGCATATGTTTTAGTACGTTCGAATATTTCAAAGAAACAGACAGGATATAGCTATTTTTTGAGTGGCTTGTTTCCGCACTTTCGGTACAAAACAGGCTATTTCATTATGACTTCATTATGCATTTCAGATGGACATATATCTCTCGTTTTGGTACAACGTACAGGTATGGAATAAGTACAGATACCGCCCAAATAAAGACGATGCAATAAGATTTTCAAGGGACAACCGGCAGAAAACAGGTAGGCGTTTGTGATGTTGGAGATCACCAAAACCGGTAGGCATTTGTGGGGAAGCCGGTGACATCCAGCGAACTCAAAATAATAGCGAGCCTATAAAACTGGATGACATAGAATGAGGTATTTGATGGTGCTTTTATTGTACCAGAATAATAACAAGAAATGAAGTGTTTTGGCACCAAAAAAGGTAGGTAATTGTGATGGTTTTCTACCTACCGTTTTGTACCTGTTTTTCGTGCTTTGTACTAAATTTACCTACCGATTTTGTTTTCCGTAAAAGCGAGTGAACAAGCGATGACTCAAGAATCTCCACAAAATTATTTGAATGAAATAACGAGCCGTCATATAGCTTAAAAAACTGCTTAAACTAAAGAAGAGCCGCGAATCATAAACTTCACGGCTCTATTTTTTATGTTAGGTTCGCTACATTTTTAAGTCTGAAAAAGAGTTCGCCTTTTATGAAGTATTTACAGGATTTTTCCAGTTTTCGTGTGGTAAACTCTCCTGCATAAGGAGGACTTGCTCATGAAAGCCAGAGTTATCCATCAATTTTGTAACCATAGTTTCCTTCCCTGGACTTTTCTGTTGCCCAGCCTGGTTGGAACTTGCCTGTTTTATTTGGTGCCTTTTCTGGAAATCGCAGCTTGGAGTTTTTCCGATACAAGGCGCAGTCGTTTTGTCATGCTGGACAATTACAAAAGCGTTTTGCAAAATTCTGCCTTTCGCTTGGCCGTCAAAAACACCTTGTGCTTTCTGGGGGTCTGTCTGCCTTTGCTGCTGGGAGTAGGTTTGTTGTTAGCCTGGCTTCTTTGGCTTTTGCTGCCGCATAGCCGATATGTGCAGCCACTGCTCCTTCTTCCGCCCGCTTTGCCCGTAGCTGGAATCGCTCTGACCTGGAAAATCTTGTTCGAGGATGGAGGGTTACTGAACAGCTGTCTTGAACAATTCGGGCTGCCGTCCGTTTCCTTTCTAAAAAGCAATGCCGTGTTTGGGGTGTTGGTTGCTACCTTTATCTGGAAGAATCTCGGCTACACGCTGCTCATCTGGATGGCCGGTTTGTGCAGCATCCCCAGGGTTCTGTATGAAGCTGCCGCCATAGACGGAGCCGGGCCGTGGCGGTCCTTTTTGTACATTACATTGCCGGCCCTGCCGTCTTCCTTTGGTTTGGCCTCACTGTTTGGAATCATCGGGTGCTTCCGGGTCTTTCGGGAAGCCTGGCTTCTGGCAGGCAACTATCCGCCAGACAGTATCTACCTGCTCCCGCATCTTTTGAACAACTGGTTTCTGGCCCTGGATATGCAGCGCCTGAGTTCGGCCGTCATGCTGGTGCTTTCTGTTTTTGGCGGCATGATGGTTGCTGTTCGTTCGCTTATGGCTCTGTATCGGCGCCAGGCAGGTTCTGACGCCTGTAAACCATGAGGCCCCGCAAGAACCGGCTGTTATGGTTGTTTCTGTCGCCGGCTCTTTTTTGCGTACTTTGGCCGGTCTGGTTTACGCTGACAGCCGCCTTCCGTTCCTCCGATGAATTGGTATTCCTGTTCGGACCGGCTCTTGGCATAGGGGGTGAGGGCACCCAAACTTCCACCTGGACTTTGCTGCCCTGTTGGCCCACTTTGCAGCCGATTCTTAAGTTGTTGCTGGACAGCCCGGAGTTTTTTGTGATGCTTGGCAACAGTCTGATTCAAACCATTCCCCAGGTCATAGGCTCCTTGCTGGTTGCTGCCCCCGCCGCATGGGCTTTGGCCCGGTATTCGTTTCCAGGACGCAGCGTGGTATGGGGACTGTATTTCCTTTTGATGGTTTTGCCATTTCAGGTTTCCATGGTCCCAACTTTTCTAGTACTGCGGCGTTTGGAACTATTAGATACTCATTGGGCTATCATCCTGCCCGGAATGTTTGCTGCCTTTCCGGTCTTTTTCTTGCGAAGAGGCTTCGAGCGTATTCCCGACGCCTGCCTGGAAGCGGCTCATCTGGATGGTGCCAACGAATGGACCTGTTTTTCACGGATTGGTCTGCCTCTGACTTCACGAACCCTCTTTGCTGTCATGACGTTACAGTTCTGGGAATGCTGGAACAGCATGGAACAGCCGTTGGCTTTTCTACGCAAGGAATCTTTGTGGCCGTTGAGCCTTTACCTTCCCCAGGTCACCACCGAAAACTTCGCTCTTTGCTGCTCTGCCAGCCTGGTGATTCTGCTCCCACCGTTGCTTGTGTTTTGGCTGGGGAGCGGCGCATTGCTCTCCGATATGGAACGAGGTACTTTGAAATGAAACTACGGAAATTGCCAAGGGTGCATCTGCCAGTGCTCAGTCGAGAGACTTCCGCACCACTGCTAGTCACGGCCCGTTTTGCTGCTTTGCTGCTGCTGTTCGCCTTGCTAAGCCGGGCTGCCCGCAGCGCCGCCATGCCTACGGTGACCATCGGTATGCCGGGAGGCGGCGAAATTGAACAGACGGCAACCTGCTCTGGCACTATCATGCCGCAAAAGGAAACCCGGATTTTACTGCCGGAAGATGTAACCGTGACCGAAGTGCTGGTGCAAGCCGGACAAGCGGTACAGGCGGGAGATGTGCTGCTTTGCCTTTCTGGGGAGGAACTGCAAAACAAGCTGGATACTTTGGATGCACAGATTGCTCAGCTGCGTGCCCAAAAAAAGCAGCTGACCGTACAGCCGGACTATGCTCCCACCGATCCCATCACTGATGCCCAACTGGCTTTGCAGCGCGCCAAGGAGGACCAGCAGCGTTGTCTGGAGAATCCGGACACTTCCGAAGATGCTCAACTGGCAGCAGACCGTGCGGTACAGGATGCCGAGATGGCCTTACAGCGCGCCCTGGATACATACGCGGAGCAGCAGCGTCAAGCCGATGCATCCAATGCCGTATCATCTGCTGATGCCGCCGTATTACAGCAGCAGATAGAGGCCCTTTTAGAGGAGCAAGAAGAATACGAAGCGTTGCTGGAGACGGACGGCAAGGTGTTTGCTGATACCGCAGGCATCATCACTGCCGTATACGCTGTTGTGGGAAGCAGCTGCGACGGCATTGCCGTCACCCTGGGAGAGGCAGGAAGCGAGTGGCTGCTGAACCTGGAAATGGAAACGGACGATTTCCATGACTTGCCAGGGCAGCCCTCTCAAATTGAGGTCACACAGGGGAAAGTGAGCGGCAACGGCACTTTACAGAGTTCCCGCGAATCGAACAGTAAAACCATCCTGTCGGTTCTTCTGGATGACAGTAGCTGGACTTCCGGCAGTGCCGAAGCAGTGCTGCGTTTTCCATCCCAGCACTACACAACCTGCCTGCCGATATCCGCCCTTCATCAGGACAGCAGCGGTTGGTATGTATATTTGGTAGAGAGTACCTCCAGCATTTTGGGCGTCGAAAATAAGCTGACCGCCTTACCTGTTACATTGCTGGAGAAAAACGACACCACCGCTGCCGTGGAAGGAATTTCCCTGCAAGCAAAGGTAGCTATCCGTGGAGACAAGCCCCTGTATGCCGGGGATTCGGTAAAGGTGGCGGCATCATGAGCGGGCACGAAGGATTTCGGAGATATGCTGCTCTCCTGGCAGGTTTGGTGGGGCTGTTTTTCTGGTGGCAGAGCCTGAATGCTTTGTCTGCGCTGCGAAGTATCACCAGACGAAATGAATTGTATTATACAGAGCCCATACCCAATGCTCAGGCAGAGCGTGCCCGGGATTATGCCGGGTCCGAGCAGAACGTTTCCGGCCTGTGGCCGACTTTCTGGTGCCAGGGTTCTCTCACCTGTGAAGGCGCGTTCCGTACAGACGATGTGATTTGTATCCAGTACCTGGGAGAAGCTACTGCTCTGTGGCCATTTTCTCTGTGCAGCGGAACGTATCCCGCCGGGCCTCGGCAGGCCCTTATCAGCACCGGGCTGGCCCAGGAGCTCTGGGGAAGTGATGATGTTATCGGCTGTACGCTGCGTTCCGGGCAATCGGATGACACCGCAGAAGTTTGCGGGGTATTTCAAAGTACGATTCCCATGCTGTGCATCTGGGCAGAGTCCGACACCGCCTTTGACCATGTTATGGTGTGCGCGTCCGACCGAACCATAGCTCCCGATGATTTTTATACCGCTTCCCGGGAATTTGCTGTACAAAGCGGTCTCGGAGTGCCGCAGGCCATCGGCTGGCACAGTGCGTTGGTTCTGCCCATCCGGTTGTTCTGTTTGTTCCCGGTTTTAGTGACAGGACTCTGCCTATTGCTTGTTTTCGGCAAGCGGTTTCCTTCCGCCAGGCACAAAGGCCGCCTCGAAATAGCGGGATGGCTTTTTGCCCTTGTGATCGCCTTTCTGCTTCCAGCCTTTTTGGAGGCTCTGCCTTCGTGGCTGATACCCGGCCAGTGGAGTAACTTTGCATTCTGGCAGTCCCTTCTGGAAACGCTGCAATCGAGGTGGCAAGAACAGCTTGTATTTCCCGGCTCGGTGTTTCTGGGGTGGCAGAAAGAACTGCTTTGGAAAGGCGTTTCCTGTTCCATTACCGCCAGTGTCTGCCTGTCAATTGGCCTGTGCCTACTTACAATGGAAGGTCATCAGGAATAGAAAATGTCCCGCCGGGAATATTTTCCCGGTGGGACATTCTTATGCCTGTTCTTGCAAATAGAGTTTCACTTGTGCCTTTACTTCTTCCACAGCCTGTTCGGGAGTGATTTGCCCGCCATAGACCTGTACAGCCTGCTCATAAACGATGGTCTGCAGGGTCCCGGCTGCAGCGGGATTTACCAATCCTGTATATTTTTCTGCCAGTTCATCCCAAGGGTATTCCAGCGGATTCATTACAAAGGTATCCCGTTCTTCCTGGGTATAACCATCTTGTATCGTCTGCTGCAATGCCTGTAACTCCATGTCGCGATGCACTGCCATACCGCCGTACACATTGCTTTGCTGGATTTGCTCGTCTTCCAGCATCATACGGACAAAATCCTGGGCCTGGGGAAGATTTTCGGTTCCGGCACGGATACCCAGCAAAAATTGTCCTTCTGCCGTCCCGTCGAGAAGCGGCGAAAGCGTCACGCCTTCGCACTGGGTCAGCAAAGAGACCGCCTGGCTGATACCCGTCATGCTGAATATAGCCGAGGTGGCATTTCCTTCTTGGAGGGCAAACCGGCTTGTGGGGAGCTCACTGGTGACCATCAGATTGCCGTTTCCGCTTCCCATGGGCATGCTTTCCTGTGTGATTTCTGCACTTTGTACCATGCGGTTTGTCTGCTCCAAGAAGTCAGAGAGCGCGGCCTCATCCAGACTTTCTCCATCCGGGAAGATTCGGTTCGCCACCGCCGGATAAACCGCCTCAAAAATTTCTTTCCAGGAACCGGCCGTACAGGCGCCGCTTTCAAACAACTGAGCCAGTTCTTCCAGGCTGGCGGGCGTTTTCTCTGTTTGTACAGTGGCAAAGACAGGAGTCGCAAAGAAAGCTGGCACCGTATACAAACCATCTTCCTCCGCATAGCCGTTCAAAATATTGGAATAGAATTCACTTTCCGTTACCAGGCCATCCAGGTTCTGCAGTATACCTTGCCGGATATAGGACGGAACGGGCAGACCGTCCAGAATCAGACAGTCCGGCCCTTCACCGCTGAGAAGTTCAGTATTCAGCTGCCGCAGGATATCCTGCTCCGAAACAGAGTCTTCCGCTGTGTCACGGCCGATGACAATGTTCAGTTCTACATCCGGGTGCAGGGACTGGTACCGCTGTGCCGCAATCTGCAGCATGGGTGTACTCTCCATAGCCCATACTGTGAGGGTGGTTTCTGTCGCCGGGGCTTCGCCCTCCTGTATGGAAAGGCTATACAGTTTCAATTTTCCGTCTTCGTTGCCGGCAATCAGATAAGTGCCGTCCGCTTCTACATACAATCCCATAGCCTCGAAGCTGGATGACATGCAGTTCAGTAAAATATCGTCTGTGACCGTCTGTGTAAAGTCGCCATTCAGGGGGCGGCGATACAAACCGGTACTGCCCACAAAATAGTGGTATATCCCATCTTCGGTCATGGCGGCAACAGCGGGCAGGGTGTCCGGCCGTTCGATGGGGACTTCCTGCACAAGCTGGCCTGTTTCGGAATCATATTCTTTCAAAGTTGTGGCCACATAGTCATAAATGATCAGGTTCCCTTGATAAAAGACCGGGCGATAATCTATTCCGTAGTCCACCGAGAAGGTCTGGGGCACCTGGCCGGTATCGCTATCCACCAAGAACCACACGCCTCCTGGGTCCGGGCCCTCCTTCTCCTCTGTCTGATTGGCTGCAAAACAGACAAGGCCGTCTCCTCTGTCTGCAAATCCGTAAATGGCCACATACTTGCCCGGCGCCACATCTTCGGGAAGCTCGACTTCTCTTGCCTGTCCGTCGGGAAGGACCTGTACAATGGAATTTCCGTTTTGGATGACAGCCCACCAGCTGCCCGTGGTATCGTAATAGTACTTTCGATTATAGACCTGGTTCTCCTGAATCCAGGAAATGATAGCCGCATTATCCTGCTCCTGCCACTCTCCGTTTTCTCGCTGATAAGCATGGGGCATCGCCTGCGCATCGGTGGTGACCAGAAGCGGTTCACCATCTGCACCGACGGTCAGCTGCCGTACGGTGTGGTCCTCCAACCCGGCAGGTGTGGCGTCGGTTTCCTGTACCTGCGCAATTTCCATCATTGCGCTGCCGGACGCCACCTCCTCTCCTTCGGTTTGGTAAAACCCTGTCCCGCAGCCGCTCAGCAGCAAAACCGCACAAAGCCCGGCTGCCTGGCGGCGTATTCCGCGTCTTGTCATGAAAAAGACCTCCTTTTCTTTGTTGTAGGAACAAGGTCAGCATAGCAAATCCAGTCTTAAAAAATCCTGTAAAGCCAGAAAAGAAACACGCTGCCCGGAACCGGAATTGCCAATTTTCCGGTCCCGGGCAGTGTTTCAGTCTTTATTCTGTATCAAGGGAAAGCGAAAGGCAAAGCGGGCACCATGCGGGCTACCGTTTTGCTGCAGCAGAGTGCCGCCCTGCATTTGCGCCAGTTCCCGGGCGATGGGAAGCCCCACCCCCAGGTGTGTGCCCTGGACCGTCTCGGGCTGTTTGTCGTCCGAAGGCAAGCCCGGGCCGTCATCCTGCACATACAGTTCCACCCAACCGTCTTTGCTCTCCAGCCCCAGCGTCACCGTCGTTCCCACGGGTGTATGGGCGTTGGCGTTGGACACAAGGATTCCCAGCATCTGGCCCAGACGCATGGGGTCAGCCTGCAAAAATATGTCTTCTTCCGGTGGGGGCAGCAAAATCAGATGGCGCCCTTCTGCGCTCAGCAACGGGTAAAACCGTGTGTAGCAATCCAACAAAAGTGCGCAGGCATCCACCCGCTGGAGATTCAGCTGCAGATTTTTGGTCTGCATCCGGGAAAAAAGAATCAAGTCTTCAATCAAAACATCCATCCGCAGGGTCTCGGTCTGAATGTTGTGCAGCATATCAGAAGAACTGTCTTTTCCCTGTGCCAACAGTTCTGTGTTGGAGCGAATCACCGTAACCGGCGTCCGCAATTCATGACCAGCCAAAGACAGAAAGTCCAACTGTGCCTTTTGCGCCGCATAGGCAGGTGCAAAAGCACGGGTCAGCCAAAGCCGGTAGAAAGCAATCAGGAACAGGCACGCCAGAAGCAAAGCTGCTGTCGGTCCCAGGCAAGCCCGCAGGATTGCGTTATGCATGGTTCCGTCGGGTTGCAGAATCAAAAGTTCTGCCGTTTGCCCGGATTTCAGCCGCTGCATGGTGTAAGATGCCCGTACTCCCGCAAGAGAAGACTCTTTCTGAAGCTGGTCTTCTTCCGGCAGCAATGTCCCGCGGCAGCTTTGTATCAGGGCCGCTGCCTGGGGCTGCCATGCATCTTTTTGCTCGCTGATAGAATACGGCAACTCAATCTCTTCACCACGGTTATACAGATAGAGAAAAACGCCATACTGCTGTTCCAGCAAAGACAGCTGCTCCAGGTCCACCCGTGTACTTTCCAGAACAGCTTTTTCCATCAACTCCCGGGCGTCAGTAAAACGGTCATCATAGTTTTGCTGCATTACCTGGGTGATTTGCCGACAGATAATCACCCCTAACACACAGAATACCCCCAGCAACAGCCACGTGCCGCTGCGCCGGAGCTTGTCCTGCAACTGCTTGAGCGTGCTTTGTCCTGTCATGGCGTAGTCAGGCGGTAACCGGTGCCGTGAATGGTGAGGACCTGCACGTCAGCCCCCACGCGGCGCAGAGCCCGCCGTAAGAAGTAAATGTAATTGTCAATGACCGCTTCTTCCGCCTCTGACCCCAGTCCCCATACAGCAGAAAATATTTCCCGCCGAGTCACCACCTGGTTTGCTTTTTGAAACATCAGTTCGGCCAGAGCACAAAGCTTTCCGTTCACGGGCATACTGCCGGACGGGCCGTTCAACTGCATACTTGCCTCATCAAAAGTAACGTTGCCAACGGTGTATGTTGGGGAAGTGTGTTCGGACCTTCGAATCAGCGCCCGAACCCGTGCCAGCAACTCTCCGTTATGAAAAGGCTTGGTCAGATAGTCATCACCGCCGGCGTCCAGCCCCGCAATGCGCTGTTCCACCTCTCCCAGGGCCGTCAAAAATAGAATGGGCGTACGCACACCCTGATTGCGCAGCAGCTTGGCCAAAGAAATGCCATCCATAGCAGGCAACATCCGATCCAAAAGAATCAAATCTACCTTTTGTTCCTGCAGAGCATCGTAGGCCTGTTCTGCATCCGGGCACACACAGGTGTCATAGCCGCCGCCTTGCAGCACGGTCTGTATAGTCCGGGCCAGAGGCGCCTCATCTTCTACAATCAGAATCTTCATGGATAGACCCTCAAGAGTCAATTTTAGTTTGCCGATCAGCCGACAATCTCCTAGTGCTTGTAGATCTGGATGTATAAAGTCTATGAAGTGTGAATGTTTTTAAACAATCCTGTAATAGGACACCTGTTCTTTTCAACTTTACCCATTGTCCTTTTATTATCTATTAGTGTATATATACTCTCTATTTTCGTTTGTACATTTTCGAAAAAAGCCTTTTGCATTTGGTCATCGTTAAAAGTAAGATTTGCTGTTAACACAATATCCGTTTGCAAGTCCATGCATTGAGATTTCAAGCGTTCGTAAAACTTTTGATCATCATACTTGTAATATAAAGCTCGTGGCAAAATATCAATCAATTCTTCGCTCATCTTATTCCAGCCTGATAGTTTCCCATTAGACATGAATTTAAGTTCCTTCCTTGCCGCCGGTATGTCAT
>MHCFR00700__coassemble_917_pt1 | contig 17035 bp, 14 predicted proteins | sample MHCFR00700__metabat2_low_PE_037 | metagenome-assembled genome bin MHCFR00700
ACAAGGGGAAATGGCCGCGTTAGGCAATTGCCGTGCGCGGCTGTTGCCCCTTGTGGAGCGTGTCGAGTTTCTCGACACGCTCGGCGGCCTGGCGGCTTCGGTACTGGTTGGATCTGCGGGAGGGCTGCCGGCCCCGGGGCGTCAGTGCAGCAGCGTGCGGGGGGCGCGGTGGGGGCGCCAGGTGCGGGGCGAGAAGAGCGCCAGCATCGGGAACAGCTCCAGCCGGCCGGCCAGCATATCAAAGCTGAGCAGCCATTTGCACCAGGGGGAGAAATCGGCGAAGGACCCCATCGGGCCGACGATCTCCAGGCCGGGGCCCACATTGTTGAAGCAGGTGGCCACGGCGGTGAAGGTGGTGATGAGGTCGAAGCCGTCGAAGGAGAGCAGCAGTACCGACCCGGTGAAGATCACGAGGTAGACCGTCAGGTAGGCGCCGACGCTGCCCACCATCCGTTTGTCCAGGGGCTTGCCCTCAAACCGGACGGTGGTGACGGCGTGGGGGTGCAGCACCCGGCGGACCTCCTGGGCGGCGGACTTGAAGAGGATGACCACCCGGGAGACCTTGAGCCCGCCGGCCGTGGAACCGGCACAGGCCCCCACGAACATCAGCAGCACCAGGATGGTGCGGGAGAAGGAAGGCCAGAGGTTGAAGTCGGTGGTGGCGTAGCCGGTGGTGGTGATGATGGAGGACACCTGGAAGAAGGCCAGCCGCACCGCCTGGCCCAGACCGTCGCACAGGTGGAGGATGTTGCCGGTGATGGCGACGGTGGACACCGCCACGATGCCCAGGTAGGCCAGCAGTTCTTCGGAGAAGAGCGCTTCCTTGAAATGCCGCAGCAAAAGGAAGTAATACAGGTTGAAGTTGATGCCGAACAGCAGCATGAAGATTCCGATGACCCACTCGGCATAGGGGCTGTTGTACGCCCCGACGCTCAGCGCCCGGGAGCTGAAGCCGCCGGTGCCCGCCGAACCGAAGGAATGGATCAGCGAATCAAACAGCGGCATCCCGCCCAGGCAGAGCAGCACCACCTCGGCCACCGTCATGACCAGATAGATGCGGTAGAGGATCTTGGCGTTGTCCTGCAGTTTGCTGGACAGTTTGCCCACCGAAGGGCCGGGCACCTCGGCCCGCATCAGGTGCATGGCGCGGCCATCGGTCAGGGGCATGACGGCCATCAGAAAGACCAGCACCCCCATGCCGCCCACCCAGTGGGAAAAACTGCGCCAGAACAGCATCCCGTGGCTCATGGATTCCACGTCGGTGAGGATGGTGGAGCCGGTGGTGGTAAAGCCGGAGACCATTTCGAAAAAGGCGTCGGTATAAGCAGGGATCTCGCGGGAGATATAAAACGGCAGTGCGCCGAAGGCCGACAGCAGCACCCAGGCCAGCGCGGCCACCACCAGGCCGTCGCGGGCGTAGATGGTGGTGTTCTTCGGCCGGCGCAGCCCGAAGGCGCAGCCCAGCAGGGCCAGGATCGCCGTGGGGATCAGGAAGGCGAGGAGGGTGTCTTCGCCGTAGAGCAGGGCGCAGCCCAGCGGAATGAGCAGAAGGCCCGCTTCCACCAGAAAGATGCGGCCGAGCACATACAGGACCATCCGATAATTCATGGCCGCACCCCCTTACTGCAGGATGTCCCGCAGGTCGTTGATGCGGGCGCCGGTGGTGATGACCACCACATCATCGCCGGGCTGGAGCGTGTCCGACCCGGAAGGGATGATGGCCTGGCCGTTCTGCCGCACGATGCCGGCCAGCAGCACTTCCTGGCGGATCGGCAGATCCTTGAGCGGGATATTGACATAGGGCGCCTTGCTGCCCACGATGAATTCCAGCGCTTCCACCCGGCCTCCCACCACCCGGTGCAGCGCCTTGATGTTGGACCCGAGGCTGTTCTGCATGGCCCGCACATACTGCAGGATGGATTCGGAGGTGACGGTAGCGGTGGAGACCACGCTGTCCAGCATGCCGTTGGCGGTGGCCAGCTCGGCAAAGGAGGGGCGGTTGACCTTGGCCACCACCTTGCAGCGGTCCCCCTGGGCCGCATACATCGACAGGATGATGTTGGTCTCGTCCAGGCCGGTGAGCGCCACAAAGGCGTCCATGTCGGCCAGGCCCTCCTCATTGAGCAGCTCGCTGTCGGCGGCGTCGCCGTGGATGACCAGCACCCCGGGCAGCCGCTCGCTCATAAGGCGGCAGCGCTCGGCGCTGGAGTCGATGACGGTGATGTGCATGCGGATGTCCCGCAGTTCCTTGATCAGATAGTAGGCCATACTGCTGGCCCCCACCACCATCACGTTGTTGGCCCGGGCCTTGAAGATCCCCAGGCGGCGGAAGAAGTCCCCCAGGTCCCGCGGGGTCGCGGTCAGGTAGATCTTGTCCCCTTCCTGCAGGGTGAAGGAGCCGCCGGGGATCACGATGTCCCGCCCGCGGGCCACTGCGCAGATCAGGATCTTGACATGGATGTTGCGGTACAGGTCGGACAGCGCCATGCCGATGAGCGGGTTGCCGGGGTTCAGACGGTATTCGATCAGCTCGAAGCGGCCGCGGCAGAACCGTTCCAGCTTGATGGCGCTGGGGAACCGCAGCACCCGGGCGATCTCGCGGGCGGTGGCCTTTTCGGGGTTGATGATCATGGACAGACCCAGTTCCCCGCGCATGATCCGCAGCTGCCGCTCATACTCCGGGTCGCGGATGCGGGCGATGGTGTGCCGGGTGCCGATCTTTTTGGCCACCAGGCAGGCCAGCATGTTGATCTCGTCGCTGGATGTGGTGGCGATCAGTAGATCCGCCCCCGTCTCAAACGCTTCCTGCTGGACGTCGTAGCAGGCCCCGTTGCCCGCCACGCCGCGCACATCATAGACGTTCATGATATCCTCGGTCCGGCCGGCGTCGCAGTCGATGGCAACGATGTCGTGGCCCTCTGCCGTCAGCTGTTCGGTCAGGGCGCGGCCGACTTTGCCAAGGCCCACAATCACAATTTGCATACCTTACACCTCCGAGCCGGACCGCAGGCCGCCCCGGCTCTTTTTCTTTGCTTCTTCTTTGCTTCCACGCCATTATAGCAAACTGCGGCCGAATTTCAACACAATCTTAGCTGTTTCTTGGCTGATTTCCCACTTTCTTTGCCACTTCTTAGCTTTGTGGGGGAATCAAGCCGCCGGCGGGCGAAAAAAAGTCCTTGCATTTTGGCGGCGGGTGTGCTAAAATACCCTTTGCAATGCCGGGCGCGGTCCCGGCGGCATCTGCGGAAGTGCTGGAATCGGCAGACAGGCACGTTTGAGGTGCGTGTGTCCATGACGTGTGGGTTCAAGTCCCATCTTCCGCACCAGAATAAAGAGCGTCGAGACGGTGTCTCGGCGCTCTTTTTGTATTGTCTGCTCGCTGCATCTTTTTGTATCTTTGCTGTTTGCCCCGGCCGCGGGCACGGTCAAGGCGAAGCGCCCCGGCTGTCCGGACATTCCGGACAGCCGGGGCGTCTGTTCTTTTTTGTACCAGAGGCGGGAGCGACCGGCTCAGTTTTTCTGCCGCCCGGTGAGCCAAAGCAGGGCTGCGCACTGCACCGCCAGCGCCGCCGCCGTGACCGCCAAAGCCAGGCCCAGCACCACCCCGGTATGCCCGGCCAGCGGCACGGCCAGCCCGGCCGCCCCCAGCAGGGCGGCCCACGGCTGTCGGCGGCGCAGCAGCCAGACCGCCGCGGCGGCGGTACAGGCCATGACCCCGCAGGCCAGCGCCGCGGCGGCCTGCCCGGGCTGCCAGCGGGCGACCGCCGCAAACAGAGCCCAGACCGGCAGGGTCCGGGTCAGCAGGGTACAGCCGCCCACCGTCAACGTATAAACCGGCGCCAGCCGCTGCCGGCAGGGCATCGCCAGCAGGGCCGCCACCGTGTCTTGCAGGCGGCGCCCCTGCAGCTGCTGGAGCAGGACGCCGGCCGTGTACCAGGCGGTGCTCAGGCAGAGCACCGCCGGCGCGACGGTCACCTGCCAGCCGGAAGCCCGGACGGCCAGGTACAGCACCCCGGCGGCCGCCAGGGCCCGGGCAGCGCCTTCGTACCGGGCGCCCAGCAGTTGTTTCGTGATCGCTTTGCACAGCGGCATCATCCCTGAGCACCTCCCGAATGGCTTCGGCCGTGATCTGTGCGCCGGCAAACGTGCGGCGGATCCGCCCCTGTTCCAGCACCAGCACCCGGTCGGCGGTCAGGCAGATGCTTTCCAGGATGTGGGAGGAAAAGAGCAGCGTACCCCGCTGCCGGTACCCGGCCATGAGCCGGTAAAGAGTCTCGGTACTCTGGAAATCCAGGCCGTTGACGGGTTCATCCAGTAAAAGCAGCTCGGGCTGCAGGGCAAAGGCGGTGATCAGCGCCGCCTTTTTCCGGTTGCCGGTGGACAGTTCCCGCAGCAGCACGTCGGTGCAGGGCTCGAACCCGAACTCCGCCACCAGCGCCTGCACATCCGGCTTCGGCATAGTCGGTGGTCACGGTGCCCTCATACCGCTCGGCGGCGGAGGCCACGCTCTTGAGCCCCCAGCCGTGGAGGGTCTTGTCAGCCTTGGCGGTCTGCAGCCCCTCCCCCGCCCGGACCGGGGGCGTTCCGTATCCGTTTTCCACCTTGATCACCAGCATCTCCCCGATGCGCCGGATGGTCAGGTGCAGGAACCGCCGGTCGGGCGGGGCGTTTTCCGCCGCTTCCAGGGCGTTGTCCAGCAGGTTCCCCAGGATGGTGGTCAGGTCCATGCTGCGGATGTCGGTGTTGCGGGGGCATTCGATGTTCACCCGGGTCTCGATCCGGTTCTGCCCGGCCAGGGCCAGTTTGCTGTTGATCAGGCAATCGATGGCCGTGTCACCGGTCCAGACCGTCCGGGCCATGTTGCGCACCGGGGTGCGCAGATCTTTACAATACTGCACGGCCTGCGCCACCTGCCCTTCCACCAGGCAGTGGTAGATCGCCTCGATGTGGTTGTGCAGGTCGTGGTAGAGTTTGGCCTGGTCGGCGTAGGTGCGGCGCAGGGTGCGGTAATCCCGCTCCCAGATCTCGGCCTGTTCCTGCCGCAGCCGGGCGATCTGGGCCTCCATCTCCCGCTGGCCGCGCAGCCGGACGGCCAGCAGGGCGAAGAGCAGCACCATCGCCAGCAGCACCCAGGTCCCCACCTGGTTTTCGTCCAGCGGCAGGACGGTCTGTTCCGAGAGGGTGACGGCGCCGAACAGCCCCAGGACCGCCAGGGCCGCGGCCGCCCGCTCCAGCCCGGCGCGCCCCGGCCGCGCAAGGCGCCGCCCGGCTTTTTCGGGCAGGCCCTTGCAATCTGCACAGGGACAGGATACAATAAAAAAGACAACAGCCGGCGGGAAGCCGGGCGCCCGGGAAACATGCCCGCGGCATCCTGATTTTGTGCAAGGGCGCAGCTTCTGCGCCCGATAGAGGGAGGCATCTTTCGCATGGAAAAACGATCCATCAACACCATCTGCGTACAGGGCGGCTACACGCCGGGCAACGGCGAACCCCGCCAGATCCCCATTATCCAGAGCACCACCTTCAAATATGACACCGCCGACGAGATGGGCGCACTGTTCGACCTGGAGGCTTCGGGCTACTTCTACTCCCGCCTGCAGAACCCCACCTGCGACCATGTGGCGGCCAAGATCGCCGAGCTGGAAGGCGGCGCCGCCGGGATGCTGACCTCCTCCGGGCAGGCGGCCAACTTTTTCGCGCTGTTCAACATCTGCAACGCCGGCGACCACATCGTCTCCTCCAGCTCGATCTACGGCGGCACCTTCAACCTGATCGCCGTCACCATGGCCAAAATGGGCATCACCGCCACCTTCGTCAGCCCTGACTGCACCGACGAGGAGCTGGATGCCGCCTTCCAGCCGAACACCAAGGCGGTGTTCGGCGAGACCATCGCCAACCCGGCGCTGACCGTGCTGGACATTGAGCGGTTCGCCCGGGCGGCCCACCGCCACGGCGTCCCGCTGATTGTGGACAACACCTTCCCCACCCCGGTCAACTGCCGGCCCATCGAGTGGGGGGCCGACATCGTGACCCATTCCACCACCAAGTACATGGACGGCCACGGCGGCTGCGTGGGCGGCGCGATCGTGGACGGCGGCCATTTTGACTGGATGGCCCACGCCGACAAGTTTCCCGGCCTGACCACCCCCGACGAGAGCTACCACGGCGTCACCTACGCCGAGCGGTTCGGGATGGGCGGCGCTTTCATCACCAAATGCACCGCCCAGCTGATGCGGGACTTCGGCTGCACCCAGAGCCCGGTCAGCGCCTATATGCTGAACCTGGGGCTGGAGAGCCTGCATGTGCGGATGGCCCGCCACTGCGAAAACGGCCAGGCCGTGGCCGAGTTCCTGGCCAGCCACCCGAAGGTGAGCTATGTGGACTACTGCGGCCTGCCCGGCAACAAATACTACGACCGGGCGCAGAAGTACCTGCCGAACGGGTCCTGCGGCGTCGTGAGTTTCGGCGTCAAGGGCGGGCGTGAGGCGGCCGCCGCCTTTATGGAGCATCTGAAGCTGGCGGCCATCGAGACCCATGTGGCCGACGCCCGCACCTGCTGCCTGCACCCCGCGAGCACCACCCACCGCCAGATGACCGACGAACAGCTGGCCGCCGCCGGCGTGCGCCCCGACCTGGTGCGGATGAGCTGCGGGCTGGAGGATAAGGCCGACCTGATCGCCGACATTGCCCAGGCGCTGGACAAGATCTGAACCGACCTTCCACCTTTTATAACGGAGTGTAGACCATGCCGCTGATCATCCCCCGGGAGCTGCCCGCCTTTGCGGAGCTTTCCAAAGAGAATGTGTTCGTGATGCACCGGGAACGGGCGCGCAACCAGGACATCCGCCCGCTGCGCATCCTGATCCTGAACCTGATGCCCACCAAGATCGTGACCGAGACCCAGCTGGCCCGGCTGCTGGCCAACAGCCCGCTGCAGGTGCAGCTGACCTTTTTGCAGACGGCCACCCACAGCACCACCCACACCCCGCCCGAGCACATGAAGGCTTTTTACAAGACCTTTGACGAGGTGCGGGACCAGCGGTTTGACGGGCTGATCATCACCGGCGCACCGGTGGAGGACATGGACTACGAGGAGGTGGATTACTGGGACGAGCTGTGTACGATCATGGAATACAGCAAGGAAAACGTCTTTTCCACCATCCATCTGTGCTGGGGGGCGCTGGCCGGGCTGTACTACCATTTCGGCGTGCGCAAGGTGCATCTGCCGGAAAAGATGTTCGGGGTATTCCCCCACCGGCTCACCCGGCCTTCCAACCCGCTGGTGCGCGGTTTTGACGAGGTGTTCTACGCCCCCCACAGCCGCTGGGCCGGGCTGAACCGGGCCGACATCGACGCCTGCCCCGCCCTGCGGGTGCTGGCCGAGAGCGAGGTGGCCGGGCCGATGCTGCTTTCCACCGAATCGGGGCGGCAGATCTTTGTGATCGGCCACCCGGAATACGACAAGTACACCCTGGACGCCGAGTACCGGCGGGACGTGGCCGCCGGGCGGCAGATCCGGGTGCCGGTGAACTACTACCCCGACGACGACCCCACCCGGGAGCCGATCTTCCGCTGGCGGGCCCATGGGTATCTGCTGTATTCCAACTGGCTGAACTACTATGTCTACCAGAACACCCCCTACGACCTGGACCGGCTGGAAGCCCTGGAACAGTGAATCCGGCGGGACCGCCCCTCGGTCCCGCCTTTTTGGACGGTCAACTTTCATCAACGGAAAAGCGAGTGTGTTGAACCATGGCAAGCCCCCGCATCAGCGCCTGCATCGTGGCCTACTGCGACTATGAGGAGGTCTGCGCCGCCGTGCGCAGCGTACTGGCCCACACCCCGGCGCCGGATTTCCGGCTGTTTGTGGTGGACAACGCCAGCCCCGACGGCTGCGGCGACCGGCTGCTGGCCGAAGATTTTGCCGACCCCCGGGTCACGGTGCGCAAACTGGACGAGAACCTGGGGTTCGGCAAGGGGCACAACAGCGTGCTGCCCGACATACAGGCCCTGGGCAGCCAGGTGCATTTTATCCTGAACCCCGACATTCTGCTGCAAAACGACGTGCTCACCGGCATGGCCGCCTGGATGCTGGCCCGCCCGGAGGTGGTCATGGCGACGCCGCAGCTTTTTTACCCGGACGGCCGCCGCCAGGACCTGCCGCGCCGCAAGCCTACCCCCTGGCTGCTGCTGGCCCGCCAGCTGGTGGAACGGTTCCCCCGCGGCGTGTTCGCCCGGGCCAACGATCATTACCTGATGCGGGACGAAGACCTGAGCGTCGAGCGGCCGATCCAGTTCTGCACCGGCAGCTTTGCGGCGGTGCGCAGCGAGGTTTTCTGCAAGGCCGGCGGGTTTGACCCCGACTACTTCATGTATGTGGAGGACGCTGACCTGACCCAGAAGATGCTTCAGCACGGGCAGGTGTTTCTGGTTCCCCAGTTCCACGCCGTCCACGCCTGGCACCGCGCCCCCATGCGGGACGCCGGGCGGTTCCGGATGCAGCTTGTGAGCATGGGGCGGTATTTCAAAAAATGGGGCGTGCGCAGCCGTGCGCCCCGCCGTTGAAGGGTCCGCCGGCGGGGCAGCTTTACCGCGCCCCGCCGTCCATCTGACCAGGGAGAGGAGACCGATTTATGATGGGGCAAAAACGTTGGCAAGGTACGGTGCAGGTGCTGGCCGCCGCCCTGCTCTGGAGCAGCGCGGGGCTTTTGATCCGCGGCGTTGCCTGCAGCACGTTCTGGCTGCTGGCCATCCGCAGCGGGGCGGCGGCGCTGGCGCTGGCCCCCGGCCTGCGGCAGCTGCGCGGGCATAAAATCGGCCGCAACGGCTGGCTGGCCATCTGGCTGTATGCGGCCTTCATGTTCGCGTTTGCGCTAGCCACCCGGCTGACCAGCGCCTCCCAGGCGGTGGCCGGGCAGTATACGGCGCCGCTGTTCATCTACCTGTTCTCGGTGGTGCGCGGCAAGATCCGGGTGCGGCCCATCAACCTGCTGCCGATGCTCTGCATCGCGCTGGGGTGCGGGCTTTCGCTGTTTGCCGGCACCACCGGGCCGCTGGTACTGCTGCCGCTGGCCTGCGGGCTGCTGTTCCCGGCTTACTCGGCCTTTCTGCGCCGCGCCGGCGACCTGCCGGCCGGGGCGGTGAACTGCCTGGGCAACCTGGCCTGCGCGGTGCTGGCGCTGCCCTTTGCCATCAGCACCCCGCTGCCCGTTTTGGGGGACGCCGCCCTGATCGCCGTGGCCGGCGTCGCCGTGAACGGGTTCGGGTATACGCTGTACGCCCGGGGGGCGCGGCAGGTGGCCTCGCTGACGGCGGTCATGCTCTGCCTGGCTGAGCCGCTGCTGAACCCGGTGTGGGTCTTCCTGTTCCTGGGCGAAGCGCCGACGCCGGCCGGCGCGGTGTCGCTGCTGCTGATCCTGGCAGGCGGCTTCCTGGATGTGGCCGGCGCCTGGCTGCGCAGCCTGCAGACCCGCCGCAACGCCCGGCTGTAAGGCGCTGTGCCGCCGGCGCCCGGCAAGATTTTCTTTTGCGCTGCGGCAGAAAAACATCTTGCCAAGGGCCGGCGCGTATGATATAATAACTAGCGTTACCGCGGTTCGGTTCCGGGTGTATGCCCCTGTGGGGAAACCTTGCTGCCCGCTGCTGTGCCGCCGGCAAATTGCATCAAAGAAAGGAAATGTATCATGAGCCAGAAATCTGCCATTGAAAAGCAGCCCATCATCGAAAAGGCCGCCCTGCATGAGGGCGACACCGGTTCCCCGGAGGTGCAGGTCGCGCTGCTGACCGCCCGGATCAACCACCTGACCGAGCACCTGAAGAGCAACAAGAACGACAACCACAGCCGCCGCGGCTTGTTCAAGATGGTTGGCCGCCGCCGTAACCTGCTGGCCTATCTGCAGAAGAAGGACATCAACCGTTACCGCGCCCTGATCGCTGAACTGGGTCTGCGCAAGTAATTCTTGGCAAAACGGGCAGGGCGCAACAAGATTGCGCCCTGCCTTTCTTTATACATAAATCCATGTAAATTTGTGCGCAGTCCATATTTGTCCCGTTTTGCACCCGGTTTTTCCCGCCCCATTGCCCGGCTGCCGCGGGCAGCCGATCGCTCCGGACTTGGGCGCCGTGGTTTGTGCAGTAAATCGAACCGCTGAACCGCTTCGGCGGCTGGATTTATTGCTCAAAGCACGGGGCCATGTAATAAACACCCTGGAAGGAGACCCCCATTATGGCACTGGAATTTTCATCAAGGAAAGAGACGTTCCCCCACTACCGCAAGTTCGAGACCAGCTTTGCCGGCCGCCCGTTCGTGGTGGAGACCGGCAAGCTGTGCGGGCTGGCCAACGGCAGCGCGATGATCCGCTACGGCGAGACCTGCGTGCTGTGCAACGTGACCATGAGCGAGAAGCCCCGCGACGGCATCGACTTTTTCCCGCTGAGCGTGGAATTTGAGGAAAAGCTGTACGCCGCCGGCCGCATTCCCGGCAGCTTTATGCGCCGCGAAGGCCGCCCGGGTGAACATGCCATCCTGTCCAGCCGGGTGGTGGACCGGCCCATCCGCCCGCTGTTCCCCAAGGACATGCGCAACGATGTCTGCGTGACCATGACCGTCATGAGCCTGGACCCCGACAACTCGGCCGAGATCGCCGGCATGAACGGCGCTTCGCTGGCCATCGCCATGTCGGACATTCCCTGGAAAGGCCCCATCGCCGGCGTGGCCGTGGGCCTTGTGGACGGGCAGATCGTGCTGAACCCCACCAAGGAGCAGCGGGAGCGCAGCGACCTGGCCCTGACCCTGGCCGCCAGCATGGACAAGATCGTGATGATCGAAGCCGGCGCCAATGAGGTGGACGAGGCCACCATGATGAAGGCCATCAAGACCGGCCATGCCGAGATCAAGAAGATGCTGGCCTTCATCAACGGCATCGTGGCGGAGATCGGCAAGCCGAAGATCGACTTCCAGTCGGTGGACCTGGACTATGACCTGCTGAAGAAGATCAGCGCCGCCCACCTGGACGAGTTCAAGGCCGCCATGGACACCGACGACAAGAACGTGCGGGATGCCGCGCTGCTGCCGATCATGGACAAAATTGCCGAGGAATACCCCGACCTGGACGCCTCGACGCTGGACCTGATCAGCTACAAGATGCAGAAGTTCGTGGTGCGCCGCTGGCTGCTGGACGAGGGCAAGCGTGTGGACGGCCGCGGCATCAACGAGATCCGCCCGCTGGCCGCCGAGGTGGGCCTGCTGCCCCGGGTCCATGGTTCCGGCCTGTTCACCCGCGGCCAGACCCAGAGCCTGACCATCTGCACGCTGGGCTCCACCCGCGACGCCCAGACCATGGACGACCTGGGCGACATGCCCCAGAAGCGGTACATCCACCACTACAACATGCCCCCCTACTCCACCGGCGAAGCCCGCGCTCCCCGCAGCCCCGGCCGCCGCGAGATCGGCCACGGCGCGCTGGCCGAGCGGGCGCTGCTGCCCGTGCTGCCCAGCATGGAGGAGTTCCCCTATACCATCCGCTGCGTCTCCGAGATCATGAGCTCCAACGGCTCCACCTCCCAGGCGTCCATCTGCGGTTCCACCCTGGCGCTGATGGATGCCGGCGTGCCCATCAAGGCGCCGGTGGCCGGCATCTCCTGCGGGCTGATCACCGAAGGCGACCGCTGGATGACCATGCTGGACATCCAGGGGGTCGAGGACTTCCACGGCGACATGGACTTCAAGGTGGGCGGCACCCGCCGGGGCATCACCGCCATCCAGATGGACATTAAGATCGACGGCCTGACCTACGAGATCATTGAGGAGGCGCTGGAGAAGTGCCGCAAGGGCCGCCTGTATATCCTGGACGAGATCATCAAGCCCTGCATCGCCGAGCCCCGCAAGGAGCTGAGCAAGTACGCCCCCAAGATGTTCAGCATGATGATCCCGGTGGACAAGATCAAGGATGTCATCGGCAAGGGCGGCAAGGTCATTCAGGAGATGTGCGCCAACTTCAACTGCAAGATCGACATTGAGGAGGACGGCCACGTCTTCATCTCGGCGGTGGATGTGGAGGACGCCAAGCGCGCCATCTCCACCATCAAGACCATTGTGGAGGACCCGGAGGTGGGCGCCATCTACAAGGGCCGCGTGACCCGCCTGATGAACTTCGGCGCCTTTGTGGAGATCGCCCCGGGCAAGGAGGGCCTTGTCCACATCTCCAAGCTGGACGATCATCGCGTGGAACATGTGGAGGACGTTGTGGCCGTGGGCGACCCGATCTACGTCATGGTCACCGACATCGACCAGCAGGGCCGCATCAACCTGTCCCGCAAGGACGCCGTGGCAGCCATCGCCAAAAAGCGGGCGGAACAGAAATAATCGGCAAAACCGATCCAATCAAAAAGGCAATGCCTTTCCTTTTCCGGGAAAGGCATTGCCTTTTGTTTTCGTCCGTTCCTTCTGCCGGGCTCTCGCATTTTCAGAAATAGCTGCCCGCCGCCGTGATTTTGCCGGGCAGGTCGGGCCGGTAAAGCGGCGAGTCGGCGTACAGGCTGTTGACGGTCACCCCGTCGTCCCCGGCCCGGCCGGTGGCGTGGATGTACAGCCCCGCCCCCAGGTACATGGCAATGTGGCCGGGGAAGTAGAGCAGGTCCCCCTCCCTGAGCTCGGCCAGCGGGATCTTGCGGATGGGGTAGCCTTCCTTCAGCCCGGCGTCCCGCCAGATCACGATGCCGCAGAGCAGGTAGGCCATGCTGCACAGCCCCGAACAGTCGATCCCGAAGGGGCTTTTTCCGCCCCAGCGGTACTGGGTGCCCCGGTACAGCCGGGCTGCGTCGGTCAGGGCGCGGCGCAGCGCCGCCGGTTCCCGGGTGCAGGGGGCCGTGTACAGCGGCCCCAGGGCGCTGGCACAGACATAGCCCCGGCGCCCGTCGGGCAGGCATACCGGCTGCCAGCCCGCCGCGGCCGGCCCTGTCAGCGCCAGCCGGGCGCCCCGGGGTACCCCCGGCTGCACATAGGCCGCCTGCACCCGCGGGGCGGCCAGCACGTCCACACTGTTTTTGTGCCAGACCACCTGCCGGGGGGCGGCGGCAAAAGCCTCCGCCTCCGGGCCGGCGGTCAGGGCCTCTGCCTCCATCCAGCCGGAGTATCCGTAAAAGGTCCGCACCGGTACCCGGCTGCCCTGCTGCGGGCCGGTGACGGTCACCGGCATCCCCAGCAGCGCCTCGTCCACCACACCGGACTCCTCCGGCGTGTCCTGCGGCTGCCCGTACAGCGGGCAGACCGGCCAACGGGTCCATGCCTGCATGGTGTTTTCCCCCTTTCCCGGTTCAGGATGCCGTCTCGGCGGTAGCCGGCAGGATCATCCCGATGCCTTTTTCCAGCACCTCGGCGCTGATGGCGCTGCGGGCCTGGGCCACGGCCCGACCCTCGGCGTCCACAAAGTAGGTCACCGGGATGCCGTACACCCCGTAGGCGGACGCCGCCTCCAGGTCCAGGTCGAAGTACACCGGGAAGGCGTAGCCCTGCTCGTCCAGGAACGCCTGGGCCGTGGCCTGGGTCTCCTGGGAGCCGTCGGTCAGGTTGATCATCAGGAAGCGGACCTGCCCCTCATACTCGGCCGCGGCGGCGTCAAAGGCCGGCATCTCGCTCTGGCAGGGGCCGCACCAGCTGGCCCAGAAGTTGATGACCACCGGCGTGCCCCGAAAATCAGACAGGCGCACCGGCTCGCCGCCGGCGTCGTAGACGGTGAAGTCCGGCGCCATGGCCAGGGCGGGGGTAGGCGTGGGGGCCGCGTCGGCGGCGGGGTCGGCGGCGGGGTCGGCGGCGGGGTCGGATTCGGCCATCAGCCGGCCGGAGTCGCCGCCCAGCCGGGCGTAGAGGAGGGAGGCCAGCACCAGCAGCAGTACAAAGGCCGCCGCCAGCAGGACCAGGGTCCGTTGTTTCTTGTTCATGAGAGCTCCTTTCAGCTCAGGGCGGTGAGCAGGCGGCCCAGCAGGCCGGTGGCCATCAGCAGCCCGATGAGGATGAGCAGCGCGCCGCAGACCTTGTTGATGACGCCGTAATGGCGCTTGACCCAGTCAAAGGCCGACTTGAGGGTGTCGATGAGCACCGCGCTGAGGAGGAAGGGAATGCCGAGCCCCAGCGAGTAGGTCAGCAGCATCAGGGTGCCCTCCAGCACATGCCCCTGCTGGGAGGCCAGCATCAGCGCCGAGCCGAGGAAGGCCCCGACGCAGGGGGTCCAGCCCAGCGAAAAGACCACGCCGAAGGCCAGCGCCGAGACAAAGCCCGGCGTGCGGACCCGGTCGGCGCGGACCCCGCCGCGGAAAAGCTCGAAGGGCAGCACCCCGAGGAAGTTGAGCCCGAACAGGATCACCACCAGCCCGCAGACCAGGTCCACCGCCGCCTGGTGCCCGCGAAGGAAGCCGCCCACCGTGCCGGCCAGCGCCCCCATAGCCATAAAGACGAGGGTGAAGCCCGCCACAAAGCCGCCGGCCCCCGCCAGCGTCCGGCCGGGGGTGCGGGTCCCGCCGCCGGCAAAGTAGGAAACATAGACCGGCAGCATCGGCAGCAGGCAGGGGGACAGGAAGGTGACGATGCCTTCCAGAAACGAAATCAGGTATTGCATACAGTTCTCCTTTTTCGGCACTGCGGCGCCGGCCGGGGCCGGGCCGCTGGCCTTATCATAGCAAAATCGGCCGCCGCTGGCAAGGGCCGGGCGCCGGGGGCGGCAAAAGTCATACCTGGGGCGGTGGAATCCCGGCAGAATCCACAACTTTTTTGGCGAAGGAAGGAAAAACATTTTCGTACAAAAATTTTGCAGTTTGTGCGCGAATGTGGTACAATCGAGAATAAGCATTTACCATGCGGCCGGAACGCCCCCGTTCCCGCCGCCCAGTCGGCCCGTGATGCTGCGATTGAGTTAAGGAGAGTGTATATGGCGTACTATTATTCGGAACCGTCCCGCACCTTTGGGGAGTATCTGCTGATCCCGGGGTATTCCTCCTCGGCCAATGTCCCCACCGCCGTCAGCCTGCGCACCCCGCTGGTCAAGTACCGCAAGGGGCAGGAGGATTGCCCGCTGGAAATGAACATCCCGATGGTGTCGGCCATCATGCAGTCGGTCTCGGGCGAGAAGCTCGCCATCGCGCTGGCCAAGCAGGGCGGCGTCTCCTTCATCTACGGTTCCCAGACTGTTGAGCAGGAAGCCGACATGGTCCGCCGGGTCAAGGCTTACAAGAAAGGGTTCGTGACCAGCGATTCCAACCTGCCGCCTGAAACCACCCTGGCCGACGTGCTGGACCTGAAGACCCGCACCGGCCATTCCACCGTGGCCATCACCGAGGACGGCACCCCCCACGGCAAGCTGCTGGGCATTGTGGCTTCCCGCGATTACCGGCTGTCCCGCATGTCCACCGACCTGAAGGTGACCGAGTTCATGACCCCGCTGGACAAGCTGGTGACCGCCCCGGCCACCACCAGCCTGCATGACTGCAACGACATCATCTGGGACAACAAGATCAACTCCCTGCCGCTGGTGGACGATGAGGGCCGCCTGCAGTATATGGTGTTCCGCAAGGATTATGACAGCCACAAGGAGAATGTCAACGAACTGCTGGACCAGAACAAGAGCTATGTGGTGGGCGCCGGCATCAACACCCGCGACTATGCCGAGCGGGTGCCCGCGCTGGTGGAAGCCGGCGTGGACGTGCTGTGCATCGACTCCTCCGAAGGCTTCAGCGAATGGCAGAGCCGCACCATCGGCTGGATCCGCGAGCATTACGGCGACACCGTCAAGGTGGGCGCCGGCAACGTGGTGGACCGGGACGGCTTCCTGTTCCTGGCCAAAGCCGGCGCGGACTTTGTGAAGGTCGGCATCGGCGGCGGTTCCATCTGCATCACCCGCGAGACCAAGGGCATCGGCCGCGGCCAGGCCACGGCGGTCATCGAGGTGGCCAAGGCCCGCGACGAATATTATGAGCAGACCGGCATCTATGTGCCCATCTGCTCGGACGGCGGCATCGTCCATGACTACCACATCACGCTGGCCCTGGCCATGGGCGCCGACTTCGTGATGCTGGGCCGCTACTTCGCCCGCTTTGACGAAAGCCCGACCAACCGCCTGCGGGTGAACGGCAACTATGTGAAGGAGTACTGGGGCGAAGGGTCCAACCGCGCCCGCAACTGGCAGCGGTACGACCTGGGCGGCTCCCAGAAGCTGAGCTTTGAGGAGGGCGTGGACAGCTATGTGCCCTACGCCGGCCCGCTGGCCGACGGCGTGCAGACCACCCTGTACAAGGTCAAGTCCACCATGTGCAACTGCGGCGCCCTCTCCATCCCCGAACTGCAGCAGAAGGCCCGGCTGACCGTCGTCTCCTCCACCTCCATCGTGGAGGGCGGCAGCCACGACGTGATCCTGAAAAACAGTTCCAGCAACTGAGCGCCGGCCGCGCCTGACCAAAACACAAAGCCCCTGCCGGGGCGGGTCCTTTGCGAACCCAGCCCCGGCAGGGGCTTGTTGTTTTGCGGGCGTCTGTCAGCGCAGCACCAGGCTGCCGCCCTCGGCGTCCACGGTCAGGGTATCCCCGGCCGCGTGGGACCCCGCAATGATCTCCTTGGCGATCCGCGTCTCCACATTGGCCTGGATATACCGCTTCAGCGGGCGGGCGCCGTAGATCGGGTCATAGCCGCCGTCGATGATGGCGGCCTTGGCCGCGTCGGTCACCGCCAGTTTCAGCTGCTTGTCAGCCAGGCGGCGGCGCAGGTCTTCCAGCATCAGGTCCACGATGCTGCCGATCTCCTGCTTGGTCAGGCTCTTGTAGTAGACGATGTCATCCAGACGGTTGAGGAACTCGGGGCGGAACTGCCGCTTGAGCAGCGCGTCGATTTGGTCCCGGGCCTGCCGGGACAGCTCGTTGCCGCCCTGGGAACGGCTCTGCTCCAGATCTTCCAGGATGATGTCCGACCCCAGGTTGGAGGTCAGGATCAGGATGGTATTCTTGAAGTCCACGGTGCGGCCCTGGCTGTCGGTGATGCGGCCGTCGTCCAGCA
>MHCFR00700__coassemble_1073_pt1 | contig 14708 bp, 11 predicted proteins | sample MHCFR00700__metabat2_low_PE_037 | metagenome-assembled genome bin MHCFR00700
ATCATTGTAAACGCTTCTCTTTATTTCAATTCACGCCCCCGCGTGGGGGGCGACCGAAGCCGACGCGCAAATCCGTTCCGTCACCCTATTTCAATTCACGCCCCCGCGTGGGGGGCGACCCTGATCGTGTTTGATCCGCGTTTTGTCGAGGCCATCATTTCAATTCACGCCCCCGCGTGGGGGGCGACAAAGGAGACGTATGGCTTTTACTCGCAAATTTTTATTTCAATTCACGCCCCCGCGTGGGGGGCGACGGACATCCTGTGGGCGCAGGGGGACCTGGACGATATTTCAATTCACGCCCCCGCGTGGGGGGCGACCGTCGCCTTCGCCGTGCCCTGGGTGGGCACCGTGCTATTTCAATTCACGCCCCCGCGTGGGGGGCGACGTATCGTACACGATCAAACTTCCAGCATTGTTTATATTTCAATTCACGCCCCCGCGTGGGGGGCGACCTACCGCGGCGCCTACACCACCAAGCACCCCCTATTTCAATTCACGCCCCCGCGTGGGGGGCGACTGGACGATGCCGGGAAGCCGCCGGGAAAGGAAATAATTTCAATTCACGCCCCCGCGTGGGGGGCGACCAATTCCCAATCTTTTTCAGATGCCATTTTCATATTTCAATTCACGCCCCCGCGTGGGGGGCGACAGACGCTGAGCGCCTTGTACATCGCCTACGGCATATTTCAATTCACGCCCCCGCGTGGGGGGCGACTCGACGGTCTTGTACTTGAGCGGCCTGGCCAATATTTCAATTCACGCCCCCGCGTGGGGGGCGACGGCTATACCCTCAGCGTCTACCTGTGCGCCGACCAATTTCAATTCACGCCCCCGCGTGGGGGGCGACCAGCGACGCCGCGCAGGGCAAGCTGCAGTGGCTATTTCAATTCACGCCCCCGCGTGGGGGGCGACGCGGATGCCCTCGGCCCCGCTTCCGCCGTAGTAATTTCAATTCACGCCCCCGCGTGGGGGGCGACAAAAGTCTACAATCCCGCCTACGGCATCTCGGAGATTTCAATTCACGCCCCCGCGTGGGGGGCGACGGCCAGCGACGCCGCGCAGGGCAAGCTGCAGTGGCTATTTCAATTCACGCCCCCGCGTGGGGGGCGACGCGTAAGCCGGTTCCGCTGCCTGCAGCGGTGCTATTTCAATTCACGCCCCCGCGTGGGGGGCGACCGACATCGACCTGGTCCGCAACAGCTCGCACTTATTTCAATTCACGCCCCCGCGTGGGGGGCGACGCACCTGGGTCAGGTCCATTGCTGCCCGGATTTCAATTTCAATTCACGCCCCCGCGTGGGGGGCGACGCAGAGTGGTTTGTGAAATATGGAGGCGACAACCATATTTCAATTCACGCCCCCGCGTGGGGGGCGACGGTTTCGTCTGGCAGGGTCTCCCAAGCCCAGCTGATTTCAATTCACGCCCCCGCGTGGGGGGCGACCACCCGGCCTTGGTCCACCAGGACAGATCCGCTATTCATTTCAATTCACGCCCCCGCGTGGGGGGCGACGCTTGATCTGCTCGTCCGTGCTCTGCTTGTTATCATTTCAATTCACGCCCCCGCGTGGGGGGCGACATTTTGCAGCGCGTAATCAGTAGCCGGCAAACGAACATTTCAATTCACGCCCCCGCGTGGGGGGCGACAGCAAATCTGCACAAAGATAAGCGCTTGTGTTTGTGCAAATCAGAGGGTTTCAGCAGATCGATCTGCTTTTTACAGGCATATGAACCCGTCTTTCATGCAAACAGCGTATCATTCACTGTGATCTATGCAAAAAGCAAGACCATTTCGCTGCGCCGACCTGCCGGGAAATCATGCGGGAAGGCGGTCGGCGCAAAGCAGCCTACAACAACAGGGGTTCCCCCGTCTGCACGGGGCCGGTCTTGCCCATGGTATCGACGCGGTTTTTGTAGTGGTTGCCAAGACGATAAAAACGGACAGAATCATGCTCTGTGTCGATGGCGGCGGAAAGGCCGGCCTTCAATGTTTCCAATTGCGCGGCGTCCAGCAGTACTTCAAACACCGAATTTTGTACCCGGATGCCATACCGCTCGCACAGTTTGGCGACCTTGCGCAGACGCTTTTTCCCGGCGGGGTTCTCGGTGTTGACGTCATAGGTGATAAGCACCAGCATACACTTACCTCCACACGAAAGGCGGATAACGGTCCAAATCACCGCGCAGCACCCTGGCAAACAGCATGGCCTGTGCGTAGGGGATCAGGCCAACTGGAATCTTTTCCTCCAGGAATGGGTGCAGGATCGTCTCTTCCTTTCGTTTTTGCCAGGCAGTCAAGACCGTTCGCCGCCCTTTCTCGTTGAGGAATACCGCTTCCTCATCCGTTTCAAAGTGAGCAGCGGATAGTTGCTTGCGGTGAAAAAGAGTCAGCACAAAGCGATCGCACAGCGGGCCGCGCAGCTCCTCCATCAAGTCCAGAGCAAAGGAAGGCCGTCCAGGGCGCAGGGTGTGCAGATACCCGGCGGCCGGGTCCAACCCGACCGTCTCCATGGCGGAACGCACCTCCCGGCATAGAAGGGTGTAGACAAAGGAGAGCACCGCGTTGACCTCGTTCCTGGGCGGGCGACGGCTGCGGGTCTCAAAGCGAAAAGGGCAGCCGGCGCCCAGCATCTGGTCAAAGCAGGAAAAATAGATCGTCGCCGCGGCGCCCTCGATACCGCGCATAGAATCGACGGCATCTGCCCGGGCCAGCGCCTGCGCCTGTTCCCCCAGGTGTTCGGCGGCATGGTACAGGGGGGCCCCGTCCTCCTGTGTGGTCCGGGCTGCGCGGAGCAGGACGCATTTGCTGTTGCGCAGCTTCGCCATCAGCAGGTCGCGCACAAAGGTATTGACGAAGACCGGCTCGTGCAGGCTTTCATACTGGCGTTTCCGCAAAAGGACATTTCCGCTGACCGGCCCCTCCACACGGGCCAAAAACTGCCCGTGTTCGGTGAGGAACACCAGCGATATGCCGTGCTCGGCACAGAAGCCGATGAGCGGCGTGGATACGGTCATCTTGCCAAAACACACAATGGCTTCGATGCTGACAGCGGGGACCGCTACCTTTTCTGCGTCGCCGACCTGAACGCAGACCGTCTCGTTCCGGCAGAAAAGATAGCTGTCAGGGGTCAGCACATACAGGGTGTTCAGCAGCTTTTTCACGGATCCACCTCCCCGGTCGCCTCCCGTGTCATTTGCTGGCAGTATTTACCGGCTGATCCTTTCACCTTGGGCATACAGTATTCCCGCAGGGAGCAACGCTTGCATTTGGGCCGGTATTCAGCGGGCGGGACGCGCAGGCTGTCCCGCAGATCCCGCAATGTGGCCGCTCGCGCCTGCACAGTCGCCCGGAGCTGAGAGGTGAACTCCACTTCCATGCGCCGGTGGGCCGAGATAAAGAAGACCGCGCCGGAGGGAATGGCGGTTGCAAACATTTCTTCCAGGCAGATGGCCTGCGCACAGAGCTGAATTTTGTAGGAACTCTCCTCCCGCACCGAGCCATGTTTGTACTCGATGGGATAGAGCCGGACAGGAAAATCCGCCGCACGGATCCTGCAGCCCTGCTCCCAGCGCCGTGCCTCGATGCAATCGCATTTCCCCCGCAGCCCAAGAGCGTCGGAGAATACCGTATATTCGTACAGTTTCAGCAGATCGCCACGCCGCTCCACACGCTGGTCATGGACCCGCACATGTTCGGAACGCCCCTTGGCCGTGTCGGCATTCTCCACCCATATGCGCTCGTTGAGCAATAGTGCGGCGCGCCGCGGGCAATAGTCCACCTGCCCCAGCCAAGAGAGGGGCAGATATTCCCGGTCATCCAAGGTGGAACCAGTCCTCTCCATCGGGGAGCTCACCCCAGCAGACCTCGCCATAGGGGTCGCTCAAAAAGCCCAGCCGTACCCCGGCGGGCACGCGGCTCGCCTCAACATTGGCCGTATAGTCCCGATAGCTGCGCGGAAATTCCACCTCCGGCTTTTTCTGCACATGGACCAGCTCAAACAGCTTGTGTGCCGGTGCGCAGCCCAGTTTGGCCTGGCGCACCCGCTGTTCGGCGTTGGTGTCGGTGCCCACATGCTGGAAGAGGATCAGCGGCGAGACCACCGCCATCTCGCCCTTGCTGGCGGAATGGTCGTGCTCGTACATATTCAGGATCGCCTCAAACAGCGCCTTCAGGTCCGCCTCATCAAAGCCGGTCTCGGCTGCCAGGTTGGCGCTGATGAAACCGCGGACTTCGTACAGGCCAAAGGGGATCAGCTGTTTGCGCCCCATCGTGCGCAGCTTGTCCTCCGGCGTCTCGGTTTCCTTTTTCAGGTAGTCCTCCACCTTGCCGTTTTCGATCGTATCGGCCACGGCCATGCGGGTGATGGAAATGTCCAATGGCAGCACCGGGTCCAGGCTTTTGCCGAAGGTGATCTGCACCGGGCCGCGGACCTGTCCGGCATTGGGGCCGGTGGACATGACCGCGCCGAAGGTGCGCACATCGTAGAACATCTCGCAGGCCTTTTTGCGGCCGGCGTAGACGGCGTCCTTGGCCTTGGCGCAGTCCTCCACACCGGCGGCACGCTTGGCTTCGGCGATGTGACGGTTCAGGTTGGTGGACTGCTGGACGATGATGTTCATGCCCGGCTGACCAGCGTAGGCCATCTGGATGTAATTGCGGATGCGGCGCTTGGTGGCCACATCGGTGATGAAGCCCTGCATGGTCTGGGGGTCCAGGCGCGGGGTGTTGCCCATATCGGGGTCGCCGTTGGGGTTGGCGTTGGTACAGGCAACGTAGTAGATAAATTCATAGCGGTTCTGGATGGCCATGTCACATTCCTCCTTGTTCATCTTCAGCTTTTGCTGCGTTCGTCGCGGCTTTTCTCGCCAACCGGTCTTTTTCCATTTGAGCGCACATCTGGTAATAGCCCAGGGCGAAGTACGCCTGCTGTTCGGGGTGCAGGACGGTGGGGATCACCGGGCCGATGGCGCAGGCCACCCGGTCGCGCAAGTTGGAAAAATAGCCCCGCAGTCTTTCCAGTTTGCTGATGTGATAGTTGGACATCCGTGCCAGCTGGCCCAGCACCAGCGCGGGGGTCTGGCTGGCCGACGCGTAATAGCGGTCGATCAGGCTGGCATTGACGTCCGGCATGGCATACCGCTGGATCGCCCCATACACGGCCACCAGCGCGCCGCAGTGGTAGGCCGGTTCGGGATGGTTTTCATTATATTCCACGGAAAGCGCCTCCTTGTTGTATACTTCGCGTTCCAGGCGGCACAGGCAGGCTTTCAGCCATTGGCAAGCCAGCGGGTCCGGCACCTTGCGCGTCTGTTCTACCTCCGATGAACTGAACATCTGGGAGCGGATATAGGCCAGCGCCCGGCTGATGACCGGGTCCGGGAACCGGGTGCCGTTGAGAATGGCCTGTATGATCGCCGGGGTAAGCCCGGCCAGTTCTTTTGCCAGCCGGTCAAAGATGTTTTGGTCTGAATTTTGGCGGGCGATCAGGTGGATCAGCCGCGCCGCAAGTTTGACGGGCCGCATCCGCCCGGTCCCGCTGCTGTTGGTCAGGGCCAGGTCCTGTTCCCACTGCTGCAGGTTGGCGGTCAGCTCCTGATAATTCCCCTGTTGGTAGGAGCGGATCATCACCCGCCCTTTCACCCCGGAAAGCAGCAAGATGTTGTACAGGTGCGGCAGTTCATGGACCGCCTCGCCGGTTTTGACGCTGCGGATGAGGGTGTCGGCCTGGCGCCGCGCCTCGCTGGGGTTGGCTGCCGGTGGAAGTGTCTCTGCGTCCTCCTCCGCGTCCTCGTCTATGAGGACCCCGGCAAAGATCTGGCCGAGCGGATCTTCCTCCTCTTCCAGCGGCCGGTCGTACCAATGCACGAACTTCATCCCGGCCAGGATGGGCGCATCCGCCAGCAGGTCGTCCAGCGCAGCTTTCACCCCGGCAAAGGCCTCCTCCGAGACCGGCGCGTTGGCTGCCTGTTTCAGGCCGTAGGAACAAAAAGCGTCCTTATCAAAGCAGATCAGGGCATCGCCGCGGGCATGGCCGCCGACCACAGACAGCCCGGAAACGGGCGGCACGGTCGCCAGGGGGACCGTCAGCTGTCCGGTGATGAGGCAGGGGGCGCGTTCCCCCTGCGGGCAAAATCGTTGCCGAAACGCTTCCCACCAGGAACGCACCGCGGGAAATTCCAGGATGCTGACGCCGTCCACCATAAAGCTGATCACATGGGCCGCCTTCAGCTTTTGCCGGTCCAGTTCCGTTGTGACGGCAGCTGCGGTGTCCGGGTCTTCCATGGCGCGCAGGCAGAGCAGCAGACGGGGTTCCACCTCGGCCGCCGCCTCCATCGCCTGCCGGAAATAGGCTGTCTTTGCGGCCGTCTGCTCCCGTTCCGTCCTGCCGTTCGAGGCAGCCGTATCCCGGGGAAACAGGATACACCGCTTTTCCGCAAAAAGGTTGCACTTGCTGGCGCTGTTGGCCATGCTGCCAATATCCGGGCAGGGAACTTTTTCACCGCCCGGCATGATGCCCAGGAAGGCGCCGTCCCTTGTAAGGGATACATAGGCGCGGACATTTTTGTTGACATAACCGGGCGGAAGCGTCAGCTGTTCCCGCACGGCATAGTCGTAGAGTTCTCTCAGCATGGGGCATCCCCCTTTATGACCTCGGGGCTGTCGTAGGGCGGCACTTCGATCACGCCCTGCTTCATCACGCAGTGATACAGCGAAAGGCGGGGCCGCGTCTTTTTGCGGACAGCGAAATCGTGCAGGTCGAATACATCGTAGACCATCAGCCCTAAGTCCATATCCACCGGGATCGGCCTGGGGCCGTTGGCACAGTCGGCCTCCGCAAAGTAGGCGACGAACTCCCGCAGCCCCAGGGATGGCTGGACGAAGGCCTTGCCCTCCCGGATGCGGCGCAAAGCCTGGGCATACAGCTGCGCCGCAGTGCCGGTGAAGTCCGGCCGGGGGCAGATGCTGGCGGCAAAGCGGTAGCGCACATCCCGCAAGGCGACGGTCTGGCGCTGGGTGCGCTCTTCCTCTGTAAAGATGGGCTTATCCCTGACTTTGCTTTTGACCTCGTTGCGCTTGAAACTGATGGTGCGGATGGGGTTGAGCACCTCGATGCGGTTGACCTGCCAGTAGAACTCCTTGGGTTTGGCGTAGACACTGGACAGGATGCCCCGCACCGCCGAGGGGGTGGGCACCGGATAGGTCAGCCGTTCCACCTTGGCGTCCGGCCGGGAAAAGCAGGCGAGATCCCCCCACACTTCCACAACGACTTCCAAAAGATCACCTCCTGAGATCCATGGACAAGAATCATACTTTCAATATTTCAATTCCGCAGCTATAAAATCAGCTGTCATTGATAGTGTAATTAAATATTCCGTTGTTGTCAAGACAAAATATCGTTTATATGCAGATTTATGGCATGAGAAGCTCCGTTGTTGATGGTTCGTCTCCCCATTGCAGGCCGGTATCTGCCCGATAGCAGCTTTCGTGGCCGGTACACAGGATATAAAAGTCGCTTTCTGAAGGCTGATCAGCTCGCCGACTGTGCCAGGGGACCTGCTCGCAGTGCTGGCGGACAAGGTTTTCCTGGTAGCTGGAAACAAGGATCGGTGCGGCCGCCTGCAATAGAGCGGCGGTCCAGCCCGTTTCCCGCGCCTGGCGGCTGATCGCCTGAAACAGCTCCATTTTGGGGGGATAGGGCACCAGGACCTGCACACCCTGCTGTTGGATCAACCGGTAGGCCTGTTCCACACCGGCATAGTCCTCAGCGTTCATAGCTTCGGCCAGTATGGACCGTGCCTGGACGTTGCGGAACAGCTTGCGGTAATAGGCAGTGATGGCTGACGGGTCATGGATGTCCAGGTCCCCCTCCGCCAGCATGAGCTTGACGGTCTCCGCCGCTGTCTGATAGAAGTCCCCCGGGTAGATGTTGCGGGTATCTTCCGGGACAAAGACGGTGACGACGCCCAGTTCCGGCATCGTGCCATTGCGGTTGCAGCGGCCCGCCGCCTGGATGATGGACTCCAGCGGCGCCAAAGCGCGGTACATCGACGCAAAGTCCAGGTCCACGCCGGCCTCGATGCACTGGGTGGCGACCACCCGGCAGGGCTTTCCCTCCCGCAGCCGGGCGCGGATTGTTTCGATCGCGTCGCTGCGGTGGGCCGGGCAGAGGTCGGTGGTCAGGAAAAACAGCGCATCCTGTTCCTCCTCCGGGCAGGCGGCGCACAGTGCGTCAAACAGCTGCCGCGCATGGCGGCGCAGATTCACGATGGCGCAGACGCTGGCTTGCTCCGCCATCTCTTTGGCCAGTTCCGGCAACGGCGTCGGCCGATTCAGCCGCCACGCCACGCGGGTGCGCCGCATGGCGGCATAGTAGCGCCCGGCGTCGGGCAAAATTTCCCGGGCATGCCAGGTCTCCATGCCCGGCAAAGCGGAAAAATCCGGCTGGGTCGCGGTGGAAAGCACGACGGTACACCCATACTGCCGGCACAGGGTATCGGCAGCCTGCATGGTGGCGGCGGCCAGGTCGGCGGGCAGGCTCTGGGCCTCGTCAAACAGGATGACGCTTTGGGCGATGTTGTGTAATTTGCGGCAATCCTTCGGGCGGCAGGAGAAGAGACCCTCAAAAAAGCGGACCGATGTGGTGATGAGGAACGGCGCATCCCAGCGGGCCGCCAGCTCCTGCTGTTCCTCACTCAGGCGGCTTTGGCTATGGTCTGCCAGGATGTGGGGGATCAGATTTTCGTACACTTTTTGGCTTTGTTCGGTCAGCGTGAGAAACGGCAGGACCAGAATGATCCTTCGCTTTCCATTTGCCGCACAGTGGCGCAGCGCAAAATGCAGCAAGGCCAGCGTCTTGCCCACGCCGGTGGGCGCCGTCAGCGTGAAGAGGCCCGGGGCGGCGTCCCCGGCTTCGCCGCACTGCCGGAACACCACATCCCGCAGGGCGTTGACGCCTCGGTCCGCCCGGGAACCCTGCCGGAGGGCCTGCATGTAGGCATACAGGCGGTCGAGCAGCCGGTCTGGCTGCAGCGCATCCGGCGCCGCCGAATTTCGCCCGGCGGAAGCCGTATAGTCCGCATCCACCAGGCAGGAAAACAGCATCCGGGTCCGCAGCATGGTTTCCGGCAAAGGCTCCTCCGGGAATTTTTCCAGTGCCTGGAAGCGAAAATCCGGGAGATCCTGCAAAAAGGCGTTCCATGCGGCCTGGTACGCCGCCGGGCCAAACAGGGCGGCCTGTTTTCCGGTATGGCTGGTGCCGGACCCTTTGCCTGTCAGCAGTTCCCGCAGCGACGGTACCAGGGTGTCATACGACTGCAAATAGCTGTGATGGGCGGCGGTGACACAGGCCACCATGGGGTACGGTCGTTTCTTGGCGGCGCCGCAGCCGCACAGTAAGGCCGCCGCGCAGACAGCGTGGTCGATGTTGCTTGCTGTGCCGTCCAATACCCTTTGAAACGCCTGGCTGTATTTTCCAAAGTCATGGAGCAGCCCGGCCCTCTCTGCGCAGAGCGGCATACCGACTTCCGCCCCAAAACGGCGGGCCAGCGCGGACACTTGCTGCAGATGTTCGCGGTTGGTAAGGCGGTCCCCGTGTTCATCCGCCGATTTTGCATAGTAGATCATCGCAGGCTTGCACATCCTTCTATAAAACGATCTTTTCTACTACTATACCAGACTTGCAGTCCGTTTCGCAGGACTTTCATCAGAGGACGCAAGAAAATCGGCAGGTTTGCCGATATGGTGGGAAAAGTATTGTGCATAACGGCAACTTGTGCAGTGCAGAAAATTCGTGTCAAAGTCGCCCTTTTTGTCCACAAAGCACTTTCAAAAAAACCAAACGCGCTTGTTTTCTTCTCCTGTCTGGCTTGGCCATTTCTAAATCGGTTTCCGATTGTCCGATTGGGTGCAGCAATTGGAACGGAAAACTGAGGAATCCGGTAATGTGCAAAGATACAGCTTGTGTGGACGCTGGAATCCCGGTGGACCGGCGCATTTAAAATCACTTCGCGCACAGCGTATAACGGATGTTACGGCCGGTCAGTGCGCCGACCGGCTGTGGGATCAATGCGTGTAGAAACCTGCATGATCTTATCATAATGAAGGGACTGCCGTTTGCAGTCCGATGTTTCGCCCTCGTGCAAGCCGGTCTTTCGCTCCGTTCATAATGTCATTCCATCACTGATAGCAACGCGGATAGAATAATGTGTCAAAAAGAAGGCGGCTGCGCTCGCGTAGCTCACATCGGGGTATCGCTGCCCCAGACCTCCAGCTGGGTCAGGGCGGGGAAGGGGCTTTCGTCGTCGGCTTTCTGCAGCTCGCAGAGGGTCAGCCGGGTCACGGTGCGGGGCGGGATCACAAAGGTCTGGGGCGCCGCGGTCTTGCGCAGGGACAGGCGCTCGCGGCTGCCGTCGCTGAACGCCGCCGTCGCGGCGGTCCACCAGCTGTCGTGGGGGAAATCCGCCCGCAGGGTCAGGCGGATCTCCTCCACCCGCACCGGGCGGCCAAACTCCACGGTCAGGGCGGCGCGGGGGTCCCGGTTGATGCCCCAGCTCTGCCAGGGCCACAGGCCGTGGCCGTCGTTCTCCCACACGCCGTCGATCGCGTTGCGGGCCGCGAACACCGCTTCGCCGCGGGTCTCCACATTGGCGCGGGCATGGGGGTACCAGCCGGTGGGCTGGTGCAGATCATAGGGGTTGAAAGCCAGGCTGCGCCGGGCGGCTGTCTCGGCCGGCGCGGCGGGCCGCGCCCGCAGAACATGGCAGTCCCCGGAAAACGCCTTGGGGCTGTAGACGATGGCCGCGTCCCCGAACGGCACGGGGAAGAACAGCTGTGCCTCGGCGCCGTACAGCAGCGCCGGGGGCATCGTGTCCTCCAGCTGTACCACAAGATGCCGCCCCGGGGCCCCGGCGTCCAGCACCAGCCGGTCGCCGGGTTCGTAGGGGGCCCGGTAGATCAGATGCACGGGGCCTTCCGCGGTCGCCGCCTGGCGGATACGGCCGTCGGCGGCGACGATCTTCAGGGTGATGGGGAGCATAAACAAAACCTCCTGCTGACCCGTCAAAAGACCGGGTCTGTCGTTTCGGGCGGGGTGCAGCCTTCGGTGCGCAGGGCCGGGCGCGGGTCGGGGTGCAGAAGGCGCAGCCGCAGCCCGCGCAGCGTCAGCCCCCGGACGTTGCGGGCGTCCAGATGGGTCGTGCGCGACCAGTCGGGCCAGTAGTTCTCGCTGCCGGGGACATCCGGTTCCCGCAGCCGGTCGGGCACCGGCGGGTAGGCGCTGTCCGGCGGCAGGCTGGCCGGGTCGGCGCCGCCGACCGCGGTATACCACAGGTCCTCGATCAGCACGTCGCGGATCGGGTGGTCGGGGTGGGCGTCCAGGCGGCAGCCGCCGAAGCGCGGTTCGCCCATGACATCGTTGCCAAACCGGCGGTGTACGGCGGCCATGGTCTCGTCGTCCACCGCCGTGATCCCTTTGAACTGCAGCCGCTCCAACCGGCCGATCGGCGGGATGTGGTCCAGCTCCACGCTGCTGCCGAGGTCGTCCGGCCGGTAGCGGTTGTTCAAAATCGCAAAAATCGGGCGGCGGACATTGTGCATCGTGACATTCCGGACCAGGATGTCGGAGATCGCCCCGCCCTCGGTGCATTCGATCTTGATGCCCTCCCGCCAGACCTCCCGCATCGTGCAGTCCGAGATGACCACCGAGCGGATCTCCCCGATGGATTTGAGGCCGATGCGGATGCCGGCGCAGACCGAGGAAAAGTGGCAGCCGGTGATGTGGACATCCCGCACCGGCCGCCCGCTGGACTGCAGGCAGAGGTTGTCGTCGGTGCCGATGATGCGGCAGCCCTGGACAAAAACTTGTTCGCAGCCGTCAAAGTCGAGGCCGTCGCCGTTGTAGTTGTCGTGATTTTCAATGTCCAGCCCGGTCGCCCAGATCCGCCGGCTGTCCAGGCAGGCCACCGTCCAGGCGGCCGCGTTGTAAAGCCCGAGCCCCTCCAGGCGGATGTCCTCGCAGCGCAGGAAGCGCAGCAGCATCGGGCGGCTGCGGCCCGGGTCGCCGGCGTTGGGGAAGGCCGCGGCGCTGCCGTCGATGGCCCCGGGCCCCCGCAGCGTGATGCGGGCGGCGTCCTGCGCGTACAAAAAGCAGCGGTCAAGTTCCGGCTCGTTGCGGTAGCGGTTGCGGTGGGTGTTGGCGGGGTAGTCGGCAATATCGGGGCTGGCGAGCAGCACGGCCCCGGCGGCGATCTCCAGCGCGGCGCCGCTTTGCAGGTACAGGGTGCCGCAGCAGAAGCGCCCGCCGGCCAGCCGCACCGTACCGCCGGCCGCCGCGGCGGCATCCAGGGCGGCCTGTACGGCGGCGGTGTCTTTGGTGCGGCCGTCGGCCGCGGCGCCATAGTCGCGGGGGTCGAAAAACAGGGGTGGGTTCATGGAAAAGCCTCCTGACGGAAGGTTCGGGGCGGTCAGTCCTGCAGGTTGCCCTGCAGCAGCCGGTACTGTTTGGGGGTCATGCCGGTGTGCTTTTTGAAGAAGGTGAAGAAATAGTTGCGGGTGGTAAAGCCGAGGGTGTCGCTGATCTGCTGGATCGTCATGTCGGAGGTCTGCAGCAGGTGGCAGATGAGCCCCGGCTTGGCGTTGGTGATGTAGCCGCTCAGGCTTTCGCCGGTGGCCTCCTTGTAAACGTTGCGCAGATAGTTGACCGAAAGGTTGACCCGGTCGGCCGGGTAGGCGACCGAAAGGTTGGGGTCGCAGAGGTTTTCTTCCACCAGGGTGTGGAGGGTGGTCACGAGTTTTTCGGCGTTGGAACCCCGCTGGGCGGCGGCCGCGTCGGCTACGGCGCTGAGCCGGGCCGCAAACCGGGCCTGCAGGTCCTCCAGCGTCTGCGCGCCGCCGGCCAGGTCGTTGACGTCGAGCGGCTGCTGGTCCAGGTGGGTCGCGGCTTCCAGCTTCTGGCAGGCCAGGTCGAGCTGGAGCAGGTAGAGCAGAATGCTGCCCAGCGGGTAGGGGCGCAGCCGGTCAAAGAAATCCCGCAGCAGGTCGGGCAGTTCCGCCTTGGCCCCGGTGCGGGCCGCCTGCAGCAGGCGGGTTTCCTCCTCCTGGGGATAGGCGGTCTGCTGGGCGGCGGGCAGCGGGGTGTCGTCGCAGAAGGTCAGGGTGCCGGCCCCGTTGGCAAACCGCCGCTCGACCGCCCGGCGGGCGCTCTGCAGGCTTTGGGGCAGGTCGTCGGTGTCGGGCAGGGTCAGGCCCACGGCCACGGTGGCGGTCACCCGGAAATGCTGCCGCAGCACCCGCTGCACCGTCTCCAGCGCCGGGCGCAGGCACTGGGCGGTCTCCTCAAAATTGCAGATGTGCAGCGTCTGGCGGGCGGTGTAGTCCAGTGAGCGGAGCAGGAACTGCCCTTCGGCCAGTTCCTCCAGCATATTGGTGATGGAATACCGCAGCAGGTTCAGCTCCTGCTCGGGGTGGGGCAGGTCGGGCGGGGCGTCGATGCTGAACAGCACGCAGCAGTAGAACCGGTGGACGAAGTAGCTTTCCAGCGCCTCGTATTCCTCGGCCCGGTATTTTTGCCCACGGCGGCCGGGTCGGCCCATTTCAGCAGCATCCGGCGTTCCTCGGCCCGCTGGGCGGTGGTGCGCAGTTCGTCGTTGTGCTCCTGCATGGCGGCGTAGGCCGCCCGGAACTGGTCGAACTCGTCCCGGCCCTCCTCGGGGGCCTGCAGGTGCAGCTCGCTGGTCAGGCTGCGCACCGGCCGGTAGACGAGCCCCGCCAGCAGCACCGACCCCACGGCCGAGAGCAGCAGGAACAGCAGGCTCCAGCCAAGGATGGTGAAGAACAGCGCGTTGCCGGCGCCGAACAGGGTGTTGGGCACCGCCGAAATATAGGTCAGCCCCAGGTAGGCGTTCTGAATGTAGTAGACGGTGCAGCTCATCCCTCTGTCCGGCCGGGTGAAGGAAAAGCTGCCCTCCCGGTCGGGCTGGGCGCGCACGGCGGCGTACAGCGGGTCGTCGGTCATGTCGGCGGCGAACAGGTCGCCGTCGCTGGCCACCAGCACCCGGCCGTCGCCGTTGATGATGTAGATGTTGTTCACATAGGCGTTGTACCGCTGCATGTTGGCCAGCAGGTTCTGGGCGGCCACCGCGTCGGCGGCGTCAAAGGTGTCGCCGTACATCAGGCGGATCAGGTCCGGGTCGCCGGTGACCGATTCCAGCCCGTAGCGGAACACCTCCAGCAGCAGGGTGTCGCAGGTGTTGTGGGCCTGGGCGATGGTGCGCCGGCCCATCTCCTGCAGTTCGGCCCGGTAGCGGCTGTCGGCCGCCCGCAGCACCAGCAGCGAAAAAGGGAAAAACAGCACGAAGCTCACCAGCAAAAAGCAGGCCAGCAGTTTGCGCTGGTAGCCGCCCTTGCGCCCCAGGAAGGGCAGCAGCACACGGCGGGTGGGGGACATGGCATCATCCTTCTTTCGGCGCTTCTTTCGGCGGGGGTCCCGGCGGGGCCGGGCTCCGTTTGCAACCAGTATACCCTGCCGGGGTTCGGGGTGTCAAAGCGGCGGCAGGGGGAAAAAGCGCGGCACAGCGTGATGTGTAAAAATCAGACTCCCGGTGTTAACTTTCGCACCCCCTCGCCGCTGGCCGGCTTTCACCTGCGTACCGGCGCAATCTCGATCGAACTGGCCCGGCTCGGCGCACTGTATGCTGAATACTATACCGG
>MHCFR00700__coassemble_2031_pt1 | contig 8506 bp, 5 predicted proteins | sample MHCFR00700__metabat2_low_PE_037 | metagenome-assembled genome bin MHCFR00700
TTTTGAGATTTTTCACCCGCCGCCTTCCGGCGGCCGCTGCCCTCGCGGGACAGCTTGTATATAATACCACCCCGCCCGCCGTTTGTCAACAGCTTTTTTTCGGTTTCTTCACTTTTTTTCACACGCTCTATATCTTGGGGTCTGGCCCTCGCTCTGCCCGCAGGACCGATTGCTTTTTCCTTCCTTCTGGTGTAGACTTACAGCAAAGGGACCGCGCATCCCTCCACACCTTATTCTATAGAAGGGGGCACCCACATGCTGCTGGCATTCAACATCGGCAACACCAACATCACCTTCGGCGGCTATGCCCGGGACGGGCGGCTGGCCTTCTCCTCCCGGCTGTACGCCGACAGTTCGCTGAGCTCGGACGAACTCTGCTACAAGATCATCAACATGCTGGAACTGTACGGGGTCTCCCCGCTGGACATCGAGGCGGTGATCCTGGCCAGCGTGGTGCCGGTGCTCACCGGCCGGCTGCGGGAAGCCCTGCAGAAGATGACCCAGGCTTCCATCATGGAGGTGGGCCCCGGGCTCAGGAGCGGGGTGCGCATCCGGATGGACAACCCGGCCCAGCTGGGCGCCGAGCTGCTCTGCGCGACGGTGGGGGCGCTGCGGCTGCACGCCCCGCCCCTGCTGGTGATGAACCTGGACACCGCCATGACCCTGCTGGCCGTGGATGCCGAGGGCAGCCTGGTGGGCGGGGTGATCCTGCCCGGACCCCAGCTTTCGCTGGAAGCGCTGGTCAAGAACACCGCCCGTCTGCCCCAGGTGGAGCTGGAGGCCGCCCCCAGGCGGCTGCTGGGCGCCAACACCGTGGACTGCCTGCGCAGCGGCATGGTGTTCGGCACCGCCGCCACCCTGGACGCCATGGCCGCCAAGATCCGCGCCGCGCTGCACGCCCCCGACGCCCCGGTGGTGGCCACCGGCATCCTGCCGGCCAGCATCCGGGACGCCTGCGACACCCCGGTGGAGTACCGGGAAACGCTGATCCTGGACGGATTGTTTGCGATCTGGCAGCGCAACGCCCGCAAATGACCCGCCCCCATCATCTTTTTATATATAGGAGGGCTCTCTCATGTCCGCACTGCACCATTTCGAACGGCAAGCCAACGCCCTGATCTGCCGCCTGGACGGCGAGACCATCCGGGTGGAGCCCTGGGGCCCCGACAGTCTGCGGGTCCGGGCCGCTCTGCTGGAGGACCCGGACCGGGGCAGCATCGCCCTGCTGGACCCAGACCCGGCCGACGCGGCCGACACGGCGGTGGAGATCGGCGCGGACTGCGCCAGCCTGCGCCATGGCCGGCTGACGGCGCGGGTGGAGGCCATCGACAGCTGGGGCGGCTGTCTGCATCTGAGCTTCTGGAACCAGCGCGGCGAGCTGCTGCTGCGGGAGATCTCCAACGGCGGCGCCCTCAAGCAGCGGGCCCGCCATTACAAACCGCTGCCCGGCGGCAACTACCGGCTGCAGACCACCTTTGAGGCCGACCCGGACGAAAAGCTCTACGGCATGGGCCAGTACCAGCAGGAGATCCTGGACCTGAAGGGCTGCAACCTGGAGCTGGCCCACCGGAACTCCCAGGTGAGCATTCCATTCTGCCTGTCCGACAAGGGGTACGGGTTTTTGTGGCACAACGCCTCGGTGGGGGCGGTGCATTTCGGCCGCAACACCACCCAATGGGAGGCCGAGAACACCCGCGGGCTGGACTACTGGATCACCGCCGGCGACAGCCCCCGGCAGATCCTGCGCACCTATACCCGGATGACCGGCCGGCCCCCGATGATGCCGGAGTACGGCCTGGGGTTCTGGCAGTGCAAGCTGCGGTACTACCACCAGCAGCAGGTTCTGGATGTGGCGCGGGAGTACAAGCGCCGGGGCATCCCGCTGGACGTGCTGGTCATCGACTATTTCCACTGGCCCCGCTGCGGCGACTTCCGCTTCGACCCCGAGTACTTCCCCGACCCGGCCGCGATGCTGCGGGAGCTGAAGGAGCTGGGTGTCACCCCGATGGTGTCGGTGTGGCCGCAGATCGACGAGCGCAGCGAAAACTACCCCGAGATGCGCCGGCTGGGCCTGCTGGTCCACACCAACACAGGGGCCGACGTGCAGATGTTCTTCCACGGCAACAACGTCTTTTTCGACGCCACCAATCCCCGCGCCCGGGCCTATGTCTGGGACAAACTGCGCCGCGGCTACGCCGACATCGGGGTGCGGGCCTTCTGGCTGGACGAGGCCGAGCCGGAGTTCCAGACCTACGACTATGACAACTACCGCTATCAGGCCGGCCCGGTCACCGAGGTGGGCAACATCTACCCGCGGGAGTACGCCCGGATGGTGTACGAGGGTCTGCGGCAGGACGGGCGCGACGACATCGTCAGCCTGATCCGCTGCGCCTGGGTGGGCAGCGCCCGGTACGGTGCGCTGGTCTGGAGCGGCGATGTCCACTGCGATTGGCAGAGCTTCCGCCGCCAGGTCTGCGCCGGGCTGAACATCGGGCTGGCGGGCATCCCCTGGTGGACCACCGACATCGGCGGCTTCCACGGCGGCGACGTGCGGGACCCGGCTTTCCGGGAACTGCTGGTGCGCTGGTTCCAGTTCGGGACCTTCTGCCCGGTCATGCGCCTTCACGGCAACCGGGCGCCCCAGCAGCGGATCGTCAACCAGGCCGGCGAGGAACGGGAATGGACCGGCGCCGGCAACGAGGTCTGGAGCTTCGGGGCGGACAACGAGGCGATTCTGGTGCGCTGCATCCGTTTCCGGGAGCGGATGCGCCCCTATCTGCGCCAGATCATGCAGGCCGCCCACGAGACCGGCGACCCGGTGCTGCGCCCGCTGTTCTATGAATTCCCCGACGACCCCGCCGCCTGGACCCCCAAGGATGAATACTGCTTCGGCCCCGACCTGCTGGTGGCCCCGGTGCTGCAGCCCGGCGCGGTGAGCCGGCCGGTCTACCTGCCCGCCGGCGCCGACTGGACCGAGCTGCACACCGGCGCCGTCCACCCCGGCGGCCGGACCGTCACCGCCGCCGCGCCGCTGGCCACCATCCCGGTCTTCCTCCGCGACGCCCGCCACGCCGACTGGATCGGCGCCCTCTGACGTTGCCGGAACGGCCGCACCGGCCCCGCCGTGAATGTGCATCGCCGGCAACCGCCCCCCCTCAAAACGGGATCCGCGAAAAAGATTCCCCCACGTCTTGCAATCCGGCGCAGGCCGTGGTATAATATCTGTTGTTCCCGCAAAACCGCGGGTCCCAATATGTGCGGTTGTAGCTCAGCTGGATAGATCGTTCGGCTCCGACCCGAAAGGCCGCAGGTTCGAATCCTGTCAGCCGCACCACGCAGACGCCTTGCTGGAAAGCAGGGCGTTTTTCTTTTGTCCAGTCTTCGGGAAAGCTGCACCCGGTGCGCCATCGGGGATGAGAACAGCACGTCCGGCCGGTCAGCGTCCCGGCCGGTTCCAACAGTCCTGCGGACTGTTGGAAAGTGCGCGGGTCCCTGCGGAGCCCGGATGGAGGAATGGGAGCAGTGCGCCATCCCCTTCGGGGCGGGATCATGCATCGCGCGAACGCTCGCATTCGCCTCGCGGGGAAGTCGCTAAATACGCTCCGCAGGAGCGTTTTCTTCACGCGCCCGCTGGCGCACCAAAAAAAGCCTTACGGAAACGTAAGGCTTTTCCTTTTCTATGGCTTGTTTGGCTGTATACGGCCTGAACCACAGGATGCCCCGGCAGCACCTGTCAGGAATGGGGATAAAAATCGCTCACGGTGTTGGTCACCAGGCGGAAGGTGAGCTGCGCCATGTGCTGGGGACTTTCCTCACATCCGTGGGACAGCCAGTCTTTGATCAGGCCCACGCCGCCGGCTACGCAGTAGGCATAGGTGTATTTCAGATTGTCCATCCGCTCGGGAAAAGCTTCGCGCAGGGCAGCCAGGCTGTACTGAGAAAGCATCTCCTCGATGCGGTGCAGAAAGCCGATGTCCCCGTGGGGGCCCAGCAGGGCGGCACAGATTTCCCGGTTGTCGAACAGAATGGCAAAGATATCCTCGATGAAAGGAAAACTGTCTTTGTTGAATGGACTGACCGGATGGGTCCGGATGGTGTGCAGGATTTCATCGAACAACTCGTCCTCCACGCTTTCCAGCATATTGTAGATGTCGGTGTAGTGCAGATAGAAGGTGGAACGGTTGATGTCCACCAGGTCCACCAGCTCTTTGACGGTCACCTCGTTGACACTTTTCTCGGACATCAGCTGGGCAAGACCATGCCGCAGCAGCGCCTTGGTGCGGCGGATGCGCCGGTCCGACTTCTTTTCCATGGAAGCCCTTCCTCCCGTTTGTAAATTATTTGTGACTGTTCAACATCATACAACATAATGTCGATTACTGGTCACGGCGATGCGAAATTGTCGGTTGAGTCCCTTCCTCCTGTTTAGTATAATTCTCGATGCAGCAAAAAGCAATACAGCGACGAATAAACAACGCAATGTCTTGCTTCTTGCGCAGACAGAGGAAAGGAAGCGATTTTTTCGTTCTATGCTGAAAGGTGAATGGAAAAAGCTGCTGAGCAACAGGCTGATGCTCGTGGTGGTGCTGGCCGTCATCGCCATCCCCACGATCTACACCACCCTGTTTCTCGGTTCCATGTGGGACCCCTATGGCAGCGTGGAAAATCTGCCGGTGGCGCTGGTCAATCAGGATCAGCCGGTGGAATATGAGGGAAAAACACTGAATGTGGGCGGCCAACTGGTGGAAAATTTGCAGGAGGATGCCTCGCTTGACTTCCGGCTGACGGATGCGGACGATGCGGCCCAGGGCCTTGCGGATGGAACCTATTACATGGTGATCACCATTCCGCAGGATTTTTCATCCAACGCGGCGACGCTGACCGATGAGCAGCCCCGGGAGATGGAACTGGAATACGAAACCAACCCGGGTACCAACTACATCGCCTCCAAACTGAGCGAAACCGCCATGAAAGAGATCCAGGCGGGGGTTCGGGAAGAGGTGACCAAAACCTACGCCGAAACCATGTTCGATCAGCTCGCCCAGGTGGGGGACGGCATGCAGGAGGCTGCGGACGGCGCAGGCGAAATCCAGGATGGAACCCGGCAGCTGGCCGACGGCAACAATACCATCCGGGAAAATCTGGAGCTGCTGGCGGACAGCACCCTGACCTTCCGCAGCGGCAGCGAGACCCTCACCGAAGGGCTGGCCCAGTACACCCAGGGGGTGCAGCAGCTGTCGGACGGTGCAAAGAAGCTGGATGACGGGGCGGCACAACTGAAGGATGGCGTGGACCAGATGGGAGCATCGGCGCCGGAACTGACCCAGGGGGTGAGTGCCCTGAACGACGGCGCGGCCCAACTGGCCCAGGGCACAGCCCAGGCCAAGTCTGGCAGCGATACCCTGGCCGGCGGTGCCGCCCAGGTGGACGACCAGATGAAAACCCTGAATGAAGGGCTGGCCCAGCTGCAAAGCCAGACCGAGACCCTGCCGGATTCGGCCTCGGCGCTGGATGCCGGCGCGTCCCAGGCGCTGGAGGGTGCAAAACAGGTCCAGCAGGGCACCCAGAGCCTGGCGGAGGGGATCCAGACGGCCCAGCAAGGGGCGGACGCCCTGAATCAGGGGCTGCAAACCCTGAGCGGACAGTCGGATGCCCTGAACCAGGGGGCAGCCGATTTGAAAAACGGGCTGGATTCTCTGGCCTCCGCCGTGGCAGGATCTAGCGGCGCAGGGGACAGCCTGACGGCGCTGGCCGGGCAGCTGAGCGATGCCGCCCAGGCGGTGCAGGCCGCCGCAGTAGCGCCCCAGGACCCGACGGCACTGGCCCAGACCATTGCGGACAACACCGCAGCGGCCCAGAATGGGGATCCGGATGCGCTGAACGCCCTGATCTCGGCGGCCGGGGAACTGGCGACGGTGGCCCAGCAGAACTATCAGGAGGCACAGACCGCCGACGCCGCCCGTCAGCAGGCTGCGGAGGCGCTGACCGGTGCGGCCCAGGCTTTGGGCAGTGCGGCCGGCGGCGCGGGAACCGGCGATCTGAACACCGCCATCACCCAGCTGCAGCAGGGGGCCGATCAACTGCAAACCGGTCTGGCCGCCTACACCGACGGTGTGGGCCAGGCTGCCGCGGGCAGCGCGGCACTGGCGGATCCCACCAACGGCCTGCCCGCCCTGCAGACCGGTGCACAGCAGCTTTCGGCGGGCACAGATTCCCTTGTAACCGGGCTGACCCAGCTGCAGAGCGGTACCGGCCAGCTGGCCCAGCAGGCACCGCTGCTCACCGACGGCATCGCCCAGGCGGCCAGTGGCAGCGCGGCTCTGCAGCAGCAGGGCACTGCGGTCCTGCGCCAGGGCGCCGATCAGCTGAACAGCGGCCTGGATGCCCTGGTCACCGGCAGCGGCAGTCTGCAAAACGGCATGAACAGCCTGAGCGGCAAGCTGCCCGCCCTGACCGACGGCATCCGCCGGCTGCAGCAGGGCACCCAGGACCTGAAGGACGGCACGGCCCAGCTGGTGAGCGGGACCGGAGAACTGACCCAAAACAGCCCGGCGCTGAATCAGGGCGCCGCGGCCCTGACCGACGGTGCGTCCCAGATCCAGGACGGCGCCCGACAGCTGGCGGACGGCAGCGGTGAACTGGCCGACGGCATTGACCGGCTGACGGACGGTGCCGGAACCCTGCAGAGCAGCCTGGCAGATGGCGCGGAGGAGATCCGCAGCACCAACACCGGCGAAGAAACGGTGGAGATGTTCGCCGCGCCGGTGACCACCACCGAGACCCAGCTGACCCAGGTGCCCAACAACGGGCACGGCATGGCCCCCTACATGATGTCGGTGGCCCTGTGGGTGGGCTGCATCGCCTTCAGCCTGATGTACCCGCTGACCGAGTATTCCGGCAAGCTGAAAAGCGGCGTCGCCTGGTGGCTGAGCAAGGCCTCGGTGCTCTACACCATCGCGGTGGCCCAGGCGCTGGTGATGGTGGGGGCGCTGCACGCCATCAATGGGTTCGACCCGGCCCGGATGGGCCAGACCCTGCTGGTGGCCTGCGTGGCCTCGGTGACCTTCATGTCGGTGATGTACTTCTTCACCAATCTGATGGGCAAGGTGGGCAGTTTCCTGATGCTGGTCTTCATGGTGATCCAGCTGGCCGGCTCGGTGGGCACCTACCCGCTGGAGCTGTCGGGCTCCTTTGTGAAGTACCTGCACGACTGGGTGCCTTTCACCTACACCGTCACCGCCTTCCGCCGTGCCATCTGCGGCGGTGAGAGCGTCACCGGATGCCTGGCTTACCTGGCGGTATGGCTGGTGGTCTTCACGCTGCTGACCATTCTGGTATTCACGGTGCGTGCACGGCGCATCAAGGCGGAAAAGCCTACCCTGATGGTCTGGCTGGAACAACACCGCCTGGCCTGATCCATAATGCATCGCCCCGTTCCATGCGGTTGCATGGAACGGGGCGTTTTTGGCGGCGGAATGCCGCGGTATCCACCAGCCGCAAAGCCCGGCTGTGCAGCCGCTGTGGGCCATCCTCCAGCGCCAGGTAGAGCACCTCGCTTTTCCGCGTTGCGCGTCCCAAAAAGGCCCCTCCGCCGCACACAGCGAGGCACAGCTGCAGCGCCATCCAGCTCTTTCCGACTTTGGGTGAACCACCCAGTATGTACAGCCCTGGTGCCAGCAGCCCGTCCACCAGATATTCCACCGGCTCCAATGGCTGTTTGTACAACTCCTGCATGGTATAAGTTTTCAGTTCTTTGGTTTCATTCGTCATCGCATTTTCCTTTCTGCCTCGCGGCCTTACTTGTTATGCTTTTTTCCCAGCCAGGTAACCAGGGGTTTGGGTCCTCCCAAAAGTTTGCGTTTGGACATCCAAACGCTATGCTAGCAAAACCGTCTGCCAGCAGGTTGGGGGCCTTTGGGCCCCTTTTCCTTCCTAGTCGGTGGGAAAAAGCCGGTGAGAAAGTGAATCATGCTATGATTCACTTTCCTGGGCTTTCCCTCGTCATGTGAAAAAAGTGAATCATGCTATGATTCACTTTTTCTGAAAAGCAGCTGTCCTTGTGAATCTTATTAAGATTCACACCTGCCTGGTTCAATCAGACAGTGAATCTTAATAAGATTCACTGCCCCCTTGTTTACCAGCTTAATGCGAAAATAGGAAATAAACCTTACGATTTAAACAAGGATTCATAAAGAATTTACAGATGGCATGACAAACACTCTGTTTTGCAGCCACCCATAATCAGCCTATCAGCTAAATATGCCATATCCTGGCATATTTAAAAAATGTTCTCAGAAAATTCATAATAGAAAAGCTGCTTTGCTGGGAGCATAACAGAAAAACCTAACAACTTTTGTTACATTAAAAAAGTTTTTTTGCATTATCTCCTTTTGCGCTGCCATCATAGCAGGCAAACCTCGCAACTTTTGCGATATTTATCTCATTTTTTTGAAAAAAGATTAACTATTAAAAGTCAACCCCAAAAAATGAATGGTGGAGGTGAAAA